>Ga0307513_10009850_pt1 | contig 12067 bp, 13 predicted proteins | sample 15_EM_MG_FD_202174 | JGI IMG/M metagenome (GOLD analysis project Ga0307513, IMG submission 202174) | Populus trichocarpa ectomycorrhiza microbial communities from riparian zone in the Pacific Northwest, United States - 15_EM | ecosystem: Host-associated > Plants > Roots > Unclassified | place... | reverse complement strand
TTTTCAACAGAATACACCCCTCGCGGAACTTCGGAAGGTCCGCTTCAGGGGCGGACGACGGATTGGCCCTGACTGGCCAGTCACGCTGGCGACGAACGGTCGACTACTATAGCTGGCCGCCTACAGTCAGGCCGCAGGATGCCGACGTCATACCTTGGGCGGTGGCGGGGGCGTGGGTGGTGCCGGAGCTCTCTCTAACGCGGAGGGAACTTGGTCCCCTGCCACAGCCGAACTCACACCTTTCCCAGGTGCCGCTTCGCCAATCGGTCCCGGCGCGGCGTCGTTTGCCGTCACGCTCCCACAGCCCGTCAGGACGAGAGCAAGACACAAGAGTCCCAGTTTTCGCATGGCACGCTCCGCTGATGTCCGCAGAACGCGCTAGGGCCCGAAAGGCGCCAGGTGCTGGACGGCCGCGCACCTTTTCCTGGGCCGATGCAACGCCTCGACGGGGGGCGGCATTTTTTGTCGATGACTTGGCAATCCTATTGTCAGGAACGGGCCGCGCGGTGCCAGGCTTACGCTGACGCTGCCAGCGATCCGCATGTGACCGCGATGTTCAAGGAGATGGCGGCCGAGTGGCGGAGCGTGGCGGAGATTGGCGCCGGGCATCACCTCCCCGAACCGAGGATCACCAGTTGGCCTCCGACCTCGCGGGACACTTCGGGCAATTGAGGGGCAATCGAGCCGTACGGCGCGCGGGCGGTGTGGCCTGCTGATATGCGACTGGCTGCCCCGGCGCATCCCGCCGAGCTGACGCCCGATAAGGCCTGTTTCTCAGGCGTTAGAAGTGGCGGAGCTAACCTACTTAATAGCCCCGTTTTCGCTGAAGGTCTTAGCTGACGGCCGCCTGGGACGGGCGGAGCGCGGTGATGCTCGGATACCGGCTCTTCATCCTGAACGACGCCGGCCACATCGTGGATGCGATGGAGGTTGAGCTTCTCAGTGACGGCGACGCCCTGCATTGGGCGGAGCAGCATCGTGGCGTTGCCGATCTGGAACTTTGGAGCGGCGGTTGCGTCGTCGGGAAACTCCCCCAGCGCCAGGACGCGTAGCCGTAGCCAGGGGTCCACAGGCTTGGACGGACTCGTTCGAGGTGGACGGCAGTTGGCTGTTGACCCAAGCTCGTTCTTGTTGCGTTCTCCTTCTCGGTTGGCGACCGAGCCGATGAGGGAAGGATGGCGGACCGTTACACCGGCAATGGCGTTGGCGCTCCGATCCCGCGAGATTGGGGCTATGCGAGGACACCCGAGGAACGAGACGCCCGACGCCGGGAGCGGCATAGGCGCTGGATAGCCGCCCTGACCGACCGCGATTGGACGCGCTTGAGATTGATGGCCGACGAGGTGCTCTCGGGCCAAAAGCACTCCCGTATCGAGGACCTGGACGCACCTATTCACGTCGGGGTGTACAGCCCAACGAAAGCTCACCTGCCAAACGGCGAGCGCTTCGGCACCCTTCGCGGCTGCATCCTGATGGCCTGGGACAAGGACTGATGGGCTCGCGCAATGCCGATCGCGTGCCGATCCGGGCTCGCGAGGCCAAGGGCCGCACCGTGGCGATGCTGGCGCACGGGGGCTGGGACGTCCTGTCGACGTGCCGGCAATGCGGCTTGACGATGCGCGTTGACCTGAAGCTGATCGCCTACGTCGCCGGTCCCAACACCAGCCTGTGGAACCGCAAGGCGCGCTGCCGCCGGCTGCTCTGTGGCGGCGTGGTGGAGTTCTTCGCTCAGGCGTCCGGGATGACAGGGCACGAGAAACTGATCTACGACGAACGCGAGATGGAGCGGGCGCCGGGCTGGGCCAGGAAGCGCCTGGCCGAGGTTGCCGAACAGAGGGCTGCGGCCGGGGGCTTTACTCGTCAATCCGGAGCACCTGACAAACGTAGAGTGTTGCGTTTGAGACGCTGACACCGGCCTCCGAACATTAATCCTTGGCGACTCGGCATCCTCGGTGCGACCGGACCGTATGGTCTCCGATAGGGCTGGGGACCAAGATGTACGAGCTGATGGTCTACTATTCAGGCGACGTTATCGCTCGCAGGACAGTGCAGGTATCGGGCGCCGCGGAGGCGCTTAGCCTCATCCCTCAGCTTCTGGCGTTAGATGGATGCGAGCACATCGTCGTGCTGGCCAGTGGTGTTCGCCTATTCGCGGTGGATTGCGCCGGCGACGAGTTTCCGTAGTCCCCAGACCATGAGCCCCAGCAGTGACACCAAAACGGCGCGCCACGAGATGACGCGCCGCCTATGGTTTCTTCCCCCGTTATTCACCGCTTCGAGGGACGGGAGAGCGCGGCGAACACCGGTAATCGAACGTTGATCCCGCTCAGTTGAACGGCACATGAACGATTTCCCGTCCCATGCGGCCTTATAGTTTTGGGAATGGGCGGGCCCGGCAGGGGGAGCAAGGCCCCCGATCTCCCGTGGCCGGGGACCTTGCTCGCGCGATCAACCGAAGCCCACCACCGAGGGGAGGAATGATGACCTTGGGGACTGCGCCTTGCCACAATGCGCGCTGCAGCCAAGGCCCGCCTTCAGGAGATGTCCTGAGAGGCGCCGGTGATTGGCCCCATGCATCACTGACGTCCGCTATGGCTCGAACGGTCGTCGCGGTCCCGTGAGGATGGTTGCCGGCCGAGGTCGCCACCAGGCAGTGGGCCGCGCTAGGAATGAACTGAAGGAGGGTAGTCCTGCCGGCCGACGATCGCGGGCGTGTGGGGTTCGCCCACTTCATTGCTGTGGCGATAGACCTTGATCCGACGATGACGGTTCCAAAGCTCGGCGGCTGCGTATTGCCTGAGGATGTCCGCCTCGCGGATGGCTATTTCGTCATTCTCGCTGCGGAACTCTCGGACCCCGGAAATGTGCCCGTCGCCGGTCAAAAGGTAGAGCCGGTAATCGACCATGACTCATGCCCTCGCAGGCGCTCCGCCCCAAGCTGGAGCGCCGCGGGAATATTACATCCGTCGAAAATCATCGATCAATGCGGAACTGTTGAGGTGGCGACGCCGAACCAGGGTGAGGACTCGAGCTGTCGTCATGTCGGCCTTGCTGCTTCTACGCTGACGGCCGTTGATGCGGCTTGGATTCATCTTTCGCGATCGGCCGCCGCGCGGGACGCAGCGTGCCTACAGCCCGTGCCGTCGCCCACGACCCCCAGCGCTCAGCATCATCGCAATCGAGGCAATTCCCAATGCCGCTTGCCCGCAGCTGGCATCGTCTCGATCGGGTGATCCCCGGGTCAGGTGCAGGGTTCATGCTGATGGTCGCGCGGGCCGTCGCCCACTAGGCCTACAGCCATGACAGCTTCCGTCGCCGCATCCGCCGCCGCTCCGCCAGCGGGCGGGCAGGACTTCTCACTGGTTCTCGGCGGCCCGCTGTTCCAACTCCTGCACCGTTTGGGGCTGTACGACGATGCGGTCGGGCTTCTGCGCCGGCGTATCGCCTTCTTCGTGATCATCACCTGGGCGCCCCTCCTGCTGCTCTCGGCCGCCGAAGGCTTGCTCTTCGGAGTGAGCCGGTCGATGCCGTTCATGAACGACACTGAATGCCATCTGCGGTTCCTCCTCGCCGTACCGCTGCTGATCATCGCGGAGTTGGTCGTGCATCAGCGCATGCAGCCGTTGATCGCTCAGTTCCAGATCCGCGGCCTCGTTCGGCCGGCTCAAATGGCGCGCTTCACCGACGCACTCAACGAAGGGCTCAAGCTGCGCAACTCGGTCGTCGCGGAGGTGCTGTTGCTCGTCGCGGTCTACGCCGTCGGCATTCTGGTTGTCTGGCGCCAGGGTGTCGCCCTGCACACCAGCAGCTGGTACAGATCGGCGGCTGGCGGAGATCAACTCTCGCTGGCCGGCCTGTGGTTCGTGTTCGTCAGCCTGCCCATCTACCAGTTTCTGCTTTTGCGCTGGTATTTTCGCTTGTTCATCTGGGCAAAATTCCTATGGCGAGTGTCTCGGCTCGACCTCGATCTGAACCCCCTTCACCCCGACAAGGCGGGCGGCCTCAGCTTCGTCGGCGGCTCGCTCCACGCCTTTACGCCCATCGCCGCGGCCCATGGGGTAATGCTCACCGGAATGATGGCCAACCGCATCTTCTACGAGGGGGCCAAGCTCACGGGCTTCCAGGTGGAGCTCTTCGGGGCGGTCATCATCCTGCTCGTCCTCTTCTCCGGCCCGATGCTGGTGTTCTCGCCCCTGCTGGCGCGGGTGAAGAGGACGGGCCTACGCGAATATGGCGCGCTGGCGCAAAGCTATGTGCGCGCGTTCGACACGAAGTGGCTCCGCGGCGGTGCGCCCGCTGACGAGGCGTTGATCGGTAGCGGCGACATCCAATCCCTCGCCGACCTCGGCAACAGCTATGCAGTAGTGGAGCATATGCGCCTCGCGCCCCTGTCGCGCGGGGCCGTGCTTCAGTTCGTCGGGGCGATTCTCATCCCTATCGTGCCACTCTTGCTCACCATCATGTCGCCCGAGAAACTCATCGGCAAGCTCGTCGGGATTGTGTTGTAGGTCGGCCGAACCGACAGCCGCGCGCGTCGCCTCCCAGCAAATCGCCCGCAGGCTATAGGACGCCGTCTGTCGGAGCCTGCGGAAGGCCGGTTCGCTCGTCTGCGAGTGCGGGATCAACCCCGGTTGCTGCTCCCAGCTTCGGCCGTGCCTCATTGGCCAACGCCGTCCTGGCTTTTGATATGGGGGGTATACCCGATGGCCGCTGCGGTCCCGCTGGTCCACGCTCGGACTTCAACAAGCACCACAACGGCGGTTTTTTGCCTCTTAGCGTCGGGACCATCGGCAGGATCGCGCAAGGAGGCATCCTATGAAATCGCTAGTCAGCAAGACGCCCACAGGCGTCAGGGCGCCGGCTTCGACGAAACGAACCGCATCCAGGATGCCACGCGCCGGCGCCGACGTGCCGGTCATGTCCGCCGACGCGATGCTCGAGCTGTTCCAGATTCTCCAGGGATCTACCAGTCTGGAACTCAAACTCAGTGTGCCCGATCACGGTCGAAACGCGGCGGTCAAGGGCATCGGGTTTGACCCCGTCGAGGCCGAGCCCCGGCAGGTCTATTTTTTCGATACGCCCGACCTCGCCCTCAATAAGGCTGGTGTCGTCGTCCGCGCCCGGAGGAGCCGGGGGGGCGTGGGGGATACGGTCGTCAAGCTACGCCCGGTCGATCCCACTATGCTTGATCGCAAGCTTCGCCGTTCACCGGGGTTCAAGATCGAAGTCGACGGCCTGCCGGGCGGGTACGTCTGCTCGGCCTCACTGAAGGGCGTGTGCACCGCCCAGGAGGTGCGCGACGTGAGCAATGGCAAGGCGCCGGTCGAGTCGCTCTTCTCCGAAGAGCAACGCGCCTTTTACGCCGCCCATGCCCCGGCAGGTCTGAAGATGAACGCACTCGCAACCTTGGGTCCAACCTTTCAGCTGCGCGTCAAGCACCAACCGAAGGACTTCGATCGCCGGATCACTATCGAGCTTTGGCTTTACCCCGACGGGGGTCGCGTCTACGAGATCTCTACAAGAGGGACTCCCGCCGAGGCCTTTCAAGTCCAAATGCTGTTCAAGGCCTTCGTGGCCAAGTGCGGTATTCCGGTCGAAAAGAGTCTGGCCACCAAGACCAGCAGCGCCCTCAGTTTCTTCAGTAAAGAACTGAAGCGCCGTACACCGGCTGCGAAGACCGAGCCAGTGCACTGATGGTTGCCGGCCTTCGCTGGGAATGGCGTTCGTTCGGCCATCGCTTCGGAGCTGCCGAAGAGCGCATTGCCCAGTTCACGCCCAGCGCGCCGGCAGAGACGGATGAGATCTATTTCCTTTCCGGCGGCGGCGAAAATGTGAAGGTCCGCGACGCCCTGATGGACGTGAAGGTCCTCCGAGAAGTCAATGCGGATGGCCTCGAGCAGTGGGCCCCGGTCATGAAGGCCGAGTTTCCGTTGTCGGCTGTCGATGTCGCGAGGGTGTTCGATGCGCTGCGCGTCCCGGTACCCGGATCCTTGCGTGAAAGCTGCTCGCTGGACGCCATGCTGGAGGCCTTCAATCATGCGGACAGCGGCGTGCGGACAGTTCGCGTTCACAAACGACGCGTCCGCTACACCGTCGAGGGCTGCATGGCCGAACTTTCGGACATAGGGGCAAACGGCCAGCCTGTCCGCACGATCGCCGTCGAATCCGAAGATGCGGATGCGGTCGTCCGCGCTGTCGAATTTCTAGGTCTTAGCGGGTACACGAACAACAGTTACCTGCGTGGACTGACGGCGCTCCTCGATCGCGAGCCGGAGCGCTACGCGGTGATCGACGTCGGGACGAATTCGGTGAAGTTCCACGTCGGAAGCCATGACCGGAACGGCCATTGGGACACCATTTCCGATCGGGCCGAGCTCACCAGGCTGGGCGAGGGGCTGGCCGACACGGGCAAGATTGGCGATGCGCCACTCAAGCGGACGGCCGAAGCAATCGCCGGGATGGCGGCCGACGCAAGGCGCAACGGCGTGCGGGCGATTGCTGCGGTCGGCACGGCCGGCCTCAGGATCGCCTCGAATTCGGCCGACGTCATTGCGGCCATTCGAGAACGCGCGGGCGTCAAGGTAGATGTCGTCACCGGCGAGGATGAGGCTCGGCTTGCTTACCTTGCGACGACCGCTGCGTTGGGACCGACAGTCGGTTCGATCGCCGTATTCGATACGGGCGGGGGCAGCTCGCAGTTCACGTTCGGGCATAAGGCGCAGATCGACGAACGTTTCAGCGTCGATGTCGGGGCGGCCCGGTACACGGAGAGTTTCGGATTGGACCGCGCAGTGTCAGAGGATGTGCTGCACCAGGCGATGACGCAGATTTCGGCTGATCTTGGGCGGCTGGACGGGCGTCCTTCGCCGGAGCTGCTCGTAGGCATGGGCGGGGCGGTGACGAACATCACTGCGGTCAAGTTCAGCCTTGCCCAGTATGATCCGTCTGTCGTTCAGGGCGCCACAATCGACAGCGACGAGATCGACCGTCAGATCGAACTCTACCGATCACGCGACGCCGAGTCCCGCCGCGCCATCGTGGGTCTTCAGCCGAACCGCGCCGAAGTCATCCTTGCCGGAGTGTGCATCGTACGGACGGTGTTGCAGAAGCTGGGGAAGACGCGCCTGACCGTCAGCGACCGTGGCCTTCGCCACGGCGTGCTCGCGGAGTGGTTTGGCGACTGAGCCGGCAAATCGGACCGGGTGTACGAGAGCCACCGAGACGGTGAGCTAACGTCCGGCTCCACAGGCCCAGCCAGGGGCCGAGGCCGGAGGCCAACTGAAGGGGGCGCGACCCCGAACTGCGGCAGCGAGCAAGTTCGGAGACACCGCGATGAGCGTCGACTCTATTCCCATCTGATCACCGGCGCCTCAGGGGCCGCCGACGCCAGCGGCGTGGCGACTCGCGCAGGGCGCGATATGGCGGCGCGGGTCGCCGCGGTAGATCAACTTGTCGACCTCGGGTTCCGCGCCCCGGGGTGATCCCGGCCGGGTCGCTTGCGGAAACAGGCTCGCTTGCCGCAAGACATCCGCGGGCGCGGCCTAGAAGGTGAGGTCCTCACCCCTCAGGGGTTGCCCGAGATAGGAAGCGACATTGGCGGCAATTGATCCAACGGCTGCGACGGCGTCACGTAGTTCCTGATCGCTGAGGCCCCACACCCCGGTCCAGTAGCGAACCTCGGCAGGCACATCGAGCTGAATATGGTCCTGATGCCGATGTCGCCATATGCCCGCTCGATTGTTCAAGAGCATCTCCCCCAGACGCTGGACGTTGGCACGAGAGCGGACCAAGGGCGAATTTGCTCTGCGGCGTGCTCGGCGCCAAGCTTGGCCGATGTGCAACCTCTACACCAATAACCCGGATCTGACCGCATGGGCCAAGGCGTTCGATGAGCACCTATCCCTTTACTTAGAGCTTTCCGCCGGCTCCGAAACCCTGGCGAACCAGGCGTGGGCGACGACCGTCTATCCGAAGTAACAGGGCCTCTTCGTCCGCCCCGTGGACGCCAAACACCCCGCGGGGAAGGTTAGGCCTGTTGTTGGCCGCTGGGGCGTGGCGCCGTTCTTCCACAAGGGACCCGCCAAGGCCTGGAAGTTCCCGACCAACAACTGCCGCTCCGAGGAGATGGCGACCAAAGCCACCTTCCGTGACGCCGTGAAGGGCCGCCGCCGCATCATCCCCGCGAAGACAATCTGCGAATGGACCGGGCAAGGGGACCCTGACCAAGCACGCGATCACGCAGGCGAACGGCGCGCCTCTGTTCCTGGCGGGCCTGTGGGCCAGCCACTCGCACGAGCGCGAGCGCACTGAGAGCTACAGGATGGTCATGCAGGACACCGCGGCGGGAGATGACATGCACGTCTTCCACAACCGTCAGCCGGTCGTGCTGAACCGCGAAGGCGCGGCGACTTGGTTGGAGGTGGGCGCGGACTACTGGGGACTCTTGAAGCGACCGCCCGCCGGGGCGCTCGTTGCCGACCCGCCTGAGCCTGTACCGAGATGAGCTGCACCGTGTTGGCATAAGCCCAAGAACCTCGACGAAAAGCCCCCGGGGGGCTGAAGCCCGGGGGCTGCGCGGCGGCTCCGCTCAGTGAGGACGATGGTCGTCTCGCGGGCGTTAGAGGTCGCCGCGCTTGGTGAACAGTGGACAGCCTGCGCAGTTCCTACAGCACAGTAGATTTGCCGGAGCATAGCTCAGCAGGGTGCTCGTCAACGCTCCCGACGAAGAGCCCCCGGCCGGATGCGACCGAGGGCTCTATGTGCTCGCCCGAACCAGGGGGGCCTGAGAGTGCGAGTCACATCTCATCGAACAACCATCGATTTGCATTGTTCCAATGTGGTCTAGCCGACCAACAGGGTGGTCTTGGTCACCGGTCGCCGCGGTCCCCTTGACCTGGCTTGGCCTTGGTCTGCGAGTGCTGGCGCTGGTCGGCGGCCGAGGATTTGCCGACGTCGGTCTGGTCGTCGCTCAACTGGCCCTGGTCGTCTCGGCGCGCATAGCGCTTGTCGCCGGGGTTGGGCTGGATCACTTCGCGTTTGGTCATGGCGATCTCCTTTGGGTGGAAGAAAACCCAAAACTGAGCATCCGTTCCGATAGCGGCTCTTCTTCGGCCACCGGCGCCGACGCCGTCGGCATCAACATCCGTCGCCCGCGCCATTCCGCGTATCAGGCGATGCCCGCGCCGCCGGTGACCCCATAGACCTCGCCGGTGATGAAGCTCGCCTCCTGCGAGGCCAGGAGCACATAGACCGGAGCAATCTCGACCGGCTGACCGGGGCGGCCAAACGCCGAGTGCTCACCGAAGTGCTGCACCTTCTCCTGTGTCTGACCGCCCGAGGGCTGGAGGGCGGTCCAGAAGGGGCCTGGGGCGACGGCGTTGACCCGGACGCCCTTCTCGATGAGCTGCTTGGCGAGCGCCTTGGAGAAGGCGACGATCCCGGCCTTGGTGGTGGCGTAGTCCAGCAGCGAGTCCGACGGCTCATAGGCCTGCACGGAGGCGGTGTTGATGACCGCCGCCCCGGGCTTGAGATGCGGTGTCGCCGCCTGGGTGATCCAAAACATCGCGTAGAGATTGGTTTTCAAGGTGGCGTCGAACTGCTCGGCCGTGATGGCGCCGATCTCGGGCTGGCTGACCTGCTTGCCAGCATTGTTGACCAGAATGTCGAGGCCGCCCATCGCCTTGACGGCCGTCTTGACGAGGTCCCTGCAGAAGGCCTCATCCTTGATATCGCCCGGGATCGCCACCGCCTTGCGTCCCGCCGCTTCGATGAGGGCGATCACTTCGCGGGCATCCGTCTCCTCTGACGGCAGATAGACGATCGCGACATCGGCGCCTTCCCTGGCGAAGGCAATGGCCGCGGCGCGGCCGATGCCGGAATCGCCGCCGGTGATCAGCGCCCTTCGACCCGCCAGCCGCCCGTGGCCCTGGTAGCTGCTCTCGCCGTGATCCGGCTTCGGTTTCATCTTCGCCGCAAGGCCTGGGGCGGGCTGCGGCTGCGGCGGAAACGGCGGTTTCGGGAACTGCTTGCGGGGATCCTGCATCCGCAGGCGCGAAGCGGCGGGGTCTTTCGGCATGGGTAGATCTCCAGTCGGGATGATCAACCTTCCAGCGGACGATTGGCTCCGGTCCCTTAGATGGGAAGGGCGGCGATTGGCTCCCGCGAGACGGCGCAGCGCTTGCCCGGTCAGGCCTTGCGCGTGCCGGGCTTAATGGTCGCGGCCGTCGCGGCGGCGTCCGGTCCGTCCGGACCGGCGGCGGTGCGGGATTTCTCGCCGATCCGCTGGGTTCCCGCCTTCGAGATAAGTCCGGCCCGCTCCCCGGGCGGCTGCGCGGCATTCGCTTCGCGGCCCTTGCTCAGTCCTGCCTTCGGCATGGTCGCACTCCTCTTTCCCGCTGGGGGAAATCGAAGGTGCGGCCTTGGTTCCGGGCGGTCGCGGCGGGCGCTTCCGCGTCAGAGCTGCAGGATCAGCCCTTCGTTCGCCAGCAGGCCGTGCGGAGGCTCCGCGAGTTCGAGTCGGCGGTGGACGTGGGTCGACAGCAGGCGTCTCGCGGGCGGGGCCTCGAAGGCCTGCGGCGTGTCACTGAGGTTCAGCACGACGAGCAGACGCACCTCCGCGTCGAACCGCTCGAAGGCGAGGACATGGTCGCTGGCCACGTGGGTCCGGTAGCCGCCGTGGGTGAGGCTGCGCCGCGTGCGCCGCAGGGCCGTCAGCGCGCGATAGAAGGCGAGCATCGAGCCTGCGTCGCCGGCCTGCCGCGCGACGTTCATCTCGCGCCAATCGCGGTTCAGCGGCAGCCAGGGTTCGGTGGTGCTGAAGCCCGCGCAGGGGGCTTCGGACCAGGGCATCGGCGTGCGCACCGGGTCGCGGCCGAGCCCCAGCCCAGGCACGTTGAGCTCCAGCGGATCGCGCACGCGGTCGGACGGGACGGGCACGTCGGTCAGGCCGAGCTCGTCCCCCTGATAGAGCGTCGGCGTGCCGCGCAGGGTGAGCAGGAGCATGGCCGCGACTCGGGCCTGGGCCGGGCCTACCCGGCTCGCGAGGCGGGACCGGTCGTGGTTGCCGAGCACCCAGTTGGGCCAGCCGTGCGCCGGCAGCTGAGCTTCGTAGGCCTCCACGAGCCGAGCGATGTCGCGCGGCGTCCACGGCGTGGTCATCAGGTGGAAATTGAACGGCAGGTGGAAGCCGTCGCCCGCGCCGCCGTAGTAGGCCATCAGACGCTCTAGGGGGAGGTAGGCCTCGCCGATCAGCACCCGGTCGCCCTCGTACTCATCGCATACCCGCCGCAGGGCGGCGATCGCGTCATGCACCTCCGGCTGGTCGACGGTGTGGGCGCGCAGCAGCTGATCGGCCGGACCCATGCCCTTGCGCCAGGCCGGATTGGCGGGGTTGTCGGCCAGAGTCTCCGCCTCAAACAGGTGGTGGATGGCGTCGACGCGGAAGCCGTCGACGCCACGATCGAGCCAGGAGCGCAGGACATTGGTCATCGCGCGCACGACGTCCGGGTTGCGCCAGTTCAAGTCCGGCTGGGCGGACAGGAAGGCGTGGTAATAGTACTGGCCGGTGGCCGCATCGAACGTCCACGCCGGACCGCCGAATTCCGAGCGCCAGTTGTTGGGCGGCCCGCCATCCGCCGCCGGATCGCGCCAGATGTACCAGTCCCGCCGCGGGTTCGCGCGGCGGGCGCGGCTCTCGCAGAACCACGCGTGCTGGTCGGACGTGTGGTTCGGCACGAAGTCGAGGATGACCTTCAGGCCCTTCGCGTGCGCCTGGCCCAGCAGCCAGTCGAACGCTGCGAGATCCCCGAACAAGGGGTCGATGGCCGTGTGGTCGCTGATGTCGTAGCCGAAGTCCTTCATCGGCGAGCGGAACACCGGCGACAGCCAGATCGCGTCCACGCCCAGGTCGGCGACGTAGTCGAGGCGGGCGATGATCCCCTCGAGATCGCCCACCCCGTCGCCGTTGGTGTCCTGGAAGGAGCGCGGATAAATCTGGTAGATCACCCCGTGTTTCCACCAGACCCGGTCTGCGTGGAGATCGGTCGGCCGCCGCATCCGGGCTAGACCG
>Ga0307513_10009849_pt1 | contig 12067 bp, 9 predicted proteins | sample 15_EM_MG_FD_202174 | JGI IMG/M metagenome (GOLD analysis project Ga0307513, IMG submission 202174) | Populus trichocarpa ectomycorrhiza microbial communities from riparian zone in the Pacific Northwest, United States - 15_EM | ecosystem: Host-associated > Plants > Roots > Unclassified | place... | reverse complement strand
AATTCTGATCTCAAATTGTGATTTCAGATCAGAATTGAGAGGCCAAACACCCCTTAGATTTCAACCTGCCATTTGTTTAGTCAGAGAATATCACTCGTAGGAATAAGTGGGGCCCCGCACAGGGGCACGAGTGGGGGACAAGAAGACGGGGGCCGTCTAGGCAATCAGCGGGGAAAGTAAAATACCCGCCCCGCCCCACAGCCCGGCCAGGGCCCTGTGTCATACGGGGCGGGAAGGAACGGCAAAGAGTTGACCCCGGGCCGGAGTAACGGCGGGGTCACAAAGTGAAAACCCGCCCCGCCCCGCCCCGTAACGAACACTAGCCTTAAGGTCTCCTCGCTTTTCCTAGATATCAATGGTGGCTTCAACAACGTTAACGCCTCAATCCTGTGCTCCTCCCTCAAAACAGCAGGAGTCCCTCACTACATGGTCACGTGGATTGCGTCATTCCTCTCCCCGAGAACCTGCCGCCTTCTATTCCAAGGATCACCTAAGACCTTCTCCCCAGTCCAAGTAGGCACTCCCCAAGGCTTCCCAATATCCCCACTACTCTTCGTCACATATGTGGCATCTCTTCACATTGACCTCCGAAGAGTACCCTTCTTATCATATGTTGACGACTTTGCGCTGTCAGCAGCATCCACATCGTATCGGACAAACGTCAGAACCCTGCAGAGAGCTTTCGTGCAGATCAAGGCCGGTGCTTGGGCTCGAGAAGTAGGCTTTAGCGTTCCCAAGTCTGAACTCATCCACTGGAGGACTCCTCTGCAGAGAGACCCCGCTGGGGCCCCCTCCCCACCCCCGATATGCCTGGATGGCCAGATCTGTCCCCCCCTTCCCTGCGTGAGATGGCTTGGGTACTGGTTCACCCCTAACCTGGCCTCTTCGGCACACTTCTCCAAGCCGTTGGGCCTGGCCCAAGGGGCCCTCACTACAGTCAAAAGACTCTCCACGCCCAGCTCGGGCCTATCGCCTCACCTCTCTCACCACCTAGCAATATGACTGCTCCTCCCCACCCTCCTATATGGGGCCGACATAATGGTCCCCTGCAGGTGCATGCTTACCAGGATGAACGTCTACTGGCGCCAAGTCCAGCGCTGGGTGTCAAACTGCTTCAGGTCGACCCCTATAACCATATTATCGGCAGAAGCCTGCATTCCCCCCCTCCAAGCTATCATCCCTCATAAGCGTCGTCTGGCCGCCCTAAGGATCGTCTGCGCTCCTCCCACGATCAACCCTACGGCAGGTCGGCTCTGCCCCTCCTTCCCCTCCCTTCTCAGCTACTGTGCCCCAGACTCCCACAGATCTCTCTGCATCCGGCTTCCCCTCAATGTAATGCCACTCTCCTGCAACACCAATCGCCCACCCTCGAAAGTCGGGTTCCATCTCCCTCTAGATGAGCTCGCCAAGCTGCCATGCCCCATCCTCGGCTCCCTCTCCTTTGCCCCCCTCGCCAACGCTACCCTTCTCCCAACACAAGCCTCTCTCCCTCCTCATGACACCATGACAAACGCCTATTAAGCCCTTAAGGGCAGAACAAGACTCCTGCTCCTTAAGGAATAGAGACGCATGGCACCGCCCCCTCTATACTATACCTTTCCACTATCATTGACCCCCCATCCATTTATGGGTTTGGGAAAATTCATCCCCGGTTGAATCCATCAAATGAGAGCCCAGAAGAGCTATCTCGCTGCCCACCCCTCATGGGCAAGGTTAGACGATCCCAAATACTGCCCTAGGCGCTGTGAAGAGGATGAAACTTTCAGCCATGCCATACTCTGCTGCCAGTCGACATCCTTCCACAGGAAACGCCTCCTCCAAGGCCTCACTAGTGTTGGACCTCACTCCCGCCTGTGGACCAGTACAAACCTACTCCTTACCCTGGCTGCATTTGTTAGAGCGACCGCAACCAACTACCCACTGGCACCTGATATGTTTCCTTCCCTTCCCCCCTCGCTGGCCTCTATGGTCTTCCCGTCCTCACCGATCTCGCGCCCCGTGGGCCTTTTTTCTTCCTCCCCATTACGTGCTATTTAGGTTTTCTTAGGTAGCGTGTTGTAGTTTCCGCTTATGAGTAGGGAGTTGTTATGATTTCCTACGGTTATCCTTTCATTTGTGAGCCGTGAGATGGCGATGTGTCGAGTATTTGACACGACTTGGAGATGATTTTATATTTTCATTTGTTTTTTGGTTTTTTGAGTTTGAGATTTTGTTTACGCCATAGCTAGCGCTGCATGCGAGTTCTTGTACCGTAACAATGAATACATGATTTAAAAGAAGAAAAGAAAAGAAAAACCAACCAAGAGGTAGGCACGAACCATCTCTCCTACACCTCCGGCAATTGAAATCTCATTACCATGAGAAATTATCGTCGGGTGGTATCCCTCTCCGCTCTTCTGATGGCCTCGTTGGCTAGAAGGGTAAAGCTCCTCCCATCCGCCTCTCCCCTCTGGCCCCTTCTGATGGCACCGTATATAGGCAGCCTTTGTCTAGGGCGTTACAGTTACTCTCCACAACCTCTTCCCCGCACTTGCTTCGTGGCCCCTCGCTTAGGATTTGCATCGGTCCGGTACGGTCGCAACTCATCAGTAAACGGCTGCTGGTCGCGGGTTAGGGGTGAAGTAGTTGCCCTCTTGGTACTGCTCCCTCTTATTGCACCTTCTCCGAGGAAACATTTCAGTATGGTAAGCATTCGAAAATTGTAATCTCGTTTCAGTCAGTCGCATCCACACCCTACGTTGTTAGTGCCCCTTCCGGCCTTCCACCTCTCTGTTACATCGGCTAGCACGCTACTGCTTCAATACTGCAGCTACACCTCCTGCTGCCCATCCTCCTGGCCTCTGTTCCCTGCTAATCACCTGGCGTGATAATCGTGGCTTCGTGCGCCGTTGTCCCTGCTTGCGTGTAGAGGTCTCATGCTTTCTGCCTCTGTCCTCTCGGGAATATGCAACACCACCCCACCGGTTTTCCGGTGGACTCCGGGATTGATTTCGTCCTCTGACACACTCTCATTAGTGCTAGCTCAGTTACCGATTTCCGTCTGAGGATCGCGCTCTCCTCGGCTTCCCGGTCTATATGGCCCAAGTACATCTACCTCTCATGTGTGGTGCCGCTCTATGTCTTTGTTCTGCTGGTACCTGAGTTCCTCCACCTTTTCGAAAGCATCGGGCTCGTCGCTGGGCTGTCGGTGGGTTGGCTACAGGTTTGGGCTTAAGTGTTTTTCCTTTCTAGATGGGCTTGAGGTTTTCCTTGTTTTATGAGTTTGTTAGTTCACTGTCAGGGGTTCCTTTCTTTTGGGTTGCACATCTGTGGAGGTTATTGGTTCGTGGTATTCAGGCCTGTGGTTTCTTCGTAGTTTCTACCCCTAGTATCGAGCGTTGTTTCCACCTCTACTCAAAGTGGTTACAGGTTGGGCAGAGTCAGAGGGTTTTAGAGGGGAGAAGCGGGATGGACTGGAGTTAGAGGTTTTTTGTCTACATAGCGCAAGCTGACATGATAGTTGTACCTTAAAACAAATATAAAACGGATAAAACAAAAACATCCAACCAAGAAGTAGGCCTCCTTCAAGGCCTCTCTAGTGTGGGTCCTGACTCTGCCCTCGGGACCCACAAAGACCTCCTCCTGGCCCTAGCTGTCTTCATAAGAGCAACTGGGACCAACTACCTGCCCAATATGTTCCCATCCCTTCCCCGCTCGCCAGACTCAATTGTCTTTCCATTCTCCGCGATTTTGTCCCTGTTGGGCCTTTTTCCTTCCTCTCCGGTAAGCGATATTTAGGTCTTCTCCTATGGCTGGTGGTTATATTTAGCATTATAAGTAGGGAGGTGTTATGATTTCCTACGATTATCCTTTCATTTGTTACCCCGGAGATGGCAATGTGTCGAGTACTTGACACCATTTGATGAAGAGTTTTATTAATTATCTTTTGTTTTTAGGTTTGTTGAGATTAAGGTTTTGTTTACACCATAGCTAGCGCTGCAGGCGAGTTCTTGTACCGTAACAATGAATACATGATATAAAATATATAAAAAATACAAAAACCGACCAAGAAGTAGGCACGAACCAGCTCGCCTACACGTCTGGCGATTCAAATCTCAACACGATGAGAAATCATCATCGGGTGGTATTCCTCTCCCCTTGTCTGATGTACTCGTTGCCAAGAAGGGTGAAGCTCCTCCCACCTGCCTCTCCCATCAGGCCCCTTCTGGTGGCACTGTCTATAGACAGCCTTCGTCTAGGGGGTTACAGTTACTCCCCTCAACCTCTTCCCCGTACTTGCTTCGTGGCCCCTCACTTAGCATTTGCAACGGTGGTGTACGGTTGCACATCGTCAGCAGACAGCTGCTAGTCTTGGGTTATTGGTGAAGTAGTTGCCCTGGTGGTACTCCTTTCAGGTATTGCACATCCTCCTGGGAAACGTTTCGATACGCTTGGCTTTTGAAAAATCGTGATCTCGTTTTGGTCTGTTGGGTATGTACTTCTCGACGTTACTGTCCCCTCCGCTCTTCCACTTCTCGTTTAGGTTGGCTAGCACCCTACTGCTTCAATACTGCGGCTACGCCTCCTGCCATCCATTCTCCTGGCCTTCATCTCTTGCTGATCACCTGGCTTGATAATCATGGCTGCATGCACCGTTGTCTTTGCTTGTGTGTAGAGAGTTCATGCATTCTGCCTCTGTCCTCTTGGGAATATGCGACACGCCCTGCCGTGTTTCTGGTGGACTCGGGAATTGACTTTGTCCTGCCATACACTCTCATAAGTCCGGGTTCAGTTACCGATCTCCCTCTGGGGTATGCACTCTCCTCAACTTCCCAGTCTATATGGCCCAGGTACATCTACCTCTCGTATGTGGTGCCGTCCTAGGTATTTGTCCTGCTGGGTTCAGAGTCCCTCTCTCTTCTCGAAGGAATGGGGTTCGTCGCTGGGCTATGGGTGGGTTGACTACAGGTTTGGGCTTAAGTTTATTTCCTTTGTAGATGGGCTTGAGGTTTTCCTTGTTTTGCAAGTTTGTTGTTCACTGTCAGGGGTTTCTTTCTTTGGGTTGCACGTCTGAGAAGGTTTATTAGTTCGTGGTATTCAGGCTGTGGTTTCTTTTGTAGTTTCTCTCACGGTCCCCTGATGAGATACCTGTTGGGATAACTTTGGTGTTCTTTCTTTTGTTACACGGTTGCTATGATGGATTTCCTTTGTAAGGTTTACGACAAATTGTATTGTTTCCTTGGTTACGCGGATATGCGACTCATACTGGGGTATGAGTCGGGCGGCAAAAGGGTGTGTTAGGATTTTCTTCTATATAAGAGAGGCTTCGCCCCCTATTTCCTTGCATCTTTCTCGTCCGCTCCACCTCCAGCGATTGAAATCTCAACACCATGAGAAATCATCGTGAGAGTGTCCTCTGCCTCTGATCTACCCCGCCCGTGGCAACTGCTCCAGAATTTGTCACGCCTTCTTCTCCTTACTTTCTCTGGGGCCTTGGGCCTCCCCTCCAGGGGGTTATGGATTCCTTTCTGGTTCCGTTCGTCTTCGTTGAGCACGCTCGCGTTGATGTTCCTACCCTGTACCCCACACTTCGTGATGCGTCTCGCTTAGCGTTTTGCACGGTCGGCAACCCTCCTTCCTCCGTCAACACATGGTCGCTAGTTTCGGACTATCGGTGAAGTAGTTGCGCTGGTGGCCCTGCTCTCTGGTATTGCACTCTCTCCTGAGTTGCAGGATCGGTACGGTCTGCTTTCGAAAAACTGTGACCCCGTTTCTGTCCTCCGTGTTCGTACTTCTTGGTTGTTTGGTGAGCCTTCCCTCTCCCGCTTCCCACGCGTCAGATCCCCTTGCACCGTACTGCTACATCCCTCCTTAGCTGGCACCTTACCTACCGCCTTGGCTGGCACCCTACTGCCCCTCACAATAGCTGGCATCTCCACTGGTGAGTGGCTCTCCTCGCCGGGTGGTTCCCCTCGCCCTCCTCGTCCGCTCCTGCGATTTACTCTACGGTCGCAAACCTCGAATTAGGTTACGCTGTTTCATGGTATAGCACTACCTCCTTGGCCCATGCTGAAGTCCGAAGCGTCGCCGACATTCCGGGCAGCTCGCCAGTGACAACGCCTGCCCCGTAGCCGCATAGGTAGGGGACATACCGTTAGGCATCCGGCAATAGTAGTTTTATCTTCCCTCTCCGTCGGCACTTGGTGACGTAAGAATTTTTTCTTTTGTTTTGGGGGGCCCGCCGAAGGGTTTGTGTCTTTCCCTGGTTTCTTTTCTATACTTGTCTTTCCTTACGTGTCTGGAGGAAGGTATTGCTTCGTCTTGCTTTCATCTTAGGTGCTATTAGGGGAGGATGGGCTCTGGTTTAGAGGGGTTTGATTTTTCCCATGAGCGGGTGAAGCGGGTCGTTGGATTGTTTACAGGTTTAGTTTCGGTCATAGCTAGCGCTCCACACTGTTTCTTGTACCTTAATCAACGAATACATGATAATAATAATAATAATAAAAATAAAATAAAAAAGCCCCCTATTTCCTGGATTCTTTACGCTACCTGGTATTTCTTTCACGACTCTTGTACTTCCGAATATAACGTCTTCTATTCTGATATCAAAGTTCCACGCCAAGAACCCACAAACCCTGACCCTGATCTATCGTTACACGATCAGCCTTGACCTGAGATTGTCATCTCCGAACCCTCACGCTAAACGAGTGTTATCGTTTAGGACCTTCCTGTCGTTGTATGCCTTGGACTAACGTTCAGTTCCAAGACCCCGTTACACAAGGTAGCGTCTAACGAGGATCCAACCCACACAATACCATGTCTCGACATGTCGAACTTCCGACCGCTGCGTTGACTGCCTTGACCGAATTGTCGGCAGTTACGAACGATAAGTTTGATCAACCAACCGAAGATCGAATTAGACAACAGCTCCGCACTGCGCGCGATCTTGACACTTCACTCAACGGGCTCCCGGCACTCCCTTCGATTTCCCGACAAGGCACCCCTGCACCCCTCGAACAAAACCCTCGCTTCCAGCATCTGCAACAACGCGTTCAAAACCTAACCAACGAAAGGGAAGCGCTTGCGGAAGAACAAGATGCACTTCCCGAAGAACGCGATGCATTACTTACTGAGGGACAAGGACTAGAGGCAAGGTACAGAGCTATCGAGACTGACCTAGAGTGCGACAAAGCCACCATAGTTACCCTTAACACCGCGTTGACCAACACAAACGCTGCCCTGGCAACTGCAACTTCTGCACTTGCAAACGCAGGGGGACCCGCTCCGCCAGCAGGCGAACGACCCCCTAAGCGAGAAACAATCCCCCAGCCACAGGAATTCGACGGATCCCAAGACCAACTTCGCCCATTCATTGCACAACTACGTACCAAGTTCCTCGGAGATTCTCACAAATTTGTGGATGTCCAACATCGGTTGGCATATGCAGTTGGGTTCCTGAAAGGGAAAGCTTACGAAAAAATCCTTCCACTTATTGATGAAGGAAACATTAATATAGCTAGTGTGGAAGCCCTGATCACCCTACTGGAAAACACCTTCGGCGATCCTGATAGTACGGTCTGTACCGCCGAACGGAATCTACAAAGTCTACGTCAAAAGAACCGTAACTTCTCTGACTACTTAGCGGATTTCCAACGATAAGCTGCCGAGGTATCTTGGAACGATGCTGCTAAGCGCACCTCATTATACGAAGGATTGAGCGCCAAACTCAAGGACGCTCTAGTAACCCTGGACACCCCCGACAAACTTGACCGATATATCATATTCCTCAAACGTGTGGATAACAAGAGCCGTGCCCATGCAGCTGAACGTCAGGGGTCATCTTCTACATGGAGATCACCTACCACGACCACGACCACAACACCAAATCCGGCTGCCCCTCCTACGACTACTACCACGGCTACAGGTACTCAAGCAGGCCCCATGGACCTTTTGGCTGGACGACGCCGTCTATCACAAGCGCAACGTGAAGATCGCATGCGACGCGGCCAATGCTTCTACTGCGGGGGAGCAAACCACATAGCTCGACAATGTCCAAATAGACAATGTCACCTCAGAGCCAACGCTACTGCTATTCGGGCACCTCCGCCAGTGGTTCCTGAAGATTCTCGTCCTGAGTCCGAATACTCGAAAAACTAACTGTCCCATGTACAGTCCAAGGCACTGTCATGGGACAAGAATCGCCTTCTTCGTTACTTTCTTTATCTGGTTTATCTCTTGACGACATGGAGAATGGGGTTAAAGCTAATCATCTGGTAATGGCATGTACGATTGTTGACAACCATAACGAGATTAGATCCCGTGCTCTAATAGACTCGGGAGCAACTGGATACACATTCATCGACAAGGCTTTCGCCGTGCCCCATAACTTTCCTTTGTTTGAACTTAATGAACCACGACCTTTGACGGTCATCGACGAATGGCCTGTGAGTTCCGGAGCAATTACTCACATCACCAAGATCAGGTTGTCGATTAACAACCACCATGAAATTATTCCTGCTTTTGTTACCATGCTTGGGGGATACCATCTAACACTCGGTATACCCTGGTTAAAACACCACGATGTCAAGATTGACTTCGCTTCTAACTCCCTTACTTTTGAATCTGAATATTGTTTGAAGAACTGCGTTAATGACGTTACAATGGCCTATGGAATTGAGGAAGAGTTACCACATTTCCTACGCGCTTATGCTGCACAATGTGCTCTCGGACATAAGGTCCTCGACTAGAACGAAGTACTTCAGATACTTCCCAAACAATACCACGAATTCCCTCCAGTATTCCTCGAGAAAACAGAAGATCAACTACCACCTCACGGAAGATTTGATCACGAGATACCACTGCGCCCGGGCTTTGTTCCTCCTTTCGGACCAATATACGGTCTTAGCCCCCCTGAATTATCAGCCTTATACGAATGGCTAGACGAAAATCTGGATAAGAAATTCATCCGCGAATCATCCTCCCCTGCTGCTTCTCGAATTTTGTTTGTCAAGAAAAAGGAAGGTTCTCTACGCTTATGTGTTAACTATACTGGACTTAACGAAGGAACGATCAAAAACCGTTACCCTTTGCCCTTGGTCAAAGTCACCTTTATGCAACTTTCACGAGCAAAGATATTCACTAAACTACATATTCGCGGAGCCTACAACTTAATCCGCATGAGAGCAGGTGAAGAGTGGAAACCAGCTTGTCGTACACGATACGGGCTTTTTGAATCCCTCGTCATGCCCTTTGGGCTTACCAATGCCCCCGCTACCTTTCAAGCATACATTAATGACACGCTACGCCTATTTCTGGATAGGTTTTGTACAGCATACCTTAACGATATCTTGATATACTCTGAGAACGAGGAACAACATATCGAACATGTCAAACAAATCCTGGAAGCTTTAACGAAAGCTGGACTCCAAGTAAAACCTCAGAAATGCGAATTCCACACCAACAATGTCGAGTATCTTGGTTTCATCATCACGACGGAAGGCCTCAGGCTAAGCATGGATCCCGCAAAGATCACCACGATCATTGAGTGGCCTATCCCGAAGAAATTACGCGATGTCCGCTCCTTCTTAGGATTTGGAAACTTTCACAGGCGCTTTATCCAAGACTATTCTCCTCTGGCCAGGCCACAAACCCAGTTAACCAAAAAGGGTACACCATTTGTATGGTCGGATCATTGTCAAGCCGCATTCGAAAGATTGAAGGAAGCCTTTACAACGGCACCCATCCTGATCCACTTTGATTTTGATAAGGAGATAGTAGTGGAAACCGATGCTTCCGACATCGCCTTTGCCGGTATACTATCCCAACCAGGATCTGATGGGCTTTTGCATCCCATTGCCTTCTTCTCAAAGAAACACACACCAGCCGAATGCAACTACGACATTTACGACACAGAGTTGATAGCCGTGGTATGGGCTTTGGAAGAGTGGAGGGCTTATCTAGTTGGACGACCTGTTACCGTACGGTCGGATCACCAAAACCTGCGATACTTTACCACGAAAAGGTTACTCAATCGATGACAAGCCCGATGGTCGGAATTCTTGTCACAATTCAACTATACGATTGAATTTGTACCTGGTAAAGCACATGGGAAGGCGGATGCATTGACAAGGATGGCAGGACAAACAGAGGAAGAGGTATTGGAGGACGAAACGCATAGGACACAAGTGGTTCTCAAGTCCCAGTCTCTGGGTTTGTTGGCGGATATCCCGCTTCACTTTCGAGCGTCCCCTTTGAATGAACTGTGGACACAAGCCTATCAAGCTGACCCCCTTCCAAACCAGATACTCACAATGCTGGAACAAGGGGTACGACATAGCCGCCTGATATCCCTAGCCGAATGTACCAAGGACGGTAATCGACTGCGGTATCAAGACCGTCTTTATGTTCCCGCTCACGAACCTTTGAAACTGGCTATCATTCGGGACAATCACGACGCCCCTGCTGCTGGTCACCCTGGCAGATCCAAAACACATGAACTAATCACGAGACGATACCATTGGCCGAGTATGTGGAAAGAGATCGCACGATACGTGACCAATTGTCATATTTGTCAACGGAGTCGAACGACTCGTCATGCTCCGTTTGGTATCCTTCGACCCCTCACTATTCCATATCGACCATGGCAAGATATATCAATGGACTTTGTAACCGGCCTGCCTTGGAGTAACGGTAATGATGCGATTTGGGTAGTGGTAGACCGGCTAACCAAGATGTGTCCTCTTGTCCCTTGTCGTACCACTATTGATGCACCCTCTCTGGCCGACCTATTCCTGGATAACATCTGGAAACACCATGGGCTACCGCTAACGATTATATCTGATCGAGGACCTCTGTTTGCTGCTGAGTTCTGAGGAACCGTCTGTCGCAGACTAAAGATTGACCGACGTCTATCTACTGCATTCCATCCTGAAACTGACTGTCAAACAGAACGGGTTAACGGTATCATGGAACAGTACCTACGGTCATATGTGAACTACCAACAGGATGACTGGTGTCAATGGTTACCAATGGCGGAGTTTATGGGAAACAATCATGCATCTGAGACCACCGGCACCTCCCCCTTCTTTGCCACCTACGGCTATGATCCTCGTATGGACTTTCTCGATGAACAAACCCTCCCGACCGACGACCAAGAGGCACGGTCTTTCGTTGTCACTATGACAGAACTTCATGCACATCTTAGAACTGAAATGGGTTATGCTCAAGAAAGGGAACAGGAAAACGCTGAGCGACATAGAATCCCAGCTCCCTCCTTCCAAATCGGTGATAAAGTGTGGCTGAACGCCAAAAACATTAGGACACGACGACCTTCACGGAAGTTGGACAACAAACGTCATGGACCCTACAAAGTCAAAGCCAGGGTCGGAACACACGCTTACCGTATGGAATTGCCGAATACCATGAAGATACATAACGTCTTCCATGTGTCACTGTTAGACCTGGCAGCCAACGATCCACTCAAAGGACAGATAATCCCACCACCTCAACCTGTGGAAGTTGAAGGAGAAGAAGAGTGGCAGGTTCAGGAGGTTTTGGATTCCAAATTCGTCACGAACCGACTACGATATCTGGTGAAATGGGAAGGCTACGACGAAACGACATGGGAGCCAGCTGAATTGATCAACAAACTAAGAACTGTTGACGAGTTCCACGAACGGTACCCACTTAAGCCTTTACCATTACCGGAGGATCCGGAATAGGTCTCAGGGGACTTCGGCCCTGGTGAGGGCCCTGCTCCCACGGTCTCCTGATGAGATCCCTGTTGGGATAACTTTGGTGTTCTTTCTTTTATTACACGGTTGCTATGAGGGATTTCCTTTGTAAGGTTTACGACAAATTGTATTGTTTCCTTGGTTACGCGGATATGTGACTCATACTGGGGTATGAGTCGGGTGGCAAAAGGCTGTGTTAGGATTTCCTTCTATATAAGGGAGGCTTCGCCCCCTATTTCCTTTCACGCTCCGCGCCCTCTACACCTCCAGTCATTGAAATTACAACTCCACGTCGTTCAGTGCACGATCCCCCCTCGCCCCCTAACTTCTCCTGCCTTTCAGGCTTCGCGTCCCTG
>Ga0307513_10009848_pt1 | contig 12068 bp, 4 predicted proteins | sample 15_EM_MG_FD_202174 | JGI IMG/M metagenome (GOLD analysis project Ga0307513, IMG submission 202174) | Populus trichocarpa ectomycorrhiza microbial communities from riparian zone in the Pacific Northwest, United States - 15_EM | ecosystem: Host-associated > Plants > Roots > Unclassified | place... | reverse complement strand
GATTTTGTGAAAGAAGAAGAGAAACATAAGCAGAAAAGAAGGGTAAGGCCAAGGCGAAGGCTTTTCATCTCTGTTTCGAGCAGAATTTCTTTTAGTTTGAGACTAACCGGCAATGGCATTAAATGTGCAATGGAGACTTGGTCAGTAGCCAAGTCCTCCTCCATGATATTATATTATGTGACATATTGTTTTATTATGGTATTCAAATGCTTTATTTATTTATTTTTATTTGGATGATTATGACATAAGTGAGAAACTGAGATTGCTTTCCTTAATTAGTCTTTTACTAGTACAATGGTTTCCGCTCTCACGCCAGCTAGACTAATTTTTTTAAATGTAGAAAAAAAACATTGAGAGTGGAGGGATTTTTTTTTCTAATGTTATTAAACTCAAGGCAAATAAGTAAGTCTTGAAACTCTTTGACTTAGCTCCTTATCAAGTGTGAGTTTTCAATCAAACCATACAAGAGATAACTCGATGTGAATTATTTGATTTAATAAGTTTAAAGAAAATTCAGATGATTGAAGAAAGCATAAATTAACTTTTAAAAAACCAAGAAATTTTTTTAAAAAAGTATTGAGACGATAACATATTAGATGACCCAGGTCACACGTTACTTGATTCATGAATTTAACTAGGTTTAATATTTTTTTAAAAATAATTTTTACTTAATTATATGATAAAAAAAATTGTTCAAGACTGTGATAACTCTAAAAAAAGCAAAACAAAAAAAAATCATTGTGTATTTCCCAACCAATTAGACACTTATGGATGAAATCGGGAAAATAAGTTTTTTTAATTATTATCAACATTAAGTAAAAGACCAAATTTCCCCCGAGATGATGATTAATCCTTAGAAGTCAAGCTTTAAAAGTTAATTTTTTCTTCAAAAACAAAGCCTTATACCCAATTTAAGTGTTGTTTTGTATTTATAGGCATTATAACGACTTAACTTTGCAAAAAATAAAAATTAAACAACAACAATAACTTCGATCAATTAAAAAATGGTTAATCCACAATAATTGAAGGAGGATGATTATGAAAGTCATTATGGGAAAAAACATCAAATTAACTGTTTAAACCCATACTAATTGATCCCGACAAATCTTTTAAACCTAGGTTAATTTTCTAAATTCACAACCCATGAAACTGAAAACCTGGGTTCAATTAAAAATCTCAGTTGTCAACCAACTTAATGATAAAAATAAAAAATAAATATCTCAAATTAAAAAAAATAATCAAAGAAGAAAATAGAGAAAAAAAAAAGGGAATGAGAATCAAATATGAAAGGAGAAAAAAATGAAGGGGTGGAATTGAAAAAGAAAACAAATTAAAAAATTATCTTAATTTTTTTTAAAAAAAGATTGAGGATCAAATCTGATAGAAAAAATTAAAGGAGGATGCAATTGAAAACAAAAGAAGATTTGAGAAATGAATTAAAACAAAAAAAAAATAGATATAAAAAAATCAGGGATAAAATCAAAAGAAAAAAAACTTGAAGGGGCTGATATGAAAATGTGGAGGGTCAGACACATATTTCTAGGAATAAAGAGAGAGAAAATAGGATGTTGGTGATATATCGGAGGTCCGACAAGTATACACATTATATAGGGATGAAGAGGAGGTTGAGAAGAATAAAATGACACGACAAAATTAATTTTTTTACCACTGTATGTAGTCGCATATGCAACCTGAAGACGGCAGAGTGGCTGACATGCTGATGCATACAACACACTCGTCAATAGCTTTTGGTTTTTATTTTTTGAAAACACCACCCTACCCTTAGGACCCAAGCATTAATATGAAAAAAAATATTTTGCAATTACAAATTAGCCCCTCCAGTCAAGCTTTAAAAATTAAAATCTAAGGGTAATAGAATACTCACACTGTAGCAAAAAAATATGAAAGGCCAAAAGAGACATTAAACCATAGTTAATTGATTATTTGTTATTAAGGGTAAGAAAGTCATTTAACTGTGCAAAAGATTAATCAAAAGACTAAGACACCCCTTAACAATTTAGAAATGACACATGAATAAAAGAAAAAGACTATTTTACCCCTAAAAAGGTTCTCAGGTGAGGGTTTTTTCAAGGACAAAATCGTTAATTCACTATTACAATCCACAATAAACAAAGATATATAAACAATGATTTTCCTACATGTTTTTGCTTTTCACTTTAATATCAGTTTTGTAGAGCATGTATAAAATATCTTCAAAAAATATGATAGATACCATTGTTAAAATCCATGTCATTGATTCTTAATTTTTTTTAATATAATAATTTTCAATTAAAAAAAACTCATAACCATCAAATAATTATTAAGAATAAAATTATTATAATTAATACTAAACCAATCAATGACTGGATTTTCATTAACATAATTTATCATGTTTATTAAAATATGAGATGATCTCAATTTGTGAAAATTTAAGATTTAGTGTGTGTTTAGAATTGTGCTACAATGTGCTTTATAAAATTATTTTTTTCTTGAAAGTATATTAAAATGAGTTGTTTTAGATTTGTTTTTTATTTTTTATATCAACCCATTAAAACTATCGTGCCTTTCGCGAGACCGCAACATTGCAGTGACCCGTCTCGAGCGGGTTAAAAGGTTTTTGGTTGAATAAAGAGTTACCACCTAATATTATAGTTACTAGGAACCTTAACTGTCGTTAGAGATTCTAAGTAAATGACTAGTTGCGTAAAGGAAATGTATTATCACCTCTAGTATGCCTTTCCTGAGGTAAGCTGTATCGTTTTTCTTTCTTAATGGTTACTATAGTCTGAAGGTGTTCTAAATTCTATTACCCTACTATGGAGGATTTGCTATGATGAACAAACTTTGGTTTTCTAGATCAAAAACTTGGTCTAAAAGATCATAACATAAAAAGATATTAGAAGAAAGCAAACTCATTCACAACTTATGTGTCGTTAAAGAGCTGAAGTTAGAAACCCAAAGAGATTTAGTTATTATTGAAATTTTACATTTTCCTTTGGTATTTCAAATTTCTATGACACTTGTACCACGAGACACATGTTGAAATATTTTCAATTTTCTTTGAGGTTTCTTTCAAACAAACTTGGAATTTTTGGTACTATGTCATTCCAAATAATATTTAAAATAAAATTCCTTGCAATTTTTATTCTTATATTATAGGTGATTAAATTGTATTACTCTCAATAATATTTTGGATATTAACCTCCATACAGGTTTTTTATTCTTATACTAAAAGTGAATAATAATAAATTAGTATCCATAATAATCTCTTGAATATTAATCCTATTATAGGTTTTTTATTGTTATATTAAAATTGAATAAAATATTTTACCAAAAATGAGTTTTTTGTTTTTTGAAATGCAGGCCAAAATACTTTGAAATTCTCCAAATTGGTTGTAAAATTCATGCAATACTTTTTGTATTTCTAAACATGCAAAAATATTTTTTTGAAATGTTTTCTTAATTTTAAGACATGCTCCAACATTTGTTTTTTTTTGGATTTTTGGCTATATGCAAGGAAAATTTTTATTTATTTAAAAAATTATATTTTTTATTATTAATATTTTTAAGGCTTTGTTTGGAAATAAAAACCTATTTTTTTGGATAACTGTCAAAATATGCCTACGAGAATATTTGTTGAATACATTCTTAAGCGAAAAAATCCTTTATAAAAAAAGTTGAAAACCAAACAAGGCTTACCCAAATGACCTGAATTTGACCTGATTAGATTGACTCAAAATATTTGGTTCGACTATAAATTGAACTAAAAACACAAGTTTGACCCAAAAAACAAACCAAAACAAAAATCAAAACTTAAAACGAATGAAACTTGCCAAAAACACAAAAACCCAAAAAAATTAGATCAAAACCAAGAAAAAACTAAGAACACAAAGAACAAATGAAGAACATCAAGAACATGTTGAGCAACATGAATCGAGATCCAGACCAAATATTAACAAGCCAAAGACAGAGGCATGCTGGAAATCAATTTCTAAACAATAATCAAGCATCAAACATCAACAATTATCAATCAATAATCATGATTTGATGAAAATAGGTTTCGATGCAAAAACAAAACCCTATAATTAAAACTCAGAAAAAATAGTTGTTGATGCAAACTAACCTTAGATCATTGATTAATCAAGTTAAGAAAAATTGCTAGTGCAAATAATTAAATCAAAACTGGTCCAAATCATGGAGCCAAGATAATGTTCTTCCTAAGAACACTACCTAGAAAACTTAGAAAATGAAGAACAAGCTGCCAATCCAGAAATGTGCATACCAAGCCCCAAAACCATGTTTTTTTATTCACATAAACCATATTACCATAGTTACACTTGTTTGAGCTAAAACAAACAACACCAAATTATCAAAATCATGCATGATGTTTTAATTTTCAAAACTGTCAAAACTAACAGCATGCATATTCAACCATTTTAAAGTTTAAAATTGATATTTTGACACTTAAAAGGACTTGGACAAAACCCAAGAGCCTATAATATGTATTAAAAACCCAGAAAAAACATCAACAACCCTACTACCATATTTGGCAGATTTCAAATCTATCTTATTTCATAAAAATAACAATCATCCAAATATCCACCAACATTAACAACCAACTCAAAATAAGATTAAATAATAAAAAAACAACATTTTTATGCATTAATCAAAATGAAACTCAAAACAACATAACACTAAAATAAGTTCAAAAACATCTTTAAACATGTAAAACAAGCTAGAGGTGTGCCTCGTGGACATCATTTACTAGGTTAGTGGAGGATTATACCATCCTAAAATCCAAAATAATTATTGCTCTTGTTCATTTAAAAATCTAATCTTGTGCTCAATCTTTAAATTATTCTTTTAGCTATTAAACGCCAAGCAATAAACTTGATTACTAATGAACTCAAAGAATAAATTTTGTTTCTCCTCTTTCTTCTCTCTTTCCTCTGGATTTCAATAGGTATTTATAGGCTTTTGCTAGGGTTTTTTGATGGATTCAATCAAGGATTAATCATGATTGATCAATGCTTGACCTTTTGATCAAAAGAAAAGGGTTTTGGATAAATTTTAACAGTTGGAATCTCTATATTTTGTTGGTTTTGCAATGGTGGTTTCACAACAAACTTAGTTTTGGAGATTTTGGTGGTTTAGCTACGCTTAGAGGCTATGTAGTTGTTTTTTTAGCCTTCTGATCTTGAGAGAAAGGTGTTCAATCCTCGATAAGAGCCCACTGAGAAGATTTGAGGCATGAACATTTGGAAAATCTAGTGGTTTTAGAAAATGGATGTCACGGTCATAGCTGATTGAATTGATAACTTTCGAGGCCTCGTCAGAGTTTCTCCAACGTCAATGTTGTCGAAGACTACCTGAACTTGGTAGAGGGGAAACATATCTTTCATTTGATCCAACCTTGTTCAATTTGAAGGTCTATAACTTCACATTTATTCATTTAAAGATGCCAACTCGATTAACCCAAGACTGTCAAAAAAGAATATGAATAGTGGGCAGACGACACATCATCTGCCCTCTATTCCAAACAGTGCATTTTGAACATGAATCAGACGATGTGTCGTCTAGGTTAACCACCAAGAAATTAGGTTTTTAATCTGGGATTTGGCCAAAATTCAATTAAGTCTCTTATCTTTTGATTTCTTTTAATTGCACTCATAATTTTTTTCAAACTTTTAATTTCATGCAATTTTACCCCTGATTAAACCAATGTCAATCCCTAAAGTTCAGTTCGTTTTTCAATTTGGTCATTGGATACCTATATGTGAATTTTGACCCTTAATTGATCAATAAACTTCTAATTTTTTTTTAATTTGACCCCAATTAAACTAAAATAAATGGTTCTTGCAATTAAGCCCTCAATAAATTCAATTAAACCCTGCAAAACTCCAATTGAGTCCTTTACATATAATTTTGAATTTTCATTCCCAAATTCAAGAGGCCTTCACCAATCCATATTGGCCAACTTTGTATTTTTTGATCTTCATTAATCAGTCTTTTGCAATATTGTGGGTGTTCTTTATGTTCTCTCAACTAATATATATATATTTCCAACTTTTTTGTATTTCTTTTTATGAGTTTTTGATTTATTTTCTATTTTCTTGTTTTTTGTATATTTGTGGACCTCGAAATAAATAACAACAAAAATAATAAAAAATACTAAAAAAATATCAATTTAAATTTTTTAAAGCAAAAACATATTTTTAAAAAACCCAAAAAAAAATAGAAGCTCTCCCAATCACATCATTTGATAATTGGTAGGAGATTTTTCTTTACTTTTATTCATAATAGTTTGGACAAGATAGATTTTGCAAGGCGCAGGTCAGTGCACTGGCATTTGTTGGAAGCATCTTGCCATCCACACACACCACGCCTTGACTTTGCCAATCTTCATATGTAATTAATTTGCAGCTACCGTGGTTGACTGCCATTTCAAGCCTGACATCTTTGAATTCACTCATATATTATAGCTGATTATTTTATTTTTATTGGTCTCATGTAATAAGTGACCCTTGACAATTGTATGCTGACCGTACGTTTTTTCAAAAACATTTCCTGGAAAATATGGACTTGTCCGAGCAGTTGATACATATCAATCAATTAAAAAACAGTAAAAATTAAAAACTATATGTCAAACCAAGATCAAGACTAAGATCTAAGTCGGTCGTATGTTGACTTGTCAAACCAAATGGGATTTAATAATTGTGGGAAAAACTAAAATAGGACAAAGATTGTATTACACATGGCCTTTACTTTTTTGTAAATCACATGTATATGTTGAGATTAAGGGTCCAGAGCCAACTAACTAACAAAACACTGTAAAGCATGGCTAAATCACTATAGCAATACCCATAAAACACTATTAATGTTTTGTGTTTTTTTTTTTCTTTTTTAGTTATTGTTTTTCAATTTCATTCTTTACTAACCGAATCTTTTATTTTTTTAGATTTTTTTTCAATTTAATCTTTTTTTTTCAATTTTTTAGGAATTGTAATTCGTAATTATTTTCAATTTTCTTTGTGTTAGGTTATATAGTTTTATGAATTTATTTTTTTTTCTCAATTTCAACCTTCAACATTAGATCTATTAGAAATGGGGTTTCATTTTTTTTCAATTGTTTTTTATGAATTTATCATGATCTCATGACCCGAGTCAAGAGTTTGACAGGTTAACCCGTGTTAACCCAATTTATTTTTTGGGTTTTTTTAATTGAATTTTTTTTTCAATTTCACCCTCCAACAACTCAATCTTATTTTTTTTATTTAGTTTTTTTTTCTAGTTTTATCCTTCAATATTAGGTGTTTGAGAATTGACCTTGGTAATTTTTTTTCATTTGTTTTTTGTGGAGTTATCTTGGTCTTATGAATTTATTTATTTTTTCTCGATTTCAACGTTCAACATTGGATCTGTTGAAAATAGAACTTTTTAATTTTTATTTTTATAAAGTTATTTAGGTCTCATAACTTAGATCATGAGTTTATAATGTTAGCCCGGGTTGACTTAGGGTTATTTTTATGTTTTTAGTTTTTTTTTATTTCATCATTTAACATTGGGTTGGTTGAAAATTAAAATTCATAATTTTTTTATTTGCTTTCCATGGTGTTATTTTGATTTCAAGACTCAGATTGTTGGTTTAACAGGTTAACCTGGATATTTTGTTTTCTCTTTTTAATTTAACATTTTGTTTTTCAATATTATGTTGATTAGAAATTGACCTTCATAATTTACTTTGATTTTCTTTTTATAGTGTTATCAGAGTCTTATAACAAGGGTCAAAGATTTGGCAAGGTAGCCTAATTTAATTTAATATTTCATTGTATCAATATTTGAAAACAAATATCATGTAATATGTTGTCATATAAATATTAAAAAAAATCATTTAATATTCATTATATTTTGAGTTCATTATTTTTTTATTGTATAACACATTAGCAATGTATGAATATTATTTTTAAGTAAAAACCTGATTCGTTTCATAAAGCAACATTAGCCAATTGTCTAATTTTATTGCCAAAAGTTAGTCATATTTTACTTTGGAGGACAAGAAGAATACTAGACATCATTGCAATGCTTCTAGAGCCTGCTTGTTTTGGCAGTGAAAATTTTTTTTTGAAAAAAATTAAAAATTTTTTTTGCTTCAAATTATTATTATTATTTTTATATTTTTATATTTTTTTGATGTGTTGATATAAAAAATAAAAAAATATTTTGATACATTACCAAATGAAAAACAATTTGTAAAACAATCACTACCAAAATGTCAAATAGGCTCATAATTAGGGGTAAGAGTAGGCATTAATAACTGTACTAAAACAACAGAAAAAAACTTCTTTGTCCATCCTTGTCGTTTTATTTATTTTCAATTTCTTTCTTAATTTGTTTATTTAATCCTTTTGTAATATAATTACTTGAGATAAAGTTTTACAATGACTACAGAAAGATAAAAGTAAAAGAGAGAGGATTGCAATATAAAATACAAAGAAAATATGTGGTCAATCTCAAAGTTTTTTAAATTTTTATTTTTGTTTAAAAGTTTATTTTATTTATTTTTCAATTCTCATGATTGAAAAAGAAGAGAGAAACTCGATGAAAAACAAAGAAGGAAAAAGAAGGTTATCGGTTAAGCACATTCCAGCCATAAAAAAAAAATATCTATGTCAATGAGTTTTTGTTCTCGAGAGAATTTTAATGGAGGTGTTTTTGTCCCTCTAAACATGGTTGAAAAGGTAGGTCGGGTTCTGTTTGATTTATTTTTATTTTTAGCGTGATTTGTTTTTCTTTTAGGGTCGTTAAGTGATTTTTTAAGGTTTATATTGTGTTTTGGATATGTTTTTAGGCAAAAACAAGTTAAAATTGGGTCGAAAAACAAGAATCCTGATTTCCATTAACCAGAGGTGACCAGAAAAAAAAAGACCAATTGATGATAGGTTGTTTGCCACTGTAGGTGACCTGTACTTGTCTTAAAAAAATAAAAGAAAATACAGGAGCAAATGAAGCGTAAAGGCTAGGCTTCTAGGCTCAAGCATACCTAAGTTTTTGCTTTTTTTTTTTATTAAAGTTATTTGTCTTAGTTTATTACATTTTTCATTTTTTCAACTAAAAAAAATATGATACATGAAACATATTCATAATTTAATTACTTTTATATCATGTTAGAAATTTATTTGAAATCATACCCACAATATAAATATAAACAACATGTTTGTGTTTTTTAATTAAAAACATCATGATATATTAAATTACATTGATAATATTAACACATTCCTTTATTATGTTTGAAATTAACTTTGGAATTCTCTTTGCATCAAAGCACAAGTGATAATACTAGTTAAATTCTATAGAAATGTAAAAAACACTTAAAAGAGAATTTAAAGGATAGTAAAGTATTATTTATATTTTTTATAACTGAAATTGAAAATAGAAAAAAAAATGTTTCCAAAAAAAACCAATTGTCAAGATCTTTTATAATCAAACAAAGAGATTTTCAAAAACTAGTTCGTATGCAAGTTCATTGTAAACGACCTCCACATTATCAATATTTTTTATTTTATTTTATTAATTATTAATTTTTTATCTTCACTTGAATGATTTTAATTTATATATAAAATCAAATACATAATTTTCCTAAAAAAAAAAGAAATTAAGTTTCAATGGTAAGCAACAACTTCTTCACTAATGATAAAAAACAATAATTCACCATGAGGAACCTGCAACTCCATACACCATGAGATACTTGTAACTCCACTCATCACGAGATACCTACAACACTCTCTACGAGATAAGATAACATGATCAAGTTCTATAAATACCTTGGATCATTGGATAAGCAAGCAAGCTAAGTTCATTTAAGAGCTCCATACTAGATCATTCAACAATCACCATTCCCTATGTTTTTCATTTTCCTTTTATTTCTTGTAAATTGCTCCTCTAAAATTTACTGACTTAAGTATTATAGGGTCTCTTATTTTGATAATGAACATGTTTTGTAGGAAAAAACCAAGCCTAAAGACAAAGTCTACATTCAAGCCCACACATTTCAGTATAAGATGCATCATTCAACCTTGAAGTTTTCATAACCTAATTAGTGACATTGTTTGTGGTAAATTGAACAAAAATTGGTTCATTCTTGTTTCATACATCACTATAAATTCTTTTCATGGTTGAAGACTTATAAACTTAAGGATAATGAAGAGTAACTAAGCTCCACACTACAAGGACACTTGTTTTTCAAGATCTCCACCACCTTTCTCAACAAGTAAAGGTGCTCAAGCTCTCTAGGTAGTTGTCTTCTTATATTTTTGATGAATGAGAGCATGTTCCCTTTTGCTTTTGATTTGTACATGTGTATATATGACTTGCCAGCTTTCTGGTCTGTTTCATTTTGATCTATTATATTCTTACATTTGATGAAAAAAAAGTAAAGGTGCTCAAGGATGTTTTTCTAACTATACAACAATAACTCCATGCTCTTCCACTCTTTTAACAATAAACATAATAAATAACCCTAGTGAATGCATATAAACAACTCTAGTTCCTTGAAGGAACAAGGTAGAACAACATGCAAGTAAGTAGGCACATGAACACTCATACTCCAGCCACTCTTGATTTAAATGAGTGTACCTATAATGTGTGAAAAATCCTAGATCTTGTAATATAATTTAGTAATGTCGTGTGTAAAGTCCTCCCAATAACATTTCAAGTATCTTTTTGAGTGTGGTACCATAACCTAAAACCTAGCTCTATTCTTAAATTTCATTATCTTAGTGTCAAACTCATCTCCTTGAGCTGCATTCATGATTGATTGACATTCCTTGAGCTTATAACAATACCTTTTACCACCACACATGTAAGGGTATTGATTACCATTAAGAGAAAATAATTCATGTGATACCCACCTCTTAAAAAGAATGGTATGGACATAAGGAATCCCAATAATATATATTTTTTTTTACCATGACCATTGTCATGATAATGAGAAATGGCATGCCTTAAAAAAAAAGAGATAGAAAGAGTAATCTCCAGGGATTATGTCCAATAATTTCTAGGAAAGGAAATGCAACTTGAACAAATAGAGAAAGATCTCTACAATGCATTATCTGAGATCATATAATCTTTAGAAATTGTATCTCCAATTGCATAAGAAAATCTTTTGAACTTTCTATAAAATTAACAGTGTCTCTCAATGTCTCCAATGTCTTCAATGAAAATCTCATGTCTTCAATGAAATCTCCATGATGAGATATCCATAACCTAATTACAAAAATCTTTATGAGAATCTTCATGATAAGACCTCCATGTCTCCAACAAAAATCCCCATGAGAATCTTCACATTTCCCAACATAATGCTTTGACACTACTTTCATGATCACAAAGCATTCTCCACTTTTTAAGTAATAATGTTCTTTGCTTTAAGAAAAACAAAAAAATTGATCAAAATCTCATCTCTCTTGTAAGAAATTTCTCATTTCCCATCAAACAAGGGTCATCTATTATGATAAAAGACTAGTTTACGAGGAGAAAATCAAGTGTAGAGACATAAACCTATATTGAAACCACGACCATAAAAAGCCTAATTCAATCTTGAGGTTTTCATTGTCTCAATGCAACTGGAATTTGTACTTTATGCCATTTTAATCCTTTTCTATCGTTATTCATATGCGTGCCTTCTGTACAGAGTCTTGAATTAGTAGGAAAGAACTTTACAGAAGGCATTAAAAAAAAAAAAACAAATATCACTTGGAAGCAGAGCTTCCATTTAAGCGTTTCTCCTACATGTCCAAAGGCATATGGACTCGATAAAAAAAAAAAAATGGAACCCATACAAAGAACATAGCAGAAAGGGCCGAGAGAGACTGGACCCTGGCCACAAGGGCTCATGCATTTGATGGGTTCGTTATAAAAGGCCCAATCCAAAAAGGAAAGTTCTTGTGATCTCAGGATTGAGTGTGGACTCTTTGACGGTAAATGGTCAGCTTCACGCAGATTGACCAGATGGCCTGCCCCTCACGTCAAAAGGTTGAAACAAAATTTCATACACCATGACATCATACAGGTTG
>Ga0307513_10009847_pt1 | contig 12068 bp, 15 predicted proteins | sample 15_EM_MG_FD_202174 | JGI IMG/M metagenome (GOLD analysis project Ga0307513, IMG submission 202174) | Populus trichocarpa ectomycorrhiza microbial communities from riparian zone in the Pacific Northwest, United States - 15_EM | ecosystem: Host-associated > Plants > Roots > Unclassified | place... | reverse complement strand
ATAAACGACAACAGGCGTTCGACGATGCTTGGAAAGAAATTCCTCCTTACCCCGGATTCAGCGTACCGAAAAAGGCCTATCGCGAAATCACACAATGGCAGGGAAAGGAGATGCGCAATCTCGGCCTTTGTATTTCACCCGTATTGGCGTCCGCATTGCGAAATCTGGACAGTTCTCAGTATCATGATTTCAAGAGCCCTTTGAAGTGTGTTAGCGCGCTGGTTGATTTCTCCCTCATGGCTCAATATCGGAGTCATACAACAGATACACTTTCTTACATGGAAAGCTACCTGCAGACATGTCACCGGACGAAGGACATTTTCTCGAGTTCCGTACCTCGAAGGCTACTCGCACCCACTGGCAAGCAGATTGCCTGGATCGGGAGCTAAGGGAACTGATAGCGGATCAGCGTGCTAAAGAAGTCCACCATAGAACCGTTGCTAATCGCCGTCGGCTGGCTGATCAAGAGAGGGTTGAAAGGTCTGATTGGCGGGCGGATTTGATACGGCGTGAGAACCACTTCAACTTCATCAAGATGCACTACCTGACTCACCTTGCCTCCCACGTACGGCGTTTTGGATCCATATCGATGTATTCCACAGAGATCGGTCAACTAGCACATAAGGATCAGATTTCAGATGGATACCTCAGGTCAAACAAGAATGACGCCGCCCCGCAGATCTTGTCGCAATATGGCCGCCAACATGCTCTAGGAAGGAGGTTGCAGACTATAGAAGCAGTTTCGAAAGTTAAAGGTGTGATCGTGGCAGAAGATAGTGGGATGGAAATGCCGGCTTTTTCAAGTCACAGTACGCCTCGCCGCGTTCTTAAAGGCCGTATGAAGAACACCAGCACGCTGACCGAACTATGCGCAACTCTCAATATCCATTATTCCGACATGATGCAGGAGATACTACGTTTTACTAGGCAGACTGCTGCGGATGACCGGTGGTTGCCAGCTGACCCCACCGAACTAGGGTTACTCCCTGTAGAAGGATTTGCTCAGCTTGAAATTCCAGTCGCCGACTTTCAGGAAACTGACAGGTTCCAGATCCACCGGGCCCGCTGAACTGGAACAAAGGCATTCCGTAACGGTGGGCCCAGAAACGATTGGGTATGGGTCTAGACTGGTGGGGAAGCGAACTATGGAGATTTACGAGGACGGGCGGTGGCTCGGTTGCTAGCACTTTTCAAGATAAGAAATATTCTCAGTGAGGCGGGAGCTGTCCATCTGTTGGCATTCTTTTGCATACTCGATCCTGTCAATAGTGGCAGATTTCACATTGCAAGCGGACATATTCGAGTCGGCATGTCGGTCAATGGTCGAGACATGCGAATAGTCAGTATAGGGGCAGTGATCGACAGGGGCAGGTAATTCCTAGCGGTGAGAGGCAATGGATAGTGAATCACAGGATTGATCCGCGGACGTTTAATGAAATATATTAAATTATTCTATCCAATTATGTACAGTATTTATACAAGTTAAGGCTGGGCACTTAAGGTGGCAGTTCCCATATTGAGTGTCCGGCTTCAACTCGGCCGCGGGAGTACTACACAATCCGCTTGCGTTTAAGGGAATATTTTAAATAGGGTGAATTGTTTTGCATGAATATGCGGCCAAGTTGAAGCCGTACACTTAAGATGGCAGTGCCGATATTGAGTGTCCGGCTTCAACTCGGCCGCCCGGGGTACTACACGATCTGCGGGCGTTTAAGGGAATATTTTAAATAGGTTGAATTGTTCTGCATGAATATGCGGCCAAGTTGAAGCTGTAGACTTAAGATGGCAGTTCCCATATTGAGTGTCCGGCTTCAACTCGGCCACGGGAGTAATATACGATCTGCGGGCGTTTAAGCGAATATTTTAAATAGGTTCAATTGAGTAGGCGGCCGAGGTGAAGCCGGCGACTTAAGGGAGATATTCCCTTAGAAAGTATCGGGCTTCAACTCGGCCGTGTGAGTTCTGCGGATGATGATTAATATTACCAATTTATTCTCCCCTGTGGCGAAGCCAACCAAAGTAGGGGGTCTCCATGGCGGCCGCGCCTGGCGTCTTGTGAACAGTAAGGGAATTATGGAAGTGACAGTAGGGCGCGGGCTAAAAAAAGCGCACCGTCGGATGTCAGCGGACCGGAGCGGACAGATCTTGTTCGGTAGAGATGAGAGGGGATCTGGGAGGGCCGCCGGATGCGCGCAGTGGGCCACAGTGGGCAGGAGGCCTGTAGACGAGAAGATAAGGGGGCGGATACAACAGGAAAGCGCTGGGAGGGGGTGGTGTCCGAAGGAGGGCGTCGGACGCTTGGGAGGGAAAGTGGGGCGTCCGGGCGGACCAGACGCAAGAGATGAAAGGGAAAGAGGGCTCAGGAGATCCGGAAGGACGGGAGGCAAAGAGCGGACTGGCTTCTTCTGGACGCGGGCATGATACGTGCAGTGAAAAAGGTTTTTTTGCTGATGCATGCTAAAGTCCGAAGCGTCGCCAATCTTCCTCGCAGTCCGCCTGTGACATGGCCTTGCCCACAAGCCAATAGGTTTGGGGTATTCCCTTAAGCAACAGGCAACAGTAGTTTTATGTTTCCTCTCCGTCGGCACCTGGTGCCGTAAGATTCATTGCTTTTGTTTTGGGGGGCCAGCCCAAGGGTTTGTGTCTTTCCCTGGTTTCCTTTCTACACTTGTCTTTCCTTACGTGTCTTGAGGAAGGTATTGCTTCGTCTTGCTTTCGTCTTAGGTGGTATTAGGGGGGAGGATGGGCTGTGGGTTGGAGGGGTTTGATTTGTCCCATGAGGGGGTGAAGCGGGTCGTTGGATTGTTTACAGGCTTTGTTTCGGTCATAGCCAGCGCTCCACAGTGTTTCTTGTACCTTAATCAACGAATACATGATGATAAAAAGAAAAGAGAAAAAAAAAGAAAAAAAGAAGCCCCCTATTTCCTTGGGGTAGGGGAATTCCCTTAGGCACCAGTCAACAGTAGTTTTATCCTTCCGCTCCGTCTGTTAGGCGCACGGACTCCCCGTAAGGATTTCCGGTGTAAAGTTACCCTACCTTGACGCACACGAACTTCGAAGGAAAAAGATAACACCCCCCTCCAGCCCTGGCGTTGGGACGGAGCGTCATCACTGGCCGCCGGGGTAGTTGCGTCCCAACACCAAAGACCACTATCAATGGAACACATCTTATAACACCGTATACGTCGCGGCCGTCCATGCGACCGGATCCTGTTCGCAGGATATATGGGGGGAGACCTTTGGGCACCTTATGCAGGTGGAGGCAGGTGAATCGGACCACGGCGCATAAGGTTACAGACACCTGAAGACAGGCAGTCGGAAGAAAGGGTCGAAGGTAACGGGACGATTTGCACAAAGGTTTGTCCCATCGTACTTACAAAGTCGTGTAGAGTATGAAGGGGGTAACTATGCCCAGTAAGTGGATCGGGTGCATCCACAGAGGACAAGTTGGTAAAAGATAGAGGCCGAGGGAAAATGCCTATAGGTACGATCCCGAGGACAAGTCGTGTAATGCCGGAAGACGAGAATACGAGATGCAGTTGCATACCGAATTCGCGACGGAACCAACCAAAGAAGATTAGCCATCTTCTGTCCAGCGAGTTAGACCATCTTTGACGAGCACGAGGGCAAGTTAATTCGTAACCATTGTTGTCAACGGATAAACGGATGAGCTGACACCTGACGTGGTCTCCACACCATCAGGAATAATGGAAGCGCAGACCGATAAGTTGGCTATGGGAGCAAGAAATGTGGGAGAGAGTTTTCAGGGTCTACGAGTGTTCGCACTCAGGTGAAGTTCGCAGAGTTGCGGGCAAGGTACTTAGTTAGTATAGAGTTAGCATGTATACCGCGATTGCTCAGACGCGGAATATTAATATCGAAGCATCTTCGCTTCTATTAAAGAACCACAAGCACGGAGACCAGATCCTATCAATACAATAAGTTATGCTACACTTTTATATCGTTACCAATACTTCGACGATCTATAGCAAAGCGAATCATTATATCTAGGCAACATTACTCGCGTCTTCTTAACGAGTTCTCCGATATAATTACGATCAAGGTCCGAGCTGTTGGAATACCTCACGCCAAAGCTACCACCTAAGAGTATATTGATACTTCTCATCGTTACCGAGACCAATGTTTGGCAGAGACACTCATACTCCCAAACACAAAAAACCTTTCGAACCAAGACCGTTCAGGACTATCGCCATAGACGAAGTCCTTACCCCTATACCCGAATTAGGGACACAAGAGCCCTTCTACGAATCCTATTTCTGGTGGGTAAACCCAGAAAATTCCGTTACTCAGGAAGATATCGCCACGCTACACAAACACTGGTACGGCGAAAACTTCACCCACCACACCCCTTCGGAGAAATCAAACTCCATCTGGTATACCCAGTCCCCAGAAACTAATCAACGCTCAAGTCAGCGTTTTGAGATACCGATAGTCTGGGGAGGAAACAAAAGATAAGTTTTCCTTATAGAAACTACAAAGATGGCTTCTGACCGCAAAGCGCCTGAGGCCATGGAATGTCAAGAGGGAGAAGGGGTACACGCAGGAGACGAACTCTCCTCCGTCCACGCTCCAAGCATGGAAACCACCGTAACCCACCTTGCCCCATCACATTCGGCAGACCGAACACCCCGCTCTCCTGTCGGATTAGGCTTCCTAGACAAATACGGAAAAGGACGACGCCCAGGAGGTCGCCGAACGCCGGAACCCACAGGCGAATCCCTCATGGCCGTTCGGATCCGATGATTAGATCAGATCCTCGGCCGGTTTGACTCAAAGCTCATCGTCAGCCAACATAGGCAACATCTTGCATTCAATTCCCTCCCGACAAATATCTTATTAATGGCCCAAGAACTCGTAACGGTAAAAAATCAGTTGAAATCTGGGGTCCAGATAGCCGGTCGAGAACTCACCCGAATAGACGAGCAAGTTCAGCTTTTGGACTTGAAATCTCAGAAGGTCCAAGAAAGCTTCGCCACCCAAGTCGCGGAACGACTTGGTGAAACAGATGAGGGACAGACCCGACATGAGGCTGTCACCTCCCATCTCCACGAAGCAGTACAAGGAACTGGCGAACAGTCCATGCATCGGGACCTACTCCTCGACCAAGAGATTGTTCGAATAAACGAACAACATAAACGCGAGCTGGAGAATCACGAGATGAGCATCAATCTCGTAAGGGATGAGCTGCAACGACAACAGGAGTCTCGAGAAGCCCAAGATGGTGAGATCGTGGTGCTTAAGGCCCTGGTGGAACAGTTGTTGGGTCAGGTGAAAGGGAAAGGCAAGGTGTCAGATCCGACACCAGACCCTTCAGGGGCGGGTGGAGGAAGACCATCACCACCACCAGCACGATACGGAGCAGCAGGAGCTCAAGGCGGAGGAGGGGGAGGAGACCCCGATGATGAAGGGGAAGCATCTGGTAGGACACCAGACAAGCGAAGGAAAGGAAGATGGGACGAGAGACCCGCACCCCAGCCAGAAGAAGACGACTATGACCCCGAAAACGATGAACAGTTTAACCTGTTCTCACCGGTCATGGCCAATGCCTTGGGACAACGAACACGAGTCCCAGCCGAACCCCCTGCGATGTTTGAAATGAGAAATACCAGGATATACGTATGTGGCTATTGACATGTACGGATTATTTTGGGCGAAACAGCTGGGAGTGGGAAAAGGAGGCCCAACGAATCCGATATGCCATAAGCCGAATGGATGGGAAAGAAGTCGCACCATTTGCGTTAACCTACCGACGACAAATGACCGGAGAAATAGGTTATACGAGACAAGAGGGATACGAGTTCTGGCATGTTTTTGCAGAACAAGCCCTGCGACGCTTCGGACCCACCCATGAAGCGGAAAAAAGCCTAAGAGAAATGGGATTGGTCAAATATCGCGGTGATGTCGCCAAATTCTTGATGGAAATGGAAAATTTAAATATCCATGCAAGAGTCACCGGGATAGCCTGGAGAAAACTGGTTGAAGACCAACTCCCTGTCGAAGCAGTGCGACGGCTCTCACATAGAGAATATGTCGACGATGGGGAATGGTTGGAAGCAGTCAGGACCGTAACCCAAGCGGAAGAAGATTTCAAGGAAAGAAAAGATCTTCGAGGAGGCGGTCCCTCCAGCGCGACACGAGGCGAGAAAAGAAAGTTCGAGGATTCGAAGCCCACGGCCCCCGCGAAGCGTATAATGAGGCAGTACACGGCTAAGGAAAAGGCGGACTACCAGAAGAAAAAGGCTGGGGAACGAAAGGTGAAGCAAGAAGGGTCCGTGGCACCGAAGGGGGAGGTTAGACATACCGTGTAGTCGGAAGCAAACCAGGGCGTCGACCAGAAGGTTGTCGAAAAACGGAAATCTGACAACGAATGCACGTGATGCGGAATGAAAAACCATACTTGGAAATACTGTCGAAAACCGATACAAGTATCGGCTATATATCGAGGGCAATCAAAGCCCAAACGACAGTCCGCATTCGCGCCAAAACGACGCTCCGAGGTAGCCACTGTGGCCGTTGATGGCAAGGGAGAAAGCTCGAAGCGAGCGGTGCAAAGGCCCCCAGCTTGGGCCTTTGAAGATGACGACATTTTATAAAAGGTCATCCAGGTAGCGACAACAACGGTGTTCGGGTAGTGAGGTTGCCGCCTCGAATCGAAAGACCTGCGGCGTAGTCGGTGACGAGATCCGACCGGAAGGCTAAAAGACCAAGGGATCCCTGTTGCCAATTTACGTCCAAAATTGGGTAATCCGTGCTCACCATGGGAGCCATAAAAAACTACAAGAGAAGAAAGCGGTCGACGAGACTAAAAAGGGAAAAAGAAGATTACCATTCGGTGGAACGGAACTTGAGTTGCCCGACACGCGTGAGGAGAGTCGAAATCCAGGCCAACCTGACTTTCTCTCCGAGTAAAACAGCCGGGCAAATAGATGCTGGGGGCGCCTCTATTGGGCACAAGGTTCATGCCCGACGCATGGTGTCCGAGGGGGTCTCGGGCGTGAGACCAAACTCCAAGGCGGAGGTACGGTGGACTCGTCGCAGGGGACAGTCTCAGATGAGGGCTAAGTCGACAATAAAGGACCGCGCATCCTAGTCGCCAACTCGAGAGGTACTGTAGTCAACCACCACTCCTGTGATATAGGAACTCCTCAGCAGGAGGTAAAGACCGCTAGTAGTGGGCTGCCCGATGTCAAAATATTAGACCCTTATTGTAAAAGTTTGTCTGAGGAGGCTTTAAGAGCCGAAACTGCGCAGCAGCGGTAACAAACCCCCACGCTATTTGTAACCGCGACGATGAAGAGATTTCATCAAAACGTGAGCGAAAGCTCTAGACCCATTAAAAAACCAAACCATTACCCCTGCCCCGAGGGGAAGGCATTTATTGAAATCAAAGGACGAAAACACCCCATAAACGTCCTCCTAGATTCTGGTTCAAACATCTTTCTCATGAACCAGGATACCACACGACGGTTTGAAATCGCGACCGAAGCTAGGGATTCACCTTTAAAAATTACCACCTTCGATGGCGAAACCGCGCCTACGGGAGGAGCATTCTATACCCATCCTATTCTTCTAGAAATCGGTGCCAACGGCCACCGAAGTATCATATCCTGCGAAATCGCCAATGCAGGAAGGTATGACTTAATCATACCCTTTAGGTGGTGGCATAATGAGCACCCCCTTAAGAATATCGCGGACCCATGTAAGTGGGCCTTTGAAGCAGCAAAGTGCCATGCTCATATGCAAGATGAGGCGGTGGCGGATATGTTTGAATGGGATGAAACTGTGGCTTACGATGAGGAAGCACAGTATGTGGGACGGATAGAACGACCGGAAGAAGGAGGAGTACAATTGGAGTCGCTGCCATAACCGTATTGGCAGTATAAGGAGCTTTTTGAAGAGAAAAAAGCCAAAATGCTGGCCCCTCGGAGGACCTTTGACCACGCCATCAACCTTAAAGAAGGGGCTGAACCCTCATGGGGTCTGATTTGCCCAATGTCGGCACACGAGTTGAGCCAGCCGGATAAGTACCTCAAGAAAATGATGGCTGAGGGAAAAATTGCCGATAGCAAATCCCATTACGGCGCTCCGATCCTCTTAGTTCCAAAACCAGATGGTAGTCTACGATTATGGGTAGATTATAGAAACCTCAACAAATTGACGATCCTGAATAAATACCCTCTACCGCTCATGGATGAACTACGAGACCGCATTGCTGGAGCAATAGTATTTACGAAGCTAGACCTAAAAGATGGATACCATCTTATTCGGATGAGAAAAGACGATGAACAAAAAACAGCTTTTCGTACCCGATACGGACAGTACGAATACAAAGTCATGCCTTTCGGGCTCGTCAACCCTCCCGCAATGATTCAGACAATGATGAACGAAATCCTAAGGGAATTCTTGGACCACGGGGTAGTCGTATACCTAGACGATATCCTAATATACTCCGAAAATATGGACGACCACAGCAAACTAGTCCAAAAGGTCCTCGATCGACTAGAACAGCACGACTTAGCAGTCTCGTTGAAGAAGTCGGTGTTCCACCAAGAGGAAGTCGAAGTCCTAGGGTACATTCTCAAGACAAGCGGCGTCACTATGAGTGATAGAAAAGTGAACAGCGTTCAAAATTGGGAACACCCAAGGTCGGTTAAAGAAGTTCAGATCTTTCTTGGATTCGCAAATTTTTATCGACGATTCATCAAGGATTTTTCAAAAGTTTGCAAGCCAATAACCGAAACATTAAAAGGAAGCATAAAGGATTTTCACTGGTGAAGAGAACAGGAAGAGGCGTTCCAGGAGTTGAAAAAGAGGTTTACCACGGCACCAATTTTATCGCATTTTTACCCTGGAAGGAAGAAGGTGGTTGAGACGGAGGCAAGCGACTTTGCGCTTGGAGGTGTATTGTCTCAATACCAAGGCAGATGGCTTCACCCAGTGGCTTTCCATTCTCGAAAACTAAACAGCGCCGAAAGAAATTACGAGATACATGACAAGGAATTACTCGCAATAATGGAAGCGTTCAAGGAATGGAAAAGATACCTTTGGGGCGAAGAAGAACCTGTGACGGTATACACCGACCAGCAAAACCTACAGTCCTTTTTGACCAAAAAAGTCTGGAACCAGCGACAGATTCGATGGGCACAGGAGTTGACGAACTACAACTTCAAAATAGTCTACCGACCGGGAAGCAGGAACGGGATGCCCGACGCGTTGAGTCGACAGCCGGAGTACTGTCCTGCGGAGGGAGCTCGTCAAAGTGAACAATCGATTTTAAAATCTGAACATTTTCAAATTTCCGTAGTTCATCAAAAACGAAGCGCTCAGGCAGCTCTCATTCCAAAAAACGCGAACCAACAAGCCTACGAATAATGAAGCTTTCGGATAAGGCAATAATCCCAACAAAAGGATGCAGGTTTGCGGCCGGTCACGACATGTATGCCCTGAGAGACGGGTTGATACCAGCAAAAGGACAGACGATGGTACAAGCGGGTATTGCGATAGGATTGCCGGAAGGAACCTATGGAAGGCTAGCCGCGAGAAGTGGTATGGCTAGCAAGATGGGAATAGCAGTGGGCGGTGGTGTAAGAGATGCAGATTACACCGGACAAGTCAGGGTCATACTTCGAAATCATGGCGAAGCGGACTGCGGATTTTAAGGCAGGAGATCGGATAGCGCAACTCAAAGTAGACAAAGTTGCCAACGCCAACGCCATGGAAGTAGACGATCTGGAAATAACCGAGTGAGGAAAGATGGGCTTCGGATCAAGTGACATGAACCCTAAGCGATCCATCTCGGCCAAAGAAGAAGAAATCAAAATATGCTTCCTTCACAAGGACACAAGCGAAAACGAATTCTTTAGCGCAGCTGATATCGGCAATTACCCTCGGTTAATGAAAGAAAAAGAAATGTTATCAAGCGCTCACGTCAATGCAGCCCTTACGCGAACAATAAACGATTCATTCCTGGACAAAATTAGAGTGGCTGGTAAGGAGGATGAGAAGTGGCAGGACCGTGGCGGTGAACTGGTTAGGTTAAGAGAAAGTGGGAAAAAGATGCCGGACGAATGGATAGAAAAGGACGGGTTACTATATTACAAAAATAGGTTGTACCTCCCCGAGGACGAAGCCCTTCAAACCGAGATAGCCCAAGGCTGTCACGACTCATAAGTAGCAGGGCACTTCGGAGAGGAGAAAACGATTGAGCTAGTAATGAGGGACTTTTACTGGAAAAAACTCGCAGATTGGATCAGAGACTATGTACTATCCTGCGACAAATGTCAACACAGTAAATCCCCGCGGCATGCCAAGTACGGATTACTTCAACCATTAGAAGTACAGTATGCCGCGTGGTGCTCCATATTGACGGACTTTATCACCAAACTACGGGAATCGCAGGGCAAGACCCAGATCATAGTAGTAGTAGACCGGTTCACCAAGATGGCTCATTTTATCGGCCTTCACGAGAATGCGACCGCACATGATGTTGCGGATACCTCCTTTCGGGAAGTTTGGAAACTATACGGATTACCGACCGAAATCATATCGAACATGGACGCGCAGTTTTCCGGCGAATTGTGGGAATCATTGTGCAAAATGCTAGGAGTTAAAAGGGGCATGTCAACGGCGTACCACCCTCAGACTGATGGACAAACGGAAAGAACCAACCAAGTGCTGGAAGGTTACTTACGAACATTTGTCAACTACGATCAGAACGACTGGTACCAACTATTGCCGTTAGCAGAACATGCCTACAACAACTCTGCTACCAACGCACACAAAATGCCCCCCTTCTTCGCCAACTACAGTTTTCACCCACAGACGGAGTGGATGAAAGAAAGAGAAGCTCATAACCGAGGGGCGACATTGTATGCTCACTGGATGCAGGACATACATCAGGAAGCGAAACAGACTCTAGAAAATACATGGGAATCGATCAAGAAATATTATGACCGAAAAGCGAAGGAACAACCCAGCATCGAGGTTGGCGACTTGGTAATGTTGAATGCGAAGAACATACATACCAAACGACCATCGAAGAAGCTCAGTCCGAAACTGTATGGCCCTTTCAAAGTGTTAGAAAAGAAGGTAAGCAGGGCATACAAGTTAAAAATATCCCTGCGGTGGAAAATTCATCCTGTGTTCACGTTTCGCTGTTGGAACCCTACCGAGCCTCGAACCGACCAAATCGCGAACAACCCTCACATGACCCACAAGAGATCGAGGGAGATTTCGAGTGGGAGGTAGAAAGGATCGCCAAGAGTGAGATCATTTCCTACACGCGAAGGTTTCGAGACAGGAATAAACCGATGAAAGAGCTTCCGTATTTTGTGAAATGGAAAGGCTGCGCGGAGGATGAAAATACGTGGGAACCCTCTGAGGGTAAGGGGAACGCCCAGGAAGAGGTGGAAAGGTTTCATAGCGAGAACCCGGAGAGGCCGGGCCCCGCAGAGGTCAAGTAACTTAAGAAAGGTTTTCCATCAGTGGATAAGTAAACGCTGCTGGTTTTTACACCTACTATGTGGACCTCGAGATGGCAGATAGATTGTATAATTGACATAGAGTATTCGGGACGAACACTCATGCTTCCTCTCCTCTATTTTCCCACCAAGTGCAATTTGCACTTTCAGAAACACTACGTACACTATCTCGAGATTTCCGCGTAACGTGACCTGTCAGGTTACACGAATACCACATGGATCCCACGGCCCCACCTTTTGGCTCGGCTCGTCGGGGCAGAGGGACAGGAAAGAAGACGGATCCCAAGCCACCACCTGCAGGTGCTAGGAGTGCTACCCACGAAGGAGCTCCTACCCTGTCCCCCATTTTCATGCCTCAAGGCCCCCCTTCGCTTAAGCAACCAAGAAGCACCACGGTCTCAAGCCTACCACATATTGATGAACAATACTTGAGAGACACCCCCCCTAGCGCTTACTTTTTGAATCTTGTTCATAAGATCAACCTGGAGCTGGAGATTGGGGCAACAACAGCCAACAAGGATACGGTAGTCATGATCGAAATGATCTACCAGATCCACAAAGACTACA
>Ga0307513_10009846_pt1 | contig 12069 bp, 11 predicted proteins | sample 15_EM_MG_FD_202174 | JGI IMG/M metagenome (GOLD analysis project Ga0307513, IMG submission 202174) | Populus trichocarpa ectomycorrhiza microbial communities from riparian zone in the Pacific Northwest, United States - 15_EM | ecosystem: Host-associated > Plants > Roots > Unclassified | place... | reverse complement strand
CTGCCAGGTCATCAGCGTCGCGATCACCAGTTTGATCGTCCACTCGTTGCTCATCCAGGGCACGGCCGAGACGTGCAGCGACTTGAGGATGGCGTTGATCAGGCCGAAGTTGTTGCTGAAGACCGCACCGAAGAAGATCGCGATGGCCACCAGCGAGGTGATGCTGGGGATGAACAGGGCGACCCGATAGAAGGCCGTGAAGCGCTTGGTGGAGTTCACCAGCACCGCGAGCACCAGCGCCAGGAAGAGCATCGGGACGGTCGACAGCACCCAGATGACCAGGGTGTTGCGGACGGACATCCAGAAGATCGGGTCGTCCCACAGGAAGCGGAACTGCTGGAACCCGACGAACTGCATGTCCCCGATGCCGTCCCACTTCTGGAACGCCAGGTACACGGTGTAGAGCACCGGGAAGAGCATGAAGACGGAGAAGATCAGGTAGTACGGCGAGATGGCCACGTACTGCGGCCAGTGCCTGGCGACCCGCCGCCGGGGCCCGGGCCGGGCCCCGGCCGACACCGGCCGGATCCGTGGGGCGCGCCGCCCCGGACCGCGTGAACGGTCCGGGGACGGCTGCCCGGCGGGCCCGGTGTCGGATCCGGAGGTCGGTCCGGTGGGTGCCGGGCCGGCTACCGGGGTTGACGACATGTCACTTCACTCCCTGACGCTCGGCGATCTGCTTGGCCTGGCTGACCGCGTCCTTCCAGGCCTCGTCGGGGTCCTTGCCCTTGGCCTCGATGCTGGTCAGCTCGCTGTAGAAGGGCGCGGAGACCGCCGCGTCGGCCGGTGCCTCGTAGGCGGAGGGGATCTTCTCGCCGGGCCGAAGATCTCGATGGTCTTCTGGCCGCCGAAGAAGGCGTCGCCGCCGGTCAGCGCCGGCAGCTTGTAGGCGGCCGGGGCGGTCGGGAACAGGGCCGCGTCGGTGAAGCCGCGGGCCTGGTTCTCCGGGCTGAGGATCCAGCTGATGATCTTGAAGGCTTCCTCGGGGTTGCCGCTGGTCGCGGGGATCGCCAGGAAGGACCCGCCGAGGTTGGACGGCCCGCCCGGCAGGCTCGCCACCCGCCACTTCCCCTTGGTGCCCGGGGCGGCGTTGCTGATGTCCAGCGCGTGCCAGGCGGCGCCGATCTCGGTGCCCAGGGCGCCGTTGCTGATCGCGGCGTTCCAGGTGTTGTCGTTGATCTTGGCGTCGATGCCGAGCGTGTAGGGCTTCACGGCGGTGGTCCAGGCGGTGCGGATGTGGTCCTGGTCGCCGATGAACTTGTTGTCCTCGTCGATGAACCGCTGGGTGCCCTGGCCGATGATCATGCCGAACACCGCGCCGATGTTGTTGACCAGGAAGGTCTTGGGGACGGCCTTGTGCAGCTCGACGCCGGCCGCGAAGTAGTCGTCCCAGGTGGCCAGTTGGGCGGAGACCTTGGCGGGGTCGGTGGGCAGTCCGGCCTGTGCGAAGAGGTCCTCGCGGTAGAACGTGGCGCAGGGGCCGATGTCGATCGGGAAGCCGATGAGCTTGCCGTCCTGCGTGGTGGCCTGCTTCAGCTTCCACGCCAGGTAGTCCGGGACCAGCTTGTCCGCACCGACGGTCTTCAGGTCGATGAACCGGTCGGCGTTCGGGAGGAAGGAGGCGATGTCCTCGCCCTTGACGCCGGTGATGTCCGGGGCGGCCTGCGCCGAGCGCAGACCGGTGAGCAGCTTGGTCTTGAAGTCGCCGCCGACCACGGAGGTCTTCAGCGTGATGTCGGAGAAGTGCGTCTTGGCGTCCGCGACGACCTTGTCGCTCAGGCCCCCCGACCAGTACCAGAGGGCCAGGTCCTTGCTGTCCTTGCTGCCGCTCGACCCCGATCCGCCGCCGCACGCGGCGGTGGCGCCGGCCGCGGCGGCCGTCAGTACGGCGGCTTGGAGGAATCGTCTGCGGGAAAGGTCCACGGTCTTCTCCTAGGTTTCGGCGAGTCCGGATGTCCGGCATGTCCGACAGGACGTGTGGGTCGGGTGCGTCATGTGCTGCGTCATGTGCGTCGTGTGCCGTGGTGGGGACGCGGCGGGAGGGCCGGGTGGCTGAAGAGCATCGGCGTGGGTGGGCAACCCTTCAGCCACCCGGGGTGTGTGTCCTGGTCCTCTCAGACGGTGCCGACGCGTCCGTGACGGCGGAATATGCCGTTCATCCGCTTCGGCCGACCGGAGTGGGGTCCGGACCTGGCTCCGAATTACGCAAGAGAGTGCACCCGGTGCGCGGGTTTGACAAGGGTCAAGCAGATATCGAGACATTCATGCGCGACTTTGCTTGAGTTTGGAGCGTTCGCGAGTATGGTCTGCCGCATGCTCCCTGACCGAAGACATCAGCTGATCCTGCGCGCCCTGCGCACGGACGGGCCCACGTCGGTGGTCGCCCTGGCCGAGAAGGTCGGGGCGAGTGAGGCCACGATCCGGCGCGACCTCGCACAACTGGAGGACGAGGGCCTGCTCAAGAGGGTCTACGGCGGTGCCGCCCCCGTCGTGGGCGAGGACGATCCGTTCGCCGACGTGGCCGGCATCCGGGTCGAGGCGAAGGACGCCCTGGCCGCCTGGTGCGCAAACCTCGTCAGGGACGGCGAGACCGTGCTGCTCGACATTGGCACCACCGCCCACCGGGTGGCCCGCCAACTGCACGGCCGGTCCCTGACCGTGATCACCAGCAATCTGGCCGTCTACGAGGAACTCCAGGACGACAAGGACGTCCAGCTGATCCTGCTGGGCGGAGTGGTGCGGCGCGACTACCGTTCGCTGGTCGGTTTCCTCACCGAGGACAACCTGCGGCAGGTCCATGCCGACCGGCTGTTCCTCGGCACCAGCGGAGTCCGCCCCGACGGCCAGGTGCTGGACACCACCGCCGTCGAGGTGCCCGTCAAACGGGCGATGATCGCCGCCAGCGCCCAGGTCGTCCTGGTCGCGGACACCGGAAAGTTCCCCGGCACCGGAATGGCCCGGGTGTGCGGTCCTGAGGAACTCGACGTCGTGGTGACCAACGCGCCGGGCGACGAGAAAACCTGTAATCGGCTGCGCGAGGCGGGAGTTGAGGTGGTCGAAGTATGAGACTCACGATCCTGGGCGGCGGGGGCTTCCGCGTCCCGCTGGTCTACCGGGCACTGCTGGGCGACCGAGGCGAAGGGCGCGTCACCGACGTGACCCTGTACGACTTGGACGCCTCCCGGCTCTCGACGATCCGCAGGGTTCTCACCGACCAGGCCGCCGGACACCCCGACCCTCCGACGGTCACGGCCACCACCGACCTGGACGAGGCGATCACCGGAGCGGACTTCGTGTTCTCCGCGATCCGCGTCGGCGGGCTCGCGGGCCGGGCGGCGGACGAGCGCATCGCGCTGGCCGAGGGTGTTCTGGGCCAGGAGACCGTCGGCGCGGGCGGTATCTCCTTCGGGCTGCGCACGGTCCCGGTGGCGGTCGCGATCGCCCGCCGCATCGCCGCCCTGGCGCCCGACGCCTGGGTCATCAACTTCACCAATCCCGCCGGTCTGGTCACCGAGGCGATGACCGCGCACCTGGGCGACCGGGTGATCGGGATCTGCGACTCCCCGGTGGGCCTGGGCCGCCGCGTGGCCGGAGCGCTCGGCGTCGATCCGGCGCGCGTCAGCCTGGACTACGTGGGCCTGAACCACCTGGGCTGGCTGCGCGGCCTGTACGCCGACGGCCGGGACCTGCTGCCGTCGCTGTTCGAGGACGAGGCCGCGCTGACCTCCTTCGAGGAGGGCAAGCTCTTCGGCGCCGACCTGCTGCGCACCCTCGGCGCGCTGCCCAACGAGTACCTGCACTACTACTACTTCAGCCGCGAGTCGGTGCGCTCGGCGGGGGCCGCCGAGCAGACCCGGGGCGCCTTCCTCCACTCCCAGCAGCAGCGCTTCTACGACTCGCTGGAAGCCGCCGACAGCTCCGCACCGGCGCCCCGCACGGCCTGGAACGCCTGGGACGCCACCCGGCTGGAGCGCGAGGTCACCTACATGGCGGAGAACCGCGACGCCGTCGGCATGGGGGAACGCGACTCCTGCGACCTGGAGTCCGGCGGCTACGAGCAGGTGGCTCTCGCCCTCATGCGGGCCATCGCCCGGGACGAGCGGGCAGCTCTCATCCTCAACGTCCGCAACCGCGGCCGGATCCCCGTCCTCGACGACGACGCCGTCATCGAGGTCCCCTGCCATGTGGACGGCAACGGCGCCCACCCCATCGCCGGAGCCGCGCTGCCCGAACACGGCACGGGTCTGGTGTGCTCGGTCAAGGCCGTCGAACGCGCGGTGATCCGGGCGGCCACCACCAGTGATCGCGCACATGCCGTCAAGGCTCTGACCATCCATCCCCTGATCGACTCGTACGCCGTCGCCAAGCGCCTGCTGGACGCCTACCAGGGGCACTTCCCCGAGCTGGCCTACCTGGGCCGCTGACGCTCGAAGGTCTCGACCGGCGGGACCGGACGCGGCCCGCTCCCCGGGCGCCAGCCCGCGTCGAGCTTGCGCAGACCCACCCCGTCCGGCGCCCAGATGTGACAGCTGTCGAGCACACCGGCGGTGGGGCTCGGACCGACCGAGGGGTCACCGCCGTCACGGCGCCGTACGTAGGCGGACAGGGACGCCTGCACGACCGCGGGGCCGAGCACCCGAGCCAGTTCGTACAGGTGGGTGCACCCGGAGACACCCCGGAACCGCTCCTGGATCGCCCGGTTGTACCCGGCGGCGACGCCGAGCCCGACGAGACCGTCGAACACCGGCGTGATGCGCGGGCACTCGGCGTGCGGAAAGCTCCGCATGTCGGCTTCGGCGGCCACGATCACCATGTCCGCGAGACGGACGCGCACGGCCAGCACCATCCGGTGCACGACGGCGGCCGACGGCTCGGCCCACGGCCGCTCGTCACGCAGCTCCGCCTCGACCGAGATCTCGTCACCGCCCTCCTCCGCGTAGGCGGTGACGGCGACGGTACGGCGGTGCAGCGGGACTTCGGCGCGGGTCATGACGAGATCTCCGCCGGCTCCGAGGTCCCCGCCGGCTCTGCCCCGTCCTCGCCCGGCTCCGGCACGGGCTCCCCCAGCCCCGCGAACTCGGGCTGCCGGCGCTCGATGAAGCTGCGCACACCCTCGCGGTAGTCCGGGGCGCGCTTCGCCGTGGCCAGGAGGGCGGCGGCGTGGTCGCGGCTCTCGGTGAAGGTCCTGGCCTGGTCGTCGGCGAGCTGCCGCTTGATGAGGGACATGGCGTACGGGCTGGCCGAGCGGGCCAGTTCGGTCGCGTACGCGAGTGCCGCCGGAAGCAGGTCGTCCGGCTCGGCCAGGCGGTTGACCAGGCCCAACGCCAGAGCCTCCGTCCCGGTGATCCGGCGCGAGGACAGCAGCAGATCGGCGGCGTTGCCGTAGCCGACCAGCCGGGGCAGGATCCAGGACACACCGTCCTCGGCCACCAGGCCGCGCGCGCTGAACGCGGCGGCGAACCTGGCCTGCGGGACGGCGAAGCGGACGTCGCACATCAGCGCCTGGTTGAACCCGATGCCCGCGCAGGCACCGTTGATCGCCGCCACGACGGGCTTGGGGAAGGACATGGGACGGGTACGCGGGGGCAACTGGTCCCTCGGCCACGGGCGGGCGCCGGACGACGCCCCGTCGAGCACGCTCATGTCCATCCCCGGACAGAAACTGCGCCCGGCGCCGGTGAGCACCACGGCCCGTACCCCTGGATCCCGCTCCGCCCGGTCGAACAGCTCGTTGTAGAGCAGCTCCATCTCCAGCGTCCAGGCGTTGTGCCGCTCGGGCCGGTTCAGGGTGAGGAGCATGACCCCGTCGGCGGTGTGCTCGGTGAGGATCACCGGGGTCGGCTGCTCGGTCATCGAGGTCACTCCCACGGGCCCGTTGGCTTTACAGCCAAGCTTTATAGCTAGATGAATCATCTATATACCAAGGAGGGGCCGGGCACCAGATCAGCTGCCGCGAAGGGAAGATCACCCAACCCTTGACCTGGTACCCTCGATGCACTAAGACGATTCATTTTGCTATATCCCGAAACAAGGAGCGCCCACTGTGGCCGAGGCAGCCCGCGCAGCAGAAACGGCGGCCGTGCCCGCCACGACCCGCACCCGCGTCGGACGCCAGGTGCGGGTCCCGAAGACCGCCGAGCTGGTCGCCGCACATCTGCGCCGCCAGATCGTCCGGGGCGAGCTGAACCCCGGCGACGCGCTGCCGCCGGAGTCGGGCCTGATGGAGCAGTTCGGCATCTCACGGCCGACCCTGCGCGAGGCGTTCCGTGTGCTGGAGTCGGAGTCCCTGATCACCGTACGCCGAGGCGCCCACGGCGGTGCCCGGGTGAGCGCGCCTGACTCGGACGTCGCCGCCCGCTACGCCGGTCTGATCCTGGAGTACCGCGGCGCCACCCTGGGCGACATCTACCGCGCGGCGGCCCTCATCGAGCCGCCCTGCGCCCGCCAGCTGGCCGTCAAGCACACGGCGGAGGACATCAAGCGCCTGCGTGACGCGGTGGCGAACGAGAAGGCCGCCCTCGACGACCCGCTCTCCCTGGTCGAGGCGCAGGACGCCTTCCACGCCCTGCTGATCGAACTCACCGGCAACCAGACCCTGATCCTGCTGTGCGGCATGCTCCGCAACATCATCGACCGGGCCAACGCCTCGTACACCGCCGCCGCCACGGACGCCGAGGCCCAGAAGGCCCAGGCCCTCAAGGGGCACCGCGCGCATGTGCGGCTGGTCGGTCTGATCGAGTCCGGCAAGGCGGACGAGGCCGAGAAGCTCTGGCAGCGGCACATCTCCAGCGCGGACGACGTGGTCAACGCGGCCGGGCCCAAGACGGTCCTCGAACTCATCGACTGACCCCGCCCCCGTCATCATTCCGGGCCCACCCCTTGCCTCCTGGAAACAGTTAGATAATTATAGGAGGCGTACTGAATAGATCCTGGGGTCCGGAGGCGACGGCCATGGCCGAACAGCGCAAGCGCATCTTCGACTGCGACCAGCACATGTACGAGGAGCGGGACTCCTTCACCCGCTACCTCCCGAAGGAGTTCCTCGGTGCGGCGGTCGCACCGGTGACGCTGCCGGACGGGCGGGAGGTGATCCTCGCCGGTGACCGGATCGTCGTATGCCTGGAGCCGGAGTTCGGGCAGGTCTACCGTCCCGGCTCGCTGAAGGAGATGCTCAAGGCGATGGCCTCGGGCAATCCGGAGGAGACCTACCAGTTCGAGCCGATGCACGAGTCGTACCAGAACCGCGAGGCCCGGCTGCGGGTCATGGACGAGCAGGGTCTGGACCAGACGATCATGTACCCGGGCGGCTGGGCACTGGTCGCCGAGGAGTACGTGAAGGGCGTCGAGCCGCTCTACGCCAACTACCACTCGTTCAACCGCTACATGAACGAGGTGTGGGGCTTCAACCACCAGGGCCGCATCTTCGCCCCCGCGCTGCTCTCCCTGCGCGATCTGCCCAGCGCCGTCAAGGAGTTGGAGTACGTCCTGGAGCAGGGCGCCCGCTTCATCCTGCTGCCCACGGGGCCGGTGTACGGCCGTTCGCCGGGCGACCCGTACTTCGACCCGTTCTGGAAACTGGTCAACGAGGCCAAGGCGAGCGTCTGTTACCACATCAGCGAGTTCTACTACAACTCGCAGGTGGCGCCCTCGTGGGGCTTCGACCCCCACCCGATCCACTTCCGGATGTCGGCCTGGCAGTGGCAGAACACCTACGGTCAGCGTCCCGTCGAGGAGACACTGTCCGCGCTGATCTTCGACAACCTCTTCGGCCGGTTCCCCGACATCAACGTCCTGGTGTCCGAGTTCGGCGCCGAGTGGGTGCCGCACTTCGTGCGCCACATGGACAAGAGCCGGGGCATGGGCCGCAACGGCCCCTGGATCGGCGGGCAGTTGGACGAGCGGCCCAGCCAGGTCTTCCGCAAGCACATCCGCGTGGTGCCCTACCCCGAGGACGACACCGTGGCCCTGGTCAAGCGCCTCGGCTACCACGAGTCCATCGTCATGGGCTCCGACTTCCCGCACGCGGAGGGCCTGGCGAACCCGGCCGACTTCCGCAAGCTGATCTCGGAGCTGGACGAGTCCGTCCAGGACGACATCATGTACAACAACGCTCAGCAGCTGATCAGCCGCTGAGCGTCGTACCCCCTGCTCCCGCCTGGCGGCGGGCCCGGTCAGCCGACCAGGCCCGCCGCCAGGTTCGCGATGTCGGCGAGCAGTGCGGTCCCGCGCGGGGTGTGGTCGTAGCCGGCGAGCGGGTAGCCGTTGCTGAGGCAGGCGAAGGACAGGCCCGACTCCGGGTCCATGAAGCCGAGTTGGTAGGCGGCTCCGGCGCTGCCGAAGAGCGCGGGCGAGCCGGTGGACGGGAGGTTGCTGCCCGCGTCGGGTCCGGCCACGGTGACGAACAGCCCCATGCTGGTACGGCGGTTGCCGCCACCCCCGTAGATCTGCTCGCCGTACGGCTGCTCCGTGAACCGGATCCGGGTGCCCTCCGCGACCGCGCCCGGCTTCCACAGGCCCGAGTGCTCCAGCGCCTGGAAGTACAGCGCGACGTCGGCGGCGGTGGCGACCAGGGCGTGGCTGGGCTCGCCGGCCGCGAGCACGCGCGGGTCGGAGAGGTACCAGGGGCCCCAAGGGTCGGCCTCCTGGTCGTCGCTCGTGCGGTCGGTGGCGAGCATCGGGGCGACCGTGCCGGGCTGGCGGTCCACCGGGACCCCCAGCTCGATCGACGACAGCCCCAGCGGCCGTACGACCTTCTCGTGCAGGTAGTCGGCGAAGGCCAGGCCGGTGCGCCGCTCGACGATCTCGGCGATCAGCCAGGCGGCCGAGGTGAGGTGGTACTGGAAGCGGCTGCCCGGCGGGTAGTCCAGCCGCCAGCGGCCGAACGCGGCGAGGCGCTGCTCACGGTCGAGCATCTTCGGGTGTCCGAGGGGCGCGAAGGGGAAGCCGGCGGTGTGGGTGAGCACGTGCTCGACGGTCACCGTCTCCTTCCCGTTCGGCGCGAACTCCGGGATGATCGCGGCGACTTGCTCGCCCAGGGCCAGCAGCCCCTCGCCGATCAGCTTCCACACCACACCCGCGACGATCGACCGTCCGACGGACTGCAGCACGTACCGGGTGTCGGGGCCCGCGTCACCGTAGGTCTCGAAGGCCAGCAGACGGCCGCCCCGGGCGACGGCGACCTGCGCGGACGGCAGGGGGCCGTGTTCGACCTCCCCGCGGATCCGGCGCAGCAGCGTGTCGAGCCGCTGCGGGTCCACCTCGTCGACGTGATCAGGCACTCGCTCCTCCTTCGTAGGGCTCGCGCAGCCGACGGCGTACGACCTTGCCGTTGGCGTTGCGCGGCAGGTCGTCCACGAACCACCAGCGGACGGGGACCTTGAACCCGGACAGCCGGGCGCGGGTGTAGTGCCGGAGGGCCTCCGGCCGGGGCGGGTCGTCGGGGTCGGCCGGCACGACGAAGGCGACGACGGTCTGGCCGAGCCGCTCGTCGGGCACGCCGGTGACCGCCACGTCCGCCACGCCGGGGTGGGCCGCGAGGTGCGTCTCGACCTCCAGGGGGTGGACGTTCTCACCGCCACGGATGATCATGTCGGTGCCCCGGCCGTAGAGATAGAGGTAGCCGTCCTCGGCCACGCGCCCCAGGTCACCGCTGTGCAGCCAGCCTTCGGCGTCGATGCGGAAGAAATGGTCGGCGCGGCCGTGGATCTCGCCGATGCCGTCCGGACCGGCGCCATGGACCCTCACCTCGACTCCGGGGGCGGGTCGCCCCACCGACCGCAGTAGCTCGGTACGTCCAGCGACCGCCTCCCGGTGGTCCTCGGGGGTGAGCACGCTGATCGGCGAACCCTCCGTCTGCCCGAACATGTTGAGCATGCGGACGCCGGGCATCGCCTCGTACGTCCTGCGCAGGGTGCCTGGGCGGACGGGTGCGCCGCCGTACTGGAGGGTCCGCAGCGTCTCGTGCCGTGCCTCGCCCGCCGCCAGCAGGGTCTCCAGCATCGCCGGGACCATGCTGGTGTGGGTGGTGCCGAGATCCCGCAGCAGGGTCCAGCCCTCGACGGTGAAGCGGGGCAGGCCGGTGATCAGGGCGCCGGCGGCGAGGGCGACGGCGATGTTGCCGAGGCCGGCGATGTGGTGGAAGGGGGCGCTGCCGCCGTAGAAGCTGTCGGGGTCGAGTCCGCAGAGCCGTCCGTTGACACGGGCGCGGGCGGCCAGGCGTCGTTGGGTCATGGGGACGGGTTTGGGCAGGCCAGTGGTCCCGGAGGTGTGGAGAACGGCTGCGAGTTCATCGGGGGCGGCTGTCAACTCCCGTGCGGTGGTGCGCAGTTCGGGGATGACGGCGACCCGTCGGCCGGACAGTTCGGCGACCTGTCCGCCGAGGGCGGCGAACTCGGGCTGTGCCAGGAGGACTTGGGAGTCGGTGGCCTTGACGACCTCCGCGAGTTCGTACGGGGTCATCCGGACGCCGAGCGGCGCGAGCGGATGCCCGGAACCGGCGCCGCCGATCACCAGCGCGAGCGCGTCGGCGGAGGTGGCGGCCAACGCCGGTACCGGTGCGCCGGGTTCGAGGCCGAGCGTGTCCAGCCAGTCGGCCGCGCCGGCGGCCCGGTCGAGGAGTTCGCGTCCGGTCCAGGTCAGGTCGCCGAAGCGGACGGCGGGGCGGGCGTGGTCGTAGGCGCGGCTCACCATGGCGGTCCAGGTGGCCGCTTGTCCGTACTCCTGCGCGCCGGCCACCGGCTTCACTGCTCCAGGCGGGCCGCCGCGGTGCCGGTGACCACCTCGGCGCCGTCCTGGTTGAGGGTGCGCAGCGAGAAGTGGGCGACCGGGCCGGCCGGTGTCTCCTCGACCGACTCGACGGTGGCCGTGGCGGTGAGGGTGTCGCCGGGCCAGACCTGGGCCTTGAAACGCACGCCGAAGCGGAGCAGCGACTCGGGGCCGACCCAGTCGGTGAGGACCCGGCCGGTCATGCCCATCGTCAGCATGCCGTGGGCGAAGACCCCGGGGTATCCGGCGGCCTCGACGGCGAACCTCTCGTCGGTGTGCAGCGGGTTGAAGTCTCCGGACGCGCCCGCGTACTGCACGATCCGGGTGCGCTTGAGGTCGTCGACGAGGACGCTCTCGCGCGTCTCGCCGACCTTGATGTCGTCCGGGCTCAGGCTCATCGGGCGTCCTCCTTACGGGTGGCGGGGCCCTCGGGCACGACGGCGACCGTCTTGGCGCTGACGACCGGCTCGCCGTCCGCGTCCCGGTACTCGGTGATGCGCTCGCTGAAGAGCAGCCGGCCACTGCGGCCCTGCTTCTCCCAACTGCGTCCGAGGGTGAAGTGGGCGTACAGGGTCTCGCCGGCGCGCACCGGGCGGTGGTACTCGAAGTGCTGCTCGGCGTGCAGCCCGCCACCGCCCTCGGCCATCACCCCGGGCCCCGCACCGGACCCGAACCACTCCTCACCGGGCTTGGGCCGCAGGTGGTAGTCGGGGTCGTGGTGAGCACTCGCCATGGTGAAGGTGGGCGGGGCGAGCGCGGTCTCGCCCTGATACGCCGGATTCTCGTCCCCGATGGCGCGGGCGAACATCAAGATGTGCCCGGCCTCCACCGGGAACGACTGCCCTGTCATGGTCGCGTACTCCTACTCATCGGTGAATTCAGCCAGTTCGGTCAGTACGGCAGGAACGCGTCGCGGGTGGCCTCGTCCGGGTCGAAGTCCGGCGGGAGCCCCTCGAACTTCGGCTCCCGCTTCTCCACGAAGCTCGCCACGCCCTCACGGAAGTCCGGCGAGCCCGCGAAGAACTCCATCGCGGAGTAGGAACGGGCGAGGGCGTCGGTGAAGGTGCGGTCGAGATCGCCGTAGACCTGGTGGCGTACGACGGCCACGGCGCGCGGGGAGCAGTTGCGGGCGATGTCCCGGGCGTAGGCACGGGCGGCGTCGAGCAGGTCCTCGGGTTCCACGACACGGCTGACCAGGCCGAGGGCCTTGGCCTCGTCGGCGTCGAAGACCCGGCCCGACAGCAGCAGGTCGAGGGCGTTCTCCAGGCCGACGACGCGCGGCAGGACATACGGCAGGTTGTACTC
>Ga0307513_10009845_pt1 | contig 12070 bp, 9 predicted proteins | sample 15_EM_MG_FD_202174 | JGI IMG/M metagenome (GOLD analysis project Ga0307513, IMG submission 202174) | Populus trichocarpa ectomycorrhiza microbial communities from riparian zone in the Pacific Northwest, United States - 15_EM | ecosystem: Host-associated > Plants > Roots > Unclassified | place... | reverse complement strand
CATGTTTTATGGAAATTGGTTTGTTTGCTTGTATGGAACAGATGAGTACTGATGTTACACGAGCATCTGCTCCAAAACCCTGGTTTTCTCCGGTATTTGCATGAACCAGAGCTAGCAGGGAGTCATAGGGTCAGATTAAGCAGATTTTTCGGTACAGGGGAGAAATGATAAGTGTAGATGAAGAAAGTTACAAGACGTAAGTCATAACAGACTACCTTTGCCATTCACCTAACGATTACCCATGAGTTCAAATCCTGTTTAATCTACTCTTGACTTAAGCTTTTGGATCAAATGGATCTTTATTAATGTTAAACCAAATGCCAAAAAACATGGATGATATGATCATTGATCCTGGAAGTGCGTTCACCTGACTCCGTGAGTCTATTTGAGCACCAGCACTAGGTAGATCTCTGGCGAATTCGTGCTCCGAGGATGACACAAACCAAGATCTAAAGGGCTTTCTGGCAGGCACGTTCAACTTTGCAGAGCCGGCTGATACAGCAATGGGCATTGACAGCATTTTTTTCCGATGAAGAAGAGGTTTTTTTCATGGCTATTTATCCAACTTCTGGCAACAAATGAAAATCTCACAATAATAGTATTAAGGGTTCAACAGTTTTACTAGGTTAAGCTTCTGGATTAATCACATGGATTATTGATTCAGAATGTCAATGTCTGAAATTATTTAGAAAGTCCATAATGATCCTTCTAAATTAGCAACCAACAAAATTCAATGTAAACCAAAAAATCTTAAGTGCCCTACATCCCAAAGATGATCGGGTGGCTTGAGATTTCTTCACCAGAAAATCAGAATCCAGTATTATTATGCAGGGTAAATTTTTGTTTGGAACAAGGTTTGCGGTGCCAGTATCGTGCTTGTCCTAGTCCTATACTCACCAAGTTGCCAACCCTGAAGAGAGTGCGCACTGTCTGTTTAAGACCAAATAGCTTGCAAAACAAAAGATGATTTGGTCTAATGTCAGGTCACATGATGTCTGAGGCTTGCCCCAAGGTTCATTGAAAGCTTGCTTTCTTCTTTGTGCATGAAGCTGCAGTCCCACTAGCTTATTGTACTCAGAGTAACAGCAATAGCAACAATTATACACCAGTCAAAAACAGACCAAACAGAGACATTTCCCTTTCTCCAAAATGCAAAGACAAACAAGTTCATCCTCGGATAATCACGAATATCCTCAACTTACACCAGGTTGCCCATCTACTCATAATTGTCTAAAATCAGCAAACAACCTCCATTTTAAAAAGAACTAACATCGCCTATGTCAGGTTTAACTAATTTCAATTGCACGACTTATCTAGTTCTTGCCTTTACAAACTTGCCTCGTGAAGCTTTCTTCTCCAGTTTTTCCCTCTTCTTGCGGGTTTGAAAGTGTTTTAAGTGTTTTAGTGTTTAAATAAAGAGAACGTAGAAGTGAATTAAACCAGCAACTTATTGCTACTGTTTTATTAATAATGAAAGGAATAGATTGCAATAGTTCACGGCAATTTTTACGTATACATAGAATGAAAACAAACTAAAATGCTAACTAATAGCAACATATCATGCCATGATCTGTTAACAAACTAACAGACTAACAATCTCCCAGAGACTAGGACAACTCTTTATTATTGCAGAAAATAATGAAACAGAAATAAACAAAGTCTTTTGTCAGCAGCCTTGAAGCAAACTTCAACACTTCTCATTGTTTTAAGAGTTGCAGACTCCTATCATTTGTCTTAGAAACTCTTTAGTAAACAAATATGCTAATTGATCTCCAGACATGCAGTAAATCAACTTAACATCACCATTTCTTTGCACCTCAAGCAAAAAAAAAAAAAGTTTGATGTTAAAGTGTTTGGTTTTTCCATGAAACACTAGATTGTGAGAGATTGTTATAACTACTTGATTGACAACTGAGATTTCTGTTTCTTCTTCTTTTTCCATGTGCAAATCACGTAATATCTTCTAAAGCCATAATGCTTGATTTACTGCTGTTATGGCTACAATGAACTTTGTCTTTGTAGTAGATTGTGCTATAATATCTTGCTTCTTGGATGACCATGAAAATAGTGTTGATCCCAGATTGAAACAGAATCCAAAAGTGCTTTTCATGTCATCAATGAATCCACCCCAATCACTATCAGAGAAACCATGCAATCTTAACTCTTGACACTTCAAAAATTTAACACCAAAACTGCATGTCCTTTTGATGTATCTCAGAATTCTTTTGATTGTTCTCATATGTATTTCACTTGAACAATGCATAAAACAAGATAGAAGACTTGTTGCATGAAGTATATCAGGTCTGATTGCTATTAAATACAACAAACAACCAATCAAGCTTCTGAATTTCTCTTCATCAACTCTGGCAGTTCCATCTCCTTTGTTGAATTTGTTTTTTTGATTCATTGAAGTGGCTGTTGGTTTGCTATTCTCCTTATAAAATTTCTTCAAGATTTCCTTTGAATATTTCTTCTGATTGATGAATATTTCTTCTTCGGTTTGCTTGATTTCCATTCCCAGAAAAAAACTCATGAGACCAGGATCGGTCATTTAAAAAACTTGCATCATATTCTACTTGAATTCTTCAACCTGTTGTGTATTGCTTCTCGTCACTAAAAGATCATTAACATAGAGTGATATTATAAGAACATCATTGTGAATCTTCTTTACATAGAGAGTTGCTTCAGATAAGCTTTTCTGAAAGCCAGAACTTGTCAAATAGTCATCCATTCTGCCATACCAGGCTCTAGGTGCTTGCTTCAACCCATAGAGAGCCTTCTTTAGCAGATAAACTTTGTCTTCTTTTCCTTGAATCACAAACCCAGCTGCTTGTTCAACATAAATTTCATCTTGCAGAATGCCATTTAAGAAAGCTAATTTAACATCTAACTGGAATACTTTCTAGTTCTTGTGTGCAGCAACAACAAACAAAAATCTGATGGTATCCATCCTTGATACAGGTGCAAATGTATTTGAATAATCAACACCATAAATTTGAGCATACCCCTTAACAACCAGCCTAGATTTATGTTTGTTAATGATGTTGTTTGCATTCAGTTTGGTCCGAATTAACATCTAACAGGAATACTTTCTAGTTCTTGTGTGCAACAACAACAAACAAAAATTTGATAGTGTCCATCCTTGCTACAGGTGCAAATGTATCTGAATAATCAACACCATAAATTTAAGCATACCCCTTAACAATCAGCCTAGTTTTATGTTTGTTAATGGTGATATCTGCATTCAATTTGGTCCTGAATATCCACTTCACACCAATGATGTTTTTGTCTGATGGTCTGTCAACTAGTTCCCATGTGCAGTTCTTTTCAATCATGAATATCTCCTTTTGTATTGCTTTTTACCATTCTGGGTTCTATTGAGCTTCTTCATAGCCTTCTGGTTCGCAGACTGCTACATTACTCCTTTGATAAATGTCCTCAAGAGATCGGGTGCTTCTAATTGGTGAATCATCAAATGATTCATCCTGCAATTGAGGTTTGATTTGATCTACAAGCAGCTCATTTCTTTGTGAGTCTCCCCAGTCCCATTGTTCTTCTTCATGGAAATGAACATCCCTGGTAATGGCCATCTTCTGAGTCTGAGGATGATATACTTTGTAGGCTTTAGAAATAGTACTATAGCCAACAAAGATACCTGACATAGCCTTCTTGTCAAGCTTGTCCTTCTTGATATGTGGAACATGAACAAAACATATGCTGCCAAAGATTTTATGAAAGCTTAGTGAAGGTTTGTAATTAAACCAAACTTCAAAAGGTGTCTTTTCTTCCAACAATTTTATTGGAAATCAGTTTTGAAGAAAAACAGCTATGTTAGTTGCTTCTGCCCAAAACATCTTTGGCAAATTCTTTTCATATAGCTTGCATCTAACCATCTCCATTATATATTTGTTTCTCCTCTCACTAACTCCATTCTATTCTGGAGTGTAAAGAGCGATGAGTTGATGTTCAATGCCAACATCTTCACAGTAAAGATTGAATTCTGATGAAGTATATTTTTTTACCATTGTCTGAACGAATGGCTTGAATTTTGCAGCTGCTTTGATTCTCCACATTCTTCTTAAATCTCCAAAAAATCCCAGCAACTTCTGACTTGAATTTCATAAAGAAAATCCAATACATTCTAGTGAAATCATTAATAAAGAGAATGTAATATCGACTACCTTTTAGTGAAGGAGTGCTTAGAGGACCGACAACATCAGTATGAATTAATTGAAGTTTCTGTGTAGACCTCCACGTTGATTTTGGAAATGGTTTCCTATTTTGCTTACCAAACTGACAAGCATTACAATTTGGTAAGGGATTAGTGAATGGAGGCATACCTTTTACAGCATCATGCTTCTTTATATTGAGCATTCGTTGTTGATGATGGTGTCCCAGCCTCTTATGCCATACTTCTATGTCATTTAGCTTTGTTGAAAAAGTTGTGTGCTCCTCCTCAAATGGTAGAAATGAAAAACTTTTATCTCTCATCCTGGCTTGCAATATTTTTTGTCCAGCAGCATCAAAGATATAACAAGATTGATTTTCAAAAATCACTTTCATACCTTTCTCTATTAATTGCCCAACACTTAACAAATTCTGATCTATATCAGGTACATAGAGAACATCAAAAATTGTTTTTGTACCTGAGTTTGTTGTGATGGCAACTGTCCCTTTTCCTTTAGCTGCTATACAGTCACCATTGCCAATTCTGACTTTAGCAACTTCAGTAGATTGCAAAGTTCTGAAGGAAAAACACGTGGCTACAAACATCTAATCTTCATCATCTTGACTGGCGACTTGTGCATCTTCTTCTTGTTTCTGAGGTTTTGTCCTGCAGATAATTGCTTCATGTCCCATTTGGTTACATTTGCTACACCTTGCATCAGGTCTCTTCCAGCACTTGTATGGTGGATGACCTATCTTGTTACAGTGTTGACATGGTGGAAAATTTCTCTTAAGAAATTTTCCTTTGCTCAAAAATTGATTGGCAGTAGTTTTGCTGCTGCTTGAAGCCTGGTTTTTTCTGAAGAACTTCTTCTTATCAGAATCAGGATACTTGGCTTGTAAATCACTTTATGTAACATAGTCTTGCCTCATAAGTCTTCTTTGCTCTTGAGCTTGTAAGGCATTTAAAAGTTTTGCCAATGTAATCTTTGACAAATCTTTTTTATTCTCCAATGTAGTAATTGAAGCTTCATATTTTTCTGGTATTGTAACCAGAATTTTTTCAACAATCCTAGAGTCTGTAAATGATGTTCCCAGCAACCTGACTCTGTTTACAATTCCAAACAATCTATCTGAGTATTCTTTTATAGTCTCAGATTCCTTCATTCTCTACAGCTCAAACTTTCGTATCAAGTTGAGACTTTGCATTCCACGAATTCTTTCATCTCCTGCATATTCCTTCTTCAAATAATCCCAAACATCTTTCGCTGATTTAAGAGATATAATTCTGGTGGAAATGGTTGTTTAAACAGCAGCAAACATACATGCTTTTGCTTTTGATTTCCTTGTTTTTCTCTCTTTGTGATTTTTGATCTGAGCCATAGTTGGATTGTTTGGCAATGGATGAACTTCATAATCTTCTTCCATAGCTTCCCATAAATCTAAAGCCTCCAAATACGTCTCCATTCTCACTGCCCAGAGTTGATAGTTTTCTCCATTAAAGATAGGAGAAGAGATGTGAGAAAAACTTGATTCAGTCTCCATTACAGGTCCCTTAAGAAAATTGCTCTGATACCAATTGAAAGTGTTTTAAGTGTTTAAATGAAGAGAGAATGTAGAAGTGAATTAAACCACCAACTTATTGCTATTGTTTTATTAATAATGAAAGGAATAGATTGCAATAGTTCACAACAATCTTTACATATATATAAAATGAAAACAAACTGAAATGCTAACTAATAGCAACATATCATGCCATGATCTGTTAACAAATTAACAGACTAACAATCTCTTAGAGACTAGGACAACTCTTTATTATTGCAGAAAATAACGAAACAGAAATAAACAAAGTCTTTGTCAGCAACCTTGAAGCAAACTTCAACACTCCTCAGCACCTTCCTAATCAACAGTAGATCGCAGTCAGGGTCATATAGAGAATATAAATTTTTTTTCATGCCTATAAAGATGGCCAACCAAAACAGGATAAGAAAAGATACCTGTGAACCTAGTGATAAAAATCCTCTAGTGAATCCAAAAGATTTGCAGGCTCCAAATACTGGCATATGGAAAGAAACATGAAAGAGTAACTTGTGCATGTGCATTGCCTCATCCAAAGATGGTATTCAGTAGATGCTTCGATATGGAACCAACATCTCACCATGTACATAATTGTAAAGGTTCTCTCCATACATATCTTCGAAAACATCTTTAAAACAGAAATAGGTATCTCTTATTGCGGGCCCTAGTTTGACATCATTCTTGTCAAAAACTCATAACAAACCCCCATTCACTTACCCTTCCATATCCCCTAGAAAAAAGAAAAGTGAGGGCCAGCCAGCAGCTGTTCCTAATTGGAAAGCCGATGGCTGAATTTACAGGGAGTCTATTCTTCTAAATGACCCTTTAAAATAGCAACTTCGCTTTACGTAAAGAGTTGCACATTTCATCAAAGTATGCAACGAATCAACAATGCAGGTAGGATAAATCACAAAATGCGGTAATGAACTAGCAAAAATATCATATCTTCAACTCAATTTTGAAGTGAACTCTTCAAATCCTATATTTGTAGACTAGTAAAATTGTACAAACTTTGCTATGAGCTAAAATTTACATTAGAATCTCAAGTAACGTCATCAAACTATTTCAATATTCATACTGCAACGCCATTAGTTTAGCTAAAACTACTCATCACAAAATTCAGCAATGACAATAACAAACCCAAAACGTATTTGAGAAATACCAATAACATATTTCAGACAAATTTAAGAAACTTATGATCCATATTTAAAATAGCAAAGGTAATGTTCATTCACTCTTTCTCAAGAAAAATCCGAAAGCAAAGCATGCATGGTGCTTTAACATGCACATATTGATGCAATTATATGAGCAAATCAAGTAAATGGGATCTTACCACCAAGTATGTGTACCAAAACTTTTTCAAAGATTGACGGACATGAGTTGCACAAAGCTTGTAATGTAGATAACATCGTGTAGATAACTACAAGATATTACCACCATAGGGAGACAACATCTTATCACAAAGATATACTTTTTGAAGAACACAGAGTGGCTGTGTAACACCCCCTATTTGGATGGGAGTAACTTTTCAATTTTTAGTTATTACATATATTTATTTGAGTCAATGGTCGGGCAGGATTTTTTAAATGAGAGGATAAATTATTAATAAATATTTGATATTATATGCTATATAGACATGTTATATAAAGAAATTAATTTGAAATATATGTACCAACTCAACTCAAGTCAAGTAAAATTAATTTAAGAATACTTTTAAAATAAAAAAAATTACATTATAATTATTTTCTTCGAAATTTTATATTTTAAAACTGCTTCATAATGATTTTATTTTTAGTCTAATTAAAAATATGTTTCTCAATATATACAACAAACTTTCATTTATCTAATTCCAAGTCTTCCAAGGACTAGGAAAGTTCTTGGCAACAATTCTATACTGACATATGGTACATAACATCTAAAATCATAGCTTAAAAGGATTGTTACAAATTGATGTTGTTCTTGCTGACTTGTTGTTTTGTACAAGTAGATTAAACATAAATATTAAATGTTTTCTTTTTAATTTATCTATTATGTCCCTAATATTTTGAGTTATTCTGTACTTCACTTTTAATCACTAGTAAATTCATCACCATCATTTTTCATATGAAATTCATAGCAAAATACTTATCAATTCATCAAAACTCATTTCAATTCATATACATTAGCATAAAATATTAGACATACACATATTAATTTAACAAACCCATAAATTATTGTAAACCCCAACATTTTCAATAACTAATTGTAAAGAAATAAAACTAAAATTAGATAATGAAACAAATAGAAAAGATGAAGGAAACTTTCCTAAAGCATAAAGTATAAAAGGTTACTTGCTTAACTAATTAATAGCTTAGGGCTTGAAGAGAAATTTTGTAGAAAAGAAAAAGGCAGGACAATAGTGAAAAAAGAAAAAGAGCTTGGATCAATTAGTAGCTAACAAAGAAAATTAACCCTGTAAAGCTATTATATTAGTATTTTAATATAAAAAAATATTTTTAAAAAAAAAAGATTAAGGGGGCAATTGCCCCCTCTTGCCCCATTGTGGCTCTACCACTGATTTGAGTATATATAAAATATGTTTTTATTAGATTTCCATTAAATATTTGATCTTTTTTTCACGAATGAAAGAAATTATTAACGAAAGAGATTAAAGTAGGGGCTCAATCTATTTTGCAGACAATCAAATCTGATGCAATCTTTAACAAAGAGTATAATTTACGGTATATAAACATGTTTCCTATATAAAATTTGTTCTACCTTATCTCAATTGAGCATATTTTATCACTGAATTAGTTTCAAATTAAATCATGATTTCTAGAATTCCTTTCCTTTTAGATGATGTGAGTCATATTTTGCAAATTTATAAGAGCCCCAAGATATTTACGTTGTCAACCACCAACTTGTCTAAAATCACCATACAAATATGAGGGGTGTAGGTTAACTGGTCAGATTCTGAGTTTGCTTCCTATAAGTTACCAGGTTCGAGTCTCACAAACCTCAAGGCCACTGGAGACTTACATAGTCATTAACTTCAAGACCTATAAGATTAGTCGAGGTATACACAAACCTAACAAGAACACCGACACTAATAAAAAAAATCACCACATAACTAAAAAATGTTCTGCCAGACAATTAAACTAAATAACAAAAAGGCAGCACCATTAACAAGGGAGTCATATTTTGCAAATTTATGAGAGCCCCACGATATTTATGCTATCAACCACCAACTTGTCTAAAATCGCTATAAAATTACAACAACCACTACTCTAAACATTATGGATTCCATATATATATATATATATATATTTGTGTTTTGGTATTTTTTGTTGTTGTTGTTGATGTTTTTTTATTTATAATTTAATCTTTATATTATGTGTTTATTGATATTTAGAGTTGATAATATTTTTAAAATATCTTTAATATAGTTATTGTAATATCAAAAAAATATCTCAATAAGAAGTAAGAACTTGATTTTGCAAGATATTATTTAAATGCATCTTCTTGTTTTTTTTTATTAAGAGTTAAAGGACTAGAATTAAAGAATAGAAAAATTCTGGAGGGGAGAAATGAATAAGCCAATAATGAAAATACAAGCAAGAAGAGAGAGAGAGACAAAAATAAAAGAGAAAGAGAAAGGAAGGAAAAATAAGTTCCCAAAGCCACAACGACCTTTTTATTGCCACATGCACCACTTTGTAGGGAAAATAATGCCTTTATGATTACAAAGACATCAATGAAGACACAAATCAAATCATAGACAAGGTTTCACATACTACTCAAAGGTAGGGGTCCTTTGTCAAGTTTTGGAGCGTGTTTCACATGCATCAAGCATTTTTTATTTATTTAGTCTCTGATGTTTAAAATCTCTTCAATTCAATCCCTTATTTTTTTAATTATTTTTTTTCTAGTTTGTTTTTTTATTTCATCATTTAACATTGGATTAATTAGAAATTGAACATCATATTTTATTTCTGTTCATTTCACCTTTCTATAGGGTTATCATAGTATCAAATAAACATCCCAACATTGGGACGATGAATGATTTTGTGATCATTTATTATTTTAACATTTTTTAAATAAAAATGGTTTTGAAAACAACCCAAATCATTAAACTTTATTGAGTTAATGACTCAGTTAGTGGATTTGGTGGGGTAACTCTGGTTATCCCGGTTCACTAGTTTGGCTAGGTACCTTTTTTGTTCTTTTTTCTAATTGAACTCGATTTTGTGATCGTTAATTTTTTTTTTATCATATAGTTAAAAAAAGTTAGTTTGGAGAAAAAACAATGTTACTAACTCATTTCAAAGTTCAGTATATAAATCATATAATAATATTTTATTTTTTCAATGTGAGATTTGAAGCCCTTTAGTATATATACTCTTTGTTCTTAAGAAAAAAATTATGTTTTTTCAATATGGAATAATAAACCTTTTTGGTTTGAATACTTCAACTTAGAAGAATAAGATAATAACTTTTTCAATGTGGGATAAAAAAACTTTTGAAATAATCTTTTAAACTTAATTATTTACAACATATATAACCTATATCCATATGGATTGTTTCTTAATTTTTTCATATAAAATATTAAAACTTCAAATATATTTGTTTTAAGTTTTTTTGGGTGACCCGAGCCTTGACCGGGTCTGTTTCATTCAAAATTCAGGCCTACAATTGGCCCGGAGTAACCCATAACTCTGGTGACCCGATAAAAATTTGGTAGAGACCCTTTTTTTCAATTGTGTTTTTTCTCCTACCTAGAGTTCCTTATATATATATATATATATATATATATCAGTTAGTTACTAACTCATTTCAAAATTCATTATATAAATAATAGAATAATGTTTTATCTTTCCAATGTAGGATAAAAAAAATTTTAAAATAATCTTTTATACTTAATTATGTACAACATGTATAGCCTATATCCAAATGAATTGTTTCTTAATTTTTTTTCATATAAAATATTAAAATATCAAATATTTTTTTAAAAAAAATTTAGGTGACCTATGGCTTTGGCTGGGTCTGTTTCATTCAAAATTTGGGCCATGTATACCCTTTTTATTTTTAAAATGTGTTTTTCTCCTACCCAGAGAGCTCCTTTTTTTATATTTTTCAGTTGATTACTAACTCATTTCAAAGTTCACTTTATAAATACTTGAAGAATGTTTTATTTTTTCAATGTGAGATTTGAAGTCCTTTAGTATATATACCCCATGTTCACAAGAAAAAAGTTATGTTTTTTCAATTTGGGATAAAAAAAAAACCTTTTTGATTTAAATACTTCAACTTAGAAGAATAAGATAATATCTTTCCAATGTGGAATAAAAAACGTTTTGAAATAATATTTTTTACTTAATTGTTTACAACATGTATAATTAACATATATCCACATGAATTTTATAAAATATTAAAACTCAAATAGTTTTTTTCAATTTTTTCGGGTTGACCCGAGTCAACTCATGTAACCCGGGATCCGACCCCTTGACCAGGTCAACCCCCAGACCGGGTTTGATAACTATGGTTCTCATGAAAATATAACTTTAAATAATGCAATTAAAAAGAAATAAAGTGATGTGACTGGTTATAAAACTAAAAACTGCAAAAAAGACAGAAGCTCCTCTCTTTTATTTTGTTCTAGGGTCTCTTTTGAAAACTATTGATTTTTTTGTTATGCATTTAATTTTCAGAGTGATTTTTTTTTTGTTCATCTATGGTTTTGTTTTTATCTTTTATATAGATAAACTATGTTTTTTAAAATAAAAAATATGTATTTTTGGATGATATTCTTGTCATAACCTAATTTTTGACCCTTTTATTTTATTGTTATTATTACTATTATTTTATTTACTGAAAAATGATAATCAAAAAATGAAAAAATGATGATGAAAAAAAAATAAAAAATGAAGAATAAATTGAAATTTGGGTTAAGGGCAACATGATTAGAAGTTTTGAGACTTAATTGAGCTTGTAATTAATTTAATTAATTAAATCAAGGGCTTAATTGGAGAATTGATAAGTTTTGAGACTTAATTGAGCTTGAAATTAATTTAATTAATGAAATCAAGGACTTAATTGAAGAAATACCAAAGTTTGGGGTTTAATTGGGGTCCAAATTGAAAATATTAAAATCCAAGGACTAGCTTGAAAATGGCGCGGAAATGCAAGGATCCAATTACATTTTAACCAGGGGCTTGATTGCAAAATTACAAGAATTCCAAGAACCAAACTGAAAGCAGCCTTTGAAATTGGAAAACGGAGTCGTTTTCGGCAGGCGACTGTTCGCTCGTTTTCTTCCTCTGCAGCGGCTCCGCCATTAAACGCAGGG
>Ga0307513_10009844_pt1 | contig 12070 bp, 4 predicted proteins | sample 15_EM_MG_FD_202174 | JGI IMG/M metagenome (GOLD analysis project Ga0307513, IMG submission 202174) | Populus trichocarpa ectomycorrhiza microbial communities from riparian zone in the Pacific Northwest, United States - 15_EM | ecosystem: Host-associated > Plants > Roots > Unclassified | place... | reverse complement strand
TAGCTTTTGCCGTGGCAAATGCGACCTAACAAGAACAATCACTTAGGACACTTTTTTAGAGGGTATTATAGGGTATTTGGGATAAAAGTGTGGTTGATGTTTTTTTTATTAAATTTATATAAAAAAAAATATATTTTTTATTTTTATAAAATATAGTTATATTTTAAAAAAATTATATCTAAAAAAAATTCAACCACATATCCAAGGGAACATTTAAAAAGGCGGGCCAACTAGAGTTTTCAAATAATTTAATTTAATATTTTTGTTAAAAATTATTATTTTTATATATTTTAGATCGTTTTGATGTGTTAGTTTTAAAAATAATTTTTAAAAAACTAAAAAAAAAATATTATATTAATATATTTTAAAATAAAAAATAATTTAATAGTACCCTAAATTTCACACACACGCGCGCTTAATACAAAATGCCAAGAGGGCGCCTGAACTCGATTATTTGTACACATGGGCCCTTTTAACCCACCAACCGAAAAAAAAAAAAAAAAAAAAAAAAAACCCTCCCTTGATCCTCGAAACTGAGGAGGGAAAAAAACAATAAAAAAGGAAAACAGCAGGCGTTTCTTTAAGCTCTAACTCGTCCCTGTACCAATTACAACTCAACTCAACCACATCCGCAGCCAACAATCAAACACTCACCTGAATCTCCGCGCAAAATTCCCTCGTTACCCGAAACCAAAGACCAGAACCTTTCACATTTCCCCTGAGGCAGTCCTGCAATTTCCTCCAGGAGTCTACCAGGCATGGGAATTCCCGCTGACGATGTCGTTTTGATACAACAAGGTAACAGCCCTCATGACCCCACCATCGTCACCGTCAATTGCCCTGACAAGTCTGGCCTTGGATGTGATCTCTGCAGAATAATTCTCGAGTTTGGGCTGCACATTACTCGTGCAGGTACAAACATTTTGTGCTCATGTTTAAGTTTTAGCAAATTCTGCCCTTTTCTTTTCGTTTTCGGATGTTACTCACGGAGGTTGTTTCTCGTGAATTTTCCGAGGATATTCGGTGATTCTATATGATGGAAGATTGTTTTTTTTAATGATGTCAGATTTTCAAACGGATGGAAAGTGGTGTTACATAGTATTATGGGTGGTTCAACTTCAACATTCAAATTTGCTTAGACTTGATTGGGATAGCTTGAAAAACCGGCTCTTGAGAGTGTCTCCTCCATGTTTGACTCCCCTTTATTATGATCAGAAACTGAATGGTTCCTCGGCTGCTCCTTCTGTATATCTGTTGAAGTTTTGCTGTGTTGACCGGAAAGGATTATTACATGGTAAGTAATGTAGATTTGGATGGTAGACTTGATGTTTAATCTTTCTTTTTCTTTGTTTAATTCAAGGAATAGAAATAACATGGCTTTGTTTTTTTAACGTAGATGTTACTGAAGTTCTAACTGAGCTTGAATTTACAATTCAAAGACTGAAAGTGATGACAACACCAGATGGGAAAGTTGTAGACTTGTTCTTCATTACAGATGGAAGGTGAATTTTCCTTCCTCTTTTTTTTTTTTTTTTGTGGTCGTCGTCGACGACTTGAATTAACAAATCATTACATAAATAATTGTGGATTGAAATGGTAATTAAAAAAAAACTTAATTTGACCCCTAAATATTTTTTTTTGCACAATCTAGTCAAGCTCAAATTAACATTTAATTACTTTTTTTTTGAAAAAAATGGTTGAATTAAAGAACAGAACTAAAGTGAAAATAATGAACAAAATAGATGGCATCCTATAATTTTATTTGAAAAGTTTAATTTAGACCCTTATTTTTTTTTAAGCTAATAGGCAATTAGTCCCTTTAGTTTTTCAAAATTTAATTTTAATATTAAACTTTATTTCTCTTATTTTTAGTTTTTTTAAAAAGAGAGAGAAACCCACTAGATTCCGGTGTAAAAAAAATCATCGTTGATGACATTTCCAACATATTTTTTTCTTCTCTTTGTTTAAGGAGGTAGGTCTGACTGTTGGAATTAGAGTGAGAAAAAAAATCAAAAAACCGAGAAAACCGAAAAAAAAATAATCGAAAAAACCGAACCGTGAAAAAAATCGATTAAAATTTTGAAAAAAGTGATCGGTTTGGTTTCGGTTTTATAAGCTTGAAACTGAAAAAACCGACCAAACCCAGACCGAAAAAAAACTAGCCAAACCGGTTTGAACCGGTTTTTATCCAAAAAAACTAAACCGAACCGAAACCGGTCGGTTTGAACCGGTTTCGGTTTTTTTTTTAATTCGGTTTGGTTTTTTAAAAAAAAAAACCGGACCGAACCGAAAATGATCACCCCTAGTTAGAATCATTTTTGCTTGGGGTTAATTTTGGTTTTTTGAGTTGTTTTTAATGACCATTAATATATTTATCAAGGTGTTTAAGGTATTTAATGAGTATTTTAGATAAAAAAATGGGTTGAAAATTGAAAAAAAATTGAACCTTTAATTTTTCGAAAACCCTTGATCGCCAAAACTTGCAGAAAGCAGACGACGTGTCATTTGTTGTCTCTTGTTTTTTTTTTTTAAGAAATGAGGTAGGCAACAAGTCATTCGGCCTTTTAAGAAAAAAAAAAAAAAAGACCTGGATGCACAAGCTAGGCTAGAAGGCCCGTGCGTCTAACCCTCCTATTTTATTATTGGTTAAAAAAACTAATAAAACTAATCATTAAATCCAATTGATTCTGTTATCCGGGTAATATGTTTAACGGGTTAATCCACGACATTTAGGGCTTTTTTTTTTTCGTTTAATGCTTTTTATGTTCCTTAATTCAAAAAATTACAATTCACCATTTTTTATTAATAATATTTTTAAAAAATTTAACTCGAACCTTAAAAAATACAAGTTCACCATTTGTCGTCAATGATTTACTTTTGTTATCTCGGCTCCACGTGCCTATCATAATTTTTTTTTTTACTTTTAAAAACTGTTGTTTTATACAAAAAAATACTATGCACTTTATTGTTGTATAATTAAATGAAAAATAATCTTCCATATAAAAAATCTATTGAATCCAATGATGTTCATAACTTTCATCGCGAGTTTGCTTGGTGACTTGAGTTCACTTTGTTATTTTAATCAAATGTTTTTTTTAATCAATTTTTTCTTTTAATATTAAGTTAATTTGGGATTGAGTTTTCTAATTTTTTTTTTCAAGATTACCCTCCGAGTTTTGCATGTCAGCCTGAGTTAATTCAAGTGGATCAAATGTTTTTCATCTCAGTATTTGATTAAAATATCATTTAATTCTTGATTAAAATCTATTTTTTAAAAAATATGTTATTAATATCTAAATATTTTTTTGTGCTAATTATTGCAATGTTCGGCACTGCGGTCGAAAAACGCTTTTGAAAAAATTTGAATTTTTATTTTATTTTTTTCTTTGCTTTAAATTAATATATTTTTGATGTTTTCAGATCATTTTGATGTGCTGATGTCAAAAATAATTTTTAAAAAATAAAAAAAAATATTATTTTAATGTGTTTTGGAATGAAGAGTACTTTGAAAAACAACCGCTACTACACTTCCAAACACCCATGAAGCTCTAGGCCACATTTATCAAGTAGTTTGTGTACTTGTCCGCGTTTCTTTGGTGAAATCTGAAAATTCTTGTAGGTTTTATTTGTTTTTTAAAAATAATAATTAGTGCAATAAATTAAAATTTTTAGTAAAATAATATATTTTTATATGATCATGTTTTTAAATCATGATATTTACTAGATGTAATGTTTTAGAAACAAAAAACTTAACATGGGAAATTTTTTCATGAAAGTATATTTTTTCATGCAAAGCGCGACAACTTGGTATGTTAATAAAAGCTGTTTCAATTAAATTCCAAAAAAGTCAGTTATTCCTCCCCATTATTTTAAAAAGAATCACGGACACCCACGGGAAAATAATTTTTTAAAAAAACCTCTTATTCACCACTATACCAGAAGGCAGAAGCCTCCCTTTCATCCACAGAACACTAGAACAGTAGCCTCCACATTCAATTAAATTCCACAAGCCTTCATAACCCAAACCCATCTCCCTATTCATCTTCCACAACGCAATCTAAGCCTTCATTATGGTAAGAGTTGGAATTCAGGTAGGGGTAGCGGAAGATTCTTTAGCACTCGTACCTTCACTATGGTAGCACGAGTAGGGGCTCCATTAGCTTATCCTGGATACCTCCAGTAGTGGAGGAGGCAAAGCACCAGTGGTAGCATCAGTACCGGTATAGCCTTTTTTTTTACAATAAAGAAAGGAATGGTACTGAACTAGTAGATACGGTTGAGTCAGTTGTTGATCCAGAAGCGGTAGAAGTGGTTGTAGTATACCTTCCATATCAAGAGCTAGGGAACTGGATGGCATTATTGAGGAACTCCGCACTTTTCACTGGGCTTTCGACCAAAAAAGGTGAAGGTCTTCCTTCCTGTCGTGCCTTTTTTTTAAGCAATGGCGTATCATGTATGTTTTGCTTGAGTATCCAGAGACCATGGAGAAATGACATTTTGAAAACCTTACAGCCAGCGAGATGAGCACCCTAACTGTTGTCATCTTTAAATGCAGAATACTTTAAACCGCAATAAAAATTTAATTGGTATTATGGTTCAGAAACGCAACATCTAATCATATGTCATGATTTTGAATCACGATAGTAATTAAATTATACGTTCTTAACCTTGATGAAAATATGTTTTTTCCCTAAAACTTTTTGCTGCTATATTAATTTGTTATTTCCCAATTTATCCTTTTATTTGTGAAACTGGGTTGTCTTGTCAATGTACTCTTTCATTTTGATGCAGAGTAGTTGTCTTCATAAATGAACAGCAATGTTGTGTTTTGGGAAAATAAAGGTGTGTAAGATGTCTACACACTTGTTTTCTCGAACTCAAAGTGTGCTCAATGTCTTCATAAATGATCCCTATTTAGTATTTATGCGCCATCACTCCACAAGTGACTCATCACCAGCCATTTCAATGGTGGCACATGGCGCATAGCATTTGCTGCAAATTTGCCACACACTCCAACAACTGAGAGCTATAACTATCCACGGAGCAGGAAAACATTATCTATAGAAAGGAGTGCAATAAATATGAAACACATTATTAACAATTCTTGGTTGCCTATTTGCTACTTGAAGTATCGCAATTATATCGCCGTGGCATAATAGATGAAGCATATTTCAGAAATTAAACTGCTGTTTTTTTTTGTTATATTGTTGACCACATGGCATGTTTCTCGTAAGTTTTAAAGCTGACTTGCTTCTAATCAAACCTTCCGGTGATTCTCTTCTGATTAGTTTGGATGAAGTTTTCTCTTAGTAACATGTCGTGTTTTATCTTCTTCTATTCAAGCATGACCGAATCTTGGTCCCCTTCAACCCTGCTGTCTTGCACTGCCCGAGCCAAGGCTTGGGGCGGCTTGTTGTTTGAGTATGATGAGTATTTCCAGAAAGCACGCATCGTAATGGGACAAAAACTATTCTTGTTTTTATCTGGTTATGTATTAGTTCACAGCTGCTCTTTCAAAAAAAAAAAAAAAGAACAGAAATAAAATGTCAGTTCACAGTTGATATTTGCTAGTCTCTTTTCAGGGAGCTCTTACACACGAAAAAAAGGCGAGATGACACGTGTCGATATTTGTATGATGTCTTCAGAGAATATTGTATTGGGTGTGAACTTCAGTTGGCAGGTCCTGAATGTGATAGTCAGCGGAATTTATCTTCCCTCCCTTTGGTAGTTGCAGAAGAATTGTTTAGTTGTGAGCTATCAGAAAAGGAATCCTGTATGCAAGCACTTAGGACGGCTACAACATCACCAAAGAAGGCCATCGTTACAGTGGATAATCTTTTGAGCCCAGCTCATACATTGCTTCAAATACAATGTGTTGATCAAAAAGGTCTATTTTATGACATCTTGAGAATTTCAAAGGACCTGAATATCCAGGTACAGTGGTCATGAGCATCTTAATAAGAACAATTCTTCTTGTTAATTTGTTTGCTATGCCATTGATCTTGACCATCTTAAAATGGATTAAGTTATCACCTTCCCATTTAAGGTGCTTACAGACTCAGAAATCATGTTAGTACAAGCATTATCCAGTATCATGAATCTTCTCCTTTAAAACCTTTTTGCTGAACTTTTTCTTTACTTTCCTTTGACTGTTTCTGGAATTAATGTAGATAGCTTGCTATTGTTCCATTAATGCTATGAAATCTGTCCCATTAAGTTCACAGCATTACTGCTTATTGTTCTTTTGGGCCTTGGTGTGGCACTAAATGGCTGTTTGTGTTGATATGTGATTGCGATTAGTATTTTAACAATACATGGTTTGCTTTTGTTTCTAATGCAGGTAGCTTATGGAAGATTCTCGTCTAGCATAAAAGGATACCGTAACATGGATCTATTTGTTCAGCAAACAGACGGGAAGAAGATATTGGATCCTAAGCTTCTAGACAATCTTTGTTCTCGATTGAAGGAGGAGATGCTTCATCCATTGCGAGTGATCATTACCAACAGAGGCCCAGATACGGAGCTCTTAGTTGCTAACCCTGTTGAGTTATGTGGCAAGGGAAGACCGCGTGTATTTTATGATGTTACTTTAGCTCTGAAAAAGCTGGGAATATGCATTTTTTCGGTAAGAGTTCAGTATCTGCATTTAGCTTATATCTTTCACAATGTGTTGAGTAACTTCTCCTCATTGTTAATTTGTAGGCTGAAATCGGAAGGCACTCAACTCAGGATCGCCAGTGGGAAGTCTACAGATTCCTCTTGGTTGAAAATGGTGAATTTCCATTAGCAAGTGGTCAAGCCAGAAATCAAATGGCAGCCGGAATTAGGAGAACATTAATGGGCTGGTAGATGATCCACTGCAAACCACATTGATGGTGAAAATAGTTTTGCCTTCTCCAAGGTGTACTGTCCTCTCTGGTTGGACATATCTGCGCTGCAATGTTGTCCCTAATTGCCGATTACTGAGATCATGCAGCAAGATAGCCTATTCTCTGTAGCCAAGCTTCTTGCTGTAACTATTCTCTCTTGCTATTAAAATTTGTAGTGTTTCATTTCCATCGTCTGCAATGTATCAAAGAAGCATCTGTGGCATCTTCGGAAAATGCAGAAGGCAATCCCTTTCTAGTGAAATTGTAGATTATCTATAAACTCTTTCCCTCTTTATTATTTTATTTTCTTTGCTAGGATGAGGTCCGGTATGTAGTTGTACCAGATCTTATAACGCTTTTGCATCTTTTGTGATGCAACAAAGGGATGCAAAGGTAAGAGCACTCAATATGAAAGACGATTAGGTCAACAAATCTGCCATTGGGAGCTCGTTGGATAATCTGGGAGGTGCTGGAATGGGTGGTCTTTTTCACAATCACAGTGATGTTTGGTTGTTGGGTTTTCCAGGCTATCTTGTAGCGGCAACCATCATGATAGCTGAAGTTCAAGCCATCCGGACTGGCCTGTCTCTGGGATGGAATTTAGGCTTCAGATCAGTGGCGCTGTACACTAACTTTAAGGAAGCCGTGCATGCCATTTTCGAGGTTACGTCTCCAGCTCTTCCTTGTTTTGCTCTAGCTGGTGACATTTGTGTTCTCCTTGATGAGGGCGCCAGTGTTCACAACTTGGTGAAAGAAACCGAGGCGCTGATTTCTTGGCCAAGGTTGGGGGTCATGGTGATGAGGGTGTATGTATATGGCAGCATGCTCCTGGTACCATTCTATTCTTTCCGGAGATACGACTGATGTTGAGTTCTTGAGGTCCTAGTTTTGTGTTTTGCTTTTATCCACAACACCTTACTGAGAGATTTTGGAGAAGTTGTTCTAATAGTTTTTCACTTGTAAAATTACCTAAAATCTAAAAGCGTTGTATGTTTACCGTGAGACGTCACTACTGTTCACTTAGATAAAAAAAACTATGAATTACACTGTATATTTTTTTATATTTTATTTTGGCCCTCAGTTTTATGTTGTAGGATTCGCTCAAATAAAAAGACGTCAATAACGAGTTAAAATGTTTAGAAAAGCTACACTTTTAGTTCTTTTAACTTTAAATATTATGAAAATTATACAATTTTAGCATTTTAATTTTTTTTCAATTCAATTTTGATATAAAAATTTATTTTTTTTAATTTTTAATCTCTAATTGGAAGAGGAGTAGTTGAATTTCAGCTGTAGAGAAAAAAAAATATTGTTAATATTTATTTAAGCCATCAAAATAATTAATATTTATGTCAAATAATTTCATTTGATGAAGAAAATTTATATTAGGTGTTTTTTTTTAACCTTGAAAGCTCATGAAAAGCCAAATCTTAGCTAGAGTGGATTTTTAATTTTGGGTTGATTTTGGTTTTTATAACGGTTTTTTTTGACCATATGAATTTGTTTGATATTAGAACATTAAAATAATTTAAAAATATCAAAAAAAATATTAATTTAAAATTAAAAATTAAAAACTTTTTAATTTTTTTTCAAAAATATTTTTAAAACACATTAACCCTTTAAAATGAATCTTTTTCAAGCAATCGAAATCGAAAAGATTAAAAATTTCCATGGTAAAGGGCAACGGCCTTTACTGTATCTGTACTGATCACTACAGTTTCTCCACACTTACGGATTTACCATACAAAGGAAAAAAAAATTGTTTATCCACTAGCCAGAAACAAAAACCTAAACGACAACATGCTAGCAAGTTCTTATTCAACACGATCGAGAATCATTGTCATATTCTTGACGTATGAAATATTATTTTTCTTGTCTTCCTTTCGGTGTCAAAAGTTTTCCCAAATTCATCCATATTTCTTAAGCTAGCTAGGGTTTAGCCTTCTCATGCTCTGTTACCTCTCCCCAGGTACTCGATGTATACGCACACGTATATACTACTATGTTTTATACGCCTGCGTGTGTTTGCATGCATTTGTACATGATTAATGGCCAGTTTGTAATTTATTATTTGCAGTGACTTTTCTTTCTTTATTTTTTTTCAATGTCGTCTGCCTTCAGTCCGTCACGAAATAGTCCTGGCAGCTCCAGGCTACAGCTCCAGCTTGGTGTTGTTTCTAGGTTGAGATCTTCGTCTTTAAAGAAGCCGCCTGAGCCGCTCCGCCGTTGCTGATCGCAGCTACAATCACTCATGGTTATTAGTTATAGCAAACCTAAACTCTACCGACTTTACTCTGCAACACTAATTAATTAGCCGCCAACTTAATTTCCCTAGCAATATTAATTAATTAGCAGTCATTAATTAGCTGCCTACTAATTAATTAGCTATCATTATTAGCTGTAGAATTAATTTTTATTGCAACACTAATTAATTAATTAGTTATATTTTACAGTAAATTTATCTAAATATAAATAATTAATTGGTTCACATATCTTCTAAGTAACTTGGAGTTTTAACGTTTTTTACTCAGCAATATACAATTTTAGCTTGAATTTTAAAGAAGAATCTATACAGAGAGCCGCAAGAGTATAAAACCATCAGGTAAAAATTTACAAGCTATGACTTTTCATTTTGAATTCAATGTTTCACATTTATTACAGTAAATTGTTAGTGGAATAAACAATGAACTGTACATTAAAAATGGATAGATGCTAACACACTAGTACTAATAATTTACTGGTTATTTCAAAGTTAAGTTCTTTAAATCTCCCAATAGTCTGCATCACTAGTTTATCATTGTATATTCTGCATTTCATGAATATTTTATTATGGCATTAGTATCTTTTCATCTTGCACCCGACTTCTCTAATCTTTTTTATTTGAATGAGTTATAATTTATAATGGAAAATCAAGGAAGCAGGAGAGTAAAAATTATATTTGCATTCTTTAAACCAAACGAACAAACATTAATCAGTAAAGGACATTCTCCATTCAATGTTGATGTCTCAAATCGTAGTAAACAACCCCCTTTCAAATCTTAAAAAGTTGAGATTGATGTTAATACTCTTGAACAAGATCCTGAATTACGAATTCTAGTACGGAAACATCCTATTAATCAACAAGATAAAATTAGAAGAGCTTATATCAAAATAGATCCATATCAACCTAAGTTAGCAGAGTATCCAATGACTGAATCAGGAAGACAGTATCATCGATTTTAATACACTTGGTTTGATTAATTTTCTTGGCTTAAAGTACTCTCCATCAAATGATACAATATTTTATTTTTCATGCTTTATCTTTGAAAATAATATATTTCATCATCTCATATTTATCACTAAAAGTTTTAGAAGTTGGAAGTTAGTTAATGATGGGGTTAGATGTACAAAATTGTTGCGGAGCCTGAAACATGTGTGTTGTAACTTCCAAGAAGTGGGGAACAAGAATGGACGTTTCAAGCAATAAGAACTTGAAAAAGAAATAAATACAAAATAAGTAGCAGCGTTACATTTTTAACTTCTAATAACAAAAGTTGATTTCCAATGCCGCTTCCTAATTATTTAATTTGGAAATATTCATGGTTCTCAGCTTGCCACCATAGCTTCAACCTTGCATTACAGTTTTGACATGGTCTTAGCCTCCCCTGGCACAGTCCCTATTTTCTCCAGAACCTCTTTCAAAACCACCATCCTATTCTTCCCATACACATTACCATCCCACCCTCTTTTCACCAACTCCTGCCCCAACCTAATCGCTGCCTCAACTGTCTCCTCTGCACCGTCATGCGCCGAGTGCACAATCCCCCTCACTGCAGCCATCTCTGCTGTCAATTTTGCTGCTGTCAAAACTACCTCGCTCCTAGCTCTGGCATCTCCAATCTTGCACTTCAATAATACCATGAACCAATCCGGCAACACAAGTCCAATGTCAAGCTCGCTCATGTAAAGAAACCCCCTGTCCTTCCTCATGAGCACATAGTCATGGCTCAGAGCTAAGATCATTCCAGCAGCTGACGCATGGCCAGTGACTGAAGCTATTGTTGGCATGGGCAGAGATATCAATTCCTTTACCAGTAACTGGAGCTTTGCAGACATGAGTTCGCGACGTGGTTGGGATGATTGCGCCCAGGCAAGATCAAATCCATTGGAGAAGAACCTGCCTTCGGCTATAGTGACGAGAGCTGAGGATGGGGAAGCTGGCTCGGCGCGAACACGACGCAGAGCTGAGCGGATGGAGTCAATGAGGGTGGGGTTTAACCGGTGCTCATCTGAGCCAGTTAAAGTGAGGATGTAGATATCGCCCCTCTTCTCTAGAGTACACATTTCCCTGTTTCTGGTCCTCTCCTGATCAGCCCCAAACTGCTTGCCCGGGCTTTATAGAGAAAATAACCAAGGCGGTGGAAGACAAGTCGTCCAACCATGTTCGTTGACTTTTCAAAACCAGAGACGTTTTCTTCTAAACAACCGGTGTTTCTTTTCCGTGATTGTGATTGATTACCAAAGCCAATAAAAAAATAAATAGTATTATAACTTGGAAGAAACTCTGATGATTCCTTTTGTCCTTAAACAAGCAATTCTGCGAGAAAGTTCTTTCAATTTTTTTATTATTTTAAATTTATTTTTTATTTTATTTTTATTTTAATATATTAATATCAAAATAAATTTAAAATAAAAAAAATATTATTTCAATATATTTCTAAATATAAAATATTTTTAAAAGAAACTACTCCTATATTAATAAATAAATGGACTCAAAGAATGTTTTTTTCGTGGCTGACAGTGTTTTTCTGACAAAATTATTAGTTTAATTTTTTTATATATTTTTTTATGATTTTTTGATATATTAATATTAAAAATAAAATTTTAAAATATTATTTTAAAACAAAAAACAATTAAAAAAACAATTACTATTATAAAACAAAAGCGTTGCATTAGTTCTGGGAGATTTGACAAGTTAATGATATCAAGTTTGTCAATTGCTAAATTTCTCGATCTCCACATCAATTAAACACAAATTAATTTGACGTAGATTTCATATTTTTTTACCTGGGTTTCTTTTTCTCCTCTCTTCCATGATCCATCCCACTAAAAAAGGAGTCAAAATATTAATTATTTATATTAATCGAAACTCCATTTGAAAATCTAAAATCTAGGAAATTAAAAAAAAACAACTTTTACCAAAAAATCAAATTACTTATAGG
>Ga0307513_10009841_pt1 | contig 12071 bp, 12 predicted proteins | sample 15_EM_MG_FD_202174 | JGI IMG/M metagenome (GOLD analysis project Ga0307513, IMG submission 202174) | Populus trichocarpa ectomycorrhiza microbial communities from riparian zone in the Pacific Northwest, United States - 15_EM | ecosystem: Host-associated > Plants > Roots > Unclassified | place... | reverse complement strand
GGCCTGGGGGCCGGCGTGGCGTTGGGAATCCTGGCCGGAAGCCGGCCCAGGACCATCGGCTCCGAGGAACGGCGCCTGCTCACCTGAGCGCGCACTGGGGCGTGCACTCTTTACGCCGACGGGCCGGGACCCCGGTGGGCGCGTCCTGGTGACCGAAGAGCGGACTGCCCCAATATCCGACACGGGTGGTCGAACGCAGACGTCAGCCCGACCGCCTCAGCGGCCGGAATGCGCCGGCTATGACCTTGAGAGCCGCCGTCTTCGGCCTCGTGGGGCAAGACGTGCGGGCTTGGCGGCGCCGGGCCGGTTGGCGTACGTCGGATCGACAAGTTCCCATGGGTGGCATCCGAGAACATGGGAAAGTCGGATCAGCCAATTGACGGTCAGTTCCGCCGTTCCGGCCTCCAGGCCGGCGAGGTGCTGCTCAGACATTCCCGCGGCTTTGGCGAGCGCGCTTCGCGGCAGCCGTCGGTCCCTGCGGAAGTGCCCGAGGCGATTGACGGGCTTCAGGTCCTCCTGCCCAGCTGACGGCGCCTCCAGCAGCAATGAGGGCGGTATGTCCAGGACTCTTGCGAGCCCAAGCAAGCGCGAGACGCTCAGATCCGACGCACCCGACTCATATTTGTTGATCTGTTGAAAGGTGAGGCCGAGGGGTTCGGCGAGCTCCACCTGAGTGAGGCCTCGCCCTTTCCTCAGGGCTTTCAGGCGCGCACCCACGGCAACCCGGCAGCCTTCATCGCGCCGCTCGCTCATGAGACCTCCAAGCCGGCGGACTCCACACCGTAGACGGCTGGACCCGACTGGGATTTCGGAAACGGAAGCCCCGGGAACATCCGGGGCTTCCTCGCGTGAGCCTGGGCTCCGACGACCGTTTAGATGAGCGCCGAGGCCAACTGGGCGCGGCGGCGGCGCATAAGGGCGCCGATGCCCCCGAAGCCGAGGATCATCAGACCCCAGGTCCCCGGCTCCGGCACGGTCGTCTGGCCGACGTCCATGACGCGGAACTGGCGCCCAGAGCCGACGTCAGGACTAAAGAAGAAATCAAGCGTGGTGATGGGCGTGACGTTGCCGGTAATCGTGAACTTGGTCTGCCCGTTGCCGATGACGCAGAACGTGCAGTTGGGGTTCGGAGCGAATGCGCTGAAGGTCGTCGTGCCGTTGACGATCAACCTCATGAGCGAGGTGTTACCGCCGTCAAAGCTGAACGTGACCTTGTCCCAGCTGTTTTCGAAGACGACATGCAGGTTGTTGAACGGATCCGCATTGCCGCCGTTGCCGTCCGACACCACGGCCTCGCCGCCAGTGTCGGTATCGAACGCGTCGGTTGAACTGAACGTGACGTCGGAACCGTCCTGGTTCACCGTCGCCACAGCGGACAACACGTCGTTCGAATTATTGTCGAAGTGGACGCCGAACTGGGCGCCGAACGAGGTGTCGTCCAGCGTGTAGTTGCCTACCGTGACGGTCTCGAGGGCTGCAGCAGTGCCCGCGATCGAGAGGGTCAGCACGCCTGCGGCGGTCGCCGCCAGGAGTTTGAGGTTCATGATGATGCTCCGTTCCAAAGTTAGCTAACCTTGTTCCGCGAACGGAGATCTAGCAATTTGACGGAATTAGAGAATCGCCATTTATTTGGATGTATTTTTCTAAATAGTTCTTATCGCCAGGCCGAATTCAATCTACGCGTGCCATCACGTAATATTCGCTACGTCTGCGGCCTATCGGGAAGTCCGCCCAGGATGATTGAACCAGCTGGCCCGCGTAGCGGCAGCGCCAGCTATTTCCTCACGTGGCCTTTGACGAGCTTCAGGTGAACCATCTTCCCAGTTGGGTCCTTGGCTTCGACACCGGCGCCAAACTCAGTCGGAAATTTTTCGCACATGCTGCCGATCAAGCGGGGCTTGGACTGGCTAAGGCAAACCTTGTCGCCTTTCACCGTCCACTTGCCGGCCAAATCCAACCCCCGGCGACTTAGGCCCGTCCAGGTTCCGTTGGGCTGCAGCCAGATCTTCCGAGACCGCCCGTCGGGGTCGATCGTCAGCACGGTGTTGCCGAACGCTGCCTTGACGTTCTCTGGCGGTGCGGCGGCGGAATGAGCGGCGAGCGGCGCGGCGAGGACGGCAGCCAACAGGAGCACGATGGGTCTGGTCATAGCGAAGTAACGCGCAACGCGGAAAGAAGCGCCGCAGAAGGTTCGCCATGCCTACGCCATGCGCAACCGTGTGGCGTCTCTTCGCTCGCTTGGGGATTGGCCGCAGTGGGTGCTGTGCCAACGTGAGAAGGCGCTGACCGCCGAGAAGCCCAGCAGCTCGGAGATTTCCGCGAGCGGACGGTTGCTCTCCTCCAGAAACACGCGGGCAAGGTCCACGCGAGCCGCCTGAAGAATGTCTTTGAAGCTGTTGCCTGAATTGGCCAGGCTCCGCTGGAGGGTGCGCGTGTCGAGCCGCATTTGCTGGGCCACAACAGAGATATTGCAGTCCCCGGTGCGCAGAAGATCCTCGATGACCTGCCGCACGCGGCCGGCCACGTCCGCCGCCGCCTCTCGACGAGGGAGCCCTTCGGCATAGCGGGCGACCAGCCGGGCGACTTCGGGATCGGCGGACGCGTTCTTCGCATCGAGCGCCGCTCGGTCCAGGACAATGCCGTTGAAGTCCTGGTCGAAGAGGATGACGGCGCCGAACGCCCGACGATGGGTGTCGAGCACGACGGGCGGCGCGTGCATGAACGAAACGCTGAGCGGCGCCCATCCCCGCCCCAGGAACAACCGTACGTAGCTGAGAGCCTGGTAGACGCAGCCCTCCGCGACCTGGCGCGACGGCCCCGGGGATTCGTACCGCAGGACGATGCGCACGATCGCGACATCGTCCATCTCGTCCACCTCGAGGAAGACGGCGTCGTGATGCACCGACATCATCCGGCCGGCCTGGACAAGGGCGCTGCGCACTGTCGGCTGTTCGCGGCCCACGAGCAGCACCGGGCCGAGGGTCGAGAGCGGACGACGGGACATGAGGCGCAGGCACCAGTCTTCGGCCGTCTGGCCGCACGTTTCGTGCAGGTCGCGAAGCGCCGTCGCGGATATCCACATGTCCGGGTCGTCGAGCGCGGCGCGGGGGATGCCGACGCGATCCAGCAGACGAAAGGGATCGAGGCCGATCTCGCGCGCGAGGTCTACAAAGCCGATCAGACCAGCCGCTCGGACGATCGTGGCCAAACCGAAAACCCCCTGGAAGCCAGGAGCAGCTGGGCCGTCTCCCCGCACCACACCCCGTCAAACGGTCGAGCCATTATCCCGGTGCGTCAACATCTAAGGGTAGTATCAGGACGAAACCGGGGTCCGCACCCTAGGCAGCCTGGCTTAGAGCGACCTTGCCTCTGCGAACCGCCATCGTAGTTAACACCCGTTTCAGCGACGCGGGCCTAAGTTGCCGGGTGAAGACGCGAGACCGCCATGCCAGCCACCCCGCCTGAAATCGAGATCGCCGGCCGCAAGATCGGCGCGGGCCATGAGCCCTATGTGATCTGTGAGCTTTCGGGGAACCACAACGGAAGCCTGGAGCGGGCGCTGACCATGGTCGACGCGGCCGCGGCGACGGGCTGCGACGCCATCAAGATCCAGACCTACACCGCCGACACCATCACCATGGACGTCGACCGGCCGGAGTTCCGCATCAACGGCGGGCTTTGGGACGGGCGGAGCCTGTACGAGCTCTACCAGGAGGCCCAGACCCCCTACGAATGGCACGCGGCGATATTCGAGCGGGCGGCGCAGCGGGGCGTGACCATCTTCTCGAGCCCGTTCGACGAGACGGCCGTGGACTTGCTCGAAGGCCTGGGCGCGCCCGCCTACAAGATCGCCTCGTTCGAGGCCGTCGACCTGCCGCTGATCCGCTACGCCGCGGCCAAGGGCAAGCCGCTGATCATCTCCACCGGCATGGCCAACCTCGCCGAGATCGGGGCCGCCCGCACCGCGGCCCTGGAAGCCGGTGCGGCCGGCGCGGTGCTGCTGCACTGCGTCTCCAGCTATCCGGCGGTGATGGAGGACGCCAACGTCCGCAACGTCGCCGACATGGCCGAGCGGTTCGAAAGCCCCATCGGGCTTTCCGACCACACGCACGGCACGGCGGCCTCGGTGGCGGCGATCGCCATGGGGGCTTGCGTCATCGAGAAGCATTTCACCCTGGCGCGCGCCGACGGCGGGCCGGACGCGGCCTTCAGTCTCGAGCCGCCTGAGTTCACCGGCCTGGTGCGCGACTGCAAGGAGGCCTGGAAGGCGCTGGGCCGCGTGCACTACGACGTGCTGGGCTCCGAGCGCGGCTCGCTGCTGTTCCGCCGCTCGCTCTATGTGGTGGCCGACGTGAAGGCCGGCGAGACGCTCAGCCGCGCCAATGTCCGCTCGATCCGGCCGGGCAACGGCCTGGCGCCGGCGCATCTGGACGAGGTGCTGGGCCGACGGGCCGTCCGCGACCTGACCCGGGGCGAGCCGCTCGCCTGGGACATGCTGGGCTAGGCCGATGGACGCGGCGGCAGAGATCGCCAGGGAAATTGCGGCGCTCCCGGCCCGTGACACCGCCTCGGTCCGCGCCGTTCGCAAATGCTGGTCGCAAAGCCTGAAGGCGTCGTCCGCCGAGGACGTGCTGGCGATCGCCAGGGCCGTGGAGGCCGAGGCGGCGCAGACCGGCAAGTGGGTCGCCTACGAGCTGATACGCTTCCATCCCGCCGCCTTCGCCGCGGTCCGCGAGGACGACATCGCCGGCTACGCGGGCCGGCTCGCCTCCTGGTACGCCGTGGACGCCTTCGGCACGATCCTGGTGGGCCCGCTGTGGGCCAGAGGCCGGCTTTCCGATGGGTTCGTGGAAGCGTGGACGAAGTCCGAAGACCGCTGGCTGCGCCGCTCAGCTCTGGTGGCGACGGTGGGGTTGAACGCCCGGGTCCCCGGCGGGGCAGGGGACGCCGCACGAACGTTGGCGATCTGCCGGCGCCTGGCGGCCGACCGCGACGACATTGTGGAGAAGGCGATGTCGTGGGCGCTTCGCTTCCTCTCGCAACGCGATCGGCCGGCCGTGGAAGGGTTCATGGTCGAGATGGACGGCAAGCTCGCGGCGCGCATCGTGCGGGAGGTCCGCAACAAGCTCAGGACCGGCCTGAAGACCCCGCGCCGATCGCCTTAGCCGCCTCTGGCCGCGATCAGCGTCAGGAAGGCCTCGGCGACGCGCGACGCGCCCTGGCCATCGCAGATCTCCGCGCTCTTCGCGGCGAGGTCCTTGCGGAGGTCGGCATCGGTCAAGAGGCGACGCAGCGCGCGATCCAGGCTTGCCTCGAAGTCCGGGGCCGCTGCGTCGACCACGAGGGCCGCGCTGCGCTCGGCCAGGGCCTGAGCGGCCGGACGCTGGTTGTCGGCCAGGATCACCACGACGCTGGGGAGGCCAAGCGTGCAGCGTTCCCAGGTCGAGGAGCCCGGCGCGCCGACCGCCACGTCGGCCTCGGCGGTCAGCCGCGCCATGTGCGGGGTGTCCACGTGCAGCATCAGCCTGGCGTCGCGCCGGGCCACCTTGGTCAGGCCGGGCAGGCTCGGCGCGTCGGCGCCCAGGACGATGTCGAGGCCGATCTCGCCGATCCGCGGGCGCAGCCGCTCGACCACGCGTCCGGTGATCCCGTCCAGGTCGGTCAGGCCGAGCGACACCAGGAGGCGTCCCACGGGCTCGCCCCGCCAGGCGAGGGCCGCCTCGCGCAGGCCCGCGAACTCGGGCCGCACTGCGGCGTAGCTCGGCCCCAGCAGGAGCCGCGCCTCGTCGGGCAGCAGGCCGTCGTAGTCCCCGACCCGTCGCGCGGGACCGGGGTCCACCAGGAGATCGGCGCCCAGCGGCCGGTCGGCCAGGTCGTCGATCACCAGCACCGGCCAGCCCTGGCTCATGGCGCGGTGCTCGCGTTCGGTGAGGCCATAGTGGTCGAAGACGATGGCGTCGAACGCCGCGGCTTCGACAGCCTTGGCGAGGTCGCGCGGTTCGCCGGAAAGGGCCGGGACCTGGGCCATCTCCGGCGCGAAGGCGGCCAGCACGTGCGCCACCGCCGGTGCGGCCAGGAAGCTGCAGGACGCGTCCTTGGCCTCCAGCGCCCGCGCCAGGGTCAGCGAGCGCATCACATGCCCGCCGCCCACCGTCGGGCCGGCGTCGCAGACGAACAGTATGCGGGGTCCGGTCATATCCGCCGGTCGCCTCCAAAGCGGGCGAGATCAGGGCGCCTTGCGAGAAAGCCGTGAATATCCGCCGTCGTCATTGCGAGAATCATCGCCCGCGAGCTTAGGCCCAAATGCAAAGGGCCGCTCCGAAGAGCGGCCCCGCAAGATCCGTCGACGGTTGGCTCCGTCAGATGAAGTTCGTTCCCGCGATATCCGCCAGCGTCCTGCCGGTGAGGATGATCACATTGTCGATGTCGTTATCGCTGTCGGCGTCAACGAAGACGTAGACGTTGCCGCCGGCCTGCACGGCGTAGACATCCTCGGCGCCACCGATCGCGGTGGTGGCCGCGGTGAGCGCTGCGCTGGTGTCGCTCGCCGTCGCCTCGCCGTAGGTCACGCCGCCGGCGACATCCATGATGTCGGTGGAGCTCCAGTCGCTGATCGTGTCGCCGGTGGCGATGGTCGCCCCGGCGTCGGTCGCCCCGAACACGAAGGTGTCGATCCCGCCGCCGCCGGAGAGCAGGTCGATGCCCCCGCCGCCGGTGATGGTGTCGGTCCCCGAGCCCGTGACGATGGTGTCGGCGCCCAGGCCGCCCGTAACGGCGTTGGCGCCGCCGCCGGCGTTGATGGAGTCGGCGCCGCCGCCCGTGACGATCGTGTCGGCGCCGCCGCCGGCGAGGATCACGTTGTTGCCGCCAAGCGCGCTGACGTTGTTGTCGCCCTCGCCAGCGTCGACGTTATTGGAGCCGCTGCCCGCGCTGATGCTGTCGGAACCGGCCCCGCCGAAGATGGTGTTGGCGCCGGCGGTCATGGTGATGGAGTCCGTGCCGTCGCCCGCGTCGATGATCGAGGTGGTGCTGCCGCCGGTGACGGTGTCGTTGCCGTCGCCCAGCGTGATCGACCCCTGACCGGTGAAGGTCAGCGTGTCGTGCCCGGAGCCCAGGTTGACCACGTCGGCCCCGCCGCCCGAAAGCACGGTGTCGTCGCCGCCGCCGGAGCTGATCGAGTCGTTGACGCCGGCGCTGGCGTCGATGCTGTCGGCCCCGGAGCCGGCGGTGACCGAGTTGTTGCCGGCCCCGACCGATGCGGAGTTGCTGCCGTCGCCCAGGTCGATCCGGTCGCTGCCGCTGCCGGTGACGACGCTGTCGTCGCCCGTGCCCGCGATCACGGTGTGGGAGCCTGCGCCAAGGGTGATGGAGTCGGAGCCGATGCCCGCATCCACCGAGGCGCCCGAAGTGCTCCCGCTGCCCGATAGCGTGTCGGCGCCATCGCCGAGCGTGAATGTGCCGCCGCCCGCCATGGTGATCTGGTCGTCGCCCGTACCGCCGTCGACGCTGTCCGTGCCGCCGCCGGAGTTGATGGTGTCGGCGCCCGCGGCGGAACTGATCAGGTCATCGCCGCCGCCCGAGGCGATGGAGTCGGCGCCGGCGCCGGCCGTGACGGAGTTGTTCCCGCCGCCCGCGTCGACGCTGTTGGCGCCGTCGCCGGCCGCGATGTTGTCCGCACCGCCCGCGGCCGTGATGGTGTCGCCGCCGGTCCCGGCCTGAACGATGTTGTTTCCCGCGCCGGCGTTGACGCTGTTGGCGCCTTCGCCCGCGTCGATGGTGTCGGAGCCGGCGCCGCTCAGCAGGGTGTCGTCGCCCGCGCCGAGGTTGATCAGGTTGGCGCCGTCGCCGGCCGTCACATTGTCCGAGCCGATGCCGGCCGTGATCGTGGCGTCGCCCAGGCCGCTGGCGATGGTGTCGTTGCCGTCGCCGCCGGCGATGTTGTCCGCGCCGCCGCCGCCGCTGAGGTTGTCGTTGCCGTCCTCGCCGAGGATCTGGTCCGCGCCGGTGTTGCCCGCCACGGTGTCGTTGCCGAGGTTGCCGTCGAGGTAGTCGGAACCGCCGCCGCCAACGATGCTGTCGTTGTCCTTGCCGCCCAGCATGGTCTCGTTGTCGCCGCCCCCGGAGAGGGTGTCGTCGCCGAGATTGCCTTGCACGAACTGGTTGGCCGTCGTCCCGCCGCCGTTGAGCACGACCGTGTCGTTACCCTGGCCGCCGTAGATGGTGTCGATGCCCGAGCCACCGGTGAGGTTGTCATTGCCCTGGTTGCCCTGCAGCAGGTCATTGCCGCCCGAGCCGTCCATGGTGTCGTTGCCGGTCCCGCCGAACAGACCGTCCGCGGAGGACGTACCGCCCACCGGGTCGTCGCCGGCCGTGCCGATGAACAGCTTCGAGCCGTCGGGGAAGATGTTCAGGTTCTGGCCGCGGATCGTGTTCGCGTCGTCGGCGAAATTCAGCGTCTTGCCGTCGATCGTGAGGCTGATGAAGGCCGGCGTCGTCAAGGTGAAGGGGACGAAGGCCACCGTCGACGTCGCGGCGCTGCCGCCCCGGAAGACGATGATGTCCGACGCCTTCTGATAGGTGTCGGCATTCGCCTGCGTCATCGTATCAAAGAAATAGTTCGCCACGTGCGGGCCCCCGACTCAAAAGAGATGTGCAACCTTTGCCGTCACGATGGTTGCCAATTTATTGCCAAGGTTGCGCGACGGTTTATACACACGCAAGCGAGCTGTGCCGTTTTGATACGCTTTAGCTTGTAGACAAGCGCTGCAGGATCTCGCGTGCGGCCCGATCCGTCTCGTTCAGCGGCGTATAGGCCCAGTTTTCCAGCATTCCGCCGAATCGCCTGACGATCCCGCGCGCTTCGAGATCGGCGTGGAATCGCGAGAATTTCGGGCTGCTCCCCGCCATCGCCAGGATGTGCACCGGCTTGCCGGTGGCCGCCGCGTCGGTGGCGAGGTTCGTGGAGTCCTCGGTGACGAGGACGGCGTCGGCCGCCCCTAGGAACGCGGCGTAGGGGTTTTCGCCGGTCCCGTCCCAGATCCAGCCCGGCAGGCCGCCCAGCCGCTCGCTGAGGATGCGCCGGGCCGGCTTGGGCGTACGGCGCGTGAAGCTGACCAGCAGGGATCCGCCGGACGCCCCGACGGCTTGTGCGATTTCGTCGGCCATCTGCGCGGCGCGGCCGGGCGGCAGGTCGAAGGCCTTCGACGTCCCGCCGACGATCAGGGCGAACTGGGGCCTGGGCAGGGTCTCGATGCGCGATCGGAAGCGCGCCAACTCGGAGGCCAGCCGTTCAGGCGTCATCCGGTTCGGCGCCCCGACGATCGAGAAGACGTTGGGGCCTTCAAGACCGTCATGCACCGGCGGGATGACCAGGTCGAAGGGCTTCAGGTCGGTCCGCGGGTCCTGCGTCTGGACGACGAAGGTCTTGCCCTGCGACCAGCGGCGAACGCGGGTCGAGAGCGGCAGGGTCGCCCGGCCGGCCGCGATCCAGAGGTCGGGCCAGGGCTCCGCTATGCCGCTCGCCGGCTGCAGCGCCAGGCGCGGCGGGATAAGACCCCAGGGGAGGCGGCCGAACGGCGCCTTCCAGGCGATGCGTTTGATCGTGACCTGCGCGGGGCGCAGGCGCGCGACCGCATCGGCCAAGCCGACGACCTGGGCTTCGATACCGGCGCGGCCGTCGGAAACGGCCCAGATGTTCAGGAGAGGCTTATCAGCCGCGTCCATCGGGAGTGGGTCAGACCCACTCCACCTTGGTGATCTCATAGGCCTTCACGCCGGCCGGCGTGGTGACCTCGACGACGTCGCCGCTCTCCTTGCCGATCATCGCGCGTGCGATCGGCGAGGTGATGGAGACGCGGCCCTGCTTCACGTCGGCCTCGTGCTCGCCGACGATCTGGTAGCGGGCCTTTTCCTCGGTGTCCTCGTCGATGACCGAGACGGTCGCGCCGAACTTCACCTGGGTCCCCGACAGCTTGGAGACGTCGATCACCTGGGCGCGCGCCATCTTGTCTTCGATCTCGGCGATCTGACCCTCGATCCACCCCTGACGGTCTTTCGCAGCGTGGTACTCGGCGTTCTCGGAGAGGTCGCCATGCAGGCGCGCTTCTCCGATCGCGGCGATAACGGCAGGCCGTTCCACGGTCTTCAAACGCTTCAGCTCTTCGTCGAGGGCCTGATAGCCCTCGGCGGTCATCGGGACTTTTTCCATAGAGATGGTGACTCGGGTTCGCCCTAAGTTGGAAGTTCAATAAGCCGGCCGCGGGCGCAGGCGTCCGGGAGGGGGAAAAGAATAGAATTGTGCGCCGCAAAACGCAAGGTCAGGAGAGCGACGGTATTCGGGCTCGCGATTTCGCGGGCCCCAGGAGCCTTGCGAAGATCTTCGACTAGAACGGCTCCTTTGCGGCCTCATCATGGCCCTCGGGGGCGGCCTCGAAGCGCCTCCAGCGACCGGCGGTCGCGGTGGTCATATGGGGTGCTCCGCAGGCTGCGCCACCTCGTCGTGCAGGATTAGGTTCCCGCAAGGTCAGCCTGTCAACAGCGCCGCTTCAGCCGGGCCTCGGCGGCCGCGTTTGGCGGGGATCGTAGAAGAATCGCTCCTCGACGATCCGCTCGCCTTCCCAGCGTTGCAGGGCCAGTTCCTCGAGCAGCATTGGGGGTCCTTCGGGCGGGACGAACTGGAACCGCCAGCGGATCAGCGCCTGGTCGCCGTCGATCAGCAGGGTCTCGACCGGATGGGTGATCATGGTCTTGAAGCGCGCCATGGTGGCGCGCTCCTCGGCGATCAGCCGGTCGCGGCCGACGCGCGGCGGGTCCTGATTCTCCTGCATGGAGGCGTACGGGTGGTAGAATTCCTCGATCGCCTCGACGAACCGAGCCTTTTCCACCATGGCGACCAGCGCCAGGACGCGTTCTCGGCTCGGCATATGGCTCCCTCGGTGGCGATTGCGCGCTTGGATGCCTAGCTTAGCCTCCGCCTCAGGAGATACGCCATGGCCGCGAAGCGTCAGATCACCCTCTACCATTCGCCGGCCAGCCGGGCCTTCACGGCCTACTGGATGCTGGAGGAGCTGGGGGTCCCGTTCGACGTCAAGATCGTCGATATCCGCAAGGGCGAGCAGAAGAAGGCCGAGTACCTGAAGCTCAATCCCGCCGGCAAGGTGCCGACGCTGACCGACGGGCCGGTGGTGGTGAGCGAGAACCCGGCCATCGGGGTCTACCTCGCCGACCGCTACGGCTACGGCGGGCTGGCCCCGCGCATCGAGCACCAGGACCGCGGGGCCTATCTGAAATGGATGGTGTTCGCGACCGCCGTGCTCGATCCGGTGGCGTCGCTGCACGAGGCGAAGATCGACCTACCGGGCTTCGGCTTCAGCTTCGGGACTTTCGAAGACATGGTGACGGTGCTGCAGGGCGCGCTTTCCGGACGCAAGTACCTGCTGGGCGACCGGTTCAGCGGGGCCGACGTGGTGCTGGGCGGGTCGATCTCGTTCCTGATGCACCGCAAGGTGCTGCCGGAAGACCCGGCCTTCCTCGACTACTACGCGCGCCTCACGGCCCGCCCGGCCTACCACCGCGCCGCCGACGCCACCTGGCCGCCGCACCTGTTCCCGGCGGGGTAGCCGACCGCGGTCTCAACCGGCGATGGGTTCGAAGATCTCGTGGATGTTGCCGCCCGGGGCCTTGAAGGCGGCGTAGCGGCCGAACCGGTTGGCGGCCGGCCTCGCGTGCAGGAATTCCACGCCCCTGGCCCGCATCTCGTCCATCGCCGCTTCGATCCCGGCGACCGCGAAGACCGCGACGGTGGCCGCCGCGCGCCCATGCCGCGAAGGTTGGGCCGGGGCCTCGCAGCGGAAGACGTGGAACGCCGCGCCCGCGTGATCGAGCACCAGCAGGTCCTCGCTCTGCGAGGCCACGGCGAACCCCAGCGCGCCCTCATAGAACCGCCGCGCCTCGTCGAGGTCCGGGGTCAACACCATCAGCATCGTGAGTTGCATGGCCGCCGTCCCGTTCCCGCCTGGGGTCACGATACCCCGCCCGGCGGAATCGAAAGACCTTGCATCAGCGTCGGTGTT
>Ga0307513_10009840_pt1 | contig 12071 bp, 11 predicted proteins | sample 15_EM_MG_FD_202174 | JGI IMG/M metagenome (GOLD analysis project Ga0307513, IMG submission 202174) | Populus trichocarpa ectomycorrhiza microbial communities from riparian zone in the Pacific Northwest, United States - 15_EM | ecosystem: Host-associated > Plants > Roots > Unclassified | place... | reverse complement strand
GGGAAGGAAGACAGTGAGACTTGTATGAGGAAAAAAAGTTTGGCTGAATAATAAGCCAAGAAAATTCCTAATTAGGCGTATTATACTACCACATTGGGACTAGCGTTCTCGCTTCAGCGTGAGACTCAGGGTTGGTTCTAAGGTGCCGGCACCATAGTATTCGCAATTTTTTTTTGCTAACCTGGTTTGTCAAGCCCATTGCGGTTTAGTACAGCGATTGCCGATGGTGGATTTACTGAGTTTTTACTGAAGTTCGGTTTACTTCAAGATGCCAATGCTGGTACCGGTATTTCCATTAAACTTGAGATGCCCCCTTTTTCTCCATATTAATCCCGTTAATGTACGGAGAATCATCCAGTCTACTCGAGTACCATCCAACGGAGCCATAATTCTCATCCGAGTGGTTGAAAGTCCATTGAGGTTTGAAGTTGAGCGATTCTTTCACCATAGTGCCCCACCCCAATCTCTGCTTTTCCAGGAAGCGTGTAGTGCAGTGATTGCCGTCATCCACCGAGGCATACCACCTTACTCGAGTATAATAAAGGGATCTATGCCGTTCCTGCATCCGCGGATTTGACAAAAAAAACAAACGCCGTTCCTGCATCCACCCGGCTCGCAACCCGATTCGGTATGCAACCTAGACCGCCACCAGTTTTTCATCAAATTAACCGTTGAAGAGCCCCTTCCGACCGGAGAAACAGCCCCTCGCTGTTGTACCTGCACTACCCTAAGACCTTCTGTTCCCCCCCGTTTCGTGCCCGCAGGGAGATTTACTATACGGCATGGTGGGCGCAAATCTTCTCAAATGATAGGGGTTTGTCCGATATCTGAGGTGGGGGGGGGGGACGCTTATTTGCAGATTGCTTTAGTAGTCGGTGGCCGTGAATTGGTAGGTACAGTGCAGTAGCAAGCATTTTGTACTGTGCTTGTTCCGGGGAAACAGCCGGAGGATGAAGCTGTTTTGGAAGATTGGGAAATTGGCTGTTGTGATAGGTATTGTATAAATAGTGGAGCAATTTTCGAGCATTTCCTCCCTTTCGATGATCACCTGGGATAGAAATGAGGTTCTCCACGGCATTCTTGCTCTCGCTTCTAGGATTATTACCCATCTCCCATGCAGCGCCAACCCCACGAGCAGAAGATGAAGGAGAATTTGCCCCCTCGAGCTCCAAAAAACTAGCAACCTTTGCCGACGCCTTCTCCGGAAACTTTAGCGTCTCGCGAACAACCCTACAATGGATCTCTGCTGGCAATTCCTCGGACGGGACATACGTGGTGCAGGACCCCTCGACATCCAGCCTAACGCTGGGGAACATCATCACGAACGCCAGCAGCATGTTCGTCGATGCCGCAGAGTTGAACCTAGACTACTACGACTACTTTATCCAGCCGTCCGCGAAGCACGTCCTATATAGCGCAAACTACACGAAACAGTACCGCTACTCGTACCTCGCGGATTACTATGTTTGGAGCGTGGAGGAAAAGACCTTGGTTCCCCTTGTCGAAGGCCAGAATGGAGACGTGCAGTATGCAGCGTGGAGTCCTCAGGGTGATGTGATTGCCTATGTCCGGGGGAATGATTTGTTTATTTGGAAGGGTGGGGTGAGCACCAGGGTCACCAAGGATGGAGGGGGGAACGTGTTTAACGGGGTACCGGATTGGGTCTATGAAGCGGGTTTGTACCCCCCCCCCCCAAAATTTTAGTGGGAAGGTGGAATGACGGTTTTCGCCTTTTTTTTTATGTGGGGAGCTAGAAATCTTCTCGGATGGGCCTACGTTGTGGTTCTCGCCGGATGGGGAGTATCTTGCATTTTTGAGGTTTGACGAGACGGGAGTATGCTTTTCACCCATTTTTCTACTAAACTGGTGCATTGGTCGTACTAAACCGGGCAAACGCAGGTACCAACATATACCGTGCCATACTACATGGCCGGACAAAGGGTTGCCCCGCCTTATCCTAAAGATCTCCATATTAAGTATCCTAAGGTTGGAGAGAAAAACCCCACCGTTACACTCCACCTGCTCGAGGTCAACAACCCGTCTCCCCCGAGGAAGGTTGACTTTCAGACCTATGCTCCGGATGATCTGATTATTACCGAGGTTGCCTGGGTTGCGGAGAAGCATGAGCGCGTCATCTTCCGCACGCAGAATAGGGTACAGGATAGGGAGAAGTTGGTCTTGATTGATGTTGAGAGTGGGGATACTAAGGTTGTGAGGGAGAGGGATGGTACGGATGGGTGGCTGGATAGTAATCATGCTATTACTTGTGAGTTATCCGTTTGTGGGTGTTTGGTGTCTGCGGAAAAGTCGCTGACTCCCTTGGTTAGATGTCCCCGGGCTTCCTACTCCCTCCTATGTGGATCTCTCGGATCATTCCGGTTGGCAACATATTTATCTTTACCCAGTGTCGGGTGGCGAACCAATTGCGTTGACTTCCGGAAACTGGGCAGTCGCCGCAGTCTACCCAATCGACATTAAACGCGGCCTAGTCTATTACCAATCCACTGAACGTGATTCTACAGAGCGGCACATCTTTTCTGTGAGTCTTGATGGCAAGACCAAAAAGCCCCTCGTAGACATCACCAAGGAAGGCTCTTACAGTGCTAGCTTCTCCTCCGGGGGTGGGTACTACATCCTCAGCTATAACGGACCAAACCTGCCATGGCAAGAACTTCGCAGCATCAGCTCCAATACACCCATCCGAGTAATAAACGACAACGCCTCTCTCAAGAACAAACTCTCCGCGTATGCTCTTCCAACCATCTCCTGGTCGACACTCAAGCACCCGGATGGATATGAACTCAACCTTTTGGAGCGTCTACCACCAAATTTTCGTAAAGGGAAGAAGTACCCGGTGTTATTTGATATATACGGTGGCCCGGGCTCGCAATACACGGCGAAGACCTTCCGCCGGACGGTTAACTTCCGCACGTACCTGGGATCAGATCCTGAGTTGGAGTATATAGTTGTCAGCGTAGACAATCGTGGGACGGCGTATAAGGGGCGGAAGTTCCGTACTCAGGTCGTTGGTCGGCTGGGGGAGTTGGAGGCGGAAGATCAAGTCTGGGCTGCTAGGGAGTATGCAAAGCGAGATTATGTGGACGGGGAGAAAATTGCCATTTGGGGGTGGAGTTATGGCGGGTACCTTGCGGGTAAAGTTCTCGAATTAGATTCCGGAGCATTCTCTTTAGGCATTGTGTGTCTCTCCCCCATTTCCTCGCCCGCCCCCCCCGACCTAGTCACTAAAGTAGAATAGATGACCGCCCCGGTGACCGACTGGCGCTTCTACGATAGTATGTACACGGAACGCTACATGAAACTCCTAACCACCAACCGTGCGGGCTACAACGCCTCCGCGATAACCAAGACCTCGGGATTCAAAAACGTTGCCGGCGGCTTCCTCATCCAGCATGGAACCGGCGACGACAATGTGCATTTCCAGCACTCGGCTGTGCTTGCTGACGCGCTGGTTTATGAGGGCGTGAGTCCTGAGAAGATGCGCGTGCAGTGGTTCACTGACTCGGACCATAGCATCGATTTTCATAGGGCCGAGGGCTTTTTATATAAGCAGCTGGCCAAAGCTTTGTACGAGGAGAAGAGGAGGAGGCCCGAGGGGAAGCATCAGTGGAGCCGCAGGGGGCTGGAGGGGGGGGATACAGGGTTGATGATCGGGGGTCGTAGTATAGATTTCTTTAAAGAGGGAAATTAAGGCTGAGGTGTCCATCGTCGGGTGTTATGTAGCGACGGTTTGGTGGAGAGAGAAATGGCGCGATGGAAGACGGATGCGCTTTGATTTGTGCGAGAAATTCAGTGATGGAACAAGTTCAGCCGCAGGGTTGGTGTGTTGACAAATCAGGGCAAACGGAGAAAAACAAAACAACAAAAATTCTTGGCTTATCAACAACCATCCAACCGCTACAAATGGTTTATTTAAAAATCTAACAAAAAGCCGTAGAAATGTAGACCATAAAATAGAAACCTATCCAGGAACAGTGCAAGTCGTGGGAACAATTCTGCTCATCCAGTTAACAAAAAAGTGGAAAACCATAATATCGACACTCCCACCATACTGGTAACTCCGGTAGATCACTGCCCCTACCACCCCCACTCTTTCTAGTTCTTTTTCCCTCTAGCGACAGAGGTGACGATCCCGTGAATCTCGATGGGGGATGGGAAATATGCTTTGAGCTCTTGGTGTTGGAAATGCTGCTCGCCATACTTTCCCGGTATCTGCTTTGTTCTTAGCTAGCTTCCGGGGAAGTGCTGTGGAGTCGGGCATATGGGATATGGCTTCCGGGCGTGTTTGTGGAAAGCATTTCCTATGTAGGAATGCAGCGATCGGAACGGAGGCGGAAAGGTAGTAAAGGGGTTTTACACCCGGAGGACACCCAGAGAGATAGTGATGATTGTTTCTGCATTTTGTTAGCATGAGTTTCCGGGAAAAAGGTGGAAAGGTGGGACAAGGAGCAAACTGTCTGAAGGTACCTCCTGATGAGGATAGGAGGAGTTTGTGATGATATATACTTCTGTCTTTGCCCTAGTTAGTTGAGGTAGTGGACAGGTGTCGTTGAGCTTCAAGGCTTTTTTATTTATAACTATATAGCTAATGGAGCGACTACCTATCCGGGCTTGCACAACCATACGGCAGTACGTTCCAAAGAGTACGCCAGTCCCAAACCCGCCTAGCCGGCAGTACATCTGGAAAAGTACCACCCGCGCGATTCGTAAACCAAAGTCCAAGTATCCGGCCAGCACAGGGGAATCACAAAATAAACCACCCAACAAAGGTACGACAAAGTAAATCCACCTCCCATAGCCATCCATCAAACACTACAGTAAGCGAGGTCATAGCGACAACCGAGCCAACATTTCGGCAAACCGGTCACGCCAACACGACAAAAGAAATCCAACACAATCATACTAGCGCCCACCACGCCGCTTCGAACGCCGACGGTAATAATACCAGGATCACCAGCATGATGATCGGATCCTCCCCCCCCAGCAGCCGAGGCCAAGGGGGAACCGTAACGACCAGCCGGAACCGGAGGAGGCGACGAGGAAACAATATCCTCAACCACCCAAGCCTTCCAAGAAGCCACGCCAGCCTCATCGTCCACCCAAGGCACACGACGCGGGCAACGTTCGGCAACAGCCCCATCCGCCGACTGCGACCGTTCAACCTGTACCACCACCGGCAACACTGGCTCAGCCACTCCAGGCTCAGGCTCCTGCGCCATGACAGCGGAAGCCTCCGTAGTCACCGTCAACGCCTCCACATGCGCCTCGAGGGACGCCACCGTAGGTGCAGCAGGCACAGCCACCAGGGCGCGCACCGCCACTTCATCAGCCACCCCCTCAGGAAGAGGAGACGCTTCAGCACCGTCACCCTCACGCGAGAGGGGAGCAACCGAACGAAGAGCATTGAGCTCACGGTGGAGGGACTCACTCTTCAAAGCCGACAGATCTAGCTGGTGGGAGAGGACAGAAACATGATGGCGGAGGCAAGAAACCTCAGCCTCGAGGGCCAAAGTTTTCTGGACCTTCCGACCGAGAGCCAGACCCAATCTCGCGACCGCGGCGGCAGAAAAGGTTGAGGAACCTCGCTTAACCATGACGATCAACTTGACGGAAGGAAGACCAACCGATACGACCAACCGACCGATGGGAAGAAAACCACCGACCTTTCGACCGAACCGAAGAGAGGAAAACCGCCGACCTCAACCAAAGGGAGAAAAACCGCCGACCTCAACCAAAGGAGAAAGAAGCACGTGCGTTAACCACCAAAGGAAGGAAGAAGCAGATGGCAAGCCAACCGAAGGAAGAAGAAAGCAGAGGGGCAGATGAGGAACCTCGAAGATTGATGAACAGGATAAAACAGAGCCTGTAAATCAAGGAATTAAAACAAGCAGAGCCCACCGGAGTACTTGAAGTTAAAGACTTGAAGCTATCCTGAAAGAGGAGACGATAAGAATCAAGGAACAACACTGGTCAGACCCCAGAATGTGACTGATCACAAGGAGGTATCTGTCGTTGAGCGAGGAGTTGTCGTTGTGAAGAGAAGAGTTTTTCCCCCGCTTCTGTGTGCGATCGTATTAGGTGTGATTACTTAGCGCTTTTCGTTTCGTTTCGCCCTATATATCGTTTCGCCGTATCGTTTCGAGCCCAAGGTTAAAACTTGGCACACCTTTGGAGGTTTGACATTGGCAATGTGGACAAGGTATATAGATTGGAACTTTATATTTTGCCATCCGGTGTCTAACTTAAGTCTAAATCTCTCCTTCCTAAATACTTTACTATCACGTCAAACTCCAACGCAGTCTGCCATTCCAGACTCCCGGTGCGTTCGACATTGATTAACGAGAGGTCACACGCCCAAGGCACCGTATGGTAGAAAACCAGGTATATACTCGAGTACAGTGTGTGATAAGCGAGATGTCATGGCAAGATCGGTAATTTCTAACTTACTCCACAACTGCCGTGGTTGTAGCAGTCGGCCCATAGCTAGCATTCCGACCCGAATCGGAGAGCCGGGAAAGTACGGGGTAAAGGCCCGGGTATAGGATGGCACGGGCTCATGGCTGCTGGTAAGTAAACCTGAAGCTTACGGAGGTACAGGGCATAAGTTTTGTAGGTTACACAAGGAGTGAGGGCAGCAAACCTCGCTTGTGGAACCTACAAAACTTATGCCCTGTACCTCCGTAGTTCTAAAGTAACTTATGGGGTTTGTGTTAGTGACGCGCTTGTTATCTACCCGCTGTACTTGTAGGAACCGGTGCCATCATCCCCTGAAATTCCGCGTTCGGGTGGCGGTCAGCTGGGAACCTTTTTCATAATTTCAAGCCTTTTGGGGGATGGGGGTGTTTGAGGTGGGGTAGGGGGTACTGTACTCGCGATGTCGAAGCGTTTTTAAAAAAGACTGGGTCAGCAGGAGGCTGCATGTGACCTGCATGAGCGGGTTAGCCAATCAGAGGTGGAAATGTCTATCAACGATACAACGGAAGGTACATAGAGTTTAAAACATGATAAAATGGCCATAGAAACTGTCTACAATAGAGAAACTACAAATTAAAACCATTCCTACCCTTGTCTCCAATACAGGCTTCTATGCAGGCAGACATAGACTCAATATAGTGGTTGGCTTGGTCAACTGGGTAATCATTCCAGACCTAGTCAGATAATAGGAGAGAACTGGGCAATAGGGGGAAGCCAGAGTCATACCTGTACAATAACATCACGGATTCTTGCAGCTGTTATTCGGGGTTCAACTTCAGCTTTGAGAATGTCTTACATTTCACACCAAATAGTTTCTATAGGGTTAAGATCAGGTAAGTTTGGAGGCCAGATGAGTTTGTGTAGATCCAGCTGTTCTCGGAGCGAATTATGATAATGATGGACATGAGGAAGAGCATTATCTTACATAATAACCATACCGAGTAACTGAACCTTTGCCTCTATAGTAAATGGGTAGAGAAGAGGCACCAAAATCCTCTCCTTATAATGTTGTATAAGTCAATTCCACCCTTCCTGTCCTTCTTTCTCACCTTTAGTACCACTCGAGCCCGAGGATGCTCAAACCCCATACGAGCAAACCATTCAATCTCTTTCACTTCTGCCTCATACTCTTGCTGCAGGTAAATTATAGCTGTCCGCTTTTGACCTTTTGTCTCATACAGTGTAATATATGTATAATATGGAAGCTCAGAACCTACTAGCTATATTAGAACAATTAATCATTTAACCAGGGACTGGGCCAAGTTCAAGTTAATGCCTGGCTTTCCATGTAGAATTGCCCCTTAGAACATCGCGATAGCTCCTTGTACAAACTTTGGATTCAGGTTTAGTGGAAGATAAACGTCCACACGCCTTGCAAGGCGAAATACTGCACGAGGTCAGCAACGACGCAATGCTCCTGTTTTGAAATATAACTCATCCGTAAAATGACTTCCTTCCAGTGTGTATTCCGGCGGTGATGGCAGAAGGCCACTTGAGCCGCTTGTTGCTGTAGAGGACATGAAGGCTTCTATGCAGCCTTCCTTCTGTTGATCATATTCTCCTGCAACACTTTCTGAACTGTTTGTCTACTAATATTCAGACCCGCTGCTCCACTTATTAGCACATTAAACGTAAAACCTAACGATTTCTCTTACAAACTACTGCTAGCTTAGCATATGTCATCTGGCTGTGATCCTCATCTAATAGAGTTACTGCAACCAAATGGTCCTTTTCCTCTTGTGTTACATACTGCCGTGAACCTTTTAAGGCATTTGGTTTGTGCTTGAGGTTCTCTGTAATACAGAGATCAGGATTTCCACCATGCTCAACTCTCCTTTTAGCTTCTCGAATAAGATTGGGGCAAGTACTCATAAGAACTTCTGTTCTCTCTGAAATCTCCTTCAATTTCGTTCTCAGTATTCTATATGCCAATACCTGGCCACGCTTGGCCATTGGTGTAGTGGTTCTTTGTAGGATATGGTGATCATTTGGCATTTTTGTTTTTTTTTAAGAATAAGATTGACGATAATAAAGTATAGGCTTTACGGCACACTTGTTCAAGATGATGAAATTTCCCCTGAAAGTACCTTCAATTCGTCACTCTTTCATTGGCTCACCTGCTCATGTAGGTCACATACAGCTTCCTGCGGAGCGAGACCATTTTAAAAACGCTTCCACATCGTGAGTAGAGGCATTAGGGGGTTGTTTGTGACAGGTGGGGGAGTGTGAAGGTGGTTGGTGGTGGGTCCGGGTTGACTTACTACTGGTGTGAGTTCGCGACAAAATGAGTGCATGGTTCAGGTTTGTGGGAGTATTAGGCGATTTGTGTGTATCAGTTGGCATTGTGAAGGGAAATCGGGCATGTTAAGAGTTGGTTGAGGATTGGTATATTATATTATCATATAGTATAGTGCAAAGTGACACAAACCGGGTCTTCAAAACAAGCCACAGGCGATCTAGATCTAGTCAATCAAAATAAGAGATTGTTTTTTAAAAACATGACTGAGATGAAGATATTTACAAGGAGAGAAGACCAGTGGTTTTTTCTTTAGGATTAAAAAATGTATGCAAAAGTAGGTTAAGTTAAAGGAGTGAAAATTTTGGTGAGAGTGTAACTAGTGATAGAATTTACTTTAAAGCAGACTGAAATATACAGTAGAGTGTGGATGACTAAGGCATGGCAATAATTAAGTGGATAATATATTAAGTACTATACTAACAATAATAATTAATCAATCTTGAGTACAGCCAACAACAAATACGAATATGTCCTGTGCAAATAATCAACGAAAGTGGCGGCGGGCAGTCGGATCCCAAGGTGACCATCCCAAAAAGCTATGCAATTCTTCCAAATCCCAAAGTGAATATCACAATATTCCTGCCACCCAATTCCTGCCTGCCTCCACGACGATTGCCAATATGCCATCCTCTCAATCAGAGCTAAATTTCTATCTTACCCTAAGTGGTCCAAGTAGTTGCACTAATTGAGGACCATCAAAGAGCACGGTGTGGAGAAGCGTGCAAATCAAGGGAGAGAATGCAAGAAAGTAGCAGGAGCTGGAACACATGGCTATCGGACAAAATTGGCAGGATATTGCGAGAGAAGTAGAGGTGAAATGGCCAATGGTTACAAAAGAAATATGGGAAACAGTTCTAAAGAAAGGTATGAAACTGATTTCTCAATGTTAACAATAAAACAGATAGAAAGTTAAGCTAAGATGAAATATAATATATAGGGGTTGCTGATATCTGCAGAGTTCTGTATTGTAAAAAGAGAAACCCTAACAGGATTCAGGATCTCAAACGTTACTTTCAAGTACTCCAGTTCAAGAATTGGCAGTTAAATCATCCAGAACTCCCCTGCAAGAAAGCTGCTCTACATAATGCAATAGGTTGGGGCCAGAGCAACCATTCAGCGGAGGATATAATCCGCTGGAAGAAGAGTTGGATAATTATAAGAACTATTATGTCTAGCCTGCTTGGCAAGCATGCAAAGTCACAAAGTATGCTCAATGATGAAGGCACTCTAATTGCCATGTATGAGTATATAAATAAGGCTGGGGAGAGTATGAATTCGATCTAGTGCTTGTTCTATTTCTCCATCTTTGGTTATGCCTAAAATATTAACAACTAAGTAGATGATTCTGAACTTGGGCTTGCAAAAGCCGTTACCGAATATTGGACAATATGTATAAGCCAACAAGATGCAGAACTGAGTGTGTCCTATATGTATCAAGCACTAATCAATAGACATACAATGGGAAAAATTAGTGTAACAGCATCAACTACCAGTGGAATTCGTTGGCTGAAGAAATTGGACTTTCACAAGTAGAAAGTTAGAAAGGATGTCTATATTAATAGTCATAAGAAGCCAGACATAGTCTTCTATTGGGAGCAGTCTTTTCTGCGCCAGTGGAAAGAGTTGGAACTACATACACCAAGATGGTCTCCTTTAGGTTACTTAGACCAGACTCCATTGCCAGTAGGAGAGCATCTCCAAATTCGTTGTGCTCATGATGAATGTACCATTCACTCAAATGATGGAGTGCATTATTGTTGGGTTCATAAGGATAAACCTTATAAAAAAGAAGTTCAAAGACCCAGATCTTATGGTTTCCGACTTTGTTCTTCCTTGCTATTGGCTTGAAATACCATCCACGGTTGCGCTTCAAGTTCCTTCGATCCTCTCTGATCGACATCCTGAGCCAGTACCTAGTCTTAAGATCAATCCTCCACAAGCGGCAGAATACATCAAAGTAAGCAATGGATCCTGGTGGAATCGTAATAATCTGGTTCACTATGTTCTTAATATCACAATCCAGATATTTGAAGCTGCCTTTCCTGATGCACAAGCTCTTTTTCTATTTGATTATGCAATCGCCCACTGGCATACCGCCCATGGACCTGATGCGCTTCGCGCATCTCATATGAATATGGAACCTGGTGCCAAGCAACCTCTTCTGAGTAATGGCTTGTTTTATGAATTAAGTGAGATTACTCTACATTCACAGCAAATGACCTTTAATGAGAATGATCAACTTGAATCGGTACTCGGAAAAATGGAGATGTAAGCCCAAAGGATATAACAGACTTTTCAAGAAGGTAGTTTATGGCCATAAGGTGCATTAAGACATGATTGTAAGAGCAGGAAATTTAAGAAGGGCAAAGGTTCTACCAGCAATTCATGTTGTACTAGACAACTATATTATGTACGGCCTGACTTTCTGGATTTAAGGTCCCACCTTCAGAAGGAGATTGCGAAGTGAGATCATTTTTGTTTATTCTTTCCAAAATTTCATTGTGAACTCAATTGGATTGAGTACAGATGGGAAAGAGCAAAGTGGTATACCAGAAAGAATTCTCAATACAGTTGGCCTTCATTGGTCAAGAGGGTTCCAAAGGCCTTAGAGGAAATACCTTCACATTTACTTCTCAAATATGGGTGGAAGAGTACTCAGATCAGGGATTCCTACTATGCTGGCCTATGGTATGAAACTGATCAGTTTACAAATATTGTATATAAAGGTCATAGACGTGTTCCTTTTGCTTGAGGCACCTGTTACCTATTTTTTCTTTTTATTTAAATATTCTTTTACAATACAGAATGTATGAGGTTCTATTTCTCAATAAACAGCCTCCTAATCCCCCAGTTTAAGGCTAGTAAGACTTCACAATATATCAAACCTTATGGGAACCTTGCAGATACGAGTGACAATATCATTTCATATTACTCATTATATCTTGGCAACTCTTGGCTAAATCCCAATTGGTTGCCACCCAATTGCTGTTTCACCAGAGGACAGGCCTTTAGGCATATTCCAGTGGACTGTGTTATGCCGTAGTCTACATCAGCAAAAAAATCATCTTGCGCCCCATCTCTCCCCGCTCACCCAGTGCGCCGGACGTTCCAGGCGCTTATAACGTAAACTCGAGTTCTGGGTGCGTCCGCCCGGGTTCATTCCGTCCGCAAGTGAAAGGGCCGCCGCCAATGCGTCCGGACGCCACAGGCAGCGTCTGGATGCATTGGACGCAGCCCTTTTGCGTCCAGACCCCTTAGACCCCCCCCCCCCAGAAACCCT
>Ga0307513_10009839_pt1 | contig 12073 bp, 23 predicted proteins | sample 15_EM_MG_FD_202174 | JGI IMG/M metagenome (GOLD analysis project Ga0307513, IMG submission 202174) | Populus trichocarpa ectomycorrhiza microbial communities from riparian zone in the Pacific Northwest, United States - 15_EM | ecosystem: Host-associated > Plants > Roots > Unclassified | place... | reverse complement strand
GTCCTTCGTTAGCAATGGCGAACTAGTCTCTTCCGCCAACGCAATCTTCATCAAAGCATCGGGCCCCTGGTATCGAATCACACTTGACGCAGGAACCGTTCACTGGACGAAACAAGACAACGAGCCTCTCTCTTGGGAGGTGCCAGAGAACGGGTGGTCGTATCCGCATCGAGACATCGGCTATGAGTTGGGTCTCGTAGGCGCGAAGCTTCTTTCCCTACGCACCAGCCAAGAAGGCGAAGCCATCCGCGTTGAGTTCGCCTTCTCAAACGGCAAGCGCCTCTTGCTTGTAAACCATAACGACTCGTCGTCGCACCATGCGGCCTAACCCTTCCTTCAAGCGGACCTGCCTACGGCAGTCCGCTTAAGTCAAACGTTAGGCCTCAATGAGTGTCTTCACGCTAGCCCTTGTTGTCCTCGCCGTGTCGCTCGCGGCCTTGATCGGCCCTGTGCTTGCAGTAGGTCGATCGCGGCAGTGGGCGGCAGGCCATGTTGGTGCTGCACTACTCGTACAGTCACTACCAGTCATCGCGGCCGCTGGGTACTTGCAATACGCCGAGTCCCATCTCCGCATCCCAATCTTCAGCTACACCCGACCGAGCATCGGCACCGTGTTTGTCGTCGTAGCGGTCGTCCAGGCGTTGGCCACTGCCGCCATACTTTGGCCTCATAACAAGTCGACCAAGAGCAATGTGCTCTATATTGGTCTCGCCGCGGTTGCAGCGGTTGGCTTCACCTTCATTGTCACAGGAGTCGTAGCGTGCGCGAATGGCAATTGCTTCTAGCCGGCTCGTACCACGAGAGGCCTAACCCTTCCTTCAAGCGGACCTGCCTACGGCAGGCCGCTTAAGTCAAACGTTAGGCATCGCTAGAATTCATCACCATGCGCCGCATTGCATTCATCGCACTCCTGTTCCTTACCGCATCGTTAGCTAGAGCCAGCGATGACGTGAGCGGCTTCCGGTTCGGCATCTTGAAAGCGGAGGGGGATGGCTCTTACATCCTGCAAACCGAAACTACCAAGATCCCGCGGCACTTAAAGGACACCGGCTTCCGTTTTGGCATAGCCTTCCAGAACCCGCGATGCCAAGAGATCGAATGGCACGAGATCGTTCAGTTGCCAGAGAAGCCAAGCAAAGCAACGGGCAACATGCGCAGGTCGGGCGCAACAGCCCTCAAGACCACGCCTCAACGCTCTAAGCAAGCAAGCGTTGTTGACGATTTTTGGTTCGACAAAGGCGACCCGCTGGGAAAGCACCGGATGGAACTCATAGTGAACGGGAAGTCGGTGTACTCGGTCGAATTCGAAGTCACCGAGTAAAGCCGCGATGCCTAACCCTTCCTTCAAGCGGACCCGCCTACGGCGGTCCGCTTAAGTCAAACGTTAGGCCACGCATGAAGACATATCACGTCGCGGCGCTGGTTTGCCTCGCCACCGCAGCACTACTCTACTCATTGGCCTCGTCGCAAGTCGGTGCTGGCATAGTTACCATTCTTGGCGTTGTCATTGAGTTGGCGGGGTGGGCAACCCTCTCGAATGGCTACGACAACGATCGCTCCGAGAAGTAGCCGCCTTGGAGCAAGCCTGATAGCTGGGGTCGAGATCCGCTATTGCCACATATCGCCGGTTTGCAATGGAAAAGCCCACTTGTCAGAAGGCCTCGGTGAGTCGCAGAACTCGACAGTTTCAGTCACTTCAGTCGCCGGCCAGGAATCTCGAGCCATCGGCATTGGTATGCTTTGCCATTCAAATGCAAAGCAAAGCTACCTTTCCGCGAGCGTGGCCTAACCCTTCCTTCAAGCGGACCTGCCTTCGGCAGGCCGCTTAAGTCAAACGTTAGGCCGCAAACTATTGAGGGCCTCGTCCGATCGCCGAATACACTTCGGCGAGTTAGGTCTGTGTTCCTTGTCTTGAGCCGAGGGAGTTCCCGTGGAACTGTTTACCGTCTTCGTTGTCTGGCGCTCATGTGCTGGGGTGTGGCAGCACTAGCAAGTTCAAGAGGTCGAAGTGGGCTTGGGTTCTTCCTACTATCCTTCTTTTTCTCGCCGCTGCTGGGCTTGATCGTCGTCTTGGTGATGAAAGACTTGGCGGACGAGTCCGCCAAGGAGTCTGAGAAGCGCCGGGAAGAGGAGCGCAGAGAGTTTGACCGCAAGCGGGAGCACGAGAAGCAACTTGAGTCGCTACGTGCCGTCACGGCGTCCCAAGCGAATCGTGCCCCTTCAAGTACAGTTGAATCAATTGCCTCCATCTCCGTCGCGGACGAACTCATCAAGCTGGCATCACTCCGAGACAAGGCAATTCTCTCGTCTGAAGAGTTTGAGCAGCAGAAGAGGCAACTGCTCGGTCGTCATGCCACCTGACTTCAGGCACGCGTGTGTATGCTTCGCGGTGCGGCCTAACCCTTCCTTCAAGCGGACCCGCCTTCGGCGGTCCGCTTAAGTCAAACGTTAGGCGTCACGACATACCGGCGCCGGACGAACCTGCAACGATTCAGTTGGCTAAACGGCCGAAGACAATGGAGATGCATAGATGTTCAGCCACGTGATGGTCGGATCGAATGACATTGAGCGCTCAAAGCGCTTCTATGACGCCTTGCTCGGCGTACTTGGGGCGGGAGAACCGCTGCGAAATCAGAACAACACAGGGCAAACGCGCTTGTTCTATCGGCACGACGGTGGGACGTTCTGTATCAGTGAACCGATCGACGGTGAGTCCGCAACGTTCGCCAATGGAGGCACAGTCGGGTTCAAGTGCATTTCGCCATCGCAGGTGCAGCAGTTCCATGACACAGCTGTTGCGCATGGGGGTACTTCGATTGAAGAAGCGCCAGGCCTACGTGAAGGCAAACTCGGCGCCATGTATTTGGCGTATGTGCGCGACCCAGACGGCAACAAGCTTTGTGCACTTCATCGCCCAAAGTAGGTACGCGTCGGCGTTACCATCGCACCCGGCGAGGGTGAAGGTGCCGCCTAACCCTTCCTTCAAGCGGACCCGCCTACGGCGGTCCGCTTAAGTCAAACGTTAGGCCCCGCCAAGCGCAGCTCTCGGTATGTAACAGATTTAGCGCGTCTCGGCGTAGATTGAACAGCAGCACCCGAACGTGGACGCTGAGCGCTCGCGCCTAGACGAGGCAGCTTGCGGCTCACATGGGCGCGCCAGTGCCGTCGATTGCATCCCCCGCGATAGACTTCATAGTTGTCGAGCAAGGAAGTACCGGGAGTCGACGAGTCGAGCGATGTCAGCGGGTCACAAGAGAGGTTGGATATGAATCAGAATGGTAATATCGCCATTGCTCCAGTCGCTGGCCGGCTTGCCCTGCCATTGCGCGCCGCGTTTGGGCTGGGAGATCGCGTACGCAAGAAGTCTGGCGCCGCTTGGCAAGGTCGCGTTGTGGGCTGGTACAGCACGGAACTGACCCCTGAAGGCTATGCCGTTGAATCCGAAGCTCACCCGGGCTCAGTACAGATTTACCCGGTCGGTGCGAGCCCGTGGCCTAACCCTTCCTTCAAGCGGACCCGCCTTCGGCGGTCCGCTTAAGTCAAACGTTGGGCGTCAGAATGGCTCACTCACGAGGTCGCGGTCGCGGTCGCGGTCGCGGTCGCGAGCGTAGACTCGAGCCTGACGATCGACACAATGTCCCAGCATCTCGCCACCCTTGCCATGCAACGTCCTGCGGAGGAAAAAGATGACCGAGATCATAGTTGACACGTTCGCACCCGAGGACATCGGAGGTAGAGCGCCCCGGAAACTCCTTGCGATCATCGACTTGGAACTGACCGTCGACACGGACGATAACTACGTTGGCGAGACGGTTGCTCTCGGCTTCCAGTACGCGCTGAAAGTAGAGTTCGCGCGGCAGTGCCCGGACTTGTCGCTCCTCTATGAACTCCGCACCGAGATCTCGGGGCGACGTGCAGGATCAAAGATCTACGATCTTAAAGTTGCTCCTGTACTGAAGAAGCAGTTCCGCCATCTTGAGCGGGATATCGAGCAACTTGAAAAGTCAGTTGAGATCCTGCACGCAGAAGCCGCAAAGGCAAAGGCTGCGACTGAGAAGAGGACCCTCACTGCCAAGATTCTCGCTGTTGTGGCCGGGCTCACCACAGCTTTGAACATGGGCATCGCAGTGCATACGTTCGGCGAGAAGTGGGAACTGATCCCGGAGCGCGCGAAGCAGTCAATCGAGCAGAACCATCCCGGGACGATGATCAAAGTGCGCCAAGTAGCCTTTTCCGAGCCGCCGCTCGATGCAAAAGGTGAGCCACCGGACGGCAACTTCGAACTTTCGTAGGACGACCGTTTTCTAGGCCTCAGAGCAACGCGCTGACGCCCAACCCTTCCATCGAGGGGACGTCCAACATCTGGCTTCGCCAGCTGTCGGCCGCCCCTCATGTCAAACGTTAGGCGGCACAGGAAACCAAAGCGAGTCCACCATGCGCGAGGAACAACTACTACAAGGCTCATGTCACTGCGGTGCAGTTCGTCTCACGCTACCCTCAGCACCGGAGAAGGCGACCAAGTGCAATTGCTCAATCTGCCGGCGCCTTGGCGGAGTTTGGGCGTACTACGAGTTCGGAACAGTTCGGATAGAAGGACACCCGGAGAATACGACCGAGTACATCTGGGGCGACAAGACTCTGCGCAATGTGCGTTGCAAGACCTGCGGGTGTGCCACGCATTGGGAGCCACTTGTCCCCGAGCCAGGCGGCAAGCACGGTGTCAATCTGAACAACTTTGATCCGCACCTTCTTGAGAGTGTTCAGGTACGAAGGTTCGATGGAGCAGACACTTGGAAATTCATCGACTGAGAGGTACGGCCGCGGTGCCGCCTAACCCTTCCTTCAAGCGGACCCGCCTTCGGCGGTCCGCTTAAGTCAAACGTTAGCCGTCTACTCAGTGTTCGAAACCGCATTCATCGTCAACGTCCCGGAAGCCGAGGCTCACGTCGCCGCGCTGCGCAGCCGCTTTGATGCCTCGGTGCATCTTGGCGTGCCCGCGCACATCACGGTTCTTGTCCCGTTCATGGCGCCAGATCACATCACTCCAGGTGTTCTTGTACAGATCGACGCCGCTTTGAGCCAAGTCCCGTCGTTTGCTTTCTCACTGAGTCAAGTGCGGCGCTTCCCTGCCACGGCATACCTGGCTCCCGAACCGGCAGAGCCCTTCATTGCGCTCACCGAGGCGCTGGTTCGCGTGTTCCCTGAGTTCCCTCCCTTTCGCGGCGAGCATGAGTCCATCGTTCCACATCTCACCGTCGCGAACGGCAATGCAAGCGAAGTCGAGGTTGCTGCCGCTGAGCTTCATGCCGTGGTCCAATCCAAGGGGCCGATTTCCAGCTTCTGCTCGTCCGTCTCGTTGCTCGAGAATTCGTCTGGCCTTTGGAGAGAAATGCATGTCTTTGCCCTTCCCCGCCAAGACGGCTAACCATTCCTTCAAGCGGACATGCCTTCGGCATGCCGCTTAAGTCAAACGTTAGGCCCCGTCGAAAATTTGCATCCACACATACCCCAAAAGCTTATTCAATATCGCTCCAAGTACACCCTTCCATATCAGGTCTACAAGTGAGCGCTGCTGCACAACCAATGGCGCGCGGCGGGCCTTCTTCCTCTGATGGTTTGTCTTCACGGTTTCAGTCACGACGAGTAAGAACCTCGCTACTCTCCGACCAAAATTTCAGAAATCCACCGGCGGCAAGCGATGTCCCTACGCCCGCAGAACTGCCGGTTGAAATCCAGAATTCTTGGTGTAGTACCCCTCTCGCTCCCTTGAGAATCGGCCGCACCCTCGCAGGCCCCAACGTTGCGAGGCCTTTAGGTCAGCTCGGTTGCGATCCGGGCGAGAATCGGTGCCATGCACAGCCATCGGCCTAACCCTTCCTTCAAGCGGACCCGCCTACGGCGGTCCGCTTAAGTCAAACGTTAGGCCGCACACAAATGCCGGGCCGCGCTCGCTGATAAAGTTGCGAGCCCTTCACCTTAAGCCGAAAGGAAGCTGATGGCGGAACTGGACCCTGGGCCGTTCTTTCATGGGACGAAGGCGGACCTAGCGGTCGGCGATCTACTTTCCGCGGGCTTCAGGTCCAACTACAAGGCTGAAGTTGTGATGAATCACATCTACTTTACTGCCCTGGCCAAAGGTGCAGGCCTTGCCGCAGAGATCGCCAGAGGTGAAAGCAGGCCGCGAGTCTATGTGGTGGAACCAACCGGACCGTTCGAGAACGACCCAAACGTCACAGACAAGAAATTCCCAGGCAACCCGACGCGTTCGTATCGAAGCAGGCACCCGCTGAAGATCATCGGTGAACTTCCGACGTGGGAGTTGTACGACTTGGAGTTCGTCGAACAACTAAGACTCCGAATCAAGAATGGCATGGGCGAAATCGTCAACTAAGGAATGAGTCAAAGGTGTCACATGCCATACTCAGATTCAGCCCCAAGCTTGCGGCCTAACCCTTCCTTCAAGCGGACCTGCCTACGGCAGGCCGTTTAAGTCAAACGTTAGAGCGCTTCAGCACATATTCCAACCATGCCGCCAAACGAATACACAGTCACGACTGACAAGCGCCGCCTCGATCTCAACGCGATTCATGCATTTCTGAGCCAAGCGTACTGGTCTCCGGGCGTTCCAATGGCCGTAGTCGAGAAGGCCATCGAGAATTCACTGGCCTTCGGCATCTTTCAAGGTAACGAACAAGTTGGGTTTGCTCGCGTTGTCACAGACAAAGCCACGTTCGCCTACTTGGCCGATGTCTATGTCTTGGAGGCACATCGCGGCAAGGGTCTCTCGAAGCGTTTGCTTGAAGAGATCCAGGCCCACGAAGAGTTGCAAGGCCTCCGTCGCTTCCTGTTGGCAACGAAAGACGCCCATGGCCTGTACGCTCAGTTCGGCTTCAAGGAGCTTGCGAATCCGTCGCGCATGATGGAAATGTGGAATCCAAATGCCTACAACCACGCGCCCTAACCCTTCCTTCAAGCGGACCTGTCTTCGGCAGGCCGCTTAAGTCAAACGTTAGGCCTCGCTTCAAGCTCATCATGAAAGCACGTCTGTCGTTCGGCGCGCTGCACGCGCTTACGCGCAGAACGCAGGCTGCCACAGGCGCTTCGAGGTTGGTGCGTCGAGCCAAGGTTGCAAGCCGAGGTTGGCGCGAGCTGTCCGTCCTTCGGCGGCCAGCGCAAGGCCATAGCTGGTACGCAAGAGAATTTGCAGCGCCTGTCCAAACGCCATCACGCTCTCGATCGAAGAACCAGACTGCAAGTCGGCTTCATTACCGCAAGACCAAGAGAGCCTCGTCTTTCTCGCGTTGTCAATCCACAGGCTCCGTTCGAGCGTCAGTCGGGCAGCTTTCGCTTCCGGCATTGGTATGCTTCGCCATCCAAATACAAGGCGAGGCTGCCTCTCCAGGAGCGCGGCCTAACCCTTCCTTCAAGCGGACCTGCCTACGGCGGTCCGCTTAAGTCAAACGTTAGGCGTCAAGGTATGGCGACTCGCGAATCCGCTGACGTGAACCTGTATCGCATCGTTCCCTTTGAACGTCTGGTACAACTGCTGTCTACAGATCAACTGCACTTCTCGCATCCTTCGGTCTGGGATGACCCGTACGAGACCTTGATCACACACGCGAGGTCAAGCGAGGTGTTCGCGCAATGCTGGTGCAGAAAAGGTGTATCGGATGCAATGTGGCGCATCTACTCTCCTCACAGGCTCAGTGTGCGAATCCATACGACATCAACGCGGCTCGCATCTGCACTAACCAAGGCTGCATCCCTTGGAGATTTCTGGTTCAAAGTTGCCAATGTCCGCTATGTGAATCCGTTCGAATACATGACTCACGTGGCCTTCGTCAAGTCGGCAATTCAACGTGGAGCCACCAATCACAGAATCGCGTCATCACTTTTTCTCAAACGCCGAGCTTTCGACCATGAGGCAGAAGTAAGAGTCGTGGTTGTGCCACAGGCTACCGCTCCCGGCATGACCAACACCGGACTGAAGGTCAAAGTGAATGCGCGAGAACTCATTGATCACGTTATGCTGGATCCACGGGCACCCGATGAGTTTGTTGACATCTATTCCCATTACCTCCACTCTACGCTCGGCTTCAAAGGGAAAGTGCTGAAGTCGCAGCTGTACGCGAGCGGCGACGCCCGCGAGCACTAACATGACGCCTAACCCTTCCTTCAAGCGGACCCGCCTTCGGCGGTCCGCTTAAGTCAAACGTTGGGCGTCTTCTCCGCACCCCAGAAGACCCCGGCACTGGTTGTGGCAAGCTACGGGTTGTTCAGCGCAATCGCGTCGGAGATCACTATGACCACCAGCCTTGAAGTCCTGGAAGCTGAAGCCCTCAAGCTTGCCCCTGCGGATCGTTCACACCTCCTTGAGCGCCTCATCGCGAGCCTCGACTCTGACCCCGAAGTCGAGGAAGCCTGGGAATTGGAAGCAAATCGAAGAGAAGCGTCATTGGAGTCGGGCTCTGTGGCCGAAGTCCCTGCGCAGGAAGCCATGAACCGCCTCCGGTCAAGGCTTGCTCGGTGACATATTCACTTCACCCTGGCGCCGAGCAAGACATCGCCGACGCCTTGGATTTCTATACTGAGCAGGCCGGTTTGCTGGTGGCACAGCGATTCCTCGACGAGTTCGAACGCGTTGCCCAGCTCTTGGTCGCGCATCCCGGCTTCGGCACACCGACCACGAAGGGCCGCCGTGTATTTCCGCTGCGCGTCTTTCCGTACTCTGTCGTATATCGGAGCGTCGAGGCAGGCATTCGAGTCGTCGTCGTTCGCCACCAGCACAGAAAGCCAGGCTACGGCGGCGCAAGGCGATAGCGGCATGGTGTGCTCACGCGACGAGACGCCCAACCCTTCCATCGAGCGGACGTGCCTTCGGCACGCCGCTCATGTCAAACGTTAGGGCTGCTACTTGACCTTTCGCAACGAGAGGAGATCCATGCGGTCTCAAATGAAACTGGCCTACGGGCTGATCTCCGACTTTAGGCAGGGCCTTCTTCCCGCAGGATCAAGGGTCACTGATGATCAGAGTCAACTGATTCGTCTGCTTAGCGACGATCTGGCAGTGAAGAGCGACAGAATCAACCTCGAGCAACTGATCCAGTTGGTTTCCAGGGCCGATTCATACTGGAACAAAAGAACTATGGCGGCACTAGACCGCTTCTACGCACTCCGAGAGGCTGGCAATGCTGCGGAAGCCGAGAAAGGGGCGCCAGGCGTTCATTGGTGAATGTCCATCGGTTTGGTACTGCGGCATATTGAGTTCGCTGTGAGCAAGTACCCCTGCCACCTTTCTGCCGCGGGCAGCCCTAACCCTTCCTTCAAGCGGACCCGCCTACGGCGGTCCGCTTAAGTCAAACGTTAGGCATCTTATTCCACACACAATGGGCAGCACATCCGCACTAATTATCGGCTCTGACGTCGAAGGCCAACTCGCGCCCTACAAGGCCACGGATGACGCGCTCGGCGCGCACGGTCTGTATTACTTCTATTGGCAAGTCGGCCCCGCAAGGTACGCTGATTGGACCGACTGGCGTGATGCCTTTAGGTTGAGAGAAGGCCACACTGGCGAGCACCGCTTCTTGTCCGGAGATGAGCCGCATGGTCTCGCATATAGCGCAGTCAAACGAGCGATAGCCTTTGACGCCATGTACGACGAAGCAGAACTTGGTGCAGGCCAAATCTGGGATTTCGCACACGACATCGGTGTTCCAGAGGAGTTTGCTCGGCACGCGAATCGACGCGAACTTCCACCGCACCAAGAGTTTGACGAACAACTGGACCGTCTTTTGCGGCAAGCGTATCCCGCTATTGAAGACTACCGGTTCGCCTATCTGAACTTCTTGGACGCCAAGCGGCTCCTCTACTCGCGCGACCGCTACATCGATCTGCGATTCAAAGCGCGCATTGCCGAAGGCAACCTTATCGAAAATGGACGCGTTAGTTCCTTCACTAAGCTCCCCGAGATCGCAACCATCTCCAGTCCGATTCTTCAATGGGTCAATTGGCTTGACCATGTCTCCTGCGCCATCAACGCACTTCCTAGCGACACCTTACTATCCAAAGTCTTCCTAAAGCAGTAGGTGCGGGTCACCGGTCCAACCAACCTGTTAGCAGTGCACGCCATCGGCGTAGACGGAGAGAGCCGCTTGCTCGAAAGCGTGCGACAAGGGAGTTCGACGCAGATGCCTAACCCTTCTATCGAGCGGCCGTCTTCCAATGTGCTCGCACCCTTCCAGCCGTCGCTCATGTCAAACGTTAGCCCGCAGGAGTACAAATGTCCGACGCCACCTCACCCAGGAACATCGCTGCATTGCTTGTGGAGTTCTGGTCTCCGCGAGTGATCGGCGAAGTCAAAACGCTCTCCGACGCGTCGGCCTATGTGCAGGCGGTATCGGCGATCGCGACGGCCATCTCTGGTAGCGGCGAAAATCGGCGGACAAGCCGACAAGAGCGTCGAGCACTTTGGAAAAGAGGCGATGCGGGGCTCCGATCAGGACCGCGCCAATTTGCATCGCCTGGTTCGCCAACTTTTCAAGATCGGTCTCGATGATCTGAAGAACGAGCCCCGCGCATCGTCCTGAAGGCCACCTCTTTCGAACTTGCTTACTCACCCGGAGGTCATCCGATGTTTCCATGGCTATGGTTTTGGGCGCCCCAGTTTCACTTTCCCTGGAGCGGCAGCGTCGCCCAGCAGATCGACCCCGATCTCGGCTGGTTCTTCGGCGCCATCCGCCCCGGGGCCGGCGACGCCGCGGTGGAGCAGGATGCTTTTGAAGTCGCCTCTTACGGCAAACAACTGGGCTTGATCAGCGAGGCCTTGCTGGGTCTTTCCGGCCGCAGCCCCGTGACAGCCGAGCAGGCCGCGTTGGCACTCGATCGCCTCGAAGAGATCCGCAAGAAGATCGAATCACTCAAGGATGAGAAGGCGGTGACGAACACCGTGGACTCGCTGTCCGCGCAGCTCGAAGCGCTTCGGCTTCGGGAACCTGCGGCGTTCGAGCGCCTGGCAACGCAGCTTCGGCTGAGTGCCACGCGAACGCCGCGCGCCTGAGCGATCCATCCGCCGAGTCACAATAATCTCCACCATCATCTCGTCAGGAGCCATTCAATGAAGCGTCATCTCGTCCTCGTCACGGGCCTCGTGATCGCCGCCAGCGGATACGCGGCGGAGACCAACGTCAGCATGAATATCGCGGAGGCCAAGGGGACGGGCGCCGCGGTCGGATCGGTGCGCATCGTCGAGACACGCTACGGCCTGGTGTTCTACCCCACCCTCACCGGCTTGCCGCCCGGCGTTCACGGCTTCCATGTCCATGAGAATCCGTCCTGCGCACCCGGCGAGCGCGACGGCGCCTCGGTGGCGGCGCTGGCCGCCGGCGGACACCTCGATCCGCAGGGAACCAAACGCCACGGCGAGCCCTGGGGCGACGGCCACCTCGGCGATCTGCCGCCGCTCTACGTGTCAGCCGACGGCAGCGCCAACACCCCGGTGCTCGCGCCGCGGCTGAAGCTCGCCGACGTGCTGCGTCGTTCGTTGATGGTGCACGCAGGCGGCGACAACCATTCGGATCATCCGGCGCCGCTGGGCGGCGGAGGCGCGCGCGTCGCTTGCGGCGTGATCGGCGGCTGACGCTCGCACTTTCTTCAAGACCTCACTCAGGAAGGGCCCCACTGCCATGACTCAGGAAGAGCTTCGAATCGTCTTGGAATTCACCGCCGAAGACCGAACCTGGATTCGCGTCACCAAGGTTGAGGTGCCGCGCTTCTGGCGCGGCCACGCCGTCCCGCCCGCGCTCGGCGATGTTGTCCGCGTCGGCGGCCGGCAGTTCGTCATCGAGGCTCGGGTGTGGGAGCACGACGGCACCCAGCCGATGTTGCGGCTGTACGTCGGCAGCGGCCACGCGCAGAGCGACACCACCTTCGGCTAGCGTGCGGGCTGCGCTGCCCGCTCCGGCCTGACCTCAACAACGCAGACAAAACCCATGCCCATCGAACTCTGGCTCGCCTTTGTCGCCGCGTCCGCGGTCCTGCTGATCATCCCGGGGCCGACCATCCTGACGGTCATCAG
>Ga0307513_10009837_pt1 | contig 12074 bp, 9 predicted proteins | sample 15_EM_MG_FD_202174 | JGI IMG/M metagenome (GOLD analysis project Ga0307513, IMG submission 202174) | Populus trichocarpa ectomycorrhiza microbial communities from riparian zone in the Pacific Northwest, United States - 15_EM | ecosystem: Host-associated > Plants > Roots > Unclassified | place... | reverse complement strand
GCTAATGCGATTGACGCATCTGCCTCATGATGTGTTTCTTCCATTAACACAATCAAGTTTGCAACTATCTTTCTTGCCTTTAAAACCACCAGCGCTTCTTTGACAATTTTCATGATTCCATTGTTTGTTCGAATCTTATAGCCAAGACTATCAAATTGTCCCACAGATAAAAGATTCTTCTTTAAACCTTTCACATATCGCACTCCTGAAATAGTATGAATTGAGCCATCATACATCTTCAATTTGATGGTGCCAATGCCAGCAATCTCTAGAGCATGATCATTACCCATGAACACCGAGCCTTCAAAGATGGGTTCATATGTATGAAACCAATCTCGATTAAGAGTTGTACGCCATGTTGCTCCTGAATCCATTAACCAAACCTCAGTGAGCTCTTTTCTATCTGTAGAGACTGTCACTGCTTCACTATATAAAACATCGCCATCTTCTGAGGTGCTTGCAACACATCCTTGAGGTTTTGATGACTCTGTAATGTTCTCTATACCCTTTTTAAACCAACAATCCCTTTTGAAGTGCCCTTTTCTGCCACAGTTGTAGCATTTCATAGTCTTTTTACTTCTTGATTTGGACCTCCCTTGCATTTGACTCCCACTATAGCCATGTTCCGTTGATCTTCCTCTTGACATCAACAACGCCTCTGCTTGGTTTGAACTATTTATGTCTCCTTCATTTTTTTGTATATTTTCTTCTTCCAAGATAGTGGCTGCAACATCATCGAAGACTAAATAGTCTGAGAGGATATTATTGGTCAAGTTGATAATGAGTTGATCATACGAATCAGGAAGACTTTGAAGTAGAAGCTCTGCACGTTCATTTTCCTCTATTTGTTGACCCAACGTAGTGAGTTATGAAAATAAAGTTCTTATTGTGTTGATGTGGTTAGTCACCAACGTGGTTTTTGTCATTCGAAGGGTATAAAGTCTCCGCTTTAAGAAAATCTTACTGTGCAAAGACTTGGACTCGTATAGCTTATCAGAGTTTCCCATATCTCATTAGCTGTTTTCTTCTCCGCCACACTTGATAATACTTCATCAGCTAATGCTAAATGTATGTAAGCAATAGCATTGCCATCCATCTCATTCCATTTTGCATTATCAGTGATCTCCGCAGGTCTATCTCCAATTGCTGCCAAGCAATTATCTTTCTTAAAACTGCCTTGATTCTCATTTTCCATAGTGAGAAATTGCTCCCCTTGAACCTCTCAATCTCGTACTTTGCTGTCATTTTTTTCACCGTGATCTATTCAGCTATCACCGTTTCACTAATCTGCAACGTATACAGAAATAGTATCGTGTGAATAATACTTAACTAAGTAAGTTCCCAGGAAAGATTGGAGGGGTCACAAACGATCTCGTTTAAAACCTAATCTCCTTATATAGAACTTCTTAGACTGTATTTAGTCACCATACTGACTTTCTTTATACACCAACAGTAACGTATGTGAATAGTACCGTGTAGGTGAATACTATCGTAGACGTGAATAGTAACCGTATACATGAATAACTTTTGTGTATTAACAACACCAACTAAGAGCTCTAATACCACTGTTAGGATACTGGCATGCAAACATGAAATGCAGTATAGAAGGATTTTACTAAGTAATGTGGGAATTACAACCTCTCTCTACTAATAAGAGAACAACTGAAATCTCTCTATTACTAGGAGAAAACACCTCACTTACTCTCTCACAAATACCTCACAACTTTGTGGGATTACTCTCTCTCTACCTTCTCTCTTCTTGCTCTCAACCTTGGTGTGTTTAAGGCTTGAATGCATTGCCTATTTATAGGCAAGCATCCAGCCTTTTGTCTTGCAAAAGACAAGAGACACCAATTAGTGCTACAAGTGGCACCGAATTGGTACCCAACATTGTTGACTTTGGTAGCACCGTCTTCTTTTTTAGAGTCAATTCAAAAGAATTTCTGCATGCATATTGTTTTTTTTTCCCCATAACTTCCTAAACTTCTTCCTATTCATTAGGTGCTGAAAGATAGGGATAAGCTCTCTCTATGAGATTGATTTCCATGAGTATATGCAGGATGGAAAGATGTTATTTGCTGCTTGACTTTTATTGTGTTAGCTCATGATTTCAGATTATGTAAAATGCAGGTGAGGCTGATTTACCCACAAGCATCACAGTAAAGCGCGACCTATTTCTTTTACTAAATTCGCATTGTTCCATTTTTTTTTTTGGATTTGTTGTTCCAGGTTGGCCATGATGTTGCTTGACGTTTCTTCCTTCAATCACTTTATTTCCATTATCATTAGAACTCAGCTTTATATTTGGATGTAGGAACAGTTGGCTCTGAAAGGTCTGGTTGATTGTAGCCAAATTAACCGATCCAAAGGCAACTTGCCGGAGGAAACTGCACACAGTGGGTTCAGGCGCATTCCATTGTGACTGCTAAAAGAAAGGCCGGTATCCATCTGGACCTGAAGCTGTGTATGGCTTCATATCAAACAATGTTTTTCTAATCTCCTTATCCATAATAACCACATTAATCAGTAGCTCTTTACTCAGATTATTTAATTTGGGAACATACCTCTTAATGGAAATGACTGCCCGGAGTTATCCTGCACTGTGTAGAGTTGCTTATAAATCTCCACTTCCATTCCTTTCAGCATTTCCTCATCCCATATCCAATGATTACTTGTATCTTTCAATGCCTTGGTCTTTTCTTTTGTCTTCTAATCACAGTCTTTGTATGGAAGGATGAAGAGTTCTTGTCCCCAAAGCATATCCATTGGCATCTTGATTCTTGAAACCAATGAATTTCCTCGAGCTAGAATCTGGTTGAATTCATCCGATAGTTTTCTTTCTACATCTTACTCAAACAGGTTGTCTCCTTGAGTTAAAGCCCATTGAATACCCTCAAGCCTAGGAGAAGAGATTGATTGGGATAGGGTTCTGAGTTGCTCAAAGCATTCTCTCTTCAACTTCACTAGGATGGATATAAACCACTGTACAGAGCCAAGGCTCCCCACCCCTACCATTGGCAATTGTATGTATGAAGCACCGAGAGTGCTGTAAGATCTTTATATAAACTTAAACTTTATCCCACAGTAACCAAAGACCCCCCTAATCCACACTGAGCCTCAACTCTCTAAAATTGAATCAAACTTCAATTTTTCTATAATTTTATCAGCCCCTTTCCCAGAGACCCTAGGCTCGGCAAATGCCAAAATGTTTAACCTATAAATTCTTCTAAAATCATGCATGATTGAGCAAAATTTAATGTTATTGGCTCCTCTACAATTCTAGTATAGTATATTCATCATGAGAAATAAAGAAAAAGAATACGCAGTAACCCACTAGTTAGCATGGACCTCAATAAGATGGATTACTTAGCTAACATTAATATAAGATTTTATATCATGAAATATAAAAGAGTAAGAGACCAAACCTATCATACTTAAAGATTTGAGAATGTGAGGTTTATATTTCTCATGCTAACCTAAAAATAATGTGTGCTAAAAGAGTTATGTAGTGTGTGCAAGGGCAAAAATCAATATCCAATCTAAAAAATAAAAAACACACACGCACATGAAATGCATGTATATTTATATAAAGATAAAATGGATATGTTCTTATTTATTATGAGAATTTTCTTTTTATTTTCTTTTTAAAAAAAATTGATTTGCATACTTTTAACCTAAAATAATTGAGACAAAAAAAAATTATAATAAATATATGATATTATAAGAATGAGTTCTATCTCAAAGTAATAGCTCAGTCCCTAAACTTCTTGATAATTTTTATTTGATTCGCTTAATTAATCATTGATGTGGTTATTTTCTTATGATTGTGGTTGATAGTATTGTGATTTTATTGAATTTTTGTTTATGAAAAATATCATATATGTATTTTGATAATCTTGATAAAATTTAAGATTTGACATGTAAGAACTTAAAAATACATATAACGTCTCATACATGTCATGTTTTCTTATCATGGCTTTTATTAACATGACTGTAAGATAGATAAGAGTTCAATTAGTTTGTTTATTTTTCTTAGAGCAGAGAACATCGTTAAGTAAAAAATAGAGAATGCTTTGCGATCATGAAATTAGTGTCAAAGCATCATGTAGGGAAATGTTACATGGAGACGTGGAGATTCTTATGAAGACATTGAGATTTTCCATTGGAAATATAAAGATGTTGTTGTGGAGATTTTATTAGAAATATGAAGATCTGTTTGGAGACATGAAGAGTTCATATAGAGATGTCGAGACTTCATTAAAGACATGGAGAAACACTATTGTTTTTATTAAAAAGTTCAAAAGATTTTCTCATGCAAATAGAGATACAATTTCTAAAGATTATTTGATCTTGGGTAATGCACTATATGGATATTTCCCTATTTGTCCGGGTTACATTTCTTTTTTTATAAAATTGTTTGAGATAACCCTTAGAGATCAAACTTTCGATCTTGTTTTTTAGGGTATAACATTTCTTAGTATCATGATCGTTGTTGTGGTAAAGGAAATTAAATTTGCTAAGGTTCCTTATGTTGGCGACATTCTTTATAAGAGGTTGATATCGTACAAACTCTTTTCTCTTGATAGCAACCAATACCTCAACATGTATGGTGATCAAAGATGTGGTCATAAGCTTATAAAATGTCAGTTGATAATGAATGGATCTCTTAATATTCTTTTTTAATGTCTTTGTACTTCTAGGAGATTGATGGCTTTAAAGAGATTTTGCTTTTTATAGCTAGAAATGAGGGTGTTCTTGTTTGGTCACACTCATTTCTTGTACTTGAATATGGTTTTTCATCATTTGTTTCACATTAAGAAGAGTTCATGAGGGGAGAATATACAATCGTTATCATAAGAATAATTGTAGACGTTACTAATCAAGGCTTTAATGAAAATAGGTTCGAGTAGACTTTCATGTTCAGTATTTTCTCGTTAAGCCTTAGAAGACATGCTATGTTGATTTCATCTTCTTATTGTGTGATGAAGAAGAGTTTAGTGATGCTCTTCTTAACTGGTATGCTTATACCGAAGTGGGAGATGAATTTGGCACTAAGATCATGAAGTTAAAGATGAAGCTAAGATCTAGGTTATGGTACCATACCTAAGCATATCCATAAAGTATTACTGTAAGAACTTTGCACCCGGCATCATTATCTTGTGTTACAAGATCTAAGATGCTTTGTATGTTTTGTATGTGCTCTCTTGAGTTTGTAAGCCCATTGTAATTGCCTAAATTGGCCTTGACGGATACATAATCTTGGGAGAGATGAGTATGTGACACTTGTCAATAAAATGAAGAATCCCCCAATTGGATGGGACAATATTCATTGTTAGGAGCTCATGTAGTTACAAATCTCATCTTGTGTCGAGGTCTTTTTAAACGGGGACTATGTGAGTAAAATTTAGAGGGAGATTGATTGTTATAGCCATTCTTATATCTAGGACTTGTTGTGAAATGCTCTTTATGGTATGAATGACACTTTTAAAGAGTTAGAGTACGAGTGTTCTCATGCCTACTTGTTTACACGTTGTTTTATCCTGTTTTTTTAGATAATTAGATTTGTCTTTGTTCATTTAATGGTGCATGCAATGGAGCTATGTTTTGTATTTTTTATTAAGGGAATGACAGAGTGAAGAAATTGTTGTTTTATAACTTGTTGACATTGAGCACCTTCACTTGATAGAAGAGTTGGTAGAGATCTAGAAAAGTACCTATGGTGAGTAGGTTGGTGACACTCCTATTTCTTGGATTTTCTAAGTTGTCAACCATGTAAAGCATTTCTGTTAATGTGAGAAATGAGAATGAACCAACTTTTGTTTAGTTTTTCATAAACGACACAACTAATGAAGTTATGAAAACTTCATATTGGATTTGAGCTTTCCATGTCTTGCTCATAGGTTGAAAGTGCTAGGTCTTGAATGTAGGTTTTGTTATTGGTCTTAGAAATCCCTACAAGACAAGTTCATTATCGGAATAGTAAACCCTTCGATTCTTAAGTAAGTAAATTGTAGGAGATAAATAATGTATATGAGAGTAAAGAGAGTGGGAGAGAGTATCTATGAATATTGTGTGTTTCGTATTGTCGAATAAACTTGTATTTCACTACTTACTTTGTGACCCGAAGTATTTATACACCTTGGCCATGTTAGCTTACCTCGTGGAGCGTGGTGAATGGCATTGCAGTTACCTCGTGGTGAGTAGAATTGCAAATATCTACTGGTGAGTTATTGGTTATTATATTATTGATGGATAGGTTAATGTTTGTTATTGATTGTGGTGTTTTGTTATGCTACTAATGGAGAGATTGGTGATTGATATTGTTTTTAAGATAACTTGAGAATGGCAAATAACAATAGAGAAAAAAAAGAAAAAAAAATATACTTTTAGTCTTCTTAGAAAAATTATTGTATAGTAATAGATTGTGTGATTGCATGTGGATAGTGATATTAAATAAGTATTTAATATTATGATGTATGTGTTTTTTTAAATTGTTTTTTGTTCATAGTAATAGTGAGGTATAATGTTTTAATTTATTGAAATGTCAAGTAGTAATGCTAAATATTCATATAAATTTAATACCAAAACAAAGAATCCTTCTCAGATCTCTTAAACTTTAATGAATTGTAATCGTTCATCGAATAAGAACTTCAATTTTAGAATCAAAATCAAGATTTTCCACTTGATATTTTTTGCAAGTAATAATTTGGACTGAAATCCCTTGGCTCCACCACGGCTCAGGATTATGATATATATGTCGGTTTAGCCTCGATTAATCTCTTTTGTTGTGTGCTTTTTTTCACCCTAGATAGTATTCATATATTGTTCTTCTTCTGGATTGCTGGCATTGTCTTCTTCTAAATTACTTACTATGAGCTCTCTCAGGAAATGTGATAGTTTATGAATTTCCATTAAACAATTAATTCATAAAGTTGTTCAAAAATATTAAACAAATAATAATATGCCAAACTCCAAGCTATAAATAGACACAAACAGACACCATTTCCATGATTCCATCAACACGAAGAAAAGTAAATGCCACCATATGAAATAGACAACATCACGAAAAAAAAAAGGTAAATTAAGTAGAGAGAGATAAAGACGCCCGGTTTGCCCAAATCCAGTTCGGCAGAACCCAAACCCTGCCGGCCACCACTAATTAACCAGCTTGTCAGGCACCAGGAGCCGCATCCTTCACCTTGCTCTGCAAGTACCCACCATACTCCCTGGCGTAGTCCTTTACATGGCTCGCTGTATCGTAGATTCTGTTACGAGCATAATCGACCTGGTCCGACCCAGGTGGATTCAACCCTCTAAAATACTTATACACCCATGACAATCCAGCCACGACGGCCAATCCGAACCCGCAAAAAGATAAGAACCCAGCAACAACAAAGAAGAGGACTATGCCTATAGGGATCCATATGGGGCTTGAAATGATGATCAAGGGAGTTAAAAGGGTCAACCCGAGTACTGATCCTGTGACAGTGATCACTGTAAGGAGAAGGAGAATGGAGCCGGAGATGATAAGAGTCAACAAACCAACAAGTTGGCTTGAGTTTGATCCGATATGGACTTGGAGTTTACGTAGAAATGTAGAGCCATTGTGGGTGGTGGGAGTGGTGGTGGGTCTTGTAGCTCTCTGGGTAGGGGCACGGTCAGCCATTAGGGAGATTTTGTGGATAGAAAGAGAGAGATGAAGACAGCAAGTACGGGTTTACTGAAGGGTGGTAAATAGAATTTGGTTTGGTTTATTTTGTATGGATGGGACACGTGTTTGGATTTGGAGACATGCAAAAGCACACGTGGAAGGGTGGAATCTTAGAGCTCCTACATTTGGATTTTGTTACTGACCTTTTCTCTCTCGAGATTTGGGTGTGGTATGGGCAAATATATTTATTGTGTTTGTTATTAGTGACATGCGGTCTTTAGATCATTTGTATGTAGATTGTACTAGTCCACGATCATTTGTATGCATGATGGAAAAAAAATCTTAGCTTTAAAAAAAAATATTAAGAGACTGCAAATGTGTATTATAAAAGTGAGAAAAGGTTGTGATTGTGATTTGGATAATAAATTTAGCTGGGTTAAATAAGTTTATTTTATCTAACTACATTAGATGCATTGAACCAAGAAAAAAAAGGTTATCATGATAATATATATATATTAATTTAACCAAGCGCATCACAAAAAAAAAATTAAAAAAAATGAGTAAAGTAAACCTGAGTACGTTAATGGGAAAAACACTTTAACAATTAATTAAGAATTATCTATCAATTTCATATTTTATAAATTAAGGTTCTTTAATGAAAATTTGAGGAAAGTGTAGAAATTGTTAGAATGAAGTTAGTTGAGCTAACATAAGATGTTCTGAACATGAAAAACATACAAAATTGTTAAAGAAAAATCATTAACTCAAAAGTTTGAGTCGTTGACCATGTGAGGATTGAATGGGGGAAGAAGGGAATTCTGAAATTTATGTTGATGAACACTTATAGTATGTATATGATATGAACAATGGGTGAATGAAACAAGAAAAAAATTGACTAGAAAGAAAAAGGGAAGCCTTAGTTCCTTTAGGTCAAGTTCAGTCAAGAGTCAATTGAGGGGAGGGAAGAAGAATTCTGGTGTATTATATGACCTTGATGCGTGAACTAATTGTAGTGGAAAGCTCACTAATAGAGAAAAGTGTGAAAAAATTTGAGAGTAGGGGACTTCACGAGTTTGATGCGTGTTATGTGAAGCGAAGATGAAATTATTAACCATAGGTATAGCTCATGATTTCGGCATGGGAGAAATCATAAAATGTAGGAAAACATAGAAAATAAATGTCGTAGAAGAAAAGGAGAAGGGAGGTTGGCGGAAAACTCACTTACGAATCGCTAATCTGTGCAGATTCGTCACTCCTGTTCTGGAGGAGATTTGGGCCTCAAAACGACAAAAATATAGGAAATATCTCCTATAGAAATTGTAGCCAGAGATGTTAGCTTTCCAACGAATACGACATCACTTGATTTAGAGCTCTAGAGCTCCAGATATAGGTAAATATATGAGGAAAGGTCGAGTTGTCGCCCCTGCTAGTAGATTCAACGAGATTGATAAAATGGGAAAGTTTAGCCGCGATAGGGGCAGAACCCTGTTTCCTTCCCACCAGAATTTTGTAACGTCGTACCTTGACACTGAAAGGGAATAAACCAATTTTGAAAATGAATTTGATAATATGCGTAATGATTTAAGATAACAGAACGCAAAGAGTAAATGTTGTTGTTGTTGCCTTGCTATTTGCGAAATGTAAATTGGACATGAACTAATGTGGTGTACTTGTGGATTCAGAAGGAACCATTGGAGGAGTACAACCAATGTTGTTAAAATCGCGAGTTGACTCATAAAATCGTATGATTTTACAACTTAACACATGCTTATCGTGTTAAATCGAATTAAAAACTCGAAAAGTGATAAAATCATAGTAAAATTGTATTAAATCGTTGAAATTGATTGAAATCGGTTGAAATCGCGATTTTGAACTCGATTTCACAAGTTTACAAAGGAATATATATATATATATATATATATATATATATATATACCATATAAAAGCTTACTTAAATTTGTAACGAAAATTAATACAGGAGATATTGGTTACAAAGAAGAATGGAGATGGGTTACAGATATGAGTTACAGGGGAGAGTAAAATTTTCTGTGGAAAAATTGGTCTATGCTCTGTGGATTTTGAAGTGGCCTTTTATAGACGAATTGGCATGGAAGGGGCCAAACTGTCCTGATGAAAAGCTCTTCAGCACCCATGTGGTATTGTCTGTCTTGATTGGATGACGACAAAATAGAAATTGTCCATGTTTTTGGTGAAGCGTCCTTTGTTGTCGTCTTGTTACCGACACTTGATTTGTTGGTTTGTAATAGCAGGTAACATTTGTAGAAAAAGGCTTAAAACAGATGGGCCTAAAGACAAAAGGACTCAAAACATATGAGTCTAAAAAAGAAATGGGCTCTAAACATATGAGCCTAAAAGGCCTAATACAGAACCATGAACATACCCACGGAACAAAAAATTTTATACAGAAGATAAGGAGGGAAGAAAACTTTCTTTCAAAAGGAGCTGGTTGGAAATTATTTTTGAAATGTAGACAACCATTTTCAACTAAAGGATGTTCTTTAAGGTAGTCAACATGACAACCATAAAAGTCCCACCATTGAAGGAACCAGAGGGGGAGATTTGTAGTATTCATGGTACTGTGGAAGTAGAAAAGCCAAGAATGGCTATGATTTTGATTTTGGATGAGGAAGGCATTAAACCATGCGTGTTGGTAATCCCAATATGTGTACGTAGTATTGAAGTCTTGGGGGCTTGTTCGGTAGTGCATGGGGAAGGAGAGAGGTTGATGTAAGGGTTGCCCCCAATCTTTAGGGTGGATGACTTTGTGAATAATGCATGTAGAGTATGCCGGTTCAGTGTGATCAGAATGTAATTTGAAGTGTTTGAATTTGACAGAATCGGTAATTTCAAGGATGGTTGCATAATAGAACTGTGGTTGAGCTAGATTCCAAGGTTTGTAGTACCATTTTGGAGGGAAAATTTTTGAAGCAGCAATGGAAGGGTTTTCATGGTAAAATCCTTCTTACATAGTTAAAATATTTTGGAAAGCAGTTTTGAAAATATATTTGGATTTGATTTTTGGAAAACTAGTTCGTTGTAAGGAAAGGAGGGGTTTTGAAGATGAAATGCCTCCTTGGGGTTTTAAAAGTGATTTGGAAATACTACATGTTTGAGATACGGAGTCACTGGAGGCTTGTTGGGACACTTTTTGCAATGCTAGGAGTAATTCTGGATATTTGGATATAGTGTCAACCCAATGTTGAACTGCGTCTGTTTGTACCTGTGGTGGTTTTGTAGCTTCTTCATCTTCAATAACTGCCTCATACCAAGATTTGATAGGCTTGGCGGCTAGGATGGCTGAAGACATGAGTTTTGTAGAAGGCTTGGGGCTTTCTGGTTTTGTAGGCTATGTTTGAGGGGCTTTTCCCTTGTCTTTGGCTTTTGCTTTAGGAGGCATCAGGACTTGTTTTGAAGGAATTTTCGGGTTAGAAAATCAGGGATGGAATTTGATTCTCCTTTAATGTAAACAATATCGAAATAAAAAATACTTAAAATGGCTTGCCATCGGGCAAAAATCTGTTTGGAAGCAAGATTTTGGACATCTTTTTGGAGAACTTCTTTTGCAGATTTGCAGTCCACACGTAATAGAAATTTTTGATTTAATAAATCACTTTGAAATTTTGTAATACAAAGAACAATTGAAAGGATCTCCTTTTTTTATAGTAGAGTAATTTTTCTGGCAGTCATTCCAGTTGGCAGATGTATACTAGAGTATTTGTTCTTTGTTATCTTGTAGCTGTTTAAGAATCCCACCATACCCTAGGTCAGAGGCGTCAGTCTCTACAATCTTAGAAGCTAAAGAGTTAGCTAAATGGAGGGGAGGAATAGTTTGGACCTGTTTCTTAATCTGTTTGACCAGGTTGGTATGGAGGTCAGACCAAGGAATGGGGTTGATTTTTAATCTATTCTAAATCATCATTCATTTGTATAGGTCTTGCTTTTGTAGGTATGAGTTTTTCTGAAAATGTATCTTCATAAGGAAGATCAACGATGTGTTATTTTCACTTCCAGAAAGCATTAGGTAAGTCTGAACATATCTGTTGTTCAATCTTATTTTGGAAATCAAGGATTTTCTTTTGTAAATCAGAACTTTGTAATTGTTTGTTGATACGACAAAAAGAAACATGGTTTTGTAAATCATGTAGATGGAATTGTTTCCCATGAATTAGTGCATTGATATGATAGGTATGTATGAAACATGCTTTCATCAAATTTAAATTTCTAGTCTTTGATTTCTCTAAGAATGGAAAAATAAGTTTGGTGTTGTTGATTTTGGAAGTAATACAATTATGATGTGCTTGATATGGAGTAATCATGTCAATGAATGGAGTGCCAAGAATGATGGTATGATTGATGTCTTTTGTAACAACAAAAAATGTTTTAAGAGAAATGCCTTTGTTGA
>Ga0307513_10009836_pt1 | contig 12075 bp, 14 predicted proteins | sample 15_EM_MG_FD_202174 | JGI IMG/M metagenome (GOLD analysis project Ga0307513, IMG submission 202174) | Populus trichocarpa ectomycorrhiza microbial communities from riparian zone in the Pacific Northwest, United States - 15_EM | ecosystem: Host-associated > Plants > Roots > Unclassified | place... | reverse complement strand
AAAAAAAAAAAAAGTGAATAATATATATATAAAAGAGGCCTAGTGCGTGGGTTAAGTCTCGTTGTTTTAATGCTTTAGGCACGCATGCTAATGCTATTGCCTGGCCTATTTTTAATTTTTTTTTTGTTATTTTGATTAAATAGTGTTCAATAAATTTTATTTTTTTCATGAAATTTTATAACACAAGTACCGTATTTCCTAAATAAAATTTGTAATTTACTCTGTTTCAGACATTTTAATTTTTTTTAAAGACTAATTTGTAATTTACTCTGTTTCAGTACCGTATTTCCTAAATAAAATTTACGCTTCATTATATTGCCTTATCATTTAATGTAGTACAATTTGAAAATAGGATATTTATCCATGAACTATTCCAACTGGTAGTAGGTTACACTGCATAAAGTTATGCATTTCCAGATTTTGTAGCTAAATTGAACCTTAGTGTTGAATGATCAACTAAGAAGACATAGAATTAATTAAATAAAAATCAATGGAAGTCTGCAATCATAAAATGCTAGAACAAGCAGTCTTCATTGAATTGTTTTGGCAATAGAATATATCATAATGAACCTGGAGGATCATAAGAAAATAATTGCTTGATTTTTAAGACCTTACAGCATTCATAAATTTTCATCTCCAACTCTCTTTATAAACTGACATGCATGCATGTTTTGAAGATTATTTTCTTTGCATTAACGAGGATATAGTTCTGTGATAGACATATCATTCACGGACAAAGGCTTCGACTTGGAAGTAGATCGGTCAGACTCCAGCTCTGTTGTTGGAAACGTCGGGACGGTCCTGCTTTGCCCAAAGTATGCCGGCTCTCGAGGCAATGGTAGCGTTACAGAGAAACTAGTGAGCATGAGAACTATTGTTGACAACGTGGGTCTATCGTTTGGATCTTCTTGAACACACAATAAGCCAATATGGACGCATCTAGTGATCTCATTTCTGGAGTAAGAATCTCCGAAGCTTGAATCCATTAGTTCCAGTACTGCCCCATTTTTCCATTGTTTCCATGCCTGCAACAATCAGTAGCTATGTATGGAAAATTCTTCTTCCTTTTCTCACCTTTCAAAAATACTCGTTGGTTTTAGCATAAATATAATAAAATTTGTGCAATTAAGTTTCTCTTACATAGCTCACAAGGTCCAGGCCATTGTCTGATTGATAGAAACTGCTGTTCTTTTTGCCACTAATAATCTCGAGTATCAAGACACCGAAACTATACACGTCCGACTTAACGGAGAACTGTCCGTGCATTGCGTACTCTGGAGGCATGTAACCACTAGAGTGCCCACCAATCAGCATAGGATACAGAAACATAACATCAACAATTAATGCCTTCAATATATACTCTAAGATAAGGATTTAATATATGGCAGTGTAGATGAACAAAATATTGCATATAGGCTTTAAAAGTACTTACAATGTTCCAGCGATTTTGTTGGTATTTCCTTGACTTTGATCCCCTCCAAAAATCTTGGCCATACCAAAATCTGCAATCTTGGGGTTCATTTCCCCATCCAACAAAACATTGCTTGCTTTAAGATCACGGTGGATGATTCGGAGACGGGAATCTTCATGAAGATAAATAAGACCTCGAGCAATCCCCCCTATGATTTTGTAACGACTTGACCAATTCAACAGTCCTTGTTTTGCAGGATCTTCATGAATTTATATAAAAAATTAAATAATCGGATGGAGCTAAGAAAAATAAATAATCAGGATGCATCACACACAAAATATATGTTAAGAGAAGCCAAACCAAATAGGAAGTAGTCGAGGCTCTTGTTTGGAACAAATTCATAGATCAGTATCTTCTCTTCCCCTTCCAGGCAATAGCCCAATAGCCTGACTAGATTTCTATGCTGAAGCCTGGCTACCAATACCACCTCATTCTTAAATTCTGCTGCACCTTGTCCAGAATTTTTTGATAGCCTCTTCACAGCTATGTGTTGTCCATTAGGAAGTGTTCCCTGAATATACCGGGATGATTATTTAGATGGAATTTAGATTTTAACGACTGAACTCAGGAAAAGTATGTCAGTTTAACTTCTTACCCTGTAGACATCGCCAAATCCACCCTTACCAATCTTGTTCTCTTCAGCAAAATTGTTTGTAGCAGCTTCAATGGTTCCCAATTGAAATTGTAATGATTGGACCGAAGTGATTTCATCCCCAACTACAGGAAATGGAAGAAAAGAATAGTTCAAAGCCAGCCGATATAGCAAATTAATTGGACTAACAAAAATAAAATATTGGGTAGATTTCTCTATATGTTTTCTACACCATTTCCCTCTTGAATAGCGTTGTATTCCTTCCTTGCTTTCTGGTGCGCATAACAGTAGCATAAGGAGAACAATAGGACCACAAAAGCACCAGCGGGAACTGAAATGTATACAATTGTCCGTGATGAAGCCTTCCTTTCTCCTGCATATAAATGAACAGTTTTTTGGTAATATGGTAGAAATCATGTCTTAAAAGTGGTAATGAATAAAATCCATACCACTGGGATTTAAAGAGGTTGCTGGTGGTGTTGGCGGAGATGGGGAACTTGCAGGAGGGGGTGGGGCTGGCGGAGCAGTGTAGAAAGGGTAAGTTTCAAACCTCATACTGCAACTTGGTGTGAGAACATTACCCCCTTGCTTTCCATTACAGCACCTAGGAATATCGCTGACGCAACCAGATAAGCATATTCTGCATTGAGATGGAGATATATCTGGAGTGCATTGTACCATTCCATATATTCTGTTAAATGCTGTTCCATTTGTGTCTCCCATTGCAAACAAATTACTAGAAGACGCAGCGCGAGTAATAAGCTGGTCCATCAAGCCTCCCAAATTGGCATTAAATTGATTTTGACCCGTAACATCTCCAATATCATTCACATTCCACATCCATGCTTTCGGCCATTCCTCTTTTACAGAGAATATAGAACGGTTAGAGTAACGTAGCATGCACCTATCATACCAAATAATTGCTTCTTTGTAATTCGGGCAGCGAATCATGATATCTTCACGGGTGGTCTTGATGCAACCCTGACATAACTCAGGGGAGTTATCTCCTCTGCACAGGAAGAGCGCATACACTCTATCAGAATTCTGACCGACACTGATGCTGCTAAAATCATTGCTACGAGAGGCATTTTCGTAGAGAGAAGAGAGAGAGGCATTGAGGTTTAATGGGAAAGAACTATTCGTAGTATAAGTAGAATCATTCGTACACATATGGTATCGATATTCAAATTGTTGGGCTGCGATTAAAGGAATGAACAAGATAACCGTATAGAAAACCGAAAGCCAAATAGAATGGGCCATCCTGTATTTAAGTATGCAATAAATGTGAAAGAGGTTGAGGATTAAGGAGTAAAGGTTTCTTTATAGCTGAAAGAATGAAATGCTAGCTGAACTTGGCAACATTTAGGAGGCCTAAAGGAAAATGTGAAGCTTGAATTTCCTGAAGATCCAGCAGAAAAATCTGAAGTATTTGTGTAATAGGAAAACCAGATAGCCAAAGCGAAAGTGCTTTTCGTTGCCTTAAAAATGAGGGTATTGAATCTCTCACAAATCAAGTTCTGTTAGTCTTTTATTTGAAATAGGATAGCAAATGCAGGAATGGAAAACTAATGGCCTTAATTGTTGTTTGGTTTTAGGTGAGAAACACTCAGGTTCGTTGAATATGTAATAGTGACAAGAAAAGCGTCAGAGTCAACACGGTGCCCGATCGTAGCGTCTGCCAATTAAAGTTATTGTGGAAATAAGATGAAGAAAAATGCATCAAGAACACCTCCAAGGTAGAGAAAAAGGTGACAATGATAGTAGGGCCTGCAAATTAAAATTATCATGAGTCAAATAGGGGGCCAGATCGTATGGTCGGCGGATCGATGCGTATAATATCCGCTGAAAACTCTGTAAAGTATCTCAGTAGTCGTGGAAAAGAAGAAGGAAAATGAATCATGAACACCTCAAATTAGGGAAACAAACTTAATGCTCGTAGAAAATCAAGCACCAGGAAAGCAACAAGGAAAATTGACTTCACTGGAATGGGGTACAATTCGGGCTTGTTGGGCATGTGAAACGTGGCCCAACCGAATTCAAGCCTTAATTAAGGCTTGGCCCAGTAGCAGCCAGTGATGACATAGATGGGCTTTCTCAATCTTAGGTCATTCATGCCCAATTCTTTAATTTCCTAATGGAAGGCCTAGTGGGCCTTATCCTTCTCTTCCATTCCAACTTAGAAAGAAGTCAGCATTTCATTTTCATGTTTTTTTTTTTATTTGTGTTTTACATATGCATCTCAATTAATTTTTGAGATTTTAAAATTAATAATTATATAAATTTTTCGATGATTCTAAAATTTATTTTTATATTTTGATTTAATTTAAAAAAATAATTTAGACATTGTAATGAACAAACACATGTCTACACATACACATGACATTTCCACACCAAGACCAAAACCATCACGTCTTGAAAACCAAAATCAATTCTAATCCTTCTAATCTCATCATGTGGTATTAATTTCCATTCTTATTCAATCTAAAAAGACACCCTAAGAGCGTCGGGTCACCACTCAATAGTGTGGACCCCAAACTTTTAATTTTCTACAATAATCAATTAAATAAAAATCATCAATCAAAAAATAAAGAACATTTTATCAAAAATAAATAAATAAATTCAATAATGTATTAAAAATTGTTCAAAAATTCATTAGGTGGTTAGAGTTGAGCTGAGGCGGTCGGATAAAAAAGATGCAATGAAGGCGCGTGCAAGCCACGTGCTAGTGCAGAATAAAAGTTTTGGCTCGTCGTTGCATGTGCTGCGCGGGTCTAGGAGGCGCCTGGATGGGCCTATAAGGTGTGCCTCCTTTTCGTCTTTGTTTTTGTGTTGGCGGTGTTGTTCATTGCCGCTTACAGAAGGAGATCGGGCGACCTAAAGTTCCGTTCTTCTTTCTCTCTCTAATGTAACAACTTTCTCTTTTTTTTTAAAATAAATTAATAATCAAGGCTGCTATTGTGGTGGTTTGGGTCCTCGATAGGTTGTTAAAGCTATTTTGTTGCTAAGGGTTTCCATCATTATGGCTGGTCGGTGGCTTCTGGTGTTGAAGTTGTCGTGAAATTGCCGTGAATGGAGGGAATAGGCGTTGCATTACTGGGTTTGTTGGTTGCGATTAGGAAGGAGGAGCTTGAAATTTGGTTGGTGATGAGTGGATGGGTTGTCATGACTCATGAGGCGCTGAAGATGGCGGTAGTGGGAGATAGTGTGGTGGAGGGTCATAAAAATGGGCGTCAAAGTCAACATGGGCGTCAAAGTCAACATGGGCGTCAAAGTCAGCTAAGGAATTTTTTGCATTTTTTGAATTTTTGAGAACACAATCAACATTTGCATCAAAGTCAAGTCCCGACAACTAGAAATCTACATTCATAAAATGCAAGAACAAGCGCTCTTCATTGAATTGTTTTGGGAAGAAAATATATCATAATGAACCAAGAGGCTCATAAAAAAAATTTGTTTGATTTTTAAGACTATACAGCTTTTATAAATTTTCTCCTCCTACCTTCTGTACGTATAAACTAACATGCATGCCTGTTTTGAAGATTCATTTCTTTGCATTAACGAGGATATAGTTCTGTGATTGACATATCATTAACGGACCTTCGACGTGGAAGTAGATCGGTCAGACTCCAGCCCTATTATTGGTAAGCTCGAGCCGGTCCTGCTTTGCACACAATATGCCGGCTTCCGAGGCAATGGTAGCGTTACAGAGAAACTAGTGAGCATGAGAACTATTGTTGTCAATGTTGGTCTCTTTTTTGGATCTTCTTGAACACACAATAAGGCAATATGGAGGCATCTAGCGATCTCATTTCTGGAGTAAGAATGTCCTAAGCTTGCATCCATTAGTTCCAGTGCTGTCCCATTTGTCCAATGTTTCCATGCCTGCGACCATCAATAGCTATGTTCAGAAACATTCTCTTTTTCTCCCCGTCGTTGATCTTGGCATAAATAAAATAAAAATGTGTACAATTAATTTTCTCTTACATAGCTTAGAAGGTCCATGCCATTGTCTGATTGATAGAAACTGCTGTTCTTTTTGCCACTGATAATCTCGAGTATCAAGACACCGAAACTATACACGTCTGACTTAACGGAGTACTGTCCGTGCATCGCGTACTCCGGAGACATGTAACCACTAGAGTGTATCCAACAATCAGCATCGATTACAGAAAAAGAACATCAACAATTAATCCCTTCAATATATACCATAATTAGCTAATTGAAACTGAATCAGTTTTCCTACTTTCAAATGATTTTGGCATCTTACATGGATTGTCGAATCAAATCTGAAAATTAATGACTTGTAGATTTAGCCTATATCATTTGGTGAAGCAAGGGATTTTTATGAATTAATATTTAGAAAAAAAAATGCACAACAATTGATTATCGATATATGTTATTGGTCGAATATTTTCAACAATAAGGCATGACCTTATATAGTTTTTAACATGTATGTTCTATATATTAACAAAAAAATTTAATTCGAAGATAGGTTAATTTCCTCATGCTCGGATCAACATACACGTGAATTAAGATTAGTCTTTTTTTAAAAGGAATTGTTAGGAGCACTTTCCACATTATCTTTAGCGTACTTTGAAAAATTAAATAAATTCTCATCTTCTTTTATGTAACTTCTCTTTTGATAATGTTTTAACATGGATGAAGTTATGCTTCACTAAAAATAAGGGTTTAATAAACGATAGTGTAGACGAACAAAATATAGAATTTAGACCTTAAAAGTACTTACAATGTTCCAGCGATTCGGTTTGTAATTCCTTGACTTTGATCCCCTCCAAAAATCTTTGCCATACCAAAATCTGCAATCCTGGGATTCATTTCCCCATCCAACAAAACATTGCTTGCTTTAAGATCACGGTGGATAATTCGGAGACGGGAATCTTGGTGAAGATAAAGGAGACCTCGAGCAATGCCCCCAATGATTTTGTACCGAATTGACCAATCCAACAGTCCTTGTTTTCCAGGATCTTCATGTATTTATAAAAAAAAAAAATTAATTCAGAATGGAGCTAAGAAAGATAAATAATCAGGATGCATCACACGCAAATATTGGTTAAGAAAAGTCAAACCAAATAGGAAGTGGTCGAGGCTCTTGTTGGGAACAAACTCATAGATTAGTATCTTCTCTGCCCCTTGCAGGCAATAGCCCAATAGCCTGACTAGATTTCTATGCTGAAGCTTGGCTATCAACACGACCTCATTCTTAAATTCTGCTGCACCTTGTCCAGAATATTTTGATAGCCTCTTCACAGCTATTTGTTGTCCATGAGGAAGTGTTCCCTGAGAATGCACTTTCATCAATGGCTGAGCAAGCAATTTTTCATAATTTCTTTAATCCTAATGCAACAAGGTCTTTTCTGTTCTTCATAATTTAAACGCATCGCGAATTGCTTACCTTGTAAACCTCACCAAATCCTCCTTCACCTAACTTGTTATCAGGGGAGAAATTGTTTGTGGCAGCTTCTATAGAACTCAAATCAAATTGCAAGGACTCCACAGTTGAAATCTCATCTCCATCTACACAACACAGACAGATCTTCGATTGAGTTTTTGAGAAAATTATTATCCAACATCGGCAGAGCACACAACAGAAAATACACTGTTTTGTTCCAATTAGAAAAGATTTCTAATGTTCTTTACCATCTTTTTCTGGCAAGGAAACTCTGTTTTTTCTTGCCCTTCTTCCCAGGAAACTGAACCCCATGCAGAAAAGCACCATAGAAACAGCAATGGGAATGACAATGGCTACAATCACAATTATTGAAACATGGCCTTTTTCTGAATGAAAACAAAAATGTGTCAATCATATGCAGTGCACAGTAATTCAGTGAGATAATTAATTGCTTTATTCTTCACGATATATTTTAAGTTCTAATACAAATATTTTTCTTAAAGAAAATGAAATAATAATTTCGGATGTTCAGAAAATAAGAATCAAAATTACATTTATTGAGTTTTCTTAGCTTCTTTCAAACTAGATTCTCTTGGTGAAAATTTAAAACGAGAGAAAGAGACAGCAATATTGCTATTACTATCAAAAAGTGAAAACAAAAAGCCTAAGGGATTGGTTCAGTGTACTACTCCCTTCCCTAACTTTTTAAATTTGAATCTCGAAACCAACACTCATAAGCATTTATTTTAAAAAATATATGTCTTTAAGATCTCTTGAAAAAGGATAAACTGGTTATATAATACTTCAACAATTGAATGGAAAGAGCGAAAACTGAAAAAGAAAAGAAAGGACAGGGTTGGATTCCCATTAATTATATAGGTAAGCACAAGCTTTTAGTTTATATGAGCTAAAAATCGGAAATGGCAAGAGAAAAAATATAAAAATTGATCCGAAGTCTTGGATACTTCTATCCATTGACTATTTTACAATACATGCATGGTTTAAGGATATGTATATTGTATTTCTAGTCAAAAAATCAATTATTTTATTCTTCAAAATATATTTTAATAATAATAATAAAATCATTATCATTATTATTATTATTATTATAAAAGAATAATTTTGAAAAGATAGTAGCATTATTACTATCATAAAAGAGAGAAAAACAAATGCTCTTAGACACTGACTCCAAAGTTATAAAAAAAAAAAGGAGTAAATTCTTTTAACCATTATACTAACCCATTAAAATTAATTAGTACAAACATACTTTGATATGTAAAAAGTTATAATTCTATATATGAATTCTCCACCCTTTTTGAGTTTATGTTATCATCTGAAAAAAAACTATTTATGTTCACATTTAAAAAAAATCCAAAGAAAAATCTTAGGAAGGAAATAAATTTTATGTAAGAGATAGAAATGCTCAAACAAATACAATAAAACATTCCATGAAATCTTAAATTGAAATATTAATTATCCATTTATCACAGCATGTTTCATCAATAAATCCATTTCCTAATCCATCTTTGAATAATGTTAGACTATCTGGTGATTTACAAGACCCAGAAGATTGCAACTAATTACTTTTTCATAACAGAAATAATTAAGTAAAAAATTAAACAAAATGAATTTTAAGCAATATTTAATCTTTAATTTTTGTCTTCTTAATTATAAAATAATAAATTATTTTTCTAGTGAGAATTAAAAAAATGTAATTTTTCTTAGAAATATGCCATAAATAAATAATTGGAAAAGGAATTGAATTTAATTTTTTAATCTTTTTTTTAAGTTACAATAAAAAACCTAATACGTGTCTCTTTTTTTTACAAGTCAAAATTAGCAACAAAAAATTTGCTTGATCATGAAGGAAGGACAATTATAATCAATTGTTTAAATTGAAACCAAATAAAGACTATGTTGGTCCAACTAATTAATTTGGACAAAGCAAAAGAAAGAAAAAGAAAAAAAAAATCAAACCAACTTTACCTTTTGGTCTTGTCAATGGAGAGGGAGGAGGAGGTGGTGGCTTTGCCGCAACCGTTGTTATATTATAAAACTTAAAGGTTTCATACCGGACATTACAACTTGGATATAGGATGCTTGCTCCTGGCTTTTGGCTACAGCAACTAGGCAAAATAGAAATAGCTATCCTAAGACATCGATTACAATCCGAGCTTGACAAGTCCGGTGTGCACTGCGCAAGGCTGTACAAGTTTAGAGACTTGGTAAAATATACTTCTTCAACTGCAAACTTTTTACCTCCTGAAGTAGCAATTGTAGCCTGAGTGACTGTATCATTCATGGTGGTTGCCACTAGCCGGTTAAAGCGTTCAGGTTCGTCTGCGATATTCTGATCAGATTTAAACAGGAACTCTCCAGGGTCTTGGTCCATGGTAGCGAAAAAAGCCCTGTTTGAGCAGCGCAAGAGGCACAAATCGTACCATAAAATGACCACTTTTTCAACTGGGCAACGTTGGATTGCCTCTTTGGCAGCCAAGGCGACACAATTCTGGCAAGCATTTTTGTTAACGTCGCCACGGCAAAGAAACAGGCCATAAACATCATCAGGGTCCAGCCCTATAGAGGAGTTGTAGAATCCATCAAGATTATTGCGGGTTGCATTGGACACAAGTGAAGAAAGAAGGAGATTTAAATTGGCTTGGTAAGTGCTGTTTCTCGTGTAAGTAGTATCGTTACTGCATGAATTATAGAGAAAAGAAGGGTCCTGTGATTTAGTGATAGTAGCAAGGCTAAGCGAGGAGAGTAGGACTATGAAGAAATTGAGAGACTTCATTTTTTATTTTTTTTTGTTGATCAAGTTCTCTAGCAGCGAGCAGCTCTTATTTTTTCACCTATCCCAGCCAAAATATGAAGACTGAATCAAGTCAACGAAGAAATAATGCTGCATTCACTGTTTGCTTGTGCTTTTAGGGGAGAAAAATAGGTACGTGCTAATGGTCTTGATTAACTTTCAAAACTACTCCATTATTGTGTAGAACTGACCTATTAAACTTTCAAGGAGACACAAGTCTTCAAGGTAATGCGTGGGTTGCAATGCTAGTGGACGGAGAGTCATTATCAATCACTGTTCTTTGCCGTGTTGCTCTCTGCTTTCCTGGTGTGATCATTTCTTTAAATTTTCTACAAAATGTTTTTTCGACTAAGGGATTTACATTTGCAATTATCTGTCTATTAGAGTTTCGGGATACTTCTAGTTTTATAATTATAATAATTTTATAATTTTTTTTATAAAATAATTAACCTAACATCATGTCTTCTATCTTGACGATCAAATGCCTAATACAAGTTATAAATCAAGTACACTCGGTAGGTTCTAGCCATGCATAACCTCAAAAGGATTGAATTAAGTACACTTGATGTGTTCAACTCGTACTTTATAAGTATATTCATTGGGGAAAAAAATTTGACCCACCACTGGTTAGATCGAAAATTTAAATGTTAAAGATGGTTCAAAGGATTAATGAACAACTATAAAAATATTCGCTTTGACTAAAAAGGCAATAGAGTAAGTCGCATAGACATTTGTTTGGTTTAAAGACTTTTGAACACATCTCAAATAAGATTATCCAACCAAGTACAATAGTTTAAACCATATAATATTTAAGTTATAACAATCAATATTTATAAAATAGAAAAAAGATACAGAACCAAGAGAGAGAATTAAAAAGCATTAGAAACAGCATTATTGTTTTGAAATACATCTCATTGAGGCTCATAAAAAATAAATTGTTTGATTTTTAAGACCATACGGCATTCATAAATTTTGTTCTCCAATCCCCTGTATAAACTAACATGCATGCATGTTTGGGAGACTGTTTTCTTCGCATTAACGAGGATATAGTTCTGTGATAGACACATCATTCACGGACAAAGGCTTCGACTTGATATTAGATTGGTCAGACTCCAGCTCTGTTAATGGCAAGCTTGAGATGGTCATGCTTTGCTCAAAGCTTGATGGCTCTCGAGGCAATGGTAGCGATATCGAGAAACTAGTGAGCATGAGAACTACTGATGTCAATGTGGGTCTATCGTTTGGATCTTCTTGGACACACAGTAAGGCAATATGGAGGCATCTAGTGATCTCATTTCTAGAGTAAGAATCTCCTAAGCTTGGATCCACTAGTTCCAGTGCTGCCCCATTTTTCCATTGCTGCCATGCCTGAAACAATCAGCAGCTATGTTAGGTAACATTCTTCTTTTTCTCCCCTTTTAAGATGAGTAGTTGATCTTGGCATGAATAAAATAAAAATGTGTACAATGAATTTTCTCTTACATATCTTAGAAGGCCCATGCCATTGTCTGATTGATAGAAACTGCTGTTCTTTTTGCCACTGATAATCTCGAGTATCAAGACACCGAAACTATACACGTCTGACTTAACGGAGTACTGTCCGTGCATTGCGTACTCCGGAGACATGTAACCACTAGAGTATATCCAACAATCAGCATCGATTACAGAAAAAGAACATCGACAATTAATGCTTTCAATATATACTCTAATAAATAGCTAATTGCAAACTGAATTGGTTTCGTATATCCAAATGATTTTATCCTCTTAAATGGATTGTCCATGCAAATCTG
>Ga0307513_10009835_pt1 | contig 12076 bp, 11 predicted proteins | sample 15_EM_MG_FD_202174 | JGI IMG/M metagenome (GOLD analysis project Ga0307513, IMG submission 202174) | Populus trichocarpa ectomycorrhiza microbial communities from riparian zone in the Pacific Northwest, United States - 15_EM | ecosystem: Host-associated > Plants > Roots > Unclassified | place... | reverse complement strand
ATCGTCGGCATCATGGCGATTTCCTTCATCGTCATTCAATTCGCTCCCGGCGGCCCTGTCGAGCAGGTGATTGCCCAACTGACCGGCCAGGCCGACAGTGCCGACCAGCGCCTGTCCGGCGGTGGCGATCTTCTCGGTGGCGGCGGTAGCGACGAAGGCTCGAAATATCGCGGCGCCCAGGGGCTCGATCCGGAACTGATCGCCAAACTCGAAAAGCAGTTCGGCTTCGACAAGCCGCCGCTCACGCGTTTCCTCGAAATGATGTGGAATTATAGCCGCTTCGATTTCGGCGAGAGTTTCTTCCGCAATACCTCCGTGCTTGAACTCATCAAGGAGAAGCTGCCGGTGTCGATCTCGCTCGGCATCTGGATCCTGATCTTCTCCTATGCGATCTCCATCCCGCTCGGCATCCGCAAGGCGGTCAAGGACGGATCGACCTTCGACGTCTGGACGTCGGGCGTCATCGTCATCGGCTATGCTGTACCGAGCTTCCTCTTCGGTATCCTCCTGATCGTGCTTTTCGCCGGCGGCTCCTTCTACGACTGGTTTCCGTTGCGTGGCTTGGTCTCCGACAATTTCGACCAGTTGGCCTGGTGGCAGAAGCCGCTCGATTATTTCTGGCACCTGACCTTGCCGCTGATTTCGCTCTCGCTATCCGCCTTCGCGACGACGACGCTGCTGACGAAGAACTCCTTCATCGAGGAGATCAAGAAGCAATATGTCGTCACCGCCCGCGCCAAGGGCCTGAACCAGCGGCAGGTGCTCTACGGCCATGTCTTCCGCAACGCCATGCTGATCATCATTGCCGGTTTCCCCGGCGCTTTCATCTCCGCCTTCTTCACCGGCTCGCTGCTGATCGAGAATATCTTCTCGCTGGATGGCCTCGGCCGCCTTGGTTATCTCTCGGTTGTCAACCGCGATTACCCGATCGTCTTTGCCACGCTCTACATCTTCTCGCTGCTCGGCCTCGTCGTCAGCCTGGTCTCCGACCTGATCTACACCTGGATCGATCCGCGCATCGATTTCGAGCGGAGGGATGTCTGATGGACGCCGCCGCAAATCCTGTCGTCACCACGCCCGTCAAGCCGCCGCGCAAGGGCCTGCTTGCGCCGACCAATATCCGCCGCTGGCAGAATTTCAGGGCGAACGGCCGCGGTTACTGGTCGCTGTGGCTGTTCATGGTGCTGTTCGTGCTCTGTCTGTTTGCCGAGTTCATCGCCAACGACCGGCCGATCATCGCCTCCTACAAGGGCGAGATCCTGGTTCCCGTTCTGATCGACTATCCCGAGGAGAAGTTCGGCGGCTTCCTTGCCGAGACCGATTATCGCTCCTCGGTCATCACAGACGAGATCAATGCCAATGGCTGGATGATCTGGCCGCCGATCCGCTATTCCTACCGGTCGGTCAATTCCAACATTCCGCATTCGGCGCCGACCGCCCCCTTCTGGCTGATGACCAAGGAGGAGCGCTGCTCGGGCTATCCGCAAGGGGTGAGCGATCCCGATTGCACCTTCGGCAATCTCAACTGGCTCGGCACCGACGATCAGGCGCGCGACGTGCTGGCGCGCGTCATCTATGGCTTCCGCATATCGGTGCTTTTCGGCCTGGCACTGACCATCTGCTCGGCTGTTATAGGCGTGACGGCAGGTGCGGTGCAGGGCTATTTCGGCGGCTGGACCGATCTGCTGCTGCAGCGCTTCATCGAAATCTGGTCGTCGATGCCGGTGCTTTATATCCTGCTCATCATCGCCGCCATCCTGCCGCCCGGCTTCTTCGTGCTGCTCGGCATCATGCTGCTCTTCTCCTGGGTCGGCTTCGTCGGCATCGTGCGTGCCGAATTCCTGCGTGCCCGCAATTTCGAATACGTCCGCGCCGCCCGCGCGCTCGGCGTCAACAACCGCACCATCATGTGGCGCCACCTGCTGCCGAACGCGATGGTGGCGACGCTCACCTTCCTGCCCTTCATCCTCTCCGGCTCGATCACCACCCTGACCTCGCTCGATTTCCTCGGCTTCGGCATGCCGCCGGGCTCACCGTCGCTCGGCGAAATGATCGCCCAGGGCAAGACCAACCTGCAGGCGCCATGGCTCGGCCTGACGGCCTTCTTCTCCATGTCGATCATGCTGTCCTTGCTGATTTTCATCGGCGAGGCCGTGCGCGATGCCTTCGATCCGAGGAAGACGTTTCAATGAGTGACATGACAGAACCGCTGCTTTCCGTCCGTGATCTCTCGGTTGCCTTTCACCAGGGCGGCGAGACCTCGCTCGCCGTCGACCACATCTCCTTCGATATCGCCAAGGGCGAGGTCGTAGCACTCGTCGGTGAATCCGGCTCCGGCAAGTCGGTTTCGGCCAACTCGATCCTGCGGCTTTTGCCCTATCCCTCCGCGAGCCATCCCTCCGGCGAAATCCTGTTCAAGGGCAAGGACCTCTTGAAGGCGTCGGAGCGGGAACTGCGCGAGGTGCGCGGCAACGACATCACCATGATCTTCCAGGAGCCGATGACCTCGCTCAATCCGCTTCATACGATCGAGAAGCAGATCGCCGAGATACTCGCCCTGCATCAGGGCATGACCGGCCAGCCGGCGCGCCAGCGCGTGCTGGAATTGCTGAACCAGGTCGGCATCCGCGAGCCGGAGAAACGGTTGAAGGCCTACCCGCACGAACTGTCAGGCGGCCAGCGCCAGCGCGTCATGATCGCCATGGCGCTCGCCAATCGGCCGGAGCTGCTGATCGCCGACGAGCCGACCACCGCACTCGACGTCACCGTGCAGGCGCAGATCCTCGAGCTGCTGCGGCAATTGAAGGCCGTGCACGGCATGTCGTTGCTGTTCATCACCCATGATCTCGGCATCGTGCGCAAATTCGCCGATCGCGTCTGCGTCATGACCAAGGGCAGGATCGTCGAAACCGGAACGGTCGAGGAAGTCTTCGCCAATCCTAAGCACGAATATACCCGGCATCTTCTCGCCTCCGAACCGCGCGGCGAACCGCCGCTCGCCGATCCGTCGAAACCGATGGTGATGGAGGGTTCGGATATCCGGGTCTGGTTCCCGATCAAATCAGGGCTCATGCGCCGCGTCGTCGACCATGTGAAGGCGGTTGACGGCATTGATCTTTCGTTGCGCGCCGGGCAGACGCTCGGCGTCGTCGGCGAGTCCGGTTCCGGCAAGACCACGCTCGGCCTTGCACTTACCCGGCTGATTTCCTCGCAAGGTCGGATCGCCTTTGTCGGCACGGATATAGCCGGCTATTCATTCAGTGAGATGCGGCCGCTGCGCAACCAGTTGCAGGTCGTTTTCCAGGATCCCTACGGTTCGCTCAGCCCCCGCATGTCGGTCGGCGATATCGTCGCCGAAGGATTGAAGGTGCATGAGCGGTCGCTGACATCAGAAGAGCGCGACGAGCGCGTCTGCTGGGCGCTGGAGGAGGTGGGTCTCGATCCGCTCACCCGCTGGCGCTATCCGCATGAATTCTCCGGTGGCCAGCGCCAGCGCATCGCCATTGCCCGCGCCATGGTGCTGAAGCCGCGTTTCGTCATGCTCGACGAGCCCACTTCCGCGCTCGACATGAGCGTGCAGGCGCAGGTGGTCGATCTGCTGCGCGATCTGCAGAAGAAGCACGACCTCGCCTATCTCTTTATCAGCCACGACCTGAAGGTGGTGAAGGCGCTCGCCAACGACGTCATCGTCATGCGTTTCGGCAAGGTGGTGGAGCAGGGTCCGTCGTCGGAAATCTTCCGCGCGCCGAAGGACGATTATACCAGGGCGCTGATGGCCGCCGCCTTCAACATCGAGGCGGTGCCGACGCCCGCCGTGCAGCAATAAAGAAGATCATGCCCGCAAGTCCTCCCGTTCTCGTCGATATCAAGTTCAATCCCGAAGGCATCGCCCGCGTGCTGAAGACGGCCTTTGCGGACCGCGGCAGCATCAATCTCGCCGATCCGGCCAATCAGGCACGCGATCTTAGCGAGGTCGAATACGCGCTTTTCTGGAAGCCGAATGCCGACCTTTTCGCGCGGGCGCCGAACCTGAAGGTGATCTTTTCGGGCGGCGCCGGCGTCGATCATATCATCGGCATGGCCGGCCTGCCCGAGATCCCGATCGTCCGCTTCGTCGATCGCAGCCTGACCACCCGCATGAGCGAATGGGTGGTCATGCAGTGCCTGATGCATCTGCGGGCGCAATATGCCCATGATAGTCACCAGCGGCAGCGGCAATGGGCAAAACTGATCGCGCCGGAGGCGGCGGAGATAACAGTCGGCATCATGGGCCTCGGCGTTCTCGGGCAGGACGCGGCCGCCAAGTTGAGAGTGATGGGCTTCAACGTCATCGGCTGGTCGCGCACCCGCAAGCAGATCGACAGCGTCGAAACCTTCGATGCAAGTGAATTGGACAGATTTCTCGCAAAGACCGACATTCTCGTCGGCCTGCTGCCGCTGACGCCTGAGACGACTGGATTCTATGACGCCCGATTGTTTGCGAAGCTGCGCCGCAATGGCGCGCTCGGGCGCCCGGTCTTCATCAATGCCGGCCGCGGTAAGAGCCAGGTCGAGGCCGATATCGTCTCCGCTATCCGGGATGGTACGCTCGGCGGCGCTTCTCTCGATGTCTTCGAGGTGGAGCCGCTTTCAGCCGACAGCCCGCTCTGGGAATTGGAAAACGTCTTCATCACCCCGCATGACGCGGCGGTATCGGAAGAGAACGCGTTATTCCGTCATGTCGAGACGCAGATCGCCCGTTTCGAGCGCGGCGAGCCGCTGCAATTCGTGATCGACCGCGCCGTCGGCTATTGAGGCCCCGGGAACCTTCCCTACGGCTGTCCGTTTCCTCTGCTGTATCTTCACGGCCGGCTCGGCCCGTCAAGACAGCGGAAGGAAACGATGATGGCGCATCATATGGAAACACGCTGGGAAAAATCCGATGGCAAGCTTCACCGAGAAGAACAGATTCCGCCGGTGAAGGCAAAACAGGGGCGCACGGGCTATCGTATCCTGATGGTGCTGATCGTCGCACTCGTCCTTGCTTTCGTGGTCTGGATACCGGTCGAGATCTGGGGTCAGCGCGAGGCAAACGAGGTTGCGCCGCAGCAGCCCGGCCAGCAGCTTCAGTCGCAGCAGCCTGCGCCGACCCTGCAGAACGGCAATGCGGTTCCGACCGAAACCCCGAACACGGCGCCTGCCGCGCCGAATGTGGCGCCCGCCGCACCTGCTCAATAAACCGTGAGCAAAATGACCTATCGCGTCCCGCCGCCATGCCGTGGTGGGACGTTTATTGTTTTGTCTGGACTTTGTCTGCCGATTTTTCGATAAGAAGGCGCACGAGCCGGTTTCGTGTGCCCGGCCCGGAACTTGGCAGCACCTGACCGGATTGGACAGGGGCAGGAGTTTCATGGCCAGGACCGATATCGCACGACGCGTCTACAATCACGCCTGGAAACTCGATCCGATCATCCGCAGTCTGATCGATACGGATTTCTACAAGCTTTTGATGCTGCAGATGATCTGGAAGCTCTATCCCGATGTGGATGCTTCCTTCACCCTCATCAACCGCACCAAGCGCGTCCGTCTTGCCGAGGAGATCGATGAAGGTGAACTGCGCGAGCAGCTCGACCATGCACGCACGCTGAGGCTCTCCAAGAAGGAGATGATCTGGCTTGCGGGTAACAGCTTCTACGGCCGCGCCCAGATCTTCGAGCCGGAATTCCTCGCCTGGCTTTCCAACTTCCAGCTTCCCGAATACGAGCTGTCGAAGAAGGACGGTCAATATGTGCTGGATTTCCACGGATCGTGGAAAGAAACCACCATGTGGGAGATCCCGGCGCTCGCCATTATCAACGAGCTGCGTTCGCGCTCATCGATGAAGGCGCTCGGTCCTTTCACCCTCGATGTGCTCTATGCCCGCGCCAAGGCGAAGATGTGGTCGAAGGTCGAGCGGCTGAAGGAGCTGCCGGGCTTGCGTATTTCCGATTTCGGCACGCGCCGCCGTCATAGTTTTCTCTGGCAGCGCTGGTGCGTCGAAGCGCTGAAGGAAGGCATCGGCCCGGCTTTTGCCGGCACCAGCAATGTGCTGCTGGCGATGGATTCAGATCTCGAAGCCGTCGGCACCAATGCGCACGAACTGCCGATGGTGGCCGCAGCCCTTGCCGAAACCGACGAGCAGCTGCGCAACGCGCCCTACAAGATCCTGCGCGACTGGAACAAGCTCTATGGCGGCAACCTGTTGATCGTCCTGCCGGATGCTTTCGGCACCGCCGCTTTCCTGCGCGACGCGCCGGAATGGGTTGCGGACTGGACCGGCTTCCGTCCTGATAGCGCCCCGCCGATCGAAGGCGGCGAAAAAATCCTCGAATGGTGGAAGAAGATGGGCCGCGATCCGCGCCAGAAACTGCTGATCTTCTCCGACGGCCTCGATGTCGACGCCATTATCGATACCTACAAGCATTTCGAAGGCCGCGTCCGCATGAGCTTCGGCTGGGGCACGAACCTGACGAATGATTTTTCCGGCTGCGCGCCGATCGAGATCTCCGGCCTCAACCCGATCTCGGTCGTGTGCAAGGTCAGCGACGCCAACGGCCGCCCGGCGGTCAAGCTCTCCGACAATCCGCAAAAGGCGACCGGCGAGCCAGCCGAAGTCGAACGCTACCTGAAATTCTTCGGCAGCGAAGACAGGGTCGATCAGACTGTTCTCGTCTGAGGTCAGGCCCGGCTTCGATGCGGGGCGCCATCGTGCCGATGGCGCCCGATCACGGAAGACGGCGGCAATCAGCTCGCGGGCTTCAGCGAGCTGATCATCTCGATCAATTCGGCTTCATGTTTTTCCTGCGTGCCCTTCGAACCCCAGTAGGTGACCAGCAGCAGCTTGCCGGCGCCGGGCGAAAGTATGGATACGCCGATATTGACCGGACCTTCACTGTCCGTTCCGTCCCAGTCGAGATTCTTCACCGGCATGCCATGGAGTTCGGCATCGGATTCCTTCTGGGTCGACTCGTCGATTGTCACGCCGTTCTTCTCAAGGAAGGCGAAGACATCCTCGATCACCTTGTCGCTGCTCTTGTCGTCGGCGACATCGATCGAGAGATAGACGGCGGAATCATCCGATGTGGCGTCGATGCCGGACGCGGTTTCCTTCGGTCCCCAGCTGTCGGGAATGGTGATGGAGGCAATGGGCTCATCGCTTGGAAATTCGAGTGTCGCAGCCTCGGAAACGGCTGGCAGAAATGCGGCCAGCGCAGCGGCAAGAAGAAGCTTTCTCATGTGTGGATCCCCCGTATAGGTCTCGTCCCGCGAGTGGCAATCAGCGCAACCCGCTTTGAATCAGGACGAGACGACGCCCAGCATTGGTAACCGATGTCTTTTGCGCGAGGCTTAAGAATGTGGCCGGATAATAGCCAAACCGGTTTTCGTCAGCCTATCTAAAGGCGCGACGGATCATGAGGCGAAGGCGCCACCAGTCCGCGGCGCATCGGCAGGCCCCGCCATCGCATCCTCGATCGACCAGCCGAAGCGCCAGGCGTCGAACATCGCATACCATTCCTGGAGATCGGTGATCGGCAGGACATCCGGCTTCGACATCGGGTTGTCGGCCAGGCTGCGACCAAGGGCACGGTCGCGCGCGCCGCGCGCCTGCATCTCAAGCAGATTCTCGAACATCATTACCCCCGGCCTTTATCCGATGGATTTATGCAATCATGCTAATGAAGCCTTGTCGAGTCCGGATGCAGTTGTTCCGGTTTTGCACAGGATTAGCCCTAATTCGCTAATCAGGGAGGCCCGGCTTCCTGGCTGGGGTCCGCCACCGAGCCTCCCGGCTGGCCGAATCATGTGAAAGCGGCAGCGCCGACAAACTGCCGTCTTCCGGCCGGGCTGATCCAACCCTGATGGTGACAGGGGTTAACCGCCGGTTAATATCCACCGGTCTCGTCCCGATTTCACGCAGTCACGCAGCTTGGGGCCGGCTGGCATTCCCTCGGGTTCTTATGCAGCCAACCTGCGGAACCGGGGCCTGATCCGGTCAAGATAATAATTGCCGGGAGACGGCGCCGCAGTCATCGCACGGGCTTCCGAGGAGGGAACGCCTTCGAACAGACGCTCCTGACCGTTCTTGAAACAAATCCGCAGCAGGCCGTCCTCCTGGCTGAAGTAGACGGATTTGATGATCTTCGACTTTACCGATAGTTCTTCCACCTGTTTTGCCTCTGTTTTTTTAATTTGGCAGAGCATAAGGCGGCATATGCAAAATTGCGGTGAAGCCGCATGGTAAAAATTCCGGAATCTTCGGGTGTGGCAAATCTCGCCGCGCCACTGCCGCGAGCAGTCGTTTGGTGATCTGGCGATCGTCCGCCGCCGCTTTAACTTGCTGAAGGTGGCCGACATCCTGTTCCTCAGTCTGCGTTTCCGAGGCGCCACGCTGCTGCCCTGCGCGATGTTTACCGAAACACGCTCTGCATTTGACAGCATCGTATTTTAATGACGATATCTTCGACTCAAAGATGAGTGGCAGGTGGCGGGGGTTGCAGTGCTTGGCGAAACGTTTTCCTTTGTAAGGCGTAATCTACTTTTTTTCTGTTTAGTTGTCGCAATGAGTTGCGCGATCATCGTCTTCAGTGAGTACAGCGGTCGAACAGGCGGCGGATCAACGCAGTCTTTTATTGCGTTATATCTCGGATATTACGTCCAGAGCGGAATATTGAACGGGACAGGGCGAGGATCGCCATTCAACCAAGGCAAAATGGTTGGGTTTGGTGGCTACATTTGGAAAAATGTCCTTATCCTGGTTGCGGCGATGGGCATCGGAATTGGCGTCCCTCTTGCACTTGTTGGAGCTTCCTTTTCAAGGGAGGGTTTAATGTTCCTATGCGGCGCGCTGGTAGCAATTGCTTATCCATTGCTCCTCGCCCTTGTAGGAACTTGGCCCACTTCCGGAATCGTGGGTTCGGTTAGTGGCCTTGCCGATGCTTTTGGCAGGGGCCGACGAGGTGTTGTCCCAACCTTCTTGCGCCTGTTTGCCGGGCTTGTTCTTCCCTTTATTGTTACGTTGGTATTGATAACCGCAGCGGCTTCGGTGTCGTCCGAAGTGGACACTGTCTTTCAGGATGGCCAAATAAACCTGATCGCTTTGGTACTACTTGTTGTTTCCCAATGCCTGGGGATATTTGGAATATGCTATGCTTCAATCGTTCTGGCTCGCAAATTTCAGATTTCCGAGGCCTCGCGGTTCTCCAAGGGAGAAGGACATCAAGGAGATGCGATCTTGGCGACGAACGAGATCTCGGACATCTTCCGATAGCAATTCGCACCGGATCGTTCTCGTGGCTATCTCACTTTCCAACGCCCAAGGTGCGGCAATCCGACATCAGGACGGGTCCGGTGGAAGGGTTTGGGCTTCATCCAGCAAGTCGAAGAGCGCTATGAACTCTCCAATCGCGGTCCGTCGCTAGGCGGGCGAATGCACTCGCGCTCAAGCGGCACTGGAAAAAAGTAAACGTCTAAATCCTTGTCACCCCCGGCCAAGCCGGGGATGACAGGAGAACGGCCTACGCTGCCTTGGCAATCTCGCCATGCGGATCGAGCACGAATTTCGTGGCCGCGCCCTCATCGAAGATCTTGTAGCCCTCGGCGGCCTCCTCGAGCGAGATCACCTTTGCATTGACGACGTCGGCGATCGGAAGGCGGTCGTGCAGGATCGCCTGCATGAGCTGACGGTTATATTTCAGCACCGGCGTCTGGCCGGTGTGGAAGGATTGTGCCTTTGCCCAGCCGAGACCGAAGCGCAGCGACAGGTTGCCGTGTTTTGCTGCATTGTCGACTGCTCCCGGGTCCTCCGTCACGTAAAGGCCGGGGATGCCGATCGAACCCGCCGCCCGGGTGATCTCCATCATCTGGTTCAGCACGATCGCCGGCTGCTCGCCGCCGCTATGGCCGCGCGCTTCGAAACCTACGGCATCGATTGCGCTGTCCACTTCGTTTGTGCCGACGATCTGGGCGATCATGTCTCCGAGCCGGTCGCTCTTCGAGAGATCGACGGGTTCGAACCCGACCTTCGCGGCATGCGCAAGTCGATCCTTGTTGAAATCGCCGATCATCACCACCGCTGCGCCAAGAATGCGCGCAGAAGCCGCTGCGGCAAGGCCAACGGGGCCGGCGCCTGCGACGTAAACCGTCGAGCCGACACCGACGCCGGCTCTGACGGCGCCGTGAAAGCCGGTCGGCAGGATATCGGAAAGCATGGTCAGATCGCGGATCTTTGCCATGGCCTGGTCGCGATCCGGGAACTTCAGCAGGTTGAAATCGGCGTAGGGCACAGTGACATAGCGGGCCTGCCCGCCAATCCAGCCGCCCATGTCGACATAGCCATAGGCGCCGCCCGCGCGCGACGGATTGACCGTCAGGCAGACGCCCGTGTCCTGGGTTTTGCAGCAACGGCAACGGCCGCAGGCGACGTTGAAGGGAACGGAGACGATGTCGCCGATCTCCAGCATCTCGACGTCGACGCCTTTCTCGATGACCTCGCCGGTAATTTCATGGCCGAGAACGAGACCAGGCATGGCGGTGGTGCGCCCGCGCACCATGTGCTGGTCCGAACCGCAGATATTCGTCGAAATCACCTTCAGGATAACGCCGTGCTCGATGCGGCGGCCGTCCGGGGCCTCAAGTTTCGGGTCATCGATGTCGTGGACCTCGACTGTTCCGGGTCGCATATAGACGACGCCTCGGTTCTTGCTCATTTTCATCTCCTCCGTTGAAAATGCCATCGACCGCGCACGGCTCCTCCCGTTGCGCAGTCATCGATGCAGCTTAGATCAGAATGAGATAGGCGCCGTTCCGTTTACGACTATTGGCTGTTCGAAACGGCCGCTCGTTCGGCGTCCCGCGCCAATGCCGCCGGCAGGCCGGGCATTTGTGCGCATAAGTCCCGCCGCTCTGTTTTGCGAGCTTGCGTTACAGGTGGTGGCTGATTGGCGGGGTGCTCTTGCCGGAGCCGAAGGAGTCGGTGCGCGACCGATACTGGCGCTCGTACCGGCGAGCGGTTCGCGCCTCACGCCAGTACGCCGAGGCCAGCTCGAGCAGAGCTTCTAGCAAGACCTCGAATTAGGGCCGTCAACAGGCAGTCCATAGCGTTACCCCCGATGTTTGGGGGCAGCACCTCCCCGACGACTATGTGGGAGATGCACGCAAACATTGTGAGGGCTGAATTCAAAAAAATGCGAGATTCCGAAGGGCGTCTTTGCTCGCTGATGAGAGCAGCGACTGCTCTGGATCGGGATCGATCCCTTCGATGATATCGGGCTGGTTGCTCTTCACATTGCCGACATCAGGACAGATCGACCACATGGTCATCCGTTCGCTTGGGAACTACGTCTTGGGATCATGCGCCGGCGGCTCTTCGGATAACCATCGCTGATAGTCTTTTTCATGCAGGATGACGGGCATCCGGTCATGGATCGTTTCCATCATTTCGTTGGCAGCGCATGTGACGATGGTGAAGCCGCTGGCCGGTTTCCGGATCGCGCCATATCTTCCACAGTCCGGTAAAGGCAAAAGGCTTTCCGCTCTTCAGCTTCTGGGATCAAAGCGAGGTATTGAGATGCTGGGATCACTTTTAGGATCAAAACATTTCAAGATCTAGGAAAATGCGGAAAATTCAATGGCTTGGATGTATAAATATGGCGGACAGGGTGGGATTCGAACCCACGGTACGCTTTCACGTACACACGCGTTCCAGGCGTGCGCCTTAAACCACTCGGCCACCTGTCCTTTTTTGGCGTTCGCGCCCGGATAGGAGCAAATCGTCGGAACGGCGCGATATATACCGATGAATTTTTGTCGATCAACCTAAATCTAACAGTTTTTTGACTTCCTTCCGATAAAACTCACCCGGCGCCATCCATTGTGCTTCCCCCTATCGATGACTATGTAGTTCTTCAGGTGGAGAATGGCGCGGCCGGCCGGAATTGTCCGGCATATCGAGCGTCGGAGGATTTGATGCGTTTCCTGTTGCGTCTGGCGAGTCTTGTCGCGCTTGCGGCGGCCGTTATTGCCGGGACCATCGATTCGATCCAGTCGGTTGCGGCGTCCT
>Ga0307513_10009834_pt1 | contig 12076 bp, 11 predicted proteins | sample 15_EM_MG_FD_202174 | JGI IMG/M metagenome (GOLD analysis project Ga0307513, IMG submission 202174) | Populus trichocarpa ectomycorrhiza microbial communities from riparian zone in the Pacific Northwest, United States - 15_EM | ecosystem: Host-associated > Plants > Roots > Unclassified | place... | reverse complement strand
CGATTTTTTGATGAGGCCATGTCAAGTTAAGCTCTTCACATTGTATATTGGCGGGAGTGTCTCCCAGTGATATGATCGACTTGCGTAGGATATCTGCCAACAGATTCAGTTCACCTCGGGAATGGATGGGAATAAATGCTTACCCATGGAACTCGATGCCGCGATGACCACCGTCCCCGATTCGTTGGCGTACTGCTTGACGATGTTGAACCCAATACCGCGCGAGGCGCCAAGGACGAGTACAACCTTGTTCCTCCGCAACTCGCTCAACCTTACTTTTTCCTTCTCCACGTCGACCCCGCCATTCTTTCCATTGGCGATTCCTTGCGGAGATCCAATAACGCCTTTTAGGGTAACCATGCTGAGTGGAAGGAGCGCGCGAAGACACGCCAGAGGGAGAAAGACCAAGAGCGTGATAAAGAACGACGCGGAAGATACAGCGATGGTGGCGAGTGAGATGAAGAGGTTCTGGATAGTATACGACACAGAGGGTATTTGGCGGGGCGAAATAAAGCTCAAGTTAAACCGAGGACTCTTCTGGCTGTGCGCCTTGTGGTTTCTGATAACCCTTGACATAATTGAGGAAAGAGGTGCCCAAGATCGCTCGAGTGGATAGGTTTCACGTTGGGCGTGGAGGATGGTAGTTCGCGTAAGAGGTGAAAGTGGTCCGTTCCGGGATAATTATACAATCGCACGCGTGCAAGCGCCTAAAATGGATCCGATCGCTAATTCTCGCTTATGCATTTTTACCACGCTCTCGCTTGTATGCGTTATTCTGCTCTCTAATGCTGTTTTCACTTTGGCCACATATTGAGGTGGAAATAAGTGCCTGAATGGGAAAAGTCAGTCTGCGAGTTTATGGAGACAAACATCTATTTGTGACCGGGTTGAATGAGTCTTTCTCCACGGGCCAATTACCTTCTTCTCATTTCCTTAAGTAATGTAAGCCTGGTGAGGCTCACAACATAGACGATCTCCGGATATTTGTTATGTCTTGTTATATTTTCATCTTACATTCCAGTAGTGTCGATTACATTTTCCTTATCATTACATTCACCACATCGTCACCTTGTATCGTCGTCTCTAGTTCGTTTGAGAATCATACGCTGGTCCTGTCAATTTCCCGGACCGACAACCAGTGAGGCTGCAGTAAGACGGCAGCCTTCCAAGTAATTTGGTTTTAGGCAGTGTGATTCCAGTAGGCGCGATGACCTCGGAATACATAAGATAACTCCTAATACTTATATAGTTGATTTCTTGAAAGAGCTTGGGATGGGGAGTTCAGGCGCCCGAAGGATCGACGGGCCATTTAGGTAAGCATGCTAACGTTCTCGTTCTGTCTTTTTTTCACCACCGGACACTGGTTGTACACTCAAGCACTTCTCGTGGGAGAACATTCAAATTTCCTCAGGAGACGACGATCAAATATGCTGCTGGAACGCGGTGACCCCACCAATCCAATGTACCTGCGTTTGAAGATCTACGCCGAACCCCACGAAAGTGGAGTGATGAAATCGACGGCATTGAGTTGATAATGGGTGGGTTGATCGAGGTATATGTTACCAAGGATAAGCTGCGAGCATTGTGAGCTGTATGTTATACACCATCTCACTCAATCTGAAAACCTGATGCATTTCCAATAGTATTGATCGCATAGAAAAAGGACTGCAAGAAGTTAGCCTCTAATCACCGGCAGATCGCAATGTTCGAATTATGTAACCACCACACAGTGCCATGTTAGTGAAAGCAACGTTACGTTTGTCAGTTTTTCCGGGTAAATTTCCTGATCTCTCGTAATTTTGATCAGTGTTCTCCTGACAGCACAGTTTATACAGTTATCCTAGTCCGCATCTATTCTAGAGTCAGCATCCCAACTTGATTCCAACAAATCATCATATTTTCAGCCAACCATCCTAACCTCGACTATTGGTTGACGAGGGCCTTCGGGAACAGTGGTTCACCCACCCACCGTGACATCCCCGTTCACCAAACAAGTCAATGGCTGATTCATCCAGCCATCTACTATCCACCGCTACCGTGGTCACGGTTAATTCAATACTACCTGTTATATTACGAAAGCAGCATGAGAACGAGCTAGAATTACTTTATGGGGTAGTAGGAATCGATTCCACTTTGATACTTTCCAAGGAACACTATTGGTATTACGGCCACGTGTTGTACACGTGCCTACAGGACCTCATCGATTATCTCTCCTTGACGTTGACTCCCTACCTTCTCAACGTGTTCCCATCCACCGATGGCTGAAATCGGCGCGGCGGTTGTCGGTGGAGGTTTCGCACTAGCCGCAGCTGGTTATTCAGTTGGTACTGGATTCACATCGCGGCATGAGAATACGCACGCCCAACAGGTCGCAGAGATGAAGCGTCATATTTCAGATTTCGAAGCGGCATACGAGCGACAAGAGGTTACGGAGCATGATTGGCAGCAATTTCTGACCATTCGTGCAGAGTGAGTTATTAGCGCTTGTCACATTTCGTCCGCAACAGGTTGACATATCCAGAGCGAGGCAAAGTGAAGCACAATACGACGATAGTATCGAAGCGTACAAAGAGACACCGGTATACAAGTTTCTCCTCAAGTGGAAGAGAAGGAGACAAGTACGGAAGGAAAAGAAGGCATTGCGGAGAGTGAATAAATTGTTGAGGTCGCATTATTACGTGCGTCTATCTTGAAGTCTAAGCGAGCTTGACGTTCGTGACGATGAGATTGTATATAAACTAGGAATCCACTTCTGATGCATCGGATACATCATCAACAACTGTTGAACATGGCTCACCACCGCGAAGCCGGAGATCCCATAGCGATGAAGACGATGATCGCATTCAATTCTGGGCCCATGAAGTAGCGAACTCATACTCTGACGATGAGCTTGTAGCAAGCCGCAAAGAGGGGCACAAAAGTGAGTGGATAATGCATATTTATTGATCCATTGCTAGCCAGGTGTCCTTACCTATATCTGCAGCATGCCTGGGACACGAAGATGGGGTCACATGCGTTGCACTCTCGCCAGATGGCAAGCGCATAGCATCAGGCTCGGCTGATGATACGGTTAGGATTTGGAATGCTGAGACGCAAGTGATGGTGGAAAGACAATTAGGAGGTCGTGCCATGTCTGTTGCATTTTTGCCTGACGGCAAGCACGTAGTCTCGGGATGGGAGGACGAAACGGTTAAGATCTGGGATGTAGTAACGCAAGATATGGTAGGAGGGCCATTGCGAGACCACCAAGGTCGTGTCACATCTATTGCGTTTTCGCCTGACGGCAAGCACGTAGCCTCGGTATCGCGGCACCAAACTGTTAGGATCTGGGATTTGATGACGCAAGAGAAAGTGGGAGGGCCATTGCAAGGACACCAAGGCTGTGTCTCATCTGTGGCATTCTCATCTGACGGCAGGCGCCTGGCCTCAGGATCGTATGACACGACGATTAGGATCTGGGATGTGGTGACGCAAGAGATGGTGGGAGACCCATTGCAAGGACACGAATGTAATGTCGCATCTGTTGCGTTTTCGCCAGACGGCAAGCGCCTGGCCTCGGGGTCGCATGACAGGACGATTAGGATCTGGGATATGGTGACGCAAGAGAAAGTGAGAGGGCCATTGAGAGGACACCAAGGTAGTGTTGAATGTGTCGGATTCTCACCTGATGGAAAGCGCCTAGCCTCAGGCTCAGATGATAATACGATTAGGATCTGGAATGTGGAGGCGCAGGATATAGAAGGAGGGCCATTACTGGGACACACACATTGGGTCACATCTGTTGCTTTCTCACCTGACGGCAGGCGAGTAGTCTCGGGGTCGTGGGATAAAACGGTTAGGATCTGGAATACAAAGATGGCATAAGAACATACCAGCTCGACGAACAGCGAAAAGTGACCACTCCAGGGACGAATGCGTGAAATGACACAATGGTTGAGAAGGGGAAGAAATCCATTCGAGCACGTATAAAATTGCAAGATCGCACCATGCAGCGTAAGAAAAGAATGGACTAAATAAAATAAGAAAAGGAGATGGGTGCTCATGGATTCACAGTAGTGTCGACTGACACTGTCACACACCTAATACTAAACATTTGAGCATTTAAAAAAATTCGGGTCCATAATTTATTAACCGAAATTCAGAGCTGCTAATGTGAGGAAAGTTGTTCAAAATTGGCATTGCACAAATTGAGAGGGGACCAAGTCGGAGCAGCTCTGAGCCGGAATGCTTCCAAATTGCTCCGACACGGCAGATCCCGTACTCACTAGGGTTCAACGCATATCGTCCTTCTCTGGCAAGATCAACGGTTCGAAAGCCAACTCGTAATCATGATCAGGGGCCCTCCTCCCACCCGCAGCGGTGACCAGCTGCCCATTCGGCATTTGCAATGTCACTCTCTCGCCCTTCGTCTTGAGCACAACTTCCGGCGGCTCACGCATGTAGCCTACCTCCGATGATTCAGAGGTGGGATCAGTGACATCCGCCGTCGCAACCACCGCCGCTAGGAATGAGTTCTTGAAATAACCCATTGGCTTCCGGAACCTAATGCCCGACACGATTGCAGCCAGGAAAATCGGGAGGATTATGAGGACGAGCTGCAAATAAGAGATTGCCGCCTCGTGGGTTTGCACATCCACTGCCACCTTGGAGGCGCGTCCTTCCAAGATCAGACTCCGCGAGGTAAGAAGCTTCTCGATATCTTGTGCGTGGGTGTTATACCAATCCACTCCTGTTTGGTTGAGTGCGACGGCGCTGGTATCTTTTGTTCCGTCGCCAAGGATATCATTGATGATCACCATTGAGGTCGTATCGACTTGTCCCAAAAACCGGGGTTGTGAAGGCGTTGTCGACGGCACGCAATTCATCGAGCGTACTACTCCCCCTTGAGCGATGTTCGTAGCGGACCCGTTACACGCCGCTAGTGGGATGGGTTCATTGGGCAGTATTTCCGAATCCAAGAGTGTAATATTAGTTGACCCGAACCTCATCGCTGCGTAGATGGATGAATTATCCGTTGGATTGGTGAGATATAAATACTCTGTGCTGTATGACACAACCGTCCCCTCACCCTGCTGCATGAACGATCCAAAGGTCAAACTTGTCTTGTTATTTTGCGCCTGGAGAACCGCATCCGCGAGGGCCCGTACTGCGGGTGTCATCACCTGGCTCGGGTCCCCCCATAATCTATTGATGAAATCCGTCACGTCAGCATCTGTAAAAACCAGAGGCGCGTACGAGATCATCGTCGCCTTGAATGTCGTGTGTAGGAACATATGTCGCCTCAACCCTTTTGTCACTGTAAAGACCTGCTTCATCAGTGCTGTTTCCCCTCCGGTGCGCAATCCTCCCCATGGATTGTCTGCGCGGTTAGGTTTTAAAAATTCTGAAGTCGTGTTTGCATCCCACCAGTACTGCGGCTGTCCCAAAGGCGCCTGGAATATCGCCAGGGCGTCCGAGTTATGCAATGAACATTTCCACACCTGGGTTGTAACTGGTGCGTTGGGGTTGGCAGGGTGGACATTGGATAGTGCACAGAACGTCTGCATCGTCATAGTTGTGGTGAGCATAATCGTATCATCCAACCCCACTGCGAAGCCCGTAGGATCCAGCCATATCCGTGGAGAAACCTCCTGGGGGGAAAGTGGCAGCAGGGGTGGAATAGGCTGTGGTGTTCCCGCATCGACCGTTCCAGGAAGAGTAAAGTTGAGTCCTGGAGAGTATAGATTTGCCCCGAGTATATCCTGGATACTGATCTTGTTCAGGTCGCTTTCGGGGTTGGAGATGAAGGTAAGGTACGAGGGCGCCGCGACCACCTGCTTGGCCAATACCCCAGCGTTCACTGTCTTGGATTTGATTACATACCCGGGGGAATCCACGGCCCAGAGCAGTGTGTCATAGAACCCCGCCGCGAAGGTAAGTGCCGCGAAAGAGGACACCAATACGGCTTGTCGGTTGAATTTCCGGGAGAGAGAAAAAAGGAATTTTTGGATGAGGTCTTCGGCGAACATTAGGTACGAGGTGTAATCTTTTGTCCTGAAAGCCAGGAAGGCGAATAATTGAGATATGACAAAAGTCAAAATGATAGTCGCTCCTCTGAAGAGGATATTCTTGATAGCATTTTGGTACACCGGAAACCGGGAGACGAGGAATGGGTTATGGGCAAAGGGGGACATCGGGGACATGGAAGGAGGGGCTTGAGTATAATAAACGTTATATGTATTTCACGATCCAACCCCTTCGAGGTGCGAACGCGCAGTGGGGATGGTTAAAAATACACCCGATCAGGAATGCAAATCATTTTCGGTATCAAGGCACTGTGCCTAGCTTCGAGGCGGCCGGTCCATTCATTATTCATTGTTTCTGCGTCCATTTTGACGTTCTCTTCCCCCTTTGCCCTAATATTTTTGCCCTGCGTATGGACATGTATGCTTACTTCTGTTATCGATGGTCACGAAATCTTGATCCCTTCCGGAATATCTGAATTCGATGTGGCAATGTGCTCTCCTGACCTGAATCTCCCCCATTTAAAGGGGTTCGGTAATGAGAATCACGGACTAGTACCTGGTTATATACGTAAACACAATTTTGAAGGCTATATGTAATCACTAACTAGATATGTATGTATTAGGGCTCCAGAAGGGGATGAACACGTGAACCCTATGCGTGTCAGCGCTTATTATTTATTACTATTAGTGCCTTGGGGTTATTCTAGGGCACCATTGGGATTATGCCTGAACCTTTGAATGAAAACTGTCCTGTAACCTGGAGGAAGTGAGCTAACAGGAAAGCGTAACTATCCCACCGTCAGCAAAAGTTCACAGCTTACTTATTCGCTTTTCTCGCTTTTTTCCCTTTTTCGGCTCCCCCAGAAAGTTAGATCAGGGGGAATCTATCGAAATTACATACAAATTTCTGATGGAACGGGCAGTAAACAGGGTCGCATTTTTTCGCATTTTTTTCACTTGCACAAGCCAAGGAAAGTAAATTGTGATGCAACATATAGGAACTTTCAAAGTCACGAAAAGGGGAGGTCAGTCGGTCAAAAAAAAAGCTAGGATGTTTGGCACAAGATCGGCGAAAGGAAGGAAGCAAGAAAGAGATCTCTGTTTTCCCTCGCTAAGTTGACAGGTGAGAGCAGAGACCCGAGAAGGCTGTCAAATCAGGGAACGTGAGATGTTTGCGGACGGGATCGTCCGGATCTCGCTAACAGAGCCCCTGCTCAAGCGCCTCTAAGTAAAGAAAGAAAGTCGTGAAAACTGGGGTAGACATCGGGAAAGCGAGAAGGATCACGTCAGTGACGGTTATATTATATTATTATAAGCATGTGCTTGATTTCCAGCCAAAATACGACCCAGAACGACCCTTTGATAGGTCTTTTTCTTAAATTTCGCAAACTATCCTCCTTAATAAGTCCCTTTAGGAAATCAACCGACAAACGACATTGCATTGGCGACTAGTGCCATGAAGTGGGGCATTGGCCGCCATAATACTTATTCTCACACAGGGGGTCTTGGAATATCTAAATATCTCATAAGGACCTTCAGGTCAAAGGATTGCGAAATCATCCACTTCTCACGTTTTATCACCTGCAAAATCAATAGTTCGAAAGCAATTGCATAAGTCAGGTGCCCGCTGCCTACCAGGACGGTAATCAAATTTCTATTTAGCATCTGCAATGGCCTACTATGTCCCCTTCTCGTTTTGACTCACAAGCCCTGCAACCAGACTCATCGGGGGTATCGCCAGCTGAAAATACCTTTACACTATGATATCTTTCCAGGAGACTGGACATTAAAAGATCTCGGTGGGTGTTGCTGCAAACTGTCATTGAAAAAGATTCTACTGTCCTAATTTCCTGAAGGTTGGGTGTGCGATGTTTCGGAGACCGACGAGTGATCGAGTACTTCACGACGAATTCTCGAAAACTTGATGTTGATGCGCTGGCACACCGCTGGCCGTGCCCAAAACAAAACAAAACAACGGCGGTTGCGGGTGTAAGGGTGCGCGAAGGTTGCGAGACGGGTTCTAAGCAGGAGAGGGGTGCCGAGGAGGTTGCGCCGAAGTGTGTAGGACGAATGTGAACGAAAGCGAGAGGGCCGGAGTGTGAGCGAGGTACGAGACGAAGGGGAGACGAAATCTTATTGTAGAATAGAGTAGTGTACATGAAAATATATAGCCTACAGTATAAAAACCAAGGAAAACGAAAGGGGAAAGTATGAAACAATAAGAAAAACATATAAAGAAAGTAAAATAACATCAGGAACCAGTGAAAAGATGAAAAACCGAAGAATGCAGAGCTTCAGCGCTATGTACCGAGGTGCAAATGACTCGGAAATGCTCGGAAATAGTGTAATTAGGTCGCCGAAGGTCGTCGCTAGTCAGCGCTACCAACCGCTGGTTGTTCGCAAGTCGCCGCAATGAGCGCCGTCGGCGGGTTGCAATTGGATCGGCGGTTCACTTGGCGTTCGCTCGGAAAGTGATCGTAGGTACGTCACAATCTGTCGCTAGTAATACGCTACTGAATGTCAATAAGTGCTCGCAGTTCTTCTCTAAACTTTCGCCACTCGGATCGGTCACCGTCGGTCACCATCGGCGGTTTGCTCATGTGACTGGCGCCTCAACCGGCGCTTAATCGGCGGTTCTCGCGATCGTAAAATGTGCCGAAAATGCGATTTCCGGGGTCAGAGCTGAGCCGGGCTCATCAACGTATTAATTGATTACCCTGGTACACCGTGTAATCAGCCTTTTCAGTACCAGCGTTCAAACACATTTATACTACCACAACTTTTCAAAGGACTGAATATCCTAGTGCGTATTATAGAACTTAATGGAAAACATTTCCTGATCCCATATTCTGGTTCAGGTAGGGCTCCTCGTGTATGCCCCGTCTTTCAAGCACCGCGAGGTTCAATTACCTCCTTATAACCCAACTACTGCAATCCTTTTCTTTCAATTTTTTCTTCCTCTTCCCACATTTCCTCTTTTTTTTCAACCGTGCTACATAAATACAGAGAAAAGCTGCGTTAGTTTTGACGATCCCACTCGAACTTGAACACGGAAAACCGTCGGTGGCTGAGATGTCGCATTCCCGAATAATCCGCAACAGCCAATCTCAACCCTAATCTCCTACAGCACGCCCCTGGTGGCTCGCTGGGGATTTAATTAGGTCGAGTTGAACAATCAATCTGCATCTGGGCCCCCGCCTGCGGGGAAAAGGCAAGGAGATGGAGAGAACGCAGAAAGCCCGGGCGGAATGCTTGGGCTGATTGACCTTCATGACCCGAAGGTGAGGGAAGCGGGATGAAATTATGAGGCGCGATGGCAGGAGAGGAACACGCTCGGAAAGCAGTGGTGCAGGGTGTGGCTCCGACTGTCAAGGATTTCGTATTATGCAGAGGGCTGGAAGGGCGAGGATGCCGTTGAATACTTACTGTGGGATTTGCTGAGTCGACTATGACAACGAGCTGTGGATTGTGGTACTGACATCGTTGAGGATAATACACGCGAGCTACACGACATTCTCATGCGGAATATTGGCCACGAGTGAGAATATTGAATATTGGATGCTGAACGTGATTGCGGAGCAAAAGATGATGCAAAGGAGATCTTGTCTTCTTAAGTATCTTCTTTTACTACCTCTATCTCAACTACTTCGCCGACCCTTCCTCGCTCATCCCACAGTTAGAGTCTATTGAAGACTCATCGCACCTCGACGTCAATCGACCCACACACCCACCCCGTCGACAATCCCCGCGTCAACCTATGCATAACGTCCCACATCTCTACGCCGGCCTGGTGCTGGGAATACGTTCTTCTCCTCTTCCTCTGGGCCATAATTCTGGTGATATGGGATATAGGGTTGGTCCAAGATACGGTGAAGAGGAGGAGGGATGAAAATTGGATAGGTGGTGGTGATGTAGAATTTATATTTCAATATGTCAAGTCAGTTTGAGATCCTTAGGATAAACAGGAGATCGGGAGGAAGGGAGGGAGAGGAAAGGAAGCAGAGAGAAGATGTGTACCTCGGTTTAGGCCTACTTTAAAGCGTCACGTTTTCGAACAATTCATTGTCAAAAGTGCCAGTGGATTCTGGTACTGCCGCGATACGAAGGCGAAGAACGGAATGGGGAGACAATATCAGCGACACTTTTTTCACGATTCCTTGGGGAATGTTGATTGTGGCTGCGGTCATCGGCTCCGAGTCCTCCGACGTCCCCAAAGGGGAAAAATGTGCAAGTCGGATGAATGATCTTGGATTTTCATTCCTGATATGTTGCCTCCCAATAGGCTGGGTGTCCCACGTGGACAAGGAAGCAAAAAGAATGAAAAAAGCAGGAAAATTAAAAATTCATTGTAGGCCTTGCAATGGAAAATACCACTGATCTATTGTGTGCTATGAAGTGTTTCTTTTTCCTTTCTTCATTGAAAAAATTTTCCCACGCGCCAATGTGCGATTTCTTAGAATCGCAGCTCGAGGCATGAGATCTTGAGCGATCATATCAGAAATTACAATTTTTGAGCTGAAATCTAACCTTTAGACGCCAATTTATTTCCATTGATCTCCCGATTATTTATCTACTCGTATGGAATATTTGGATTGCCGATGAACCCACACATCGAGGACAAGCACGAGGATGGCGAAATTATCTTATTATAGAGATTGCCGGGCAGATAACAGCACATCCAGATCCAGTAGTAAAGCATTATAACCCTTATCAAGAAACGTAAACACGTGGCCATGCGCATCAGCGGCAATTGAGCGCCAAGTATTAATATCTGGATATCTATCGCGAACATCGACATTCTATCCATCAGGGTGGACGAAGGGTGAGTCCGAATTAGGGGGGGTAACGTGGGAAAGTACTTCAACCAACCCCATCTTGCACTTCCACGTGGCAGTCGTTGCATGTTTCAATACTTGGGGTTGATGTCGGGGCAGAAGGGATCACTGACAAAAATAGTACACTTGCCACTTACACCGTGGTCGGACTAGTTAGTGGGTGACTGTTCTATGTAATCCAATTCCAATTGTGTATGTAATTATAAACTCCGGCCAAAGCAGTGCTACCAATGCTAACTCTTGGCGTTCGGTTTGGAGCAGAGTTATAAGAACAGCAGCTTTTCACTCTCCCTCCCATAAGGTTCGCCAATATGCCTGGTGAACAAAAAGATGAGATACCCGCACTCTCCGCTGTGTGTTCGTCGTTTCGGCCTCCGTTCTGTGATCTCATTCCCCCCATAAACGCTTACGGTGCACCATCGTACATCATCCCAGATTTGGATGCGAGTTTGATCCCCCCTTCCATGGTCCTTCCGTCCGACCCAGCTACCAATTTCCAAACCACCACCCAATTACGCGACCACAACCTGGACCACAACTTGTCAGGTTTAACAACACATGCGTTCTTAAATTGTAACATGCCGAACCAGAGGGCGAGTAATGCCACACCTTAGCCTCTCAAGTACTAACTGATTCTGGTTTATAGGTTCTGCAAACCAACCCCCAAGATGAATGCGAGGGCAATGATATGGATATACGACACTCTGTTAATGATCAAATAAGGAATGTAAGCACTCGCTTTCTTCTCGGGTATCCAGTACACTCACCAATTGTTATGTAAAGGTACATATGTTCCCCAATGCGCAAGACGTATTGATACGCGATACGGCGATTCACAACGCTGGGCGGGATATAACAATAATTAACAACTATATATACGCTGAACCAGAACCGGTACGTGCTCACTTTCTATGTGTCATACCTTCAGATGACTTAGATGGATTATCGTAGTCTTCTTCAAACAATTTATCCCAAATGATGAATCCTGGAATTGTTCGGCCTGATTTAATTTTGCATAATGGTTTTTTGGCGTCGGTAAGCAGAAGGTTACGACCGCACTCATTTCGGTATTGATATATATTTATGCAATCCACGTAGCGCGAAATAAACTGTAACAGAAACGCCTTGTAATAGTATATGACTCCACTCCATTCCTATTGTTTGTAATGCATTCCTATCATGACTCGTTTATGACTCGTCTCGTGACTCATACTCTGACTTGCCTCCATTTCTGTA
>Ga0307513_10009833_pt1 | contig 12076 bp, 12 predicted proteins | sample 15_EM_MG_FD_202174 | JGI IMG/M metagenome (GOLD analysis project Ga0307513, IMG submission 202174) | Populus trichocarpa ectomycorrhiza microbial communities from riparian zone in the Pacific Northwest, United States - 15_EM | ecosystem: Host-associated > Plants > Roots > Unclassified | place... | reverse complement strand
TTATTCTATTTTATTTTTATTCAATCGACGTTCTAATTACATTCTATCAAACAGCCGAATCGTAATCACATGACAACCCCAACCGTGCAGCGGACAGTGATGAGGAGGATCGCGGCCACCACCAGCAGCAGCAGCGAACAAGGTGGAAGTCGTTTTCGAGGTTGTTATTCGACCGCGACAAATCCAAGGATCGGGATGACCGCGAGATGCCTAGCAAGGAGGCCTTGAGAGGCTTCGTGGGCTTTGTTAGGAGGATCAGTTTGGTGGGGAAGCATAAGAGGGCGCAGTCGGGTGGTGGGTTTGGGGTTGTACCGTCTTCGCCGGGTGGAGGGTTCTTCAATCGCAGCTCAGGTGGTTCAAAAGGAGCTGTGCCTCCGCCGCTGCCGTACTCTCTCCCGCCTCTCTCAGCTTCGGATAGTCAATCATCTTCCTGAAGCGTTAGGGTCGTCTTACAGCCTGCATCAGCATCAACAACTACTCAATTATCCAAATTTACATCTTACCTCCCGGCGTATCGTTTCTGCTTCCTTGGGCCATAGCGAAGCGGGCTCGGTGTTTCGCTCGTCAGCGGTATCTGAAGGTTCTACATCCGTATCTGGATCCCATTCGCAGACGGGTGTGGGATTGGGTGGGGGTGTGCAGAGGACACTATTTGGCAAGGTTAGGCAGCGGTCGAAGTTGCAGACGAGGAGGTCAGAGGATGAAAGACGGGAATCTTAAGGAGGTGCGACTGGCGTCTTCGCCGTTACCGAAGGTCAAGGGTACGAATCACCAACAGGTTTTGTTACCGCCCATTGAACTTCAACCCCCCTGGCTGCCGCGGACGCCTGGACACTCGGCTATTGAACCGACGAGGACGACAGCGATGGCTACGCCGAAGAGTAAATTCAAGGAGCCAACGAACAATGGAGGCAGGAATAATACGTGGTCTTTGGTCTCTGCGTTAACAGCGTTCGACGTGCACACTCTATCTCCTGGAACACTCTCGCCTACCTTTTCGGCGGTACCGTCTGTCTTTATTGGTCTCTGCGTTGGCGCTGCCGAGAACACCGTAGTCTACGTCTCCATTGACACCGTCGTCTTCATTATTTTACACCGACTGGATCGCCGTATTCGCCTGCATCGCCTATCATTATTCTATGTGTAATTAGACCCCAATTTGTAGGTAAGATACAAAGGGTGATTGGCATGTTAAGCCTGCGTATGGAGTTCGTTAGGGATCTAGTTTTGGAGATGCGATGCGCAGGTATGCCCTGGAAAGGTGGGCCACACTTGAAAACACAACATATAGTGTGGATGGGTAGATACACGACGCGAGTCAAAGAGAACGGAACCCAAAACGGAAAAGATTTATGACGACGTCAGCCACGAAGCCGCCATCCCAAGAAGCTTGAGGAACCCCAGTATACATGCCAGAAATGATTGGCAACATCAAGTTGTCATCGGGCGATCCAAGATCTAGAAGGAATACAAATATCACTGTGAACGCTAGCGTCAATCAAAGGAGAAATCTACCAAGAGCCTCCGCGACACCATTACTCACGAGACTTGCCGCGACCAAAATTACCAACAAACCCAACAAACCACCTGTGCCCATACTCGTCGGCTGACCACTAGTAGCCTGTCTAATACTGCCTTGCCATGCCAAGGTAATGTCATAGCCTCCATTGCGGGTGGGTGCGATGAAACCCCAGCATCTGAGAGCGACGGCAGCGGCGGTGACAGTGGCGGCTGCGAAGCCAGTGAGAGACTTGAGGGGCGTTACCGAAAGACGTAGGAAGGCGAGGGTAAGATGGCCACCAATGAGGAGGAGGATGAAGAACTCGACTGATTCTGTTACTTAACCCAAGTGACGGTTTACCTATTTGAGGATTGCTGAACAGACAATTATTTATAAATAACTGACCGTGCCTGGAGATGTAACAAAGCAGAGTACTATTATACTTAGGAGTTTTAGAGAAGCTCTTGGCTCGGGCTTGTGTATTGAATAGTATGCAATTGAAAATTTAAATATGATCAATGCCCACCACAAAATCTCTTTTTCTAATACAAAGCGCACAAAACGCAAACCGCGATATCTACTACAATCACGTATGGCGCTAATGTTGCATGGCAGGGCACTGTGCATGAATAGCACCGACAGCACATACTCAACAGGGGTGAACCATAGCACAATGACAAAGCGCATGGCGGCATTCGTACTCGCTACCTTCAGAGACAAGGACAGGACCGTTACTGCTCGGTCAGATATATTCACTACCATAGTACAAAGAACCAACGATTCACACTCTAGGTACACACAGCTACCACCAAAAAATACGAACCGTAAAGCAAAACTATCGAGAGCGACGAGGATACATATGAACGAAAGCACACCAAAAAAAGGACCTAAGAAACCACCACCATTTCCTTCAGCCTCTTCCCAAGCTCCTCCACACAAGCACACAACCTCGCGTACACCTCCCTCGCATTCTCCAACAACGGCCTAATATTCTCCGGTGTCATCACCAACTTCCAATCTCCCCTCGCTACCCTTGCCGTAGCGATCCCAGTATAGGCAACAAAATAACAGGCATGGTCGTTGACGAGGGGCCCTGAGTAGGAGGAGATGTGGATGCTGAGAGAATGGGCATAGTCGCGGAGGCGGCGAGGAGATGTGGGGGTTTGGCGCGCAGCGAGCTGGATTGCGGATGGGAAGTCGGCGACCCAAACTTGCCCGAAACTCTCGACGAAGGTCTAGACACTGTCGTCGTCGTCGTCGGTAACACAGGAGAATGCAGATATTCGGTCTCATCAACATTAGACAGCCTCACAAGCTGCTGAGCTCTAAAGTTCCCTGTCGGAGATCCCTGCTGTTGCTGAAGTGCAGTTGCGAGGCACTCCAAGATCGTTTCTGCACAATCGAAGGACGCACAACAGGAACGGGCACATGTGGGTCCTGGCGGAGCTGAAGCCACACCCCAACTGGCCATTGTCGACGCCCCACCATCGCCACGACCGGCCAAGTCGATCAACAGCTTCGCGCATTCCCACGAAATCCGATACTTCACATTGTGACGTTACAGTGTATCATATGATATGATACAATGAATGTAAACAGTGTATCATATCATATGGGTTCACCGAACGCATTGAACCCAAGGGTGCTCCAGCATCGAAAAAAAAGACCCGGGGTCGATTTTTTTGGTAACGCCAGTTTCAGTGGACTAACTAACTTACATAATCAGGAACCTATCTAAATATGGTAATATTACATCATCCACGTTGGCGCTTCCTCGCCCGGACGTCTCACAAGCCACGCCAAAGCCATGCACAACCTTGCGCACAATCAATTTCACGGCGCTTGCTCAAGTTCTTCGCATCATATGTGATAATAGATACACAAATTGAGTCAGATGCAATTGTACTTACTCTCACCGCTGGCTTGTTTGCAACTTTGAATGATTGCATTTGAGGCAAAGTTGAGGAGTCAGTCACTCAGACCCGACCCAATGAACCAGTGTTGATTAATAATCCTCATATACAGTTATTCAGCATGTCTGCAAGTTGTTGCAGTATTATTTTTGCACGTTGACCGCCCTGACTCCTCAGGAAATGCCCAAATATGGGGACTCGGGAGTACTTATGTTATTTCTTGGTTATTTCACTCCTTTTCTGACCTTTTATAGTCTTTCTTGGAGCTCCACCCCTCCCCATACCACCTGTAGATACTTTAATATGTGCTAATGTACTAAATTTGGTGTTCTAAGACCCTGTGGTGGAGGCGTCCATTTTTTTTTTTCGCAGCTTGCGACTGGACTAACTAACCGGGTACTGGTACGGGATTCCCGGGCCGGAGCACCCTTGATTGAACCAGTGAATAATGTAATATAGACTGTATAGTGCCCTATAAGGTAATATTAAGACATAATGGCTAGTGTGGCATCCCAGGCATGGCCCAATTCACAGCACCACCTACTTGAATGCTGCTGTGGCATCATAATGCACTATGCATCGGCGCCGTCCTGAGATTTCTTGCCAAAGAAGACTAAATAAATATGAATTTGTGGGTTAAACCACGAAGATACAGTATTAGTCTGAAAGGATGAAATTAACAGATGTGCCGCTAGGTGCCTTGCAGGTGCCGAAATTTCTTGCAGCTCTATCCATGCAACATTAATACCTCACATTGTATTCAGTCACTGAGGGCAGTATGGGTGCCGTGCATGTTAGGGACAATATTTTTGATTTTTTGGCAGTTGCATAATTATGATACTGTGAATGTTTTAATGCTTAGACACTGTGTAATTAGCTTGCCGAGGCCAAAAAGGCGCCGAGAGAATGCCGAAAATTTTGCATTTCTTGGTGCTGTAATGTTAGAATACCATAGCTAGGGATTATCACGGGTAACCCTGGGGTATTCCAGGGCTACCCGTACCCATACCCGAGAAAACCCGTACCCGCGTTCAAGGGTAGGGGTTTCGGCGGGTTGGGGTCTGGGTTTTGCAAAAACCCGGGGGTCCTCCAACCCGTGGTGGGTATACCTCTAAAACCAACCAACAAACCTCGCAACAGCAGTGCAGGTGTCAATTGATGCCGCCATGCAGCATTGCGAGGTTATGGATTGAGTTGTAAGGAGGTGGAGGAGGCAGGAACGGGGTCAGATCCACCTGTAGCTCGCCATTGTACGCAAGAGAGGTGGGGGATGGAGAAACGGGGTCGAAACGACAGAAAACGCAGGGTCGGTTGACCCCATGCAAGGTTGAACTGCGCAATGGGGCTCGAAAGACCCATCGCCGGCTGCCCCTACCAACGAACATGAGGGTGAGGTATTGAATATGAACGTTTCGGCCTGTGTTTGGTATTTCGTTCTTGCATTGGCCTGGAGATGCATTCGCTGGCATTGGTTCGAGGGAGGTGGTGGTGTGGCATGTATGCAGGGCGCGGAAGTGGCCAGTGCATGTCCTAACGTGTTTTCGATGTCAGTAGGTAGCATGGAAGGTAGGTGAGAGGAGGTGAACCGATTATGGCTCGCCTCCTTGTGTACCTTGCGGGTCTCCCACACCATGGGTCTCCCCTCGTATTTCCTACCTGCTCCCAACTCATACACCATCCCAAAATCCATCGACGGTGGCCTACACCCCTTGCTGGAGGGGAAAGGCCAGGTGGCAGTGAGTTTGGGTGAGGAAGGACCTAAAAAGCATGAAAAAAGTTAGTGCGCATACGGTAAGAGGGTTGTAAATGAATTACTTATCTTTTAACACCCCCTGACGCATTCGTTGAGTCCAGAGGCATGTTGTGGGAGTGGTAGAAAGCGAGATCAACCGTGATGAACACCGTTGATCTCGATTCAAACTCCGAAAAAAACTCGTTCTGTCAAAAACGCATAAATGCAGGCCATTCAGTTGGAGTTATAGCATTAGAAAGAGTAATACTAATTTCATTAGTCAACCCATGGGTAACCCGCCAACCCTTGCTGAGGGTACAGGTACGGCAAGGGTCAGAAAAACTGAACCCGTACCCTTACCCCAGCGTACCCTACCTGAAACCCGCACGGGTTCTTAAACCCATGATAATCCCTAACCATAGCTAATGCACAGGTGTTTTAATGGTTGCGCATAGCTTAATTAGCGTGCCACTGCCGAGGCCAAAAAGGCGCTGAAAGAATGCTGGAAATTTTGCGTTTCTTAGCGCTGCAATGTTAGAATGCTATAGCTATTGCACAGGGATATTTTTAAAATTTTTTAATGGTTGCACACAATGTAATTAGCGTGCTGGTGCCGAGGCCAAAAAGGCGCTGAGAGAATGCCGGAAATTTTGCGTTTCTTAGCGCTGCAATGTTAGAATGCTATAGCTATTGCACAGGGATATTTTTAAAATGTTTTAATGGTTGCATGCAACTTAATTAGTGTGCCGGCGCTGAGAGAATGCCGGAAATTTTGCGTTTCTTAGCGCTGCAATGTTAGAATGCTATAGCTATTGCACAGGGATATTTTAAAAATGTTTTAATGGTTGTGTGCAACTTAATTAGTGTGCCAGCGCCGAGGGAAAAAAAGGCGCCGAGAGAATGGCGGAAATTTTGCATTTCTTAGCGTTGCAATGTTAGAATGCTATAGCTATTTCACAGGGGTATTTTGTAAATGTTTTAATGCTTGCATGCAGCTTAATTAGCATGCTGCCGCCAAGGCCAAAAAGGCGCCCAGAGAATGCCGAAAATTTTGCAATTCTTAGCGCTGCAATGTTAGAATGCTATAAGCTATTTCACAGGGGTAATTTTTAAATGGTTTAATGCTTGCATGCAGCTTAATTAGCATGCTGTTGCCAAGGCCAAAAAGGCGCTGAGAGAATGCTGAAAATTTTGCAATTCTTAGTGCTGCAATGTTAGAATGCTATAGCTATTTCACAGGGGCATTTTGTAAATGTTTTAATACTTGCATGCAGCTTAATTAGCGTGGCGGCACCGAGGCCAAAAAGGTGCCGAGAGAATGCCGAAAATTTTGTGTTTCTTAGCGCTGCAATGTTAGAATACTATAGCTAATGCACAGGTGTATTTTAGAAATGTTTTAATGCTTGCACGCAGCTTCATTAGCATGGCAGTGCCGAGGCCAAAAAGGCGCCGAGAGAATGCCAAAAACTTTGCGTTTCTTAGCGCTACAATGTTAGAAAACTATAGCTATTGCACAGGGGTATTTTGTGAATGTTTGAATGCTTGCGCATAGCTTAATTAGCATGCTGAGGCCAAAAAGGTGTTGAGAGAATGCCAAAATCTTTGACTTTCTTTATGCTTTCTTTATGCTGCATTGTTATAATACTATCGCTATTGCACAGAGATATTTTGCAAATGTTTTAATGCTTGCACACAACATAATTAATATGCCAAGGACAGAAAGGCGCCGAGAGAATGCCGAAAATTTTGACTTTCTTCATGCTTTCTTTGCGCTGCGTTGTTATAATACTATAGCTATCACACAGGTGTATTTTTGCCAAGGTTTTAATGCTTGGTCACTATGTAATTAGCTCGCCAAGATTAGCACGGCGCCGAGGCAATGCCTAAAATTTTTCATTTCTCATCATTGCATTATTATGATACTATAGCTATTGTACAGGGTATTTTACAAATATTTTAATCCTTAGTCACCACATAATTAGGTCACCAATGTCAGTATTTCAATGGCTTGGCCACTGTAATTAGCTCATCGAGGTATCTTAGGGTGTTGATATCTAATGAGAATTTCTCTCCAGTTGAATGCTCATCGATATCCAACTTGCGCATCTCTTGCTTGTGACTACCTTGACATTATGGCATCATCTATCTGGGGCTGTGAACCATAACTGAATGCATATGGTTGTACGGTATGGTTTGTATGGTATGGTTTGTACAGGTATTTACCTGTATTGTTAGGCATTGAAGCTCAATATTTGACAGGCATAAATTTGTATGGGCATATAGCATATTAACCCGTATGATGACCACCCATATTACGGGTATATGGGTGATGGATTCCTAGCCACCTTTCCAAGGAAAGAATCACGCTAGATTGTTGCCAGATACAAGTATTTGACCTAATATTCATGGGGAAGTGCTTTGGCTGTGGGTTAGCTGAGCGAGAACCAGCTTCAGCATGATCCACCATCTTCAGATGGCCTGCATTTCCACCCATCTAATGACCAGGTTCGGTTTAAATTGATCTTGGTATGTCATGAGATGTAGATAAACTAATATAATTAATATTACAACACTCCAAGTACATAAAATGGCAGTCTGCGGAATAAATTTATTCCTACCCAGGTGAGCTATACCAAGGCTGTTGTAAATATGGCCATAAACCTGTATTTTTACCTGTACTGTACCATTGAGCAGGTGTGCAACAACCTTTACGGTACAGGTTCATGTCAAAGTGACCCATTGGCACCCATAAAGTATACAGCCGTAACTGTAACATGGTACGGTTCACAGCCCTACATCTATCTCAACTGAGAGAGGCTTCTCATTGACAGGGATTACAACTAGCAAGCACCACACAACACTAACAGTGAGAATATGAAAGGTCTCAGCATTGCCTGGGCACCACACTGACCGCAGCAAGCTTTTGGCCTCAGCACACTAATGAAGTTGCAACCAAGCATTAAAATATCTGCAAAATACACCTGTGCGAATCACAATAGTGATAGTATTATATCAATGCAGCATGAATAAAGCATAAAGAAAGCCAAAATTTTCGGCATTCTCTCGGTGCATTTTTGGCCTTGGTGGCACACTAATTAAGGTGCACACAAGCATTAAAACATTTACAAAATACCCCTGTGAAATAGCTATAGCAGTCTAACATTGTGGCGCTAAGAAACACAAAATTTTTGGCATTCTCTCAGTGCCTTTTTGGCCTTGGCGCTGGCACACTAATTAAGCTGTGTGCAAGCATTAAAACATTTCTAAAACACACCTATGCAATAGCTATAGTATTCTAACATTGCAGTGCTAAGAAACACAAAACTTCCGGCATTCTCTCGGCGCCTTTTTGGCCTCGGCAGCACACTAATTAAGGTGTGCACAAGCATTAAAACATTTACAAAATACCCCTGTGAAATAGCTATAGCATTCTAACATTGCAGCGCTAAGAAACGCAAAATTTCCGGCATTCTCTCGGCGCCTTTTTGGCCTCGGCACCGGCACGCTAATTAAGTTGCGCGCAACCATTAAAACATTTTAAAAATATCCCTGTGCAATAGCTATAGCATTCTAACATTGCAGCGCTAAGAAACGCAAAATTTCCGGCATTCTCTCGGCGCCTTTTTGGCCTCGGCAGTGGCACGCTAATTAAGCTATGCACAACCATTAAAACACCTGTGCATTAGCTATGGTATTCTAACATTACAGCACTAAGAAATGCAAAATTTTCGGCATTCTCTCGGCGCCTTTTTTCCCTCAATGCCAGCATGCTAATTAAGCTGTGCACAAGCATTAAAACATTTACAAAATACCCCTGTGAAATAGCTATAGCATTCTAATATTGCAGCGCTAAGAAATGCAAAATTTCTGGCATTCTCTCGGCGCCGTTTTGGCCTCGGCAGTGACACGCTAATTAAGCTACGCACAACCATTAAAACACCTGTGCATTAGCTATGGTATTCTAACATTGTGGTGCTAAGAAACACAAAATTTTCGGCATTCTCTCGGCGCCTTTCAGTCCTCGGCAAGCTAATTACACAGTGTCTAAGCATTAAAATGTTCACAGTATCGTAATGATGCAACTGCGAAAAAATCAAAAAGATTGTCCCTGGCATGGCACGGCACCCATACTGCCCTCAGTGACCGAATACAACATGAGGTATTAATGTTGCATGGATAGAGCTGCAAGAAATTTGAAAAAACTTCAGCACCTGCAAGGCACCCAGTGGCACATCTGTTAATTTCATCCTTTCAGCCTGACACTGTATATTCATGGTTTAGGGCTATTCACGAGTGCGGGTCACTCATGGGTCACCCTAAGTACACCCGCCAAGAAAACCCATCACTACTTAACCTGTGAGTATGAGTCACCCGTGGGAAACGGGTGCCGGCGAGTACAAGTAGGGAATTCCATAAACACGCAAGTACTTGTCTACTTGTGAGTCAACTTACTCCAAAAAAAAATTAAAAAATTGACTCGGACTCGGACAATAGATGGCGTCAAACCCTGTGGCACAAGGTGACTTGACATGGACACTTTGCCTATCATTTGTGAGAACGGCACTGGTGACTGGTGACTGTTTGACATTGGCCCAAAACCAGATCGAGAATGCGGCCCAAATGAAGATGGTATGCACCCGCAGATAAAGTTGGCCCAGTTTACTTGGAGATGGCCAGGACAATGGATTAAGACGTTAGAAACAATATAGGTGGCATGGCTTATGCGTGATTGTGTCAGCACCATCCGTTTCGGGAAAGTTTTCATCACGGCGCAACTTGGCCTGAACTCACAACAATCGACGTTCCATGGCCCAGTGCCCATCACTCATGACGGAAAATCGAGAGAATGTGGAGTTTATAGACCGGCAGGTAAGTCATTGTTCGTTCCACCTATAAGTACTTGGCTGAAGATACCTGGACAGCATCAAAAACGCTCTTCAGCCGTTTACCATGACTCGCTCACGCAAACGACAACGGATCGAGGACTCGGATTCCGAAATCCCAAGGCCACTCACCTTCAACGAGAAGTTCAAGACAGATAAAAACAGTAATGAGGAGGTCTTAGGTGCGTGGATCTGCATGTTAATCACTTTATTTTTCTAACATTTTGCTCTAGCCTTGCAACAAAAGGGCTGGACCTCGAGCATGTACAACCATTTCCATGCACCAAAGATTCTCACCATTAATGGTGTTGTGAAGTATAGATTCGTCTGTAAAACGTCAGTATCACTACCTCTTCATTCATCTTTTATCGAAGCTGATCTTTGGCTGATCTTTTGACATCAGGAACCCTTCGCAATCATGCACCCGCGCACGAACCGATAGTGGAACCACGAATCTTATCCGCCACGCCGATGCCTGTAGTGGAAAGAAGGCACCCGATGACCAGACAATCACGAAATTCGCACAGGGCTCCACGTACAGCACCGGCGCATTTCGGTTTCTTATCACTCGCTGGGTCACTGAATGCCATCGGCCCTTCAAGATCATTGAGGACCCACCCCTTCAGGAAATGTTGAAGATGCTCTACGGAAAGGTAGAGATTCCCTCCGATACGACTATTTCTCGTGATGTCAAGGAGGCACATGGGATTTCGAAGGGACATGTAGCCAAGAGACTCCAGGTTAGTCTCTACGCTCTCCGGATTGGCAGATACTTACAATCCTATCATATCAGGCACATGTTGGGCGCTTCCACGTTGGTTTCGATGGATGGACATCGCCAAATGTTATCTCGTTCCTCGGAGTAGTCGTCCACTACGCCAACAAAGGGAAATTGAGGTCATTCACATTGGACTTCGTTACGTATGTGCCTATCTACCATGCCGATAATGTTCACCACTTATTCAATCATAGACTCAAGAAAAATCACATGGGCAAGTACCTCGCCGAAGAACTTGAGAAATGCCTCAAGGAATTTGGTATATCCAATCGGGTACGTCAACAATATCGTCGAAAATCAATTATCGACTGTCTAAACCTGATATCACAGATTCTTGGCCAGGTGTGCGACAACGCCTCGAACAATGATACTATGCTCACCGAGCTCGAGTTTCTAATCCCAAATGGAGCCAGTGGCGTTCACACTCACATCCGATGTATTTGCCACATCATCAACCTTGTAGTCAAGGTACGCATTCCGACTCAGCCCACCACTGCTTCACTTCTCTTCAAATCTGACTTCGATTCATTCCAGGCTATCCTTTCCCAGTTCACGTCGAAGAAGACCGGGAAAAATTCTATTGAAGAAGACCTTGACGACGATGATATTCTCGATGAAAAGGAGCTTGAGGCAGCCGCGGAAGTGGATCCAGAAAGGGAGGCTCATGATGTGCAAGAGATTGATGAAATTGAGAAGGAACTTGAGGAGTCATTAGAGGCTTTAGATCAAACAGAGGAGGACGTTGCACTTGGAAAGCGTGCTCTTCGAAAGGTGCGTCTGTGTCCTATCTTGTTTCGATTTTTCGATTAACCCATTTGCTGAAGATAACGAAACTGGCCAAACGGATCTTTCACAGTTCGTTACTCAGGGACGACCTTGCCAGCTGTTGTACCCGGTCGAAGATCGAGCCAAAATCAATCAAACGATCTGTCCCAACGCGGTGGAACTCGGTTGCTGAAATGCTCAACTCAGCATTGGACATTCGCAGCGGCCTTGAGAAGCTTGTCGATCTCGAGCGTCACAACCAAGTTTCCAAGACGTCCCTACGACGTCATAAACTCAGCGCCAACGAATGGAAACTTCTTATGCAACTTCGGCCCATTCTTTCGGTATAGTCACCCCCTTCAATTCACTGATCTCATATAGGGATTATCACGGGTAACCCTGGGGTATTCCAGGGCTACCCGTACCCGTACCCGAGAAAACCCGTACCCGCATTCAAGGGTAGGGGTTTCGGCGGGTTGGGGTCCGGGTTTTGCAAAAACCCGG
>Ga0307513_10009832_pt1 | contig 12077 bp, 7 predicted proteins | sample 15_EM_MG_FD_202174 | JGI IMG/M metagenome (GOLD analysis project Ga0307513, IMG submission 202174) | Populus trichocarpa ectomycorrhiza microbial communities from riparian zone in the Pacific Northwest, United States - 15_EM | ecosystem: Host-associated > Plants > Roots > Unclassified | place... | reverse complement strand
ACGAGCAGGCGCCGACGGGTGCCACGTACAAGCACGATCCGCCGCCGAGCCGGAAGCCGGCACTGCACGGCCGACTCATCAAGGTGCTGAACGAGTCGACGGAGAACGAGGCGCACTGGGCGCTGCGGGCGATCGGCAGTCCCAACGCCGTCGCTGTCATCAGCCGGGTCAAGGCCGCCTGCACGATGGCCGGACTCGACGCCGGCGTACCGCAGCGTCGGCTCTTCATCCTGCGCAACACCGCCTGGCCGACGGGCAAGCGGACCAAGGAGATCACGGACGCGTTCGCGGACGCGGGTGGTGCCCTGGTGCCGGTCTCCGAAGCTGACCTGAGGGTGTTCGCGGCGCTCGGGCGGATGAGCGCCGACGCGTCGCCGTACTACCAGGAGTGGCTCCGGGACCGGAAGCCGGCGACGAGCACCGACCTGCTCCGATCGGTGCTGGCGACCACCGAGGTCGAGTCACCGGCCCCCTCCGCGCGCTCCTCCTCCGCCGCTCCTTCGCCACCCGAGGCGGCGATCAGTCTTGGGGTCAGGGACGACAGCGGACCGTTGACCATCGATCTGGAGTCGCTTCGCCGGCACACCGTGATCTTCGCGGGCTCGGGGTCGGGCAAGACCGTATTGATCCGGCGCCTGGTGGAGGAGTGCGCCCGCGAGGGCGTCTCCTCGATCGTGCTGGACCCGAACAACGACCTCGCGCGCCTCGGTGACCCCTGGCCCGAGCCGCCCAGCGGCTGGTGGCCGGGGGACGCGGAGCGTTCGCGCGACTACCTGGCCAACACCGACGTCGTCATCTGGACTCCGCGGATCCAGGGCGGCCGTCCGCTGGCCTTCCAACCACTGCCCGACTTCGGGCCGGTCCGGGACTCGCCGGACGAGTTCGACAAGGCGATCAGCTCGGCGGTGGAGGCCCTCGCGCCACGGGCCGGCGTCCACACCGGCACCAAGCTCGCCAAGCAGGGCAAGGCGGTCCTCACCGAGGCGCTTCTGGCGTACGCGAGGGCCGGTTACAGCGGGCTCAACGGGTTCACCGAGTACCTCGCGGAGCTCCCCGAGGGCATCAGCCGCATGGCGAAGGCCTCGAAGCTTGCCGAGGACGTCGCGGAGACACTGAAGGCCGCGATGGTCACCGATCCGCTCTTCGGCGGGCAGGGCACCGCGGTCGACCCGGGGGAGCTGCTGACCCCGCCGCCGGGCAAGCGGGCCAGGATCTCGGTCATCAGCTTCGTGGGGTTGAGCTCGGACGAGCAGCGGCAGAGCTTCGTCAACCAGCTACAGATGGCGCTGTTCGCCTGGATCAAGCGAAACCCCGCCGGCGAACGGCCGCTCGGCGGGCTCTTCGTTATGGACGAGGCCCAGACCCTCGCACCGGCGAGTGGCAACACGCCCTGCACGGCGAGCACGATCGCGCTGGCCTCGCAGGCCCGCAAGTACGGCCTCGGTCTGGTCTTCGCCACCCAGGCCCCGAAGGGGCTGCACAACCAGATCTCCGGTAACGCGACGACCCAGTTCTTCGGCCTTCTCAACGCCCCGGCACAGATCGACGCGGCGCGCGACCTGGCCCTGGCGAAGGGCGGCCGGCTGCCGGACATCGGGATCCTGAACAGCGGCCAGTTCTACGCGGCGGGGGAAGGCTTCTCGTTCGTGAAGGTGCGGACGCCGCTGTGCCTCTCCTACCACCCCAAGGCTCCCCTGTCACCCGAGGAGGTGGTCCACCGTGCCGCGCTGGGACGCTGAGTCGATCGCCTTCGACCTGTGGGGGCAGCGGCGCGCGTCGAGGTGGCCGGCGAGTCACACCACGCCAGGGACATCCGCGCCATCTTCGGGCACGACTTCAAGCCGAACGGTTCCGAGATCACCGTCGACTCCCAGCTGCGGCCCGAGCCGACAAACCGCTTCGACCGCAACGCGATCGCGGTCTGGTCCGGCCCGCACCATCTCGGCTACCTGCCGAAGGAGGAGGCGGCGCGGTACGCACCGGTGCTCTCGGGTCTGGTGGCCAACAAGTGGACGCCGCAGTGCGAGGCGCGCGTCTGGGCGGCCGACTGGTCCTATGAGGACGATGAGCGGTCCGGCCGGGGCGACCCGCAGGCCCGCGTGACACTGGATCTCGCCGAGCCGCACATGCTGGTGCCGGCCAACCTGCCGCCGAGCGGTGAGCACCGCACGCTGCCGACCGGTGGCGCCATCCAGGTCACGGGCGAGGAGAGGCATCTCGGCGTGCTCCACCCGTACCTGCGGCCCGAGGGCGAGTGCTGGGCGTACGTGACGCTGCACGAGATCATCGAGGAGACCGCCCGGACCACCAAGACGATCGTCGAGGTGCGGATCGACGACGAGCGGGTCGGCCAGCTGACGCCGAAGATGAGCGGCGAGCTGCTGCCCGCGATCCGGCACCTGGCCGAGACGGGTGCGCGTACCTCGGCACGCGCGATCGTCAAGGGAAACCGCATCAAGGCCGAGGTCGTGCTGTACGTCGTCCGCGCACACGAGCTCCCCGACACCTGGCTCAACACGGCCCGTCACGCATCGCACACCGCCCCTCCACCGGCCGCCGCCACGCCACAGCCGGCCGCCGCTCCGGTGGTCGTCGCGTCCGCGGTGGTCGCGTCGGCCACCATCCCGCAGGGCCCGCCGCGTGCACATGGCCCGATCCCGCCTCGGCCGACGTCGATCCGGTTCGCCGTGCCGCCGGAATGGCCAACGCCGCCAGCGGCCTGGACGCCGCCGCCGGGCTGGCGTCCCGATCCCTCGTGGCCGCCCGCTCCGGAGGGCTGGCAGTGGTGGGTGCCGGCCTGGGACTGACGACCGTCTCAGGGGGTGGTGCCGCGAAGGTCCTCATTGGACCGGACCATCGCTCGTAGGTGGCGGCCCTTCGCCGTCAGCGTCCACCCGTGTGCGCCCGCCGGCTCCACCAACCCGTCCGCGGCGAACCGATCCAGCACGTAGCGGATCTGGTCTGGCCGATAGCCGGAGATCGTCGCTAGCGCCGCCGCCGTCGGTGCCGTGTCAGTGCCGACGGGGAACGACTCGAGCACCGTGTGCTCCACCGACGGGAGCAGCGGCGCCGGGATCGCGGTCTTCGCCCGCGCCGAGGTCCGGAGGCGACCGGGCGTGCCGTCGGCCGAGGAGAGCAGGTCACGCTCGAAGTCGTCCAGCAGGCGCAGCACGGCCCGGTTGAGGTAGACGCGGTTGCGCCGGCCCAGGCTCACCTGGGTGACGATGCCGATGGCCTCCAGCCGCTCGATGACCTCGGTCGATGCCGTGACGGAGGCGCCGAGCGCGTCGCGCAACGAGCTGACGGTGAAGACCGGCGTGATGGTGGTCTGCTCGCACGCGCGCCACAGATGCGAGTCGGGCCTCGCCTCGGTCTCCAGCCGCCACCGGCTGATCATCGTGGCGAGATGCCTCTCGAACTGTGCGGCGCCCTCCACCGCCAGGCGGGAGGCCGAGGCGAAGGTGCCGCACCACTGGTCGACACCGCCCTCCCGAAAGTCGACAAGCCCCTGGATGTAGTGGTCGCCGTAGGCGGCGAGGACCAGGCTCACCGGCACCAGCGTGCGAGAGGCGAGGCCGCGCCGGGCGAGCACGGTGTGGATCAGGCAGCGCCCCACCCGGCCGTTGCCATCGAGGAACGGATGGATCGTCTCGAACTGCGCGTGGGCGATCGCGGCCTGCGCCAGCGTGGGCAGGTCGTCGCCGTTGACGAACGAGACCAGGTCGGCCATGAGCGGCTCGACGAGCTCGGGTGGCGGCGGGATGAACGCGGCGTCGCGAGGGCTGCCGCTCCGCCCGCCGATCCAGTTTTGCTGGGTGCGAAACGTGCCGGCGAACCGACCCGTGGCGCGGTCTTCGCTCATGAGCAGCTCGTGCATGCCCTTGATGCCCTCGACCGTCAGCTCACGCCCACTGACGCCGAGCTCGATGGCTCGTCGCATCGCGTCGATATTGGCAAGCACCTGGCGGGCGGTCTCGCCCGCGTGCTCGGGCGCGAAGGCCGCCTCGGCGAGGCGGCGCTGGCTGCACTCCAGCCCCTCGATCCGGCTGGACGCCACCGACTCACTGCGCAGCAGCAGCCGAGCCAGAGTCTCCATCGCGATGAGGTGCTGCCCGCGATCCGCCACGGCGATGGCCACCTCCGCCTCGGCGATGTCGGCCGCGGTCGCCCCGGTGAAAGCCAGCGTGGCCGGATCAAGGGGATCGGGGATGTAGGCGCGATAGGTGAAGCTCTCCCGGGCCCGCCGCCCCCCGGGCGCCGACAGCTCCGGCACCCAGACAGCCTCCTCCCACCGTGCCATCTCAAAACCATATCACGGAAAGAAAGATCAAGAAGGAGTATGGCGCTACGGGGTCACCGGTCGCTGGGTGGCGGGGGAAGGGCGCCGCAGGTGATCGCGTGGACGATGAAGGCGGCGGCGGATGCGGACGCGGTTTGCCTCGTGTCGTCGTTGAGGCCGCCCGCGCCCCAGTCGGAGATGCCCTTCACCATGATCCAGTCGCGGCCGTGGTTTCTCGCCGCCGCGCAGACGCCGGTCAGCTCCATCTCACCGGCTGACGCCTCCTGGAAGTCTCGCCGTAGGGTGGCCCGGAAGGCCGCGCTGTCGGAGAGGACGTTCGCCGACAACACGATGCCCGCGCGCACGCGTCGGCCGGTCCATCCGTGTGTCGCCGCGCGGAAGGCGGTCAGGAGCGTCCGCGAGGCCTGCACCCGTTCGCCGCGCCAGAGGGTCAGCTCGACGTCCTGCTCGGTGGTGACGCGTCGATGGTCGACGTTCTGGACGTACTCGGAGACGACGATGTCACCGAGCTCCTGGTCGCCGCCGTCCAACTCGCGTGACCAGAGGCCGAAGCAGATGCCCGCGAGGACGACATAGTGCGGCTTGAGCTCCTCGATCAGGTGATTCGCGGTGAGCATCATCGCCGCGGGTGTGACGGTGCCCTGGGTGGACTGGGCGACGATGATCTCGGTCTCGCCCAGCCGCCCGAGCCGGAAGATCGCGTGACCGCCCGCGTTGTCCAACCTGGCGCCGGTGCCCCCGGCGTCGGCGACAGCCTGAATGATCGCGTCCCGCTCGATGTCGAGGACCACCAGCACGAGTACGCGTGCCGAACCGGCGAACGCCGTGCGCAACTGCTCGTACCGCAGCTCACGGCTGCGCCGCTTGTATCGGACGTGCCTCCAGCCGGCGACGACGAGACAGAGCGTGATGGCAGGCGTCAGTAGCCGGATCGTGAGGCCCAGAATCTGTGCGCGTGAGGTGGCGGCTACGAGTTCGTGGTCTTGGAAGGCCATCTGGCTCAGCAGCCAGGACGCGGCGTCCAGCCATGTCGCGGGCCGACCGGCGCAGTCCTGCGCGGCGCGGCAGGCAGCCTGCTCGATGTCGGCGACGACCACAGCGTTCGCCGCGACGGTCAGCGGCGCGAGCCCGAGGAGCACGGGGACGACATTGATCGGGCGCTGCGCGTCGGGGTCCGGTGGGCGGAAGTCGTCGCTGTCGCGGACGACCAGGACACCGGATCCATCCGGGCCCGCTCGCAGCACCGAAGGCGACGTCACGGCCTCGGTACGTGCGGCTGTCGTCGTGATGCCCTGCTCCAGGCAGATGACGACATGCGTACCGTCGGCGATGTCGGGCTGTATGTGAGCGGCGGCCAGCTCCTTCGAGCGGTCGAGGGCGGCCCGGAGTAGCCGGTCCACGTGCGCGGGATCGGTCGCGTGGCAGAGCGTCACAGTCCAGTGAAACCCACGCGCCTCGTCGCCTTGTGAGGAACGGCCGGCGAACGGTAGGCGGAGTGCCCCTCCGGCCATCTGCACCACGACGTAGACCGTGGCGAGCAGAAGCAACAGGGATGCGGCGATCACGCCGACCGCCGGAACGAAGGCGACCGGGAGCGCCAACATCATCAACGCGAACGGCGGTACACCGAACACCAGGCCACCCCACCACCGGTCCAGGCGGGCGAGCCAGGTGCGGCCGGCTTTGCTGCCCACCCAGTCCCGCATCCGGACTATCGGCGGCTCCAGTAGGGCGAACTCGCCAGGCGTACGCCACACCAGCCGCCCGTCGCGGGCCGCGGCGTAGAGCCGAAGGGTGAGAGGTGGGCGGGACCGGTGGATGGCGGCGCCATAGGGTCGGACCACGCTACTGACCTGACGCCAGTACGGCGACGCGCGCACCGATCTTGCGGCCTCTCGGCAGGTGCGAAGATCGAGCGGAGGGGAGGCTGGCACGGCACCATCGTGCCGCAGTCACTTACCAGCCGCGGGTGTGCCAGTCCGATAGGGAGGGGCGTTCCGCGCCGAGGGTGCTGTCCTTGCCGTGGCCGGGATAGAACCAGGTCTCGTCCGGGAGGCGGTCGAAGAGCTTGCGCTCCACGTCGCCGATCAGCGAGTCGAAGTTTTCCTTGTTGCCTCTCGTGTTGCCGACGCCGCCGGGAAAGAGCGAGTCGCCGGTGAAGAGGTGGGGGATGCCGGTCGGGTCGTTGTAGAGGAGGGCGATCGAGCCGGGCGTGTGACCGACCAGGTGGATGACTTCCAGCGGGCAGTCGCCCACGGTGATGATGTCTCCATCGTGGACGGTGTCGGAGTGGACGGGCAGCTCGCCGGCGTCGGCCTGGTGCGCCACCGACCTCGCGCCGCTCTCCGCCACCACCGCCTCCAGCGCCACCCAGTGGTCCATGTGGCGATGAGTGGTGACCACAGTGGACAGTGAGGAGTCGCCGAGGAGTGACAGCAGGCGTGGCGCCTCGTTCGCGGCGTCGATGAGTAGGTGCTCGCCGGTGGCGTTGCAGGTCAGCAGGTACGAGTTGTTGTCCATCGGCCCGACCGACACCTTGGTGATGGTCAGTGCGTCCAGCGGGCGCACGTCGGGCGGGCCGCCCTGGGTGACTTCTCCGGTGTATGGCATGGCTCAGATCCAAGCTGGCGGTGTGGGCAGGGGACCTTGCGGTGTCGCGGTGAGGTCCACACCCGACGATCGGCCGGCCAGCCAGGCGGCCAGCTCGCACGCGGGGCCGGCGACCGCCGGCGTGCCGGCGTCCGTGACGCCGATGGTGAGGTCGTGCTCCAGCTCGGTCGGCCGCAGGACCAGCGGGGTGACACCCGTCTTGTCGCCGAGGTCGCTGACCACCTCGAGGAGCAGGTGTCGGCTGAAGGCGTCGGGCCAGTCACCCGGCCGGTAGCCCGCGTCCAGGTCGACGTGATGGACCTCGACCTCGCGGAGGCGGCCCCACACGCAGGTGGCGGCGAGCGCCTTGCGGCCGCCGTTGCGCTCGATGGTGGCGGCCCAGGCGTCGGCGGTCATCTGGGCGGCGGCGTCGGCGAGTCGTCCGTTCGCCGCGCGGAGGTCCGACAGCTGCTCGGCCAGCGGGCGGGTGGCGCCCTCCTGGATGCCGGCCTCGCGGGCCTCGGCGCTGGCGTACCCCGGGGTGCGCACGCCGGTGCGGGCCCAGGTGAGCAGGTTGACGTAGGAGTCGGCGTTGCGGGCGAGGTGGGTGAGCACGTGGCCGCGGGTCCAGCCGGGCAGGAGGGAGGGGCCGGCGAGGGCGTCGTCGTCCAAGGCCTCCGCGGTGCGGGCGAGGCGGTCGGTGGCGCGGTCGAGCTCGGGCAGGAGTACGAGCGGGTCAGCCGTCACACACCCGACCCTACAGAAATGGCTTTCGCACCACCTGGTTTGCACCTACGGTCTGGGACAGACGCGTCACGACAATGGCCCGAGGAGAGGGGGTGGGGAGCCATGACTGTCCTCGCCCTACGTCGCGCGAGCTTCTGAGTCTCTCCTCTCACAAAGGGTTACCCCGATGACGTTCAACCTCGCGTCCCTCGGTTGGGACGCCAGCTACCGCCTACCCGACGACGTCCGGCCCGGCCGGGTAAGCCGCGTGGACCGCGGCGTGTGCACCGTGCTGTGCGCCGACGGTGCCGTGCGTGCCAGCCTCGCCGGCACCATCCTCTCCTCGGCAGCCGCCGATCCGGTCAACCTGCCGTGCGCGGGCGACTGGGTCACCGTGCGCACCTGGCCGGACGAGCGCATCACGATCGAGGCGGTGCTGCCGCGGCGTACCGCGATCATTCGCCGCACCTCCGACAAGGACTCGGTGGGCCAGGTGCTCGCCGCCAACGTCGACGCGGCCGCGGTCGTCGAGCCGATGCACCCGGCCGCGGACGTGGGGCGCATCGAGCGTCTCTTGGCGCTCGCCTGGGAGTCCGGCGCGCAGCCTCTGGTGGTACTCACGAAATGTGACCTGGCCGCCGACCCGGCCGCGGTTGTCACGGAGATCGCGCAGGTCGCGCCCGGTGTTGATGTTGTCGCCGTCAGCGCGCAGCGCGGTGACGGGCTCGCGGAGCTGGCGCCGCACGTCGCGCCGGGCCGCACGCTCGCGTTGCTCGGGCCCTCGGGCGCGGGCAAGTCGACGCTGGTCAACGCGCTCGCCGGCGCGGTGGTGATGGGCACGCAGACAATCCGGCGGGCGGATGGCAAGGGGCGGCACACGACCACGTACCGCGCGTTGATTCCCATTCCGGACGGCGGGGCCGTGCTGGACACGCCGGGCATCCGGGCGGTGGGCCTGCTGGACGCGGAGGAGGGGCTGGACCGGGCCTTCGCGGACGTGGCCGACCTGGCCGCGACCTGCCGCTTCGCGGACTGCCGGCACGAGGAGGAGCCGGGCTGCGCGGTGCGCGCGGCGTTGGAGGCCGGCGATCTCACACCGCGGCGGTACGAGAGCTGGCAGAAGCTGCAACGCGAGATCGCTTACGAGATGCGCCGTAAGGACGTGCGGCTGCAGGCCGAGCAGCGCGCGGTGTGGAAGCGGATCCACAAGGAGGTGCGCGGCCGCAACCGACCTTGAGCTGCGGGAATGCGGCGGCGCGGCAACTTGTCATACCGGGGGTCTAAAGTCGTTTCGGTTGTCTGGACGTTCTTCCCCCGGGGGCAAATAGTGGCAGATAGGTTGATCATTCGTGGCGCGCGCGAGCACAACCTGCGCGACGTCAGCCTCGACCTGCCTCGCGACGCCATGATCGTCTTCACCGGGCTCTCCGGCTCCGGCAAGTCCAGCCTCGCCTTCGACACGATCTTCGCGGAGGGCCAGCGGCGGTATGTGGAGTCGTTGTCGTCGTACGCGAGGCAGTTCCTCGGCCAGATGGACAAGCCCGACGTCGACTTCATCGAGGGTTTGAGCCCGGCCGTCTCGATCGACCAGAAGTCGACGTCCCGCAACCCGCGCTCCACGGTCGGCACGATCACCGAGGTCTACGACTACCTGCGGCTCCTCTTCGCCCGGGTGGGCGAGCCGCACTGCCCCAAGTGTGGGCGCCCGATCTCCCGCCAGACACCGCAGCAGATCGTCGACCGGGTGCTCGCGATGGACGAGGGCACCCGCTTCCAGGTGCTCGCGCCGGTCGTGCGCGGCCGCAAGGGTGAGTATGTCGACTTGTTCGCCGAGCTCCAGTCGAAGGGTTACGCGCGGGTCCGCATCGACGGCGTGGTCTACCAGCTGACCGAGCCGCCCAAGCTGAAGAAGCAGGAGAAGCACACCATCGAGGTGGTCGTCGACCGCCTCACCGTCAAGGCCAGCGCCAAGCGGCGGCTCACCGACTCGGTGGAGACCGCGCTGCGGCTGGCGGCCGGGGTGGTGCTGCTGGAGTTCGTCGACCTGCCGGAGGGTGACGAGCACCGCGAGCGGACGTTCTCCGAGCACCTCGCGTGTCCTTACGACGACCTGTCGTTCGAGGCGATGGAGCCGCGCTCGTTCTCGTTCAACTCGCCCTATGGCGCCTGCCCCGAGTGCGTCGGCCTCGGCACCAAGAAGGAGGTCGACCCCGAGCTCGTCGTGCCCGACCCGGAGCGCACGCTGCGCGAGGGCGCGATCCAGCCGTGGGCCGGCGGCACCACCCAGGAGTATTTCCTGCGGTTGCTGGAGGCGCTCGGCGACCAGGAGCACTTCGACGTCGACACGCCGTGGCGGGCGCTGCCCTCGCGCGCACAGAAGACGATCATGCACGGCGCCGAGGACCAGGTGCACGTCCGCTACCGCAACAAGTACGGGCGCGAGCGCTCGTACTACACCGGCTTCGAGGGCGTGATGCAGTGGATCGAGCGCCGGCACTCGGATACCGAGTCGGACTGGTCGCGCGACAAGTACGAGGGGTACATGCGGGATGTGCCCTGCCCGACCTGTGGCGGCGCGCGGCTCAAGCCCGAGGTGCTGGCGGTCACGATCGACGGCCGGAGCATCGCCGAGGTGTGTGGCCTGTCGGTGGGGGAGTGCGCCGACCTGCTGGGCGCGATGACGCTCAGCGACCGGCAGAAGATGATCGCCGAGCGGGTGCTCAAGGAGATCAACGCGCGGCTGCGATTCCTCGTCGACGTGGGCCTCGACTACCTCTCGCTCGACCGGCCGGCGGGCACGCTCTCCGGGGGTGAGGCGCAGCGCATCCGGCTCGCCACGCAGATCGGCTCGGGTCTCGTCGGCGTGCTGTACGTGTTGGACGAGCCCTCGATCGGCCTCCACCAGCGCGACAACCACCGCCTCATCGAGACGCTCGTCCGCCTCAAAAACCTGGGCAACACGCTGATCGTCGTCGAGCACGACGAGGACACCATCCGCACCGCCGACTGGGTCGTCGACATCGGCCCCGGCGCGGGCGAGCACGGTGGCCACATCGTGCACAGCGGCTCGGTCGCCGGCCTGCTGAAGAGCAAGGAGTCGATCACCGGCGCCTACCTCTCCGGCCGCCGCCAGATCCCCACGCCCGGCATGCGCCGGATGCAGATCCCGGGGCGCGAGATGGTGGTGCAGGGCGCGCGCGAGCACAACCTGAAAAACCTGACGGTGCCGTTCCCGCTGGGGCAGTTCATCGCGGTTACCGGCGTGTCCGGCTCGGGCAAGTCGACGCTGGTCAACGACATTCTCTACACGGTGCTGGCCAACCAGATCAACGGCGCCCGCATGGTGCCGGGGCGGCACCTGCGGATCACCGGCATCGACGAGGTGGACAAGGTGGTGGGTGTCGACCAGTCGCCCATCGGCCGCACGCCGAGGTCCAACCCCGCGACGTACACGGGGGTTTTCGACAACATCCGCAAGCTCTTCGCGGAGACGACCGAGGCGAAGGTCCGGGGGTACGGGCCGGGGCGCTTCTCGTTCAATGTGAAGGGCGGCCGCTGCGAAAACTGCGCGGGCGACGGCACCATCAAGATCGAGATGAACTTCCTTCCGGACGTCTACGTCCCGTGCGAGGTGTGCAAGGGCGCCCGCTACAACCGCGAGACGCTCGAGGTGCACTACAAGGGGCGGACGATCTCCGAGGTGCTGGAGATGCCGATCGAGGAGGGGGCGACCTTCTTCGAGGCGATCCCGGCGATCCACCGCCACCTCAAGACGCTCGTCGACGTCGGCTTGGGGTATGTGCGCCTCGGCCAGCCCGCACCCACCCTCTCCGGTGGTGAGGCCCAGCGGGTAAAGCTCGCGTCCGAGCTGCAGAAGCGTTCGACCGGCCGCACGGTGTACGTGTTGGACGAGCCGACCACCGGCCTGCACTTCGAGGACATCCGCAAGCTGCTGCGAGTGCTGGAGAGCCTGGTAGACAAGGGCAATACGGTGATCGTGATCGAGCACAACCTCGACGTCATCAAGACCGCCGACTGGCTGATCGAGATGGGTCCCGACGGTGGCCACAAGGGCGGCTCGGTGGTGGCCACCGGCACGCCCGAGGAGATCGCCGAGGTGGCGGAGAGCGCGACCGGCCAGTACCTGCGGCACGTGCTCGGCCTCGACGGCGAGGCGGCGGGTGCCGCGGCGGCGACCGCGCGCGCCGCCCAGGCCAACGGCACGGCCGGGCGATCCGGTCCGGCGGGGGCCGCGACGAAGGCCGCGCCGGCGAAGGCAACCCCGACCAAGGCGGCGCCGGCCAAGGCTGTGGGCGCGGCCAAGGCGGCCGGCGGGACCAAGGCGGCGGGTGGCGCCAAGGCGACCCGCGCGGCCAAGGAGCCGGTGAAGGCCGCGCCGGCCAAGGCACGCCGGGCGGCCGCCAAGACCCGGTGATCAAAGCTCCGCTCAAGTCGCTCTAAC
>Ga0307513_10009831_pt1 | contig 12078 bp, 8 predicted proteins | sample 15_EM_MG_FD_202174 | JGI IMG/M metagenome (GOLD analysis project Ga0307513, IMG submission 202174) | Populus trichocarpa ectomycorrhiza microbial communities from riparian zone in the Pacific Northwest, United States - 15_EM | ecosystem: Host-associated > Plants > Roots > Unclassified | place... | reverse complement strand
TAGGCATCGGACAGCAGTTCGTCGAGGGGCACGTCGGCCCCGCCGGACGGGTCCCCGTACCAGGCCTCGCGGTCCGCCATGGCGAGCTTGCAGCCCTCGATCAGCAGGTGGACGTAGTCGGCGGACCCGTACTCGGGCAGCTCAGGCGGGAGGAGCGCGAGCTGCTGGAGGAAGGCGGGGCCCTGGCTCCAGGGGCCGGCCTTGCAGAGGGTCCAGCCCTGCCAGTCGTACGTCGCCGGGGCCTCGTAGGTCGCGGACCAGGAGGCGAGGTCGGTGGCGGTCAGGGTGCCGGTGTGGTGCTCGCCGCTGGTGTCGAGGGTGGGCCGCGCGGACTGCCGTACCAGCGCCTCGGCGATGAAGCCGGTGCGCCACACCTCTCGTGCCGCCTCGATCTGGGCGATGCGGTCCCCCGCCCCGGCGACCTCGGCGAGCAGGCGCTTCCAGGTGGCGGCCAGGGCGGGGTTGCGGAACAGCTCGCCGGGCCGGGGCGGCTGTCCGCCGGGCAGGTACACGTCCGCGGACGAGGTCCACTCCGTCTCGAACAGTTCCCGTACGGTCTCGACGGTCGCGCCGATGTTCTCCACGGGCGCGTGCCCGTCCTCGGCGTACCCGATGGCGTACTTCAGGACGTCGGCGAGCGGCTTGGTGCCGTGGTCGCGGAGCAGGAGCATCCAGGCGTCGAAGGCACCGGGCACGGCGGCGGCGAGAGGTCCGGTGCCGGGGACCAGGTCGAGCCCCAGCCCCCTGTAGTGCGCGATCGTGGCCCCGGCGGGCGCGCCGCCCTGCCCGCACAGCACCCGCACCTCGCCGCCGGCCGGGGCGAGGATGATCGGCACCTCACCGCCGGGCCCGTTGAGGTGCGGTTCGACGACATGCAGGACGAAGCCCGCGGCGACGGCGGCGTCGTACGCGTTGCCGCTGTCCTCCAGGACGGCCATCGCCGACTGCGAGGCCAGCCAGTGCGTGGAGGACACCATCCCGAAGGTGCCCTGGAGCGTAGGTCGGGTGGTGAACACGGGCGGCTCCTTCACTACGGCACACGATCAGATGATCGTACGTACCTCACACGAACACCGAACACCGAACGCCAGTCACCTATGGGGCATTAGCAAAGATTGATGGCATTGATGCCGAATCAGACGCTGTCGACGCCGATTTGCGCATTCTGACGGACAGTCCGGGCGGCCGATCATGAACGACAGTCATCGCACAGCCACGGAGCGAGTTCTTACTTCCACCCCACAGGCAGTCATGTGACACTGGCGTCCCGTCCGGAGTGCGGACCCCCCTCCGCACCGTCCCCCACGAGAAGTGCGCCTTGAGCCTTCCTCTGCCGCTCGCGCTCGTCACACGCCTGGCGCCGGTCGCCGTGCTCGCCACGGTCGGCTGGGCGTTGTCCTCGGGTCCGCTCGCCGCGTCGCCGACCGCCGACGAGCCCAAGTCGGCCGCCGAGGGCGCGTCCTCGTCGCCCACCGCGCCCTCGACCTCGGCGGCCTCGAAGACGTTCACCGCCGCGCCCGCGCCCTGCTCGGCCGTGCCCCCGGGCACGATCAAGTCCCTTGTCCCGGGCGCCAAGGCGGCCGGCAAGGAGATCCCGTCGACGGACACCAACGCCCGCCGTACCTGCTCCTGGAACGCGCTCAAGGGGTACGACTACCGCTGGCTCGATGTGTCGTTCGAGCTGTCCGACACGGACGCGGCGGCGGAGAAGACGTACCAGGACCGCCTGACCGAGAAGAGCGGTGGCGGTGAGGTGCCGGGTCTCGGTGACGCCGCCTACTCCGTCGTGAACCTCACCACCGAGGACAAGCAGCAGACCCGCGAGGGCGTGGTGCTGGTCCGCGCGTCGAACGCGCTGGTGGTGATCACGTACAACGGCAGTGACTTCGAGTCGAAGAAGGCGCCCAGCACGGATGTGATCAACAAGGGCGCCATCAAGGCCGCCCGGGACGCGGTGGCAGCGCTGGAGGGCGGCCGGTAGAACCGGCCGCCCTCCGTCACGCGTCACAGGGTCGGAACAGGAACAGGGTCAGACCTGCGCCTTCACCTCGTCCTTCACCTCGTCCTTCCCCTTGCCGGTCGCCAGCATGAGCACCAGGTAGAGGACCATCGAGGTGCCCAGGCCCACGGCCCAGCCGTAGTTCGCCAGGGAGGACAGTGCCGGGATGGGCCGCCCGTCGATCAGCGGCGCGAAGTTGGCGCCGCCGACGGCCAGCACACCGCCGACCAGGAACGCGACGACCGCACGCCAGTTCCAGCCGTTGTCGTACCAGTAGCGTCCGCCCGCCTGGTACAGGTCGGCGAGGTCGAGCTTGCCGCGGCGCAGGATCCAGTAGTCGGCGATGAGGATGCCGGCGACCGTGCCGAGCAGACCGCCGACCAGGCCGAGCCAGGTGAAGATGTAGCCCTGCGGGTCGGAGTACAGCTTCCACGGGAAGATCAGGACGCCGAGTACGCAGGTGGCGAGCGCGCCCGCCCGGAAGCTGATCTTGCGCGGGGCGATGTTGGAGAAGTCGAAGGCCGGGGAGACCAGGTTGGCCGCGACGTTCACGGACAGGGTCGCCACCAGCACGGTGACCAGGGCGAACAGCAGCCCGAAGACGTTGTCGGTCTTGGCGGCGAGCTGTACCGGGTCCCAGATGGCCTCGCCGTACACGGCCTGCGAGCCCGAGGTGACCATGACGGACAGGAACGCGAACAGCGTCATCGTGGTCGGCAGACCGAGCGCCTGCCCCCACGTCTGGGCCTTCTGGCTCTTGCCGTACCGGGTGAAGTCCGGGATGTTCAGCGACAGCGTGGACCAGAAGCCGATCATGCCCATCAGGGCGGGCGCGAAGATCTTCCAGAAGTCCGCGCCGTAGCCCAGCTTGGAAGGCTGGTCGAGCAGCGGGCCGAAGCCGCCGGCCTTGTCGGCCATCCACCACAGCATCACGCCGGCGCCGAGGAGGACGAAGGGCGCGGCCCAGTTCTCGAAGCGGCGGATCGTCTCCATGCCCCGGTAGATGATCGCGACCTGGATCGCCCAGAAGATGGCGAAGGACAGCCACATCGTCCAGGCGTAGCCGCCGATCTTCCCGGCGTCGCTCCAGCCGTTGCCGATCAGCTTGCCGGCGAGGAAGTAGATCGCCTCGCCGCCGATCCAGGTCTGGATGCCGAACCAGCCGCAGGCCACCAACGCCCGTACGACGGCGGGGAGGTTGGCGCCCCGGATGCCGAAGGAGGCGCGGGCGAAGACGGGGAACGGGATGCCGTACTTGGGTCCGGCGTGCCCGGTGAGCAGCATCGGGATCAGCACGATCACGTTCGCCAGGGCGATCGTGAGCACGGCCTGCTTCCAGTCCATGCCCACGGCGATCAGACCCGAGGCGAGGGTCCAGGAGGCCGTGTTGTGGGCCATGCCCACCCAGAGAGCCGAGAAGTTGTACGTGGTCCAGGTGCGCTTCTCGATCGGAACCGGCAGCAGGTCCTCGTTGGCGTACGGCCCGCTGGGCACGGGCGCGTCGGGGGAGATCTCCACCCGGCCGTCGGCGAGGGTGAGTTGGGAGGACGGCGGTATGGCCGTGGGAGCGGTGTCGGTCATGGGCAGGCCAATCAATGAGGTGGGTCGGGAAAGGCCGTGCGGGTGGCGCGTTGGGGGATGCGCACAGGACACCCGGGGGTGTCCTGACCCTCTCCCCGGCAACCTGAACGCCGGGGAGAGGGAGATATCGGGGACGACGTAACACGGCGGCCGAACCGGTACGTCAGGCGTTGACGGCCGGGATCACCGTTGATCCGTAGGCGTCGATGACGGCTTCCTGGGCGTCGTGCATGTCGTAGACGGCGAACTGGTCGACGCCCAGCTCACGCAGCTTGTTGAGCTTCTCGATGTGCATCTCCGGGGTGCCGATGATGCAGAACCGGTCGACGATCTCGTCGGGCACGAACTGGGTGTCGGGGTTGTCGGCGCGGCCGTGATGGGAGTAGTCGTACCCCTCGCGGGCCTTGATGTAATCGGTGAGTTCCTCGGGTACGGCGGCGGAGTGTTCGCCGTACTTCGACACCAGGTCGGCGACGTGGTTGCCGACCATCCCGCCGAACCAGCGGCACTGGTCGCGGGCGTGGGCGAGCGCCTCGGGCGAGTCGTCCTCGGTGATGTACGCGGGGGCGGCGACGCAGATCTTCACCTCGGACGGGTCACGTCCGGCGGCGACGGCGGCGTCCTTGACCGTCTTCACCATGTACTCGGTGAGGTACAGGTCAGAGAGCTGGAGGATGAACCCGTCGGCCTCCTCGCCGGTCATCTTGAGCGCCTTGGGGCCGTACGCGGCCATCCAGACGGGGAGTTCGGCGCCCGGCTTCACCCACGGGAGCTTGATCACCGTACCGCCGAGGTCGGCCTCGTCACCGCGGCCGAGCGAGCGGATGACCTTCATCGCGCCGCTGATCCGGGCCAGGGTGTTGGGAGTTCGGCCGGCGACGCGCATCGCGGAGTCGCCGCGGCCGATGCCGCAGACCGTGCGGTTGCCGAACATGTCGTTGAGGGTGGCGAAGGTGGAGGCGGTGACCTCCCAGGTGCGGGTGCCCGGGTTGGTGACCATCGGGCCGACCGTCAACTTCTCGGTGCTGGAAAGGATCTGACTGTAGATCACGAACGGTTCCTGCCACAGCACGGCGGAGTCGAAGGTCCAGCCGTACGTGAAGCCGTTGCCCTCGGCGCGCTGCATCAGCTCGATGACACGCGAGGCCGGCGGGTCGGTCTGCAGGACGAGGCCGAAGTCCATGAGCGCTGCTCCTAGTTCAGATCAGGTACTGACAGGTGGAGCGGGGGGTGTAGACGCCGTGACCCGCGCGTCCGGTGAACTCCCGCTCGGTGATGACGAGTTCGCCCCGCGAGAGGACGGTCTCGACGCGGCCGGTGAGCCGCTTGCCCTCGTACGCCGAGTAGTCGACGTTCATGTGGTGGGTCTCGGCGGAGACGATCTGCTCGGCAGCCGGGTCGTAGATGACGATGTCGGCGTCGGCGCCCGGGGCGATGGTGCCCTTCTTCGGGTAGAGGCCGAACATCCGGGCCGGGGTGGCGCAGGCGATCTCGATCCAGCGGCGGCGGCTGATGTGCCCGTCGACGACGCCCTGGTGGAGCAGGTCCATGCGGTTCTCGACCCCCGGGAGCCCGTTGGGGATCTTCGAGAAGTCGCCGCGACCCAGTTCCTTCTGCCCTTCGAAGCAGAAGGGGCAGTGGTCCGTGGAGACGACCTGGAGGTCGTTCGTCCGCAGGCCCCGCCAGAGCGCGGCCTGGTGGTCCTTGGGCCGAAGGGGCGTCGAGCACACGTACTTGGCGCCCTCGAAGTCCGGCTCGGCGAGGTTGTCCGTCGACAGGAACAGGTACTGCGGGCAGGTCTCGCCGAAGACGTTGAGCCCCTCGTCGCGCGCCCGTGCCAGCTCGGCGACTGCCTCCTGCGCCGAGACGTGGACGACGTACAGGGGAGCGCCGGCGACCTGCGCGAGCTTGATGGCGCGGTGTGTGGCCTCCGCTTCGAGGAGGGCCTTGCGGACCTCGCCGTGGTAGCGGGGGTCGGTCTCGCCCCGGGCCAGCGCCTGCTCGACGAGGACGTCGATCGCGATGCCGTTCTCGGCGTGCATCATGATCAGGCCGCCGTTCTCGGCGGAGCGCTGCATGGCGCGCAGGATCTGGCCGTCGTCGCTGTAGAAGACGCCCGGGTAGGCCATGAACTGCTTGAAGGAGGTGACGCCCTCCTCGACGAGCAGGTCCATCTCCTTGAGCGTGTCCTGGTTCACGTCGGAGACGATCATGTGGAAGGCGTAGTCGATGGCGCAGTTGCCGTCGGCCTTGGCGTTCCAGGTGTCGAGTCCGTCGCGCAGCGACTGGCCGACGCTCTGTACGGCGAAGTCGATGATCGTGGTCGTGCCGCCCCAGGCGGCGGCCCGGGTGCCGGTCTCGAAGGTGTCCGAGGCGGCCGTACCGCCGAACGGCAGTTCCATGTGGGTGTGGGCGTCGACGCCGCCGGGGATGACGTACTTTCCGGTGGCGTCTATGGTCCGCTCGGCCGTCCAGGACTCGGCGGGGGCGCTTCCGCTGGTGGCGAGGGCGGCGATGCGGCCGTCCTCGATGAGGACGTCGGCGTGGATCTCGTCGGACGCGGTGATGACTAGTCCGCCTCGGATGACAGTACGGCCGGTCACGGGTTCACGCTCCTCGGTTGTCTACAAAGTGCCGGTTGTCTGTGGCTGGTCGCGCCCCGCGGCGGAGCCGCAAATGGACGCTGCCCCGCGCCCCTGAAGACAAAAGACAGGGGCGCGGGTGTGAGCGTCTGCTGTTTACGGTGCCGTCAGGGGGCCGTATGCCTCCGGGCGGCGGTCGCGGTAGAACTGCCAGCGGTCGCGGACCTCGCGGAGCTTGGCCAGGTCCAGGTCGCGGACGACGAGTTCGGTCTCCTTGTCGCTCGCCACCTCGCCGACGAACTGTGCCTCCGGGTCCACGAAGTACGAGGTCCCGTAGAAGTCGTTGTCGCCCAGCTCCTCGACGCCGACCCGGTTGATCGCGCCGACGAAGTACTCGTTGGCGACGGCCGCCGCAGGCTGCTCCAGCTGCCACAGGTAGGCAGAGAGACCGCGCGAGGTGGCCGACGGGTTGAAGACGATCTCGGCGCCTTCGAGGCCCAGCGCACGCCAGCCCTCCGGGAAGTGCCGGTCGTAGCAGATGTAGACGCCGATCTTGCCCACGGCGGTGTCGAAGATCGGCCAACCCGCGTTCCCCGGGCGGAAGTAGAACTTCTCCCAGAACCCGGCGACCTGCGGAATGTGGTGCTTGCGGTACTTGCCGAGGTACGAGCCGTCCGCGTCGATCACGGCGGCCGTGTTGTAGAGGACGCCCGGCTGCTCCTCCTCGTACATCGGCAGGACGAGGACGATGCCCAGTTCCTTGGCGAGCGCCTGGAAGCGCTTGACGATCGGGCCGTTCGGGATCTGCTCGGCGTACTCGTAGAACGCCTTGTCCTGGACCTGGCAGAAGTACGGTCCGTAGAACAGCTCCTGGAAGCACATGACTTGAGCACCCTGCGCCGCGGCGTCGCGGACCGCCTGCTCGTGTACCTGGATCATCGACTCCTTGTCGCCCGTCCAGGCAGTCTGGAAGATGGCGGCGCGAATCACCCTGCTCATCGGGACCTCCGGTCACTCGGTGTACGCCGAGCCTAGGAAGCCTGAAGAGCGGGTTTGAGTTGCACGGTGTCACGCCTGCGGGCGTTCGGCGTTCCACGGTGTCACCCTGACGTGGGCCCATGTTTCACCACTGTTTTCCCAGGTCCTCTGATGTTTCGGAGCGGTAAGACGGAGCAGTGTGGAGCGCGGTCATCGGCCTTGCTGGGCGTCGTGCGCGAGGAGCGCGATATGCACGGAGGCGGCCTGCTCGAAGTCGTCGAGATCGAGCCCGAGCCGCGCCTCTATCGCCTCCAGCCGTCGGTAGAGCGCGGGGCGCGAGACATGGTGCAGTTGCGCGGTACGTGATTTGTTGCGCCCGGTGGCGAGATAGGTCCGCAGCACGGGCAGCAGCTCGGACTCGCCCTCGGCCCCGCACAGCAGCCCGTCCAGCTCCCGCTCCGCGAACGCCTGCACCTGCGGATCGTCCCGCAGCAGCCGGACAAGGCCACGCAGCCGTACGTCCCTCAGGTACACAAGGACCGGCAGATCCTGCCCCGCCGGGGTGTCCGCGACGGCCGCCGCGACGTGCAGCGCCTCGCGCAGTCCGGTGGGTACGTCGTCCCAGGAGCCGAGCGCCTCGGCGGCGGCCACGACGGTCCGGGCCCCGGTGGTCTCCGTCCGCAGCCGGAGCGCGAAGTGCGCGGCCAGCGCCTTGGCGTCCTGGTCCCGGGCGAGGCTCAGCAGCACGGCGGTGGCGTCGTCGGCCAGCTCGGCGACCAGCCCCGGCAGCCCCAACAACCGCAGTACGCGGTCGAGTTCGGCGGGGTCACCGTCCCGTACGACCAGCGGCACGAACGTCCGCCGGTTGACGGGCAGCCCAGCGGCACGAGCCCTTGGCAACAGCTGCCGGGCCGGTACGACCCCGCTCACCAGGTCCGTGAGCAGGCTCTGCGCGGACTGCTCCTCCCAGGTGTGTACGGAGCCCCCGAGCATGCGGTGCAGGACAAGCGCCTCGGCGGCCCGGTCGGCGAGCAACCGCCCGGTGGCGGCATCACCCCGATACCCGCAGAGCACGATCCGCCCCCACCTCTCCCCGCGCCCGCCCAGCTCGGCCCGGATCCACCCGTCGCCCTCGCTCCCACCCGCCTGCCTGGAGATGCGCTCCCAGTCCCGCAGCACGTCGTCGACGGCCGACCGCTCCCCCGACGTGGCGAGGACGCGATGCGCGAGGTTGGTGACGACCACGGGACAGCCACTGTGCGAGGCGACCTCGTCGAGGAGCAGTTGCAGCGGGGCGCCGCTCGTGATCAGCCCGGTGAGGGCGGTCCGTACCGCCTCGGACAGGCTCACGGCGGCGAACTTCCGCCGTACGAGCCTGGATTGGACCTCCTCCGTCAACTCGGCGAAGGGGAACGGCCGGTGGAGCACCACCATCGGCAGCCCGCACCGCTCGGCCGCGCGCCGCATGACGTCCGGCGGCGCGGGAAAGGCACGGCCGAGTCCGAGGACGACGGCCGCGGCCTCCGCGCGATGCAGCGAGCGGATGTACTCGACCTGGGCCTCTTCGTCCCCGGCCAGCAGCACCCCGGTCGTGAGCACCATCTCGCCGCCGCTGAGCATCACACCGACATCGGCGGCCTCGGCGACATGCACCCAGCGCACCGCCCGGTCGAGCTGCCCGGCCCCGGCCACCACCTCGGGCTCGCCCGCGAGCACCCGTTCCAGGCCGAGGACCTGGCGGACCGACAGGGCGGGTTCCAAAGTGGTGGTCATGAGCATGGGCCGACTTCCTTGCTGTGGTGTTACTGGACGCAGCTCCTCAGAGCGCGTTCGAGGATCGCGGCGCCCTCCTCGGCCTCCGCGACGGTGAGCGACAGCGGCGGTGCGATACGCAGGGCGCTGGTGTTGTGACCGCCGCCCTTGCCGAGGAGCAGCCCTTCCGCCCTGGCCGCTTCGAGCACGGCGGCTGCGGTCTCCGGATCGGCGGTGTCGGTACCGGGCTTCACCAGCTCGACGCCGATCATCAACCCGCGCCCACGGACCTCCCGTACGCCCGGCAGCTGGGCGGCGACGGCCCGGAGCCGTTCGATGAGGAGGCCACCGACGCGCCGGGCGTTGCCCTGGAGGTCGTGTTCCAGGAGGTACGTGAGGTTGGCGAGGCCGGCCGCCATGGTGATCTGGGTGCCGCCGAAGGTCGAGATGGAGTTGGAGTCGAGGCAGTTCATGATCTCGGCGCGGGCCACGACCCCGCCGATGGACATGCCGTTGCCGATGCCCTTGGCGAAGGTGACGATGTCCGGCGGACCGTTCTCCGCGTGTGCCTGCCAGCCCCAGAAGTGCTCGCCGGTGCGTCCCCAGCCGGTCTGGACCTCGTCGGCGATCCAGAGGATGCCGCGTTCCTGGAGGACCCGGCGGAAGGCCGCGTAGAGCCCGTCGGGCGGGGAGGTGAAGCCGCCGACGCCCTGGATGGGCTCGGCGATCAGGGCCGCGGGCGGACGGACGTGACCGAGCAGGTCCTCCAGGTCGGCGACGCAGGCGGCGATGAACTCGTCGTCGCTCAGATCGGCGTACGGGCCGCGCGTGCGGACACCGCCGTGGACGTACAGGGTCTGGAGCGGGGACAGGGAGGTCGGGGACCAGCCCTTGTTGCCCGTGATGCCGACCGTGCTGAACGAACGCCCGTGGTAGCTGTTGCGCATCGCCAGGATCTGGTTGCTGCGCCGGTAGGAGGTGGCGAGGAGGAGGGCCGTGTCGTTGGCCTCGGTGCCGGAGGTGGTGAAGAAGACGCGGGCGTCCGGGATGCCGGACAACTGGGCGACGCGCTCGGCGAGTTCGACCATCGGGCGGTTGAGGTAGAGCGTGGACGAGTGGATGATCCGCCCGGCCTGTTCGCTCACCGCCTTGGTGATCTCGGGCAGCGCGTGCGCGGTCATCGTGGTGAGGATGCCGCCGAAGAAGTCGAGGTACTGCTTCCCGTCCGCGTCCCACACGTACCGGCCCTCGCCGTGCGTGATCTCGATCGGGTCCTCGTAGTAGAGGGCGAGCCAGTCCGGCAGGACGGCCTTGTGTCGCCCGTACAGATCGCTCACGGCTGCACCAGCCCTTCGTACGCGTCCGGCCGCCGGTCCCGGTAGAAGGCCCACTGCTGCCGGACTTCCTCGATGAGATCGAAATCCAGGTCCCGCACGACGAGTTCCTCGTCCTTGTCGCTGGCGACCTCGCCGACGAACTGGCCGCGCGGGTTCACGAAGTACGAGGTCCCGTAGAAGTCGTTGTCCCCGTACTCCTCCTGCCCCACCCGGTTGATGGCGGCGATGAAGTACTCGTTGGCGACAGCCGCGGCGGGCTGCTCCAGCTGCCAGAGGTAGGCGGAGAGGCCGCGCGAGGTGGCGGACGGGTTGTAGACGAGCTGGGCGCCGTTCAGACCGAGCTGGCGCCAGCCCTCCGGGAAGTGCCGGTCGTAGCAGATGTAGACGCCGATCTTCCCGACGGCCGTCTCGAAGATCGGCCAGCCGAGGTTGCCGGGCTTGAAGTAGTACTTCTCCCAGAACCCCTTGACCTGCGGGATGTGGTGCTTGCGGTACTTGCCGAGGTAGGTCCCGTCGGCGTCGATCACGGCCGCGGTGTTGTAGTAGAACCCGGACTGCTCGACCTCGAAGACCGGGACGACGATGACCATGCCGGTCTCGCGCGCCAGCTCCTGCATACGGGTCACCGTGGGTCCGTCGGGCACGGGCTCGGCCCAGCTGTAGTGCTCGGGCTCCTGGACCTGCTGGAACCCGATGACCTTGGCACCCTGCCGGGCCGCCTCACGGGCGTGCTCCACATGCTTGGCGACCATGGACTCGGTGTCCCCGGTCCAGGTCGCCTGAACCAGAGCGGCACGTACGACGTTGGCCATGACCTGTTCCTTCCGGCTGGACGTCAGAGAGCCTCTACGCCCGTAGACAGAGGCCGTAGGGGCTTGAAAGTAAGCCTCCGGAAGAGCCTTGCCAAGACCATCGCCGTTAACCCGCGGAGTCGATCACGTTTCACACCCCGGTGGACGAGTCCTGGCCACCCGGATCACGCACTGTGCCCCGCCACCCGGAGCGCGTGCACCAGATCCCAGTAGCAGTCCTCGGAGGCTCCCCGGGCCGCCTCCAGGAGCAGCGGGACGAGGCTCTGGGGGTCGGCGGCGACGCTGCGGGCGGCCTCCTCGGGGGTGCGGACGCGGACGTACGCGTCGAGCAGCGCACGCGCCTCGCGCTGTCTGCCCTCCTCGACGAGCCCGAGCACGGCCTCGCCGACCTCCTGCGCCGGCCGCACGATGCCCTGCCGCAGAATCTGCTGGCCGTCGTTCCCCCGCCCGGCCGCGACGAGCGCGTCGGCGGCGGCGACCAGCTGAGCGGCCGGCAGCGACGCGGCCTCCCAGAGCAGGGTGGCCCAGTCGGCGCCGAGCCCGGCGCGGTGCAGCTCGGCGGCGAGCAGCGGAAAACGGGCGGCCGGCCAGTAGGCGGCCTCGACGAGCAGCGCGTGCGCCTCCCCGCTGCGCCCCTCGCTCCGCAGTCGTACGAGGCTGCGGACAGCGTCGATGGTGTCGTGCCGGGCGTCGTCGTCCAGCGCCTCCCGCTTGGGCACCACGGGCTTCACGGCAGCGGCGGCCCCGGCGAACCGCGCCCCGCGCGGGTTGCGGCGGGTCGGGGCGGCGGGCGCGGGCATGACCGGCATGGACGTCGGGTCGACGGTGGGTGTGGCGCCGGTGTCCGCGTCGTCCATCATCCCGGCGAACCGGGCGCTGCCCCGGGTGCGGCGCTTGGAGCGCTGCTTGGGGGCGCGATCGGGTTCCGGCTCGGGGTCGGGTTCGGGGGTGGCGGCCGGGGCCGTGGTGTCGTACCAGTCGGCGGGGAGTCGTGGTGTCGTGCGCTCGGCCGGGGGTTCCGGGGCGGCGGCCTCGCG
>Ga0307513_10009830_pt1 | contig 12078 bp, 12 predicted proteins | sample 15_EM_MG_FD_202174 | JGI IMG/M metagenome (GOLD analysis project Ga0307513, IMG submission 202174) | Populus trichocarpa ectomycorrhiza microbial communities from riparian zone in the Pacific Northwest, United States - 15_EM | ecosystem: Host-associated > Plants > Roots > Unclassified | place... | reverse complement strand
GCCACCGAAGCGGCTCGATGCCCTGATCGCGATCGGCACCCTGGTCGCGCCGCACGCCAAGCGCGCCCTCGAGCTCGCCGAGGCGTGGGAGACGCCCGAGGACTACGCCGACACCTACGCCGACGCGCTCGCCGCGCGCGGCGTCGACGGCGCGGTCGACCACCTGCCCTGGCTCGCGCTGATCGACATCCTGCGCGAGGCCAACGCGCTGGCCGAGCTCGCCGCCGACAGCGACGCCGACGCGCTCAAGAAGGCGCTCGAGCGGCTCACCGACTGCCCGCGCGGCGCGTTCGCCTGGATGAAGCACGACGGCGAGCTCGCCGAGCGCTCGCTGCCCGAGCTCCTCGAGCTCACCGGCAAGGCGCTGCTCGCCAAGGGCGTACAGCTGATCCAGCTCGGCGGCGACGACCTCGGTACCTGCCTGGTCGTGGTCGACCGGGCGCAGGCCGCCGAGCTCGCCAAGCTCGTGCGCGCGGCCGGCTACGGCGAGGCCACGCCGTACACCGGCGCGAAGCTCGCCAAGGCGACCAAGGATCGCGCCGCCGCCGCCCGGCGCGCCGCCAAGCAACCGGCCCGCGCCGCCAAGCCGGCCCGCGAGCTGCGCTACTTCGCGCGCGGCAAGGAGAGCTGGACCGCGCACCCGTCGGAGACCGGGTTCGAGACCTGCTACGAGAAGCCGCGCGTGAAGTTCTACGTCCACCATTACTTCGACGACCTCGCGGCGGCGCGCGCCGGCCTCAAGCGCCAGCTCGCCGAGTGGGAGGCCGCCGGCTTCCACGAGATCGACGAGGCCGCGTTCGCCAAGCTGCCGCACGTCGACGCGCCGTACCTCAACTGGACCGGCCCGTTCCCCGACGACGCGAGCTACGTCGTCGAGGGCAAGGAGATCGTGCGCTGCACCGAGCTGCGCGGGCAGACCATCGTCGAGCTCGCCGGCACGATCGGCTACAACTTCGGCGAGTCGCAGAACGTCTATCACTGCAAGACCGCCGCCGCCGCGGCCAAGCGCTACGCCCAGCACCTCGCCGCCGACGCCCACTTCCCGGCGATCACGCGCGCCGAGCTGGTCCGGCGATACAAGTAGCGCCGTCGCAGCGGGGCTCAGCGCGGGGCTTCGTCGCGCAGGCGGGCATGCTCGAGCAGGAGGTGGGTCACGCTGCTGCTGAGCTCGGCCTGCGCGACCGCCGGCGCGCCGGCGGTGAGCTCGAAGAAGCCGGCCTGCCAGTCGAGCACGTTCATCAGCACGGTGCGCGAGTCGGCGTCGATCTCGGTCGACCGCGCGCGGACGATCTTGCCGTCGACGAAGTCGATCCAGGCGACCAGCTGGTCGCGGGTCAGCGCCAGCTGGCCGGTCTTCTTCTCCTGCTCGAACATGGTCAGCAGCGACGGCAGGCCGAGCTCGGCGAGCGTCCCGCGCAGCACGACGCGCGCGGCCTCGCGCTGGCTCGCGCGCGCCCAGCGCCGGGCGCGCAGGATGACCTCGAGCACGGTGAACGGCTTGGGGATGAAGTCCATCGCGCCGAGCTGGAACGCCTGGAGCCGGACCAGATCGGTCGCCTCGCTCGACATCATCATGACCGGCACGCTCGCCAGCTCGGCGTGGCGCCCCATCTCCTGCAGGACGTGGAGGCCGTCGACGACCGGCATGTCGCGCTCGATCAGCGCGACGTCGGGCGCGCGCGACAGGCACGCGCCGAGCGCCTCCATGCCGTTGCTGGCGGTCACGACCGCGAAGCCCGCGGTGCCGAGCGCGGTCGACAGCCGCTCGAGGATCCGGGTCTCGGCGTCGGCGACCAGGATGCGGAGCTCGGCCGGCGGCTGGCGCTGGGCGTGGCGCTCGAGCAGCCGGACGACCGCCTCGGTGAACTCCAGCTCGGCGGGCCGCGTCGGCTCGGCGAACGACACGCCGATGCCGGGGAACCGGCCCAGCGTGCGGGCCTCGGTCTCGGTCAGCGCGTGGGTGACCTGGCCGGCGCTGATCAGGCGCTGGCCGTTGGGCGAGATCACGACCTGGACCACGGTGCCGACCGGCAGCGGCGGCGACAGCCGCACGAACATGCCGTGGCGCGAGAGATCCTGCGACACCGCCCGCACGTGCTTGCCGCCGGCGATCAGCTCGACCGGCAAGTTCATCGCCACTCGATTGTTGCGGCGCTTCACGCCCGAGGGGTAGCGCGTTTCGCGCGCGGTCGCCAGACTCTACACTCCCCGTGATGGCCTGGTTGCAGCTCAGCGACGTCGACGTCGCGCTCGGCGATCGCGACGTCGTGCGCGGCGTGACCGCCGAGGTCGCGGCAGGCGAGCTGGTCGTGATCGTCGGCCCCAACGGCGCCGGCAAGACCACGCTGCTGCGCGCGATCGCCGGCCTGATCGCGCCGCGCGCCGGGGCGATCCGCGTGCTCGGCCACGATCCGGTGCGCGCGCCGCGCCGGGTGATCGCGCGCGAGCTGGCCTACCTGCCGCAGAGCTACGAGCTCGCGTTCCCGTTCGCGGTCGAGGAGGTCGTGCTGCTCGGGCGCTACGCCCGCCAGCGCGGCCTCGGGCTGGCGAGCGACGACGACCTCGCCGCGGCGACGCGCGCGATGGCGGCGTGCGACGTGGCCCACCTGGCGCAGCGCCGGTTCGACGAGCTGTCGGGCGGCGAGGCTCGCCGCGTGATCATCGCGCAGGCGCTGTGCCAGGGCGCGCGCTGCCTGCTGCTCGACGAGCCGACCGCCGGCCTCGATCCGGCGCACGCGCGCGCGATCTTCGCGATGCTGCGCGCCCAGTGCGACGCCGGCGCCGCGGCGATCGTCGTGACCCACGATCTCGACCTCGCGCTGCGCCACGGCGGCGCGATGTGGCTCATCGCCGACGGCCAGCTCGCCGCGCGCGGCGACCCGGCGCAGGTGCTGGCGACCGCCGCGACGCGCGACGCGTTCGGCCTCGCCATCCACGTCGGCGCGCTGCCCTCGGGGGCACCGTTCGCGGTGCCGGCGTGACGCGGTGACCGGCTTTCTCACCGGCAGCGCCACGCGGCTGACCCGGCGACGGCTCGCGCTCGTCGTCGCGGGCTGCCTGATCCTCACCGCGCTGATCGCGCTGATCGCGCCGCTGATCGGCATCGTCGGCGGCCGCGGCGGCTGGCACCTCGAGCTGCTGAGCCCGCGCGCGCTGGCGGCCGGTGCGCCGGACCACGCGATCCTGTGGGTGCGGATCCCGCGCGTGCTCGCCGCCCTGGTCGTCGGCGCCGCGCTCGCCGGCGCCGGCTGCGCGCTGCAGGCGCTGCTGCGCAACCCGCTGGCCGAGCCGTTCACGCTCGGCATCTCGTCGGGCGCCTCGCTCGCCGCCGTGCTCGCGATCCGGCTCGGCCTCGAGAGCGCGTTCGGCGCCGCCGGGATCGGTGGCGCCGCGCTGGTCGGCGCCGCCGGCACGCTGGTGATCGTCTGGCGGCTGGCGCGCATCGGCAAGCACCTGCCGCCGGCGACCCTGGTGCTCGCCGGCGTCACGATGTCGATGTTCTGCTCGTCGGCCTCGGTGCTGATCCAGTACACCAGCGACTTCACCGAGGTCAGCCACATGCTGCAGTGGATGCTCGGCGGCATGGAGACCGTCCGGCTGACCACGGTGGGCTACGCCGCGCTGCCGATCGGCGTCGGCCTGGTCGGCCTCGTGATCTACGCGCGCGAGCTCAACGCGCTCGCCGCCGGCCCCGAGGTCGCGGCCTCGCTCGGCGTCGCGGTCGGCCGGACCCAGACGGTGATCTTCGGGATCGCGTCGCTGCTCGTCGGCGCGGCGATCGCGGTGTGCGGGCCGATCGGCTTCATCGGCCTGATCGTCCCGCACGCCCTGCGCGCGCTGCTCGGGCCGGACCACCGGCTGCTGCTGCCGACCTCGATGCTGGGCGGCGCGGCGGTGCTCGCGGTGTGCGACACGCTCGCGCGCACGGTCATCCCGCTGCACCACCTGCCGACCGGCGCGGTGACCGCGGTGCTCGGCGTGCCGTTCTTCGTCGCGATCCTGGTCGGCCAGAAGCAGCGCGCGCTGCTGTGGGGCCGCGGCGCATGAGCGATCCGCGCGTGCTGCGCCACGTGATCGACGCGATCACGCCGGCGTCGGCCGCGCACGGCGACGCGGCCCGCCACCACGTGCGGAGCGCCGGCGCCGCGCTGCTCGAGCGGCTCGCGGTCGCGCTCGGCGGCGCGCAGCACACCGGCCGGCCGCGCTCGGCGCGCCGGGTGATCGTCGTGTGTGCTGGCGACCACGGCGTCGGCGATCCCGGCGTCGCGCTCGGCGCCTCGCACCCCACCGTGGTCGCCGCCCACGCGATCGCCGACGGCACCGCCGCGCTCGCCCAGCTCGCCCGCGCGAGCGCGACGCCGATCGTGCTGGTCGACGCGGGCACCGCCGAGGCCGCCGCGATGCCCCCGGCGGTCGTGCAGCTCGGCAGCCGGCCGAGCCGCGACCTGCGCGCCGAGCCGGCGCTCACGGTGGTCGACGCCGCGCGCCTGCTCGAGGCCGGCATCGCGCTCTGCGTGTCGCTCGCCGACGACGGGCTCGACCTGCTCGCGCTCGGCGCGCTCGGGGTCGGCGCCGACGTCGCGTCCGCCGCGCTGCTCGGCGCCGCGCTCGGCGCGCCGCCCACCGGCCTGGGCGATCCGGTGGCCGAGGCGGCCGGGGCGCAGGGCGCGCAGCTCGCCGGCGCCGGCGCGCTCGCCCTGCTGGCGGCGTTCGGCGGTCCCGAGACCTGCGTGCTCGCCGGCGTGATCCTCGCCGCCGCGTCGACCCACGTGCCGGTCGTCCTCGACGGCTACGCGACCGGCGCCGCGGCGCTCGCCGCCGCCGCGTTCGCGCCCGCCGCGGCGGGCTACCTGATCGCCGCACACGCGGGCACGTTCACCCACGCGCGCATCCTGGCGCACCTCGGGCTACACCCCGTGTTCGAGGTCGGCCTCGGCCACGGCGAGGGCACGGGCGCGGCGATGGCGCTGCCGCTGATCGATCAGGTGACGGCGCTCGCGCGACCTGGTTAGATCGTCCGGATGGGCGAACGCAGGAAGCCGACGGGCAGCTTCGAGGTCCGACGCCAGACCGGCTCGAACGAGGTGATCGATCGCCTGTTCGTCTACGCGACGCTGCGCCAGGGCCAGACCGCGCGCTCGCTGATCGCCAACCAGATCACGCGCTGCGAGCCTGCCTCGACGACCGGCGCGATCTACGTGTTCTCGATGGGCTACGCCGGGTTCATCGAGGCCGACCTGGCCGCGCCGGTGGTCGGTGAGGTGCTGTGGCTGACCGAGCTGCCGGCGACGTTCGGCCTGCTCGACGCCTACGAGGGCCAGGACTTCGCGCGCGTGATCAAGCAGGTCACGCTGGCGTCGGGCGAGCCGGTGTGGTGCTGGATCTACGTGCTGGCCGACCCGGACGCCGTGCAGCACGGCCGCCTGCTCGAGCACGGCGACTGGGCGCGCTACTGGAGCGAGCAGGCCTGACGCCCGCGCGCGCCCCGAACCCAGCCGAAAAACAGAAGAGCCCCGCGGTGGGGCTCGTTCGTGCGGCCTCCAGGAGAGGCGGCCCGTGAACAGCGGCTCGCGCCGCCGGATCAGTCGTTACGCGGGGCGAACGTTCTCGGCGCGCGGACCCTTGGGGCCACGGCCTTCGTTGAACGAGACCTTCTGACCTTCGCGGAGATCCTCAAACCGAACGCCCTCGACGCTCGACATGTGGAAGAACAAGTCGCTGCCCGACTCGTTGGAGATGAAACCGAAACCCTTGTCGGTCAAACGCTTGATCGTACCTTCAGCCATTGTGAGCTCCTTAAAAAACGCGAGAGTCGGATGGTGACTTGTTCGCGGAATTTGTCGATGGAGGAAAAGCGGTTTTCTGCGGCCCGATGCGTGGGCAGCGCTCCGCTCCGAATGAGCGGAGATGAACGGGGCTGAGCGCCGTGGCTCGCGTCGCGTGGGCCAGACCCGATGGGCCAGCCCCGCGCCAGATCGTCAACTCAGGTCAGATGAAGAAGTGACCCAGGACAGCCATGGAGAGAGCGGCGAGAGCGGCGGCGATCGTGCCAAACCCGACTTTGCAGCCTTGGTTCGGCAGAGACACTTGTTGCGGCACGAGCGTCACTTTCCCTTTTCGGCGCGCGTAGTCAAGTTCTGGCCCGGCCGTTCGCGGCGGCCTAACTTCTTCAGTAATTCTGAATGTATGGATGGCTCGGCGCGCAACAAAATGTGCAGCCGCGCGCTTGCCCCGACGCGGGAGTTCGGCGTGGGCGCCGACGCATGCCCGTCGACGGCGAGCCCGGGCTCACGAGCCGCGGGCCTGGCGGATCAGCCGGAGATAGGACGTCTGCGCGCGCACCGCGAGATCGGACAGCTCGGTGACGAGCTGGCTCGGCGGCGCGGCGCTCGTCAGGTGCGCGTAGATGAGGTTGACGGCTCGCTGCTTGACCAGCACCGGCACGACGAGCACCGCGAACGGTTCCGGATGTGTCGCCAGCGCCGCCCACAGCTGCTTCTCGACCGGGCGCGCGGCCGACGGCGGCGTGCCGACGAACGGCTGGCCGGCGTCGTGTGCCGACTGCAGCGCCGAGGCGCCGCCGAGCGGCAGCGACAGCTCTTCGATCGGCCGCTTGAGCGTGGCGGGCGGCGCCACCCAGCTGCGCCAGCCCAGCGCGTTGCCGTCGCGGATCAAGAACACGACGAGCGCGTCACACCGGCCCTGGGCGTACGCGATGAACGTATCGGCGATCTGATCGCGGTTGGCGGCGTTGTCGATCCGCTCGCACGCCTCGCCGTGACCGAGCGCCAGCGGCAGCGCCCCCGACAGCGGCGCGCTCGAGGTCTCCCGGCGGCGGCATCACCATGCCCGCCGCCGGCTGGGTGCGGCGGCGCTCCCCGAGCTCGGCGTCGGCGGCCTCGGCCGGGTTGGCCGCGCGCACGAAGCGCGCCCGGCGCGGCAGGCCGAACAGCTTCTCGAGGTAGTACAGCGCGCGCAGCTCGGGGACGACGTAGGGCGTGACCGCGGCGCCGAGCAGGGCGGCGACCTGCTCGACCGCGGCGGTGTCGCTCGGCTCGACCAGGGCGACCGCGATGCTCGACGTGCCCTCGCCGAGGTAGCCCAGCGGGATCGCGCGCAGCCGGTGCGCGTCGTCGGAGCCGAGCCGCTCGAGCAGCGCCGGGTCGGTGTGGTCGAGCAGGGTGGGCGTCGCGATCGGGAAGCCGCTCAGCTCGGCGAGGTACGCCGACAGCAGCTCGAGATCGATGTAGCCGAGCTCGACCAGGTTGGTGCCGAGCCGGCCGCCGTACAGCACCTGGTTGCGCAGCGCCGCCTCGAGCTGCGAGAGCCCGATCGCCGCGTTGCGCAGGAGCAGCGTGCCCAGCTTCATCCGGACGTGATGCTACCGCATCCGGGCGGCGCCCCGGCGGCCGGGGCGTAGCGCGTGGGATCGGCCACGCCGGCTTCGCTGAAGCCTTTTCGGCGCAGCGCGCAGGCGTCGCATCGCCCGCACGCCGCGTCGCCGACCGGGTCGTAGCACGAGTGGGTCATCGCGTAGTCGACGCCCAGGCCGGCGCCGAGCGCGATGATCTGCGCCTTGGTCAGCTCGATCAGCGGCGCGTGCACGGTGAAGCCGCCGGCCCGCGTCGCGACCTGCGCCAGCGCCTCGAACGCGCGGACGAACGCCGGCCGGCAGTCGGGATAGCCGCTGGCATCGAGGACGTTCACGCCGATGAACAGGTCGCGCGCGCCGAGCGACTCGGCCCACGCCAGCGCGAGCGACAGCAGCACGGTGTTGCGCGCCGGGACGTAGGTCGACGGCACGTCGCCGGGCGCGCCGATCTCGGCGAGCGAGCGATCCTTGGGCACCGCGACGCCCGGCGAGGTCAGCGCCGAGCGCGCGATCGGGCCGAGGTCGACGTCGACCACGCGATGCGCCGCCGCGCCGTGCGCCGCCGCGACCCGACGCGCGGCCGCGAGCTCGACCTCGTGAAGCTGACCGTAGCGCACGGTCAGCGCATGACACTCGAAGCCTCGCGACCGGGCGACGGCGAGCGCCGTCGTCGAATCGAGGCCACCGGACAGAAGCACGACTGCAGCTACCACCGCGGCAATCTACACAGGATCGGCCGGCGGAGCGACGCGGTCCTATACGGACTCCTACCTACGTGATCATCCGGCGCCACGGGTTGCCCGAGAAGGTCTGAAGCAGCGCCGCGGCGAGCGCGGGATCACCGTCGCAGTAGCGAAACGTCGGTGTGGCGAGCCGGCGCAACGGCGCGACCGCGCCGAGGTCAGCGGCCGTCGCACGCGCCAGGCCCATCGACCAGTCGCCGAAGCTGCGATGGCTGCGCGGCTCGGCGGCCAGCTTGACCACCTGGTGATGGCGCGGATCGCGCGCGATGTGCGCGAACAGCTCCTCGACGATCTCCGGAAAGCCCTCGAGCACCTGGAACACCGAGCCGCGGTCGTAGAGCAGGAAGCCGGTGATCCCGCGGCGCGCGTTCAGCCGGCGCCACGCCGACAACAAGGTATCGAGCTCGCCGCGCGACAGCTCGGTATGCGTCGCACTGGCGTACGCCAGCCGGGTTAGGTGTGCGGTGGACATCCAAGCAGCTGGTTCGGCCGCGCCGATCGATCCTCGGGCCGCGTCCGGCCTTCGTCGGGGTACAGCCCCTGGGGTAGTAGACTCGCATGGTGCGCCGTCTCCCGGTGTGGGCAATCAGCACGGCAGTGGCGGTCGGCCTCACCGCCCTGGCCGCGTGGTCGTGCTGGCAGCGCTGGCAGCTGGTGAGCGCGTCGCCGTTCCCGCTCGGCGTCGATGGCTACTTCTATCCGATCCAGCTGCGCGCGGTTCTCGAGCACGGCGCGCTGGCGTACCCGGCGTCGCCCCTGGCGTTCTACCTGCTCGCGCCGTTCGCCGCGCTCACCGATCCGATCACCGGCGCCAAGCTCGGCGCGGCGCTGCTCGGCGCGGCGATCGCGTTCCCGGCCTACGGCGTCGGCGCCCGGCTCGGCGGCGGGCGGGGCGCCGGTCTGGTCGCGGCGGCGCTCGCGACGACCAGCGTCGGCTCGATGTACCTGACGGTCGAGTTCGTCAAGAACGGCGTCGGCCTGACCGTCGCGCTCGCGGCGCTGTGGCTGGCGCTGCGCGCGACCGAGCAGCCGTCGCGGGCGCGGATCGCCGCGGCGCTCGCCGGCCTGGTCGCCGCGTACGCCACCCACAAGATGGCCGCCGCGATCGTCGGGCTGGTCGCGATCCCCGCGGCGCTCGCCGCGCTCGCCGACCGCGGCCTGCTGCGCGGCCGGCGCCTGATCTACGCGGCGGGCGCCGCGCTCGCCGGCGTCGTCGCCCTGCTCGCGGTGAGCGTGGCGGCGCCGGCGCGGCTGCTGTCGCTCGCCGACGCTGGCCTGCTGCGCGGGCTGTTCTCGGCGACGCCGCGCTGGACCGCCCCGGCGCTGGCCCGGCCGACGGGCGATCTCGCGCTCGGCCACGACGCCCTGCTCGGCCTCGGGCTCGCGCTCGTCGCGATCGCCCTGCGCGTGCGCGCCGCGCGGCGGCCGCCCGGCGAGCGCAGCCCCGCGCAGCCCGGCGCGGTGACCGCGGCGAGCTGGCCGCTGCTCGTGCTCGCGATCGCGATCGGCCTGCCGTTCCTCGCCGTCAGCGACGGTCAGGGCCTGGGCTTCCGGCTGCGCATCGCCGCGTTCGTGCCCGCCGCGCTCGCCGCCGCGATCTGCGCGCGCGCGGCGCTCGCGCGGTTCGCGCACCGCGACGCCCTGCTCGCCGCGCTCGCCGTCGTGCTCGCGGTCGCGCGCCAGCCCGATGACTCGCTCGAGGGCGTGGTCATCACGCACCCCGCGCTGATCACCGCGACCCAGGCGCTGACCGGCCACGTCCCGCCCGGCGTCACGCTGATCGTCCCCGAGCGCCACATCGCGTTCATGGTCGCCTGGTACACGCGCACCCCGGTCGCGCTCCAGCCCGACGGCATCGCGCCGGTCCAGCGCTATCGCTTGCTGCCGCTGCACTTCATCCGCGCCGGCTCGGCGCTGGACCGCCAGCTGCTCGCCGCGCGCGCCGCGCCGGGGGTGATCCCGCCGCTCGGCGTCCACCCGCGCCACGCCAACGGCCTGGTGCTCGTCGCCGAGTCGACCTGGACGTGGCTCCTGGCGCAGCTGCCACCCGCCGACCGCGCCTACTTCGCCGCCTGGCCGACGATCTGAGCTACTTCCTGAGCTACTTCACGCCGTGCATCAGCTTGTTGATGCGCGGCGCGACCAGGAACAGCAGGCTGCCCGAGAGCATCAGCGCCCAGAACCCGAACGTGTAGCCGGACCGGGCCGACGCCACGGTCATGCCGCCTTCGCCGCTCACCCAGCCGGCGAAGATGCCCGACAGGTTGTTGCCGATCGCGATCGAGAGGAACCACGCGCCCATCGCGAGCGCGGTCAGCCGCGCCGGCGCGAGCTTGGTCGTCATCGACAGGCCGATGGGCGACAGGCACAGCTCGCCGACCGACTGGATAACGTAGACCATGAACAAGGTCCAGAACGGGATCTTCCCGGTCCCCGGATCGAGCAACGCCGAGAGCGCCACCATCAGCAGCAGGAAGGCGAACCCGTTGAACAGCAGGCCGAGCCCGAACTTGCGGGGGATCGTCGGGTTGCTCTTGCCCATGCGGACCCACAGCCACGCGAGCACCGGGGCGACGGCGATGATCGCGACCGAGTTCACCGACTGAAAAAACGCGACCGGGAACTCCCAGCCGCCGAGGTCGCGGTTCACGATCTTGTCGGCGAGGAAGTTGAACGAGCTGCCGGCCTGCTCGAAGAACATCCAGAACAGGACGTTGAACACGAAGATCACCAGCATCGCGACGACCTTGTCGCGCGCGACCCGGCCCTCGCGGACGCCCTCGGCCAGCAGGATGAGGACCGGGCCGACGAACAGCGCGATCAGGATCGCCTGCAGCACCTTCGCGTCGATCGTCAGGAGGAAATAGAACGTCGGGATGCCGACGAGCGCGGCGACCACCAGCACGAGGAGCACGCGCGAAACGCCCGCGCCCGGGGCCGGGGCGCCGATGCCCTTCAGCTGCGCGCGGCCAAACCAGAACCAGATCAGGCTGATCACCATGCCGATACCGGCGGAGATGAAGACGATCTTGTAGTCCGGCATGGCGTCGCTGCCGAACACCTTCTGCGCGAGCTGCTGGGTCACGATCGGCGAGAGCATCGCGCCGAGGTTGATGCCCATGTAGAAGATCGTGAAGCCCGCGTCACGGCGCGCGTCGCCTTGCGCGTACAGCTTGCCGACCAGCGTCGAGATCACCGGCTTGAACAGGCCGTTGCCGACGATGATCGTCGCGAGGCCGAGCTTGAAGATCTCGCGACTGTCCACCGTGATCATGAAGAAGCCGAATGCCATGATCGTCGCGCCGAGCAGCGTCGAGCGCTGATAGCCGATGATCTTGTCGGCCACGTAGCCGCCGAAGATCGCAGCCGCGTAGACCAGCGCGAGGTACGCGCCGTACAGCTCGTTGGCGGGTTTCTCGCCGGTCGCCGCGCCGTGATAAAACTGCGCGACGATATAGAGCACCATCGCCCAGCGAATGCCGTAGAACGCAAAGCGCTCCCAGAACTCGGCCATGAACAGCATCCACAGCGGCCGGGGATGCCCGAGGCGCTGCGTGAACTCCGGCGGAGCGGTCTCGCCGCTGGTGGCGGTGGTGCTCATACGATCGGCCCCTTCGGGATGCGCGTGGCGAGGTCACTCTGATGGTGAAAGAACGCGGTCTCCCGATGGCGGGTCATGTCCTCGGACACTAACGCGAGGACGTTGAGTGTGGGAGTGCCAAAGTGCTGCGACGAGCAGTCGTCGCAGCGAGGCCGCCATGCCTCGGGCCGCGCGCCGCGTTTGCGCCGCGCCGCGCTATAACAGGTCGACCCAGAGCTCGTCGCCGACGCGCGTGATCGGATAGCGCCGGAGCTCGAGGCCGGGGTCGTGCTGGCAGCGCCCGGTGCGGACGTCGAACGCGTAGCCGTGACCGGGGCAGATGATCGCGTGGCCGCGCAGGTCGCCGTTCCACAGCGCGACGT
>Ga0307513_10009829_pt1 | contig 12080 bp, 15 predicted proteins | sample 15_EM_MG_FD_202174 | JGI IMG/M metagenome (GOLD analysis project Ga0307513, IMG submission 202174) | Populus trichocarpa ectomycorrhiza microbial communities from riparian zone in the Pacific Northwest, United States - 15_EM | ecosystem: Host-associated > Plants > Roots > Unclassified | place... | reverse complement strand
TTCTTTCATTTTTTCGATGGGGCGCACTGTAATACACATATTTAAACTATTATACAAGTTCAAAATCTCCCCTCTCTCAATATTCATAGCAGGAGAGCCTGTATAGTACTTACAGGGCTGCCAAGAGACCGGTTTTGTAATACTAAATTTTGAATAATAAAAATACTAGGGCGCAATAGAGCTACATGATACGATTCTAATGGATATAACATCATAATATTTGGACTCTTCGTTGTTGAGATATGGACGTTAGAAGTTTCAGCTCGGAAGGTGTACATTTTTGATGGAATTCACACGAGTGCAAACTTTGATGCAAATAGCAATAAGAAACAAACTTAGACAGTGAGACTAACTTGTATTGCAAGTAATTGTTACAGGCAAGATCAAGGGTCTGATTCACTGACTGGGGTAACCAGGGTACAATCTAGTACAATTGAATGCACAAATATTAGTGAGGCAAGGCTCAAACTGCTAATAAGTGGGACCGACAACAATTGTCTATAACTGTGGGGCAGTCTAGTACACTTAGAATACAGCACTTCCTAGCTGATCTCTTCCTGAGATAGTGGCAAGCTACTGAAACTAATCTGGATGTACACAATTATTTAGTGAGACTTAGTGCTCAACGTCTAAATAAAGAAGACTGTATTGTTCTGGCAGTCAGAGAATCGGACCCCTTTTATACTCTACAGAGGCTCAGCAGTGATTACTAAGTAAAAATGGAGATTGGTAATAAGGATTGGTAATAGAAATGGAGTGATTGGTAATGAAAGTGGGGTGATTGGTAATGAAAGTGGGGTGATTGGTAATGAAAAAGAGTGATTGGTAATACTTTTGGGGTGATTGGTAATGACTTTGGGACCAAATTATGAGCTTTTAGTCATTCAAATTACCAAACTAGAGCTGGATTGGTAAGTGCCAAGTAAAGTATTACTAAGGCTGGATTTCCCATGCCAAAGTAGAGAATCACATGCCAAAGTATGAAACAGGGGTTCAAGGCTGTGCATGGCTGTGTAAGGCTATGCAAGGCTGTGTTTGGCTGTGCAAGGCTATGCATGGCTGTGCATGAGTGGTCTAGGCCTTATGGGTGTGGTCTAGCCTTTGCTATTGTCCATTGGGGTAGCACCAATTGTACAGTTCTTGAATTACCCTTATTTTGTGTTGAGTTATTGTGGAGAATTTATGGGGACTTTACTCGAAACATAATTCAAGCCTGACAATGCATCATCACATGAGCCCAGTATCAGTACCTCACTGACAAGCCAACACTTCATTCCATTTATTAGGCACCAGTTCCTAATCTAATCTGGCTGACTAACAAGTGAAAACTTACTAGATCTCAACTCCCAGAAAACCCTCATAGACCACATCAGGAAAAGGCCACCTAGCTCTGGCTGTCTTTAGATGCTTTAGCAGTCCTATGGCATCCTGAGACATCCCAAGACATCCCAGGATGTCTCAGGATGCTCTAGGACAGCTAAAGCATCTAAAGACAGCCAGAGCTAGGTGGCCTTTTCCTGATGCAATCCATTGTTGGGGCTTACCTAAAATCTTGATTTGATTTGGTTTTCCCGGTTTTTCACTGGGTTGAACATTGACACCGGAGGCAAAGGCAAGGGCACTTGAAATCAAGTGCCTCAGATGCACTTGTTAAGGCATGTTAGGTTTTGGAATGTTGGAGCATGTGTTCTTTGAGGTAGGCTTGTCTTTGTTCATGTGCTTTGTTATGATTGGATAGGCATTAGAGTCATATAGTTATTTAATAAATGCTCTATACTCTATTTTTTTGATTAAGCCAGCATATTCAGTCTGGTGATACTGTAGGTGACATGATTTTTTTTTAATAAAAAAAATTCTCAACAAGGCAAAATGCAAGGAGGAGGGAGGGGAATAGTAATGCTGAAACACCTGTAGATAGAGTACAAAGAGCCACATTTTGCCACTCTCTGATTGTTCAAGGAATCACATGGGCTGGCCTTTCAAAAAATACACGCCCCATGGTTCAAAAAAATGGACATGCCCCAGTAAGTGCTCTGTGGTATGCGTCTAAGGCACTTAATTTGAAGTGCCCTGGTCTTTGCCTCCAGTGTGATCGATATTGATCATCAATGAAATCTACTGTACTATTTCAACTGATTGTTCATGTAATGTGTAACAGTTGGTCATGAATTGAACAAATGTACCAAATATAACATGTAACAGTGAGGTATGAACATGTTACAAAACAAGGTTTTTAAGCCGTGAACAAGCCGTGAAAATAGAAAAATTTGCTGCCAGCAGTATTAGGTTATGTGGTAATTGAGTTTCTTAATTGAGGGCCTAAGATACGAGGCACTGAACCTAATGCAGCTAAAATTTAATGTGATTTCTGACCAGAATTTGGTATGAATGAACAAAATTTCCGCCTGTAATGGGTAACAACTAGCCATGAACAATGTGTCCTGTGAACAAGTTAGGTAATGTGTAACATACCATGAACAATCGGTTGAAATAGTTCATTGTAATAGCGGGTTCCAAGGGAAAGGAGCGATTTTGTAGACCTCTGCGCAAAAGCTCGAACATGCCCTGGTGCCGCCACTCCTTTGTCGGCCACATGTCATTCTCCATTTGGTGCTGGAGTTCCAGCAGAGGTCAAGTGGAGTTGGCTCCGGCATGTGTCTGATGAAGGTCTCACTTCTTCGTCATATAGTATTGTCACAACTTTGGATTCATCTTCTGGCTTTGCCAGTTGACTCTTCTGTTGTGTACACAATATGGCCCTCACCAAACCAGTACCAGGAATAGTGCACTGCCTTTCCTCAGCCTTTTTCTTTCACCCACCCACCACTACCCTCTTTTTTTGAAATTTTATTATTATTATTAGTGTTTGAAGGTTAGGTTAGTTAACTGGAAAATAACCGAGACCGGACCAGACCCTAACCGATCAGGACCGCAAAAAAACCTAACCGATCCTAACCATAACCACGGTCCGGTTAGCGGTTAGTTCCGAATTTAGAAATATGACTAACCAATGCAAACTGGTCCTGACCAGTTAGGACCAGTCATTCAGCACCAAAACTATCCTAAATTATTCCCCTATGTAAGACTTTTTAACGACTGCAAAATGATAATTTTTGGTGCAGAACTAAAAGAGTTATAGCTAATTCAAAGTCATGTGACATATCATAACTCTAGTCACCTGTGTGATGATCTCACTTTTCGCGTTCCCACCACCACCCTCAACCTCAACCAGAACTCCCACTGCATCACCCACTCACCCAATGTGAGCTGGCTGTCTCATGCCCCTCCCCTCATGTTGAGGGAATTTCCCATCGACCACGCCACATCGACTCCACGCCATGTCGACCACATGCCACACACCCCATTGATGACTGCCTGTCAACGTCCGCCGCATACCCCAACGATAACAGGACACAAGAACAGGAGGATGAGAGGAGATGGGACAAGGAGGTGGTGGGATGAATGTCGACCAGCCACGTCAGCCACATCAACGTGAGCCACGTCGACGTGAGCCACAACGACGGCAGCCACGTTGATGGGAGCCAGCGACGTGAGCCACATCGACGACAGCCACATCGACATGAGCCACATTGTCGACGGCAGCCACATCGACGTGAGCCACATCGACGCGAGCCACATTGATGGCAGCCATGTCGACACGAGCCACATCGTCGACGGCAGCCACATTGATGTTAGCCACATCTTCGGCAGCCACATCAACGTTAGCCACATCTTCAGCAGCCACATTGACGCGAGCCACATTGACACGAGCCATATCGTTGACAGCAGCCACATTAACGCGAGCCACATCGTTATTAAATAAGTAACTTAATTATGAGTAATGTACACCTGGAAAACCGGTTGTAACCGGTTAGTAACTGGTTACAACTGGTTAAAACTGGTTATGTGACCGATAAAAACCGATGCTAACCAGTTAGTATCAGTTCGGTCCGGTCTTTTTAGCTTTTCCAGAAAATACTAACCAGTCTCGGTCTTGGTTACAGCCATGAGGGGCTAATAACCGGACCGGACCAGACCTTCAAACACTAATTATTATTACCTTACATAGACATGTGCAGAGGTATACTAGTTTCAGTCCTGACGGCTCTCGTCAGGGGCTCTCGTCAGGCTCCGTATCCTGATTAATAAACCTGGGGAAATCCGCAATGCGGATTTCTGTTGTTGCTATTCATGTTTGAGTAGCGCAGCAGAGGACAGTACTGTACCATTTCATTCAATTCGGCAGTCACGCGTCACGGGGCCCTCCAAAATGCCGAAATGTCACGGTTGTCACGGCAATTTTCATGGTGTGCCGAATTCATTTGGCAATCATGTGACTAATATACTTTTTTTTTCGTCGCCTGCGGCGCTAAACTGCCGAAAATTTCTCAAAAATTTGGGCATGTCACGCCAACTTTGGGAGGTCGCCGAAACCAAAATTTCGGCAGGCCCATCACGCGTCACGGGCCCTGCCGAATTGAATGAAATAGTACAGTAATACTATCACGGGAATTACCGGCTACTTACATAAGCGTAAGATTCATCAAATTTTCGTTCGCTGTGTTTCTCCATACTAACACCGACCCACACATCGACCACCACCCACCTTTCGACCAGTCACACCATGTCACGGCCCAAAAAAGGCAGGGATTCGAACTCAGCATGGCATATCGCTCGAGTAGTGTCATCGTGCGTGACGGAAGCACCATCATCATGCGTGACAGAGGCCGTTTTCAGAATTTCAATTTCCTTGCAACTTTACACCAAAAAAACACTGCCATTGTGATAATAATATGTACTACAGCACATGTACAAAGTTTGAGCTCATTTGGACGTAATTTGGTTGAGATATTCGAAGTGGCCAAAAGGTGGGTGGTGGTCGATGTGGGTCGGTGTTAGTATAAGGACGAATCCTATAACAAAATAAAGCACATAAGGCCGACAAGCGGCAGAGCCCGCTACCTCTTCTTGTTGTTCAAGTTTTTCCTGTAACTCATTTGCCTTAGCAGTTTGTCGTGCCTCTGATTCTTTGCCTCGCTTGAGCCGTGTAATGTATTTTTTCAACTCTCGTCGTAGACTTGATAAACTATCATCATTGGTGTAGTCAATATTATTCAGTCGCAGAAGCCGCCGAAGGGCATTGAGGCGAATTGAGGGTAATATACAACTACTTGAGATTGGTTTTGGATCAGACTGTATGAGCATGTTTAGAATTGCCGATGAAAAAATAGCGCGTGAGGAAAAGGATGTTGAAACATTGGAACACGTTGAGTAATCACAACCAGAAGAGTGTTTCTGAGCATTGTCAAAGCAAGAACCAGATACATAATGACGAATCAAAGCATTTTGGCACGCAGTAAGAGATAGACCTTCACAAGAAATAGTATGTAAACCAAGACAGTACTGAAGGGAGGCTAGAGACGAAGTAAAAACAGATGCACGAGCACCTGTTGTGAAATTCCGGCAAAAAGCATCCTGCACAATTTGAAATCCAGGAGAATTAATAGGATCAAGAACTGTTTCACTATTTGAAGGAACACGTGAAGACGAACCTAAATAAGATGAGGATGAATTGGCATGAGAGCTGGACGCAGAGGATGCACAGGGTGGAGATGTACTCACATGAGAGGATGTCATGGACGATGATGCAGGACAAACAGATTCAGGATGAACAACAGATGACGGGCAAGCATGAGCATGGAATAAATCGCGCGGTTCGGAGTGGAATGATGTACCCGCATGGGCGTGCGAAGGTGTACCCGCATGGGTGTGAAAAGATGTACCCGCATGGGTGTGCAATGATGTGACTTCGAGAGGGCGGGATGACGAGCTTACAGGACAGCCCTGAACAGACGAGGAAGACATTGGTGAAGCTCGAATGGGGCCACCTGAGTAAAATAATAAGGTCACGCAATGAGTGAAACAGTGTAGAACACTTACCATCCACATCCCACAAAGAGAATGAAGTAGGCATAGAACGGACAGGAAAATATATGCGCTCAGGACCGATAGAAACAGAATGACCAGCCATCATATCTTGGAAAAGCAAAAACCAGTCGTTGCCAAGTAATAATTGAGGAGAATGTGTTTCGAATTGAATGAGCATCGTCAAAGATTGCGAAAAAAGAAAATGAGAGTCGCAGGATTCGACACTGATGTGCAACGAGCAAGAACCATCCGAAACAGGGAGCATAAGATCAGACACCAAGGAAGATGATATCCAAGAACGAGGCTCTTCAGGAGCATAGCGCACAGAGAATGCTGGATCATAAAGGAGGATAGACATCCTGAAGTTGTATAAAGAGTAGCAACAATGAGGGGGAAAGTAACGACGAGGGAAAACAGGAAGACGATTCTACAAAATCTCACAGCTCCACAATCGCTCCACAATTACGCCACGGAGCTTGCCGAATTTGCACAGCCTGCACATCAAAAGATACCCGCCAAAATCGTTACCCGAGGGCACTAAAGGTAGCGGGCATAGGACTCGTAATTCCTTATTTGGTCTGTCAAAAATGTTGGCACCAAGTACCGTTTGGTGCTGTATCAATCTCTCTTCCCAGCAGCGATATCAAGCATGGACACGGAAGGGGTTCTTCTGCGTTTCGATGGGTTGTTTCGCGGGGTTCAAGAAGAAATGGAGGAAGATAAGGAAACCATCGAAACAGTCAACGGCCTCATGGTGGTGGTGAGTACCCCCAATCATGATAACCACTTCCCTCACGTCCAACATTACGGGCACGGTAGGCAGCCTTTATTGCTGGGGTCCAAGCCCAAATAATTTCGCTCACCCTCAATCTCCCTCAATCTGCGTTGCCGAGGGCGGCAAACTCCATCGCCTTTGTCGGGCTAATGCTCGAGATCATCGGGACATTTTTAGGGGCTATCCATTCGGTTTTCCTTCAACGCAAGGTCAAAGGCTTTAACCGCACTGTGAATAATATGATCCAGTGCAAAGTGGACTTGAAGATCACGCTGAAACTTTACCTCAATGCCTTGGAAAATGAAAAGAGGAGGAAGGAGGATGAACAGAGAGAAAGGGCAAACGATAAGGCAGACATTCCTCATGAGACACTGGACCTTCTGGGATACAACGGCGCTCCGGCTCAAAACAACGACCTTTCTACCGAGGAACGTCGATTCGAGGACGTTCTTCGTCATGAAACTACCGAAGAAGTCGAAGGCGTTCTCGGTCAAGAACCTACCGAGGAAGTCGAAGACATTCTTGGTCAAGAACCTACCGAGGAAGTCGAAGACGTTCCTGGTTGGCAAGAACCTGAAGACACTTCTAGTCAAAATCCCGAAGACATTCCTCACCAAGATCGGAAATACAAGACTTATTACTACTCTGGCATGGTGTCGGGACAAAACATCGCCATCCATGGGGGGACGTTTCACATGGATAACGGCAATATCCTGGACCAGTCGATTAAGGAAAGCATCGAAGATCAGAAGGAACGGTTTGAAAGACTACAGAGCACTATGCAGGAAATCAGGCGTCTCGACAACAGTCAACTGGGTGTCGTTGGATTAATCGAAAATATCCTCGAGAAAGCTGGAGATCAACTAAACCTCAATGTACGATTTGTCAATGATTCAGCGCGGGATTCTCCATCCCCTGGCCTAGCTCGGGTGCCCACTCAACCATTCAACGTCAATGCGCTCCATCCAGGTTCATACAACGCAGGGCCAATGCCCCCGATATTCAAGTTCGGCAACATCCCGGTGTTGTCCATGGCTTCTGGCGTCGTCTGCTTGGCACTTTCGACCATTCTATTGTCGGCGGCCACCAAGGATCTAGGACCGGAGGTGTGGATTAGTTCAACTTTAGTCCTTGCCATGGTGGTGGTTCTCTCGCTTTTCCCTTTCCGGTTAGTTTCCTCCTCCCTGTTTTAACATATCGCGATGTTAGAGTGACGGATGGTTTTAGTTCTTGGTTATTGGATCAGATCAAGTTCCATTGGACGGATGTGGCAGGGCGCAGACAGAGGATGCCCAGATAGTCGGTATTGGGGTGGTGGGATTTCACTGCGGTGGGCGGCAAGTGGTTTGAGGGCGGGCGGGCGGGCGGGCGGCATCACTAAATCGGGGAAAGTCATGTGAGGCCTCCCAATTCTCATGCGTTTGATGCAACCTTGGAGAGACTCGTGCGGTGTCGTGAGCCATTGGGCCTCCTCGTGAATTATGCATCAAATGATACCCGACTTTCGATTTCGGTGTAAGAATGTAATGTACTTGTTGCATAGCACGGGTTCTATTTCAGCTCAGAACCAATTCATCCTTTCCTGTGAGTTAATATCCTATCGTGTGTAGTAATTGTGAGGTCATGGAGAGAATGTAATTCACTGGTTAGTCAGTGTAAGTTCAATGCAAACTCAAGCCGAATTCGTGTTTATTCATAGGCATGTATTATTTCGTGAAGGTATTGCGAGGTTCATAAGGGTCTATACATATATAGACCGTATGATTAGAAGCTGGCGTATCCGCTCTCATCCGAGTTTTCGCTGTCGTCGCTGTCATCTCCGCTATCGCTGCTTTCATCTGTCGGCTCTTCTTCCTCGTTTCCATCCACATAGGCTCATCCCCCTCCTCTTCGTCTTGGTATTCAGTTTCTTGTTCATCTTCCTCCCTGTCCTCATCTCTAGTCTCTGGCTCAGTCTCATGCACGCGTCCGTACTCCAAATGCCCAATGCCATGGCCGAAATGGCGCATAAGTGCATCACGCAGGCATCACGGTCAACAAATCTATTCGCGGAGAGGAAGTGAAGGTGAGATTTTACCATGTAACTTGGTTAGGAGACTTACATATTGACATAGAAGTTCACCCAGTCGTCTTCATCCTCTGGGTTAAGAACTCGGGCCAAAGACTTCGTGGCTGGTAGTAATGCTGAGGTACGCCCTTCTGAAAATGCAGGAATCATGTGGGCACCATGAATGACCAGTGCCGCATCAGCAACTTCACAGTTTACTTGTTCGCTTTTTAGCCTTTTCTGACTTGCGACAAGTCAAAAGCGAGAAAGCGAGAAAAGCTACAGATGTAAGTAAACGACTACTACTAAAAAGCTAATCTATCAAAAATTCGTGACAATGATGGTCAATATAAGGGTTAACGAAGTAGGTCTGGAATGCATCTAAAGCATTAATGTATGAGATATCGTCTGGCAGTGGTCCAACGCCGTATTTTGGTAAAAGATGTGCTCCTCGAGCGATACTTTTGAGATGTATGACCTGGACAGGTCGCCGAGTTCGTGCCCCTTCTGGTTTGACTGTCCACATACCAGTGTCCGGATCACGACAATTTGAAGCAGGAACAAACCAACTTACGAGCGCACATGGCACCGTCTCCTGATCCATATCATCAATGAAAGAGGAACGCGCGCAACGAGCAGTCCCGCCATGCCTGGTTGGTCATCATCCAAAGCAACGAAGACAGTATCACGGCGAGGATGGCTATACCATGAAGGGTTGCACCGGATGCGTTGCCGGTACATACCTCCGGCCCCACAGAGGTCACTTGGTGAATAAAATCGAGTGATTGCGGAATGAAAAACTTGAATTTTGCTGTTAAAATTGACTCGTGCGATGATGTCGTCAGAGATGGATCGGTTGGGATGCCGCCGAGAGTATAAAAACTGACTGAGAGCCAATGGGAAACCAGGCTCGTTAATATACCGTGCCTATCAGAGCCTGAGGAAGCCTGACTGGCTTGATTTTGATCGCTCATGGTTGAGCTTTCGTGATTACATGTTGTTACATACTACAGACAATGGTGAACCTCCTGGCATATATTGTTGTCCTGAAAAACCACTTTTACTTTGATAGCAGGTGGGCAGCGGGCGCATGCCATGCGTGTGAAGTGAGTGAACAGGGTCACAGGCAAACGCGGTCACGTGGTTCTTTGCTGGGAATTGGAATTATTTATTAGCTAACTACGTTGCATAAGCAACTCAGGTAACTACCGAAATAGCGACCTCGCTAGCTACTAATAATGACATCGGTACAAGGTGCTACAAGGGGGACGTTGGCCGGACTAGCACTCCCCAACTGCGAAAGCTACCACCGGTGGCATAGCACCAGGTTGAAAGGGAAGGTCTGCGTATACAGGAAAGGGAAAATAAAAAGAAAGAAAAGGCCAAGGGGAAAAACCACCCTACAGAGCATCGCAGTCAAATCCAATGTCGATATCATCTTCAAATACATCCATGTATGATCAAAGGAAGGAGAACTGGGTCTTGTCGACATCTTGAGAAATGGTGTGATGACGGATGGACGAAAAAACCTGGCGTGTGCACGTTGTCCACAACAGTGAGGTCAATGGTAAGTGATGAGGTCGTCAATGAGCAGTGCCAGGCATATCAATGCCAAGTGATGAGGTAGCAGGCTGCCACCATCGCGCTACAGGCTCTGGCTGTTGATGGGGAATGTCTCAAATGTGAGACATTCGCGAGCTTGAAGGCACTTGACGACTGTCAATCTTGGAGGACCTCGTGCATTCGGATCTGCAAAATAGAACGATATTTGCAGGGAGTGGACAGCGCGAAGAATAAAGGCAAGATTTGGGTATATGGTTGGTGGTTGGTGGTGGTGGTGGTGGTGGTGGGATAGTCTCTCCTAGACAGACTTCGATATATGTGATGTGCCCATGGGATCACGATATATGAAGTCTGTTATTTACCACGCCCTCCAAACCGTGTCAGAAAATGCTTATGTAAAGTGCGGACTTTAAACATTCAGTCGCGCTCACTTAACAAGATGAGGGGAATCCTTTTTGAGATATTTTGGAGAGAAAGATATTTAAAGAGTCCTAATGAACCCTGTGTTAAATTTTGAGGATGCGGCAAGGTGATATGGGGGAGTTAGGGAACTAGTTTTCCAGGTTGAGCCAAGGCTGAAGATCATGTGATGTTGTTCTGCACTGATATCAAAAGGACAATGATATATCCTCTTCACAATGTAAATTTTTATCAATTAGTCTTCCTTGAACTAAATATATTTACTTTGTCTCCAAGAAAAATAAGAACACCTACTTCGTCGCGTCGATTGGACGCGACGATAATTAGAACTCCGCACTTTACATAAGCATTTTCTGACACGGTTCGAAGGGCGTGGTAAAAACAGGACTAGTGGTGGGAAGCCTGATGGCATCAAAGTTTACTTGGCACCCGCGTTAGGGCGAACGCGATCAAAGCAGGGACTGGCGCACATAAGAACGAAATCCTTAGGGATTGTCGGCTGAGTAACCGAACAGTAGCACTGCGTGGGGTCCAATGTGCTGGAGGGGGTGGTGAACATTTAAAATTTCAAACTGAAGATCAACATACCTTGCATAATTGGTGGTTGTAATCCCAGTTCGGGCTCGGCGTCTGAAGGAGCTCGTTTTAAAATTCCTTGATCTGGAGGGTTAATTAGCAACGGTCAACTGACAGGATAGCCACACTACTTACTTGAGGATGGAAGCTTCACGAAAATATGGATGTGCTTTTCGAAAAGGTGCTCCGGAAAGAGTGTTGACACGTCCTGCTCAGAGCTCAGCCTCGTTGCAAACATATCCATATTGTCGCCTCGCGACCTGATGCGGTCCTCAAGAGTACTGTCTGGTCCCACAGGTTCTGGTTCGGTAAGCTAGTAAGATATAGTCAGCTGCAATAGCAACACAAACCCCGTGTGTACAAACCCACCTATGAGTCACGACGAGGGAGTCAAGTTAGCAGAAATTTTTATGTTCGCCTGTGGAATATCTTCACCTTCCAAAGCACGACTTTGGCGGCAGCATCATTGAAAACTATTTTTTTCTTGATCTTCTCCTTCAAATGAAAGATGCTGACGCTATGACAGGCTACAGATATCTCAATTGGATATCCATCGACAAAACACCACAGTATGATGGCCTCTGTAGGAATTTGAACCGGCAAGGACAGTACGCCAGAGTAATATGTATTGCAATACATCTGGAGTGGAGGGCATCTCGAACTTGGAAAAACCGGGTGTCCGGCTGGCTGGCGGCTGGCGGCTGTGGCTGGTGTTTGGCACAGGCGTTGCTACAAATATATGAGCACGTGTTGGGTATCGGCATAGCCGGT
>Ga0307513_10009828_pt1 | contig 12080 bp, 9 predicted proteins | sample 15_EM_MG_FD_202174 | JGI IMG/M metagenome (GOLD analysis project Ga0307513, IMG submission 202174) | Populus trichocarpa ectomycorrhiza microbial communities from riparian zone in the Pacific Northwest, United States - 15_EM | ecosystem: Host-associated > Plants > Roots > Unclassified | place... | reverse complement strand
CGCTTTTATGCCTCCACCTCGGACAAAACGCCTAGCAACTCGGGTTCGTCCCGCCGCCAACCGTCGAGCCCCAGCTGGCAGGCGAGAGCCAGCTGGGCGCTGACCGCCTCCGGGCTGGCGTACGCGTCGAGAAGCCGCAGCTCCTCCGGGTCCAGTGGGGGCACGTCGACGCACGAGATCAGCGGGTGGGGCGTGGCCATGGCGGTCTCGTCACGGCCGAACAGGTCCTCGTGGAGCTTCTCGCCCGGGCGCAGTCCGGTGTAGACGATGGTGACCGACAGGTCGCCGTGGGCCGCCACGATCCGCCGGGCGACCGCCTCGATCGCGACCGGCGCGCCCATGTTCGCCACCAGCACCTCGCCGCGCCGCCCGATGGCGGTCGCCTGGATGACCAGGTGCACGGCCTCCTGCACGGTCATGAGGTATCGGGTCACCTCGGGGTGCGTCACGGTGATCGGACCGCCCGCCGCCGCCTGCGCCTCGAACGCGGTCAGCACCGAGCCCCGGCTGCCCAGGACGTTGCCGAACCGGACGCTCAGGAACCTGCCCGGGTGCCGGGTCGCGGCGTGGGCGGTGAGGCGCTCGGTGATCCGCTTGGAGTAGCCCAGGACGCTCGTCGGGTTGGCGGCCTTGTCGGTCGAGATGTTGACGAAGCACTCGACGTCCCGCGCCGCGTCCAGGAGCACCTGGGTACCCCAGACGTTCGTCTTGACGGCCTCGCCCGGGAACCGCTGCAGGAGCGGGAGGTGCTTGAGCGCCGCGGCGTGGAAGACGACCTGCGGCCCGCGCGTGGCGAAGATCGTCTGGATCGCCTCGGCGTCGCGCAGGTCGGCCAGGACCGTGTCCGGGGCGCTGAGCAGCGCCCGCCCGTACAGCGAGAGCTGCACGGCGTGCAGTGCGGACTCGTCCCGGTCGAGCAGGATCAGCTCCGCGGGTTGGAGATCGCGTACCTGACGGGAGATCTCGGAGCCGATCGAGCCGCCGGCCCCGACCACGAGCACGCGCTTGCCCGCCACGTGGTCACCGACCGATCCGAGATCGATGTCGCTCTGGCATCGCCCCAAAATGTCACCCAGCGGCGCTATCAACACATAACTACTCTATGCGACTAAACCAGTACAATTCGCCAACATGCGTGTGTCACGGATCGTGGTGCTGTCTCTGTCCGTCCTCGTGCTCGTCGTGGCGGTCGCCGGAGTGTCCCTCCACCTCGTGGCGCGGAGCCGGCTGAGCGCCATGCGGACGCTCCCGGATCCGTTCGGCTCCATCGCGGCCACCGAGCGACCACCGGCCTCCCCTGCGCGGTCGCTGACACTCCTGCTCGCCGGCATCGACTCGGAGCGGGACACGTCACCGGCGCGCAGCGACGCCCTGATGCTGGTGCGGATCACCGCGGACCGCCGGCACGCCTACGTCGTCTCACTGCCGCGCGACTCGTGGGTGAACATCCCCGGCCACGGCATGGACAAGGTGAACGCCGCCTACGCCTACGGCGGGCAGACGCTCGCCGTACGCACTGTGGAGCGGCTGACCAAGGTACGCGTGGACCACGTGGCGGTTGTCGACATGGCGGGGTTCCGCGAGCTGACCGACGCCCTCGGTGGCGTCGTGCTGACCGTGCCCGAGGACGTGACGGACCCGCACTTCGTCTCCTTCGCCGCCGGCACGAGGCGGTTCGACGGCGCGGCCGCGCTCGCCTACGTACGCGAACGGCAGGGCCTGCCCCGGGGCGACCTGGACCGGGTGCGCCGGCAGCAGGAGTTTCTCAAGGCCGTGCTCCAGCAGCTGGCCCAGGAGAACGATCCCCTCCGGCTCGCCGCCGCGCTCGACGCCGCCACCCGGACGGTGGCCGTCGACAAGGGATTCGGCACCGGCGAGATGGTGCGGCTGCTGCTGGACTTCCGCAAGCTCCGTGGCGAGGTCACCTTCCTGACCGTGCCGGTGGCGGGGGTCGGGATGGTCGGCGAGGCCAGTGTGATCTTCCTCGACGCCAAGCTCGGTCCCGCGTTCTGGAAGGCGATCGGCACGGACCGCCTCGACGACTACCTGTCCACTCACGACACCGAGCTGTTGACCGCCCCGCCGCGGTAGTCCCCGACCGCGGCGCGTCCCAGGCGCAGGCATCCGGCCTGGTACACGGCGGCGCCCGCGGCCAGGCCGACCGCGGCGCCGAGCGGTCCGACCGCCGGGATGAGCGCCACATCCACCGCCGTGGTGACGAGCGCGGACCCGCCCATCAGGGACAGCACCGTGCGGCTGCGCCCGGCCATCTCGAGGCGCTTCTGGGTCAGCAGGCTGTACTGCCAGATCGCCGACCCCAGCCCCAGGAAGACGAGCGTCGCCGTCGAGGGCGCCGGGACACCGACCACGATGGGGACCAGCCACGGCACCGCGGCGACCATCACCGCGGTCGCGGCCACCATCAGAAGACCAAGGATCCGCTGGTACGCGACGAGGGTCCGCACCGCCTGGTCCGGTCGCCCCCTGTTCCACGCCGCCATGACGAGCGGATGCACCACCATGGCGACCGGTGTGGCGATGAACAGGTACCCGCGTACGACAAGGTCCGCCACGGCGCCGTACCGCCCCGCCGTCTCGGGCCCCAGAAAGACGCTCAGCAGCAGGCGGTCCACATACAACAGTCCGGACGAGGCGGCCAGCCACAGCGACATCGGCCAGCCGTAGCTCCAGTACGCCCGCAGCAACGCGTTCGCGGCGGGGCCGGCACGGTCGCGGGAGGCGGCCGGTGTCCCCCGCCCCACGGCGAGCGCGCCGGCGACGTTTCCGATGGCCATCCCGGCGAGCGCGCCGGACGCCCCTTCCAGCAGGGTGGCGTGCACCGCCACGCTGGCCACGAGGCCGGCGATCGCGCGGATCCACTCGCTCGCCACGACCCGGCCCACCAGCAGGTCACGCTGGGCGCGCGTCGTGCGGACGATGAAGAAACCGGTGGCGCAGCACAGCGCGGTCGCCGTCACGAGCACCGCCGGGTCGTCGCCGGCGCCGAGCGCGCCGCCCAGCAGCACGAGGAGCACGGCCACCAGTACCGCCGGGCCGGCGACCGCCGAGCCGATCGCCCACCTGGGGAGCAGGTGCATCGCCTGTCGCGGGTCCCCGGTCCCCCGCAGCGCCGACTGCCGCAGCCAGCCGACCCCGAGCGGCTCGGCGATCAGCACGAGCGCGGTGATGGTCGTGTACAGCCCGTACTGCGCGGTCCCGATCAGGCCGACGAGCACTGGCGTGGCGGCGAAGATGACCGTGACCGGCACCACCCGCGACAGCGAGTAGCCCGCCAGCGCCTTCCAGGAGACCGCCCGGGTCGCCGCCTCGGGGGCGGCCGAGTCGACCGTCACGCCGATCGTGCCGCGCCCGGCACGACCGCGGTCGCCGGCGCCGCGTGGGCTCCGGCGAAGAGGCCGACCGCCAGCATCAGCAGGTGGGTCGACATGACGGTGGTCAGCGAGTCCAGCGCGACACCGGTGATCGCGACCACCAGGGCGTAGAGGGCGACGAGCTCGGCCCAGAGCCGGGTGAACGGCTCGGCGCCGGGGTCGCGGGCCACGCGGTACCCCCGCACGGCCACGATCGCCAGTGCCGCGAGGAAGAGCGCCCCGCCGGCGATGCCGAAGTCCAGCCAGGCGCGCAGGACGATGTTGTGCGCCTCGGTGATGGGCAGCCCGCGACCGGGCAGGCCGCCGGGGCCGACGCCGAGCACCAGGAACACCGGATCGTCCGCGGACCGGTCGAGAATCGGCGTCCACACCTGCTGGAACCGGTCCCGCGCGCCGCGGTAGAGGCCGCCACCGCTGAGCCGTTCGGTGTGGCGGTGGATGACGTACCAGGCGGCCACCGAACCGGCCGCCGTCACCAGCGCGACCCGTGGCGCCAGCGACAGCCGGCCCGGGCTGGAGCGCACCACGAACAGGCAGACCAGGCAGATGATGCTGACCAGTGCGGTCCTGGACTCGGCGAGGTAGGCGCAGACCGCCGAGGTGAGAAACAGCGCCGCCGCCGTCGCCGCCCGCATGAGCTTCGCGCGGTACGCGGCCAGGGCGAGCGCCGCCGCGAAGGCGAAGAAGGTGCCGGTGCCCGCCGCGCTCGGCTCGCCGATCAGCCGCGGGCCGTACGAGCTGACCTGGTCGCCGGCGACCCGGCCGATGAGCACGGTGGCCTGGCCGGTGGCGACCTGGTAGGCGAACCACAGCGCGTTGGCGACCACCACGCCGGTGAGCAGGCGCAGCGCCAGCCGCCCGGCGTCGCCGCCGGCGCGGCGGTAGAGGGCGCACACCACGGCCGCCACGGCGAAGAGCAGCAGGTGGCGCCCGAGAAACGCGACCCTGCGCAGGGTGCTGACGTCGTCGTCGATCAGCAGCTGGAGGAGGGTGAGCAGCACTGCCGAGTAGCCGGCGATCGCGAACCAGCGCCACCACACCTGCCGGCGGTCCAGCAGGGCCGCGCCCGCCGCCGGCGCGTACGCCACGAGGGCGGCGAGCGGCAGCAGCAGATCCTGTGGCCGCAGGTCGATCGCCCGGCCCTCGTCGAGCGCGCCGAGACGGAACCTCGGGCCCAACCCGATGGAGACGATCAGCAGGGCCAGCAGGAGCAGCGACGCCTTCCGGCCGGGTACGTCGACCACGGCACGGTCGCCCGCGCGGCGCGGCTTCGGCTCGACGGTCGCCGCGATGGTCGTGGACACGTATCCGACTCCGATCTAGATGAGCCCCGCGCCGTACCGGTACGCCGGAAAGTACCCGCGGTCGCGCAGCTCCTGTGTGGACAGTCCGAGTGCGGCGGCGCGCCGGGCGACGAGTACGTCGTAGGCTGGCTGGTCGACGACCACGCTGCCGTGCCAGACCGGGGTTCTCGTACCGCCGAATGTGCTCTTGAACCGGAAGAGGCTGTCGTCCGGCCGTATCCCGCCGCCGAAGTGCATCGTGGACCGGCCGTTCTCCGCCGCCCAGCGCAGGATCGCCCAGACGAGAAGGTTGTTGGCGCAGCCGGACCCGGCGGACAGGTCGGAGCCCGCGAGGTGGTAGTGCACGCGTTCGCGGTGGGCCAGGACGAGGGCCGCCGCGACGACCTCGCCGTCCCCCGTCCGTACCCGCGCCAGCAGCAGGTCGAGTCCGAGGCCGTCGCGCAGGGCGGTGTAGTAGGCGTCGGCGAAGATGAAGTCCGGTGCGCCCACGCGGCCCATCGTCTCGGCGTAGAGCGTCCGGAATGGACTGCCCGCCGCGAGGTCCGCGACCGTCGCCTCCGCCACGCTGGCGGAGAGGCCGACCTTCTCGGCTTTGCGGATCCGGCTGCGGCACGAGCTTTTGAGCCCGTCCCAGACGGCCGGCAGTCCGTCGCCGACGTGGATGGTGACAGTGTCGTTGCGTCGTACCAGGGACAGGCCGTCGAGGGTGCGGGCGGCGTTCAGGGACGAGGGGTCGAGCGGTGAGAAGCGGAAGTACACCGCGACGATGCCCTGTTCGCGCCATCGACGCCTGGTGTCCGTCCAGAAGTGCGCCAGGTCCTCGGCGGTGGTGCCCGGTGCGACGTGGATGCCGGAGAACCCGTACGGGCTGATCGCGTCGCGCAGGCCGTCGCCGAGCTCGTTGACGACGTAGGGCACGAGGATGCGGTCGTCCAGGCGTACGCAGTCCCACTGTCCATCTCGGAGGATGGCCGCGGCCGCGCCGTACCCTGGCGTGAAGTACACGTCGGGGCACAGCTCGCCGGCCAGGGCCGGTGCGCCGCTCATCCCCGCGCCTCCAGAAACGCCGAGATCGCCGCGTGTACGCGGTCGACCTGCGCGTCGGTGAGGGCCGAGCCGCTGGGCAGCGCGAGGCCGGTCCGGAAGAGCCGCTGCGCCGCGCCCGTGATCAGACCGTCGCAGCCGGCGTAGAGCGCGAGCAGATGCAGCGGTGTGAAGAGGGGGCGCGCCTCGATGTCGTGGGCCTCCAGATGGGCGCCGAGCAGGTCGGCGCTCCAGCCCGCCAGTTCGGGGTCGACCACTATCGGGGTGAGCCAGCAGTTGCTCTGCCGGTCGTCGGCGCCGAGCAGCCGGACGCCGGGCACGGCGGCGAAGAACTTCGCGTACCGCTCCCGCAGCTCGCGACGCCGCTCCAGCATGCCGTCGATCCGGCGCAGCTGGGCCCGTCCCACCGCCGCGAGCAGGTTGCTCAGCTGGTACTGGTAGCCGACGTCGGTGTGGTCGAACTCGCGACCGGGCACGCGCGCCTGGCGGGAGAGATGGCGGGCCCGGGTGGCGATGGCGGTGTCGTCGGTCAGCAGCATGCCGCCGCCCGAGCTGGTGATTATCTTGTTGCCGTTGAAGGACAGCGCCGCCGCCCGCCCGAAGGAGCCCGCGGCCCGTCCACCGTGGAGGGAGCCGAGCGACTCGGCGGCGTCCTCGACCAGGGGCAGTCCCGCCCCGTCGCAGATGGGCAGCAGCGAGCGGTACTCGGCGCACGCCCCGTACAGGTCGACGGCGAGCACCGCCGCGACCTCGCCGGGCCACCGCGCGACAGCCTCGGCGACGAGCTCGGGGTCGACGTTGCCGGTGCGCGGGTCACAGTCCACGAAGACCGGCTCGGCGCCGGTGTAGCGCACGACGTTGGCGGTGGCGACGAACGTGAGCGTCGGCACGAGGACCCGGTGGCGCGGACCGATGCCGAGCGCCAGGAGGGCGAGGTGCAGGGCGGCGGTACCCGAGTTGACCGCCACCGCGTGCCGGACGCCGACGCGCCCCGCGACCTCACGCTCGAAGGCGTCGACGTCCGGACCCAGCGGCGCGACCCAACCCGACCGCATCGCCGCCAGGACGTGGGCCTCTTCGAGCTCTCCCACGTCCGGCGGCGACAGGTGTATCCGCTCAGCCATCTACCACATCTCCGCCTATATCCGGGCATTTGCCTCATTAGTAGTACCAGTCAGACGAGGCCCCTGCCGACCCGATACGCCGGGAAGTAGCCACTGTCTTTCAGACCCGCCGCGGTGCCACCGGTCGCGGCGGCGCGCTCACGCACGAGCCGGTCGTAGGCGACCGGATCGAGGACGGCGGCGCCGGTCCAGAACTGCTTGCGGCAGCCGCCGAAGCTCTCCTTGAAGCGGAACAGGCTGTCGTCCGGCCGCAGCCCGCCACCGAAGTGGACCCAGCCGCGACCGCTCTCGGCCGCCCAGGACAGGATCGTCCACAGCAGAAGGTTGTTGCAGCCGAGCGCCGCGGCGGCCGGGTCCGAGCCGGCGAGGTGGTAGTGGACCCGGTCGCGGTGGACGAAGACCAGGCAGGCCGCCACGACTCGCCCGTCCGCGTCCTTGACCTCGACGATCGCCAGACCCGCACCGAGACCGGCCACCAACGCCCGGTAGTAGTCGTCGGCGAACAGGTAGCCGGGCGCGCCACCGACCCGGTGCATCGTTCCCTCGTAGAGCGTCCGAAATGGAGCGCCCGGCTCGACGTCGCCGGGCAGGGCCGCTCGCGCGTACGCGGTCAGCCCCGCGCGGCGCGCCTTGCCGATCTGCCTGCGGCACGAGCTCCTGAGCCCGCCCCACAGCGCGTCGACGCCCTCGTCCACCTTCACCGCGATGGTGTCGCCGCGCCGGGTCAGCACGATGTCGTCGAGCGCCGCGACCGCGTGCAGCGACTCCAGGTCGAAGGGGGAGAAACGGAAGAACATGGCGACGATGCGGCGCTCCAGCCACTCCTCCTTGACCTGCTTCCAGAACCGCGCGAGGTCGGCACCGCCGCGACCGGCCGCCACGTGAATTCCCGAGTACCCGTAAGGGCTCGCGGCATCGTTCAATCCATCGTGGACGGGGTTGACCACATAGGGCAGCAGGATCTCGTCCTGCCACTGTAGACAGTGCCAGGTGCCGCCTCGGGTGATCGCCGAGGCCCGGCCGTAGCCCGCGGTGAAGTACGTGTCCGGGCAGCTGGCGTCGGTCGGTTCCGCGCTCAGCACGTCGCGGGTTCCCCAACCGCCCGGGTCAGGATCCGTTCCAGCTCCTGGCAGTGGACGTCGCGGTCGAACCGCTCACGGGCCAGCCGCCGGGCCGCCGCGCGGGCGGTCTGGCAGGCCCGCGGATCTCGCACGAACGTCGCCACGGCCCGCCTCGTGCTCCGTGATCAGCTCGGCCACCCAGCCGCCGTTGTTGACGGCTATCGGGCGGCCCGCGGCGAGCGCGTCGAAGACCTTGTTCGGCGAGTTGGCGCTGAGCGCGGGAAGGTTGAGGAACGTGCTCAGCGCCAGGTCGCACGCCCCGAACCAGGCGACGGCGTCCCTGCGCATGACCGCCGGCGGCAGGAACAGCGTCCGGTCCAGCACGCCGAGCCCTTGCGCCAGCGCGCGCACCTCGTCGCGCTTGGCGCCGTCGCCCATCACGACGACGCGGATCTCGGGATCGATCGTCGACAGCCGCGCGGCCATCCGCACGACGTAGTCGACGCCGTTGGCCAACCCGATCGTGCCGGCGTAGAGGACCATGGGCCGGTCTCCGAGCCAGGGCGTCTCGGCACGCAGCCGCTCCCCCGCGCGGTCCGCGTCCGCGAACTCGGCCAGGTCGCAGTTGTTGGGGATGACGGTGACCCGGGCGTCGGGAAAACGCCGCCGGATGCTCTCGGACATCGCCGGCGAGAGCGCGACGATCTCGGACGAGTGCCGGTACGCCTGCGCCTCCAACCACGTCGCCGCCCACCGCGCCGCCGGGGACCGCAGCGCGCCCATGGCTATCGGCACCTCCGGCCAGACGTCGCGCACCTCGAAGACCATCGGCGACCGCCGCCGCCGGGCGGCGTAGATGCCGGGGATCGCCACGGTCAGCGGGGTACTGGAGGCGAAGACGACGTCGTGCGGGATCCGCGCGGCCACCCGCGAGGCACCCACCGCGAACCGCGCGAAGGCCTTGATCCGCGCCCCGTAGGCCAGGTGGTTGGAGTATCGGGTCGGCAGGAAATGCTCGACGATCCCCCCACCCGGCGGCGCGGGCTGAGCACTCGCGCCAGCGATCATGTGCACCTCATGGCCGGCGTCGACAAGCCGCTGGGCGAACCCGAGCGAGCGGCTCCCCCCAAGGTTCGCGCTAGCGGGAAGGTAGTGCTGATCGATGTAGACAATGCGCAAAGGTCTCCCCTATGGGATATGCCCGTTTTATACGCATTATCATGTTTCGACATAGCTCACCGCTACCACGACACGCGGTGATCCAGAGACCTTCGGGCATTCATCCACCGGCCCTCCCTCCGGGCCCAGATCTCCGCATAGGCTCGCGTCCTCAGTGGACCCACACCTAGCGGGGTTTGACACGCATGCTCAAAAGACTCTTATCCGCCGGTCTCCTCGCCGCCGGTCTGATCCTCGTCGTCCCGGCCACACCGGCGTCGGCCGCCCAGATCTCCGGGCCGCGCGAGCCGCAGACCGGCACGGTTCGAGGCGTATTCACCGACCGATCCGGCGATCCGATCGTCCACGCGTCGGTCTCCACCATCAGCCTCACCTACAACCAGTGGCAGCGTTCGGCCTACACCGACGCGCACGGGCGCTACGAGATACACGACGTGCCGGCCGGCCCGGTCACGGTCAACTTCTCGGACAGCACCATCTCGCAGTACGCCCCCGGCAAGCCGAACGCGGCCGAGGCCCAGCGCTACATCGTGGTGCCGGGCGTGGCCACGGTGGTCGACGAGCGTCAGGTCCCGACCGGCACGGTCCAGGGCCGGCTCACCGACCAGGCCGGCGACCCGGTCGCGCAGGCGTCGGTCTACATCGACGCCCAGCCCTACAGCTACCGCGCGCCGGGCGCCACGACCGACGCCGACGGCCGCTACTCCTTCACCCGGGTGCCGGCCGGCGAGGTCACCCTGCAGTTCGTGAAGTTCCCGTTCCGCGTGTGGGCGCACCAGGAGCACGGCCAGGCCGCCGCCAAGAAGTACACCGTGCGCCCCAACCAGACGCTGACCGTGGACGAGAGCCTGTTGCCGACCGGCACCCTGACCGGGCTGATCACCGACGCGGCGGGCAACCCGGCCCGGACCAGCGTCGTGGCGCACGAGGTCGACGGCGACGGTGCCTACGACGCCTTCTCCGGGGCGGACGGCCGGTTCTCGCTCGCCGTGCCCGCCGGGCGCTGGCGGGTCGAGCTCGACATCCGCCAGTGGGTGCCCGGGAAGATCGACGAGGCGGAGGGCCGGATCTTCCGGGTCGCGGCCGGGCAGTCCGTCGAGGTGAACGAGTCGCTCCGGCCGACCGGCGCACTGACCGTCAAGCTTCGGGACGACAGCCCCGGGGTCGGCCAGTACTCGTTCGCCCTCTGGCACGGCGGCACGAAGATCGCGTACGTGAACGGCAACAACGTCGGCTCCCGCACCTTCGAGGACATCCTGCCGGGCGACTACCTGTTCAGCTACGACGAGTTCTTCGCCCCCGGCACGCTGCGGATGGAGAACGCCGTCCCGGTCAAGGTCCGGCCCGGCGTGACCAGGACGCTGGAGGTGAACCATCCGGTGCGGTCCACGATCTCCGGCCGGGTGACCCTGCCCAGCGGCGGGCCGGCGACCGAGATCAACGTGCAGGCCTACGTGATCGGCGGCAGCGAGTACCCGGTCCGCACCGTCCAGACGGGTACGGACGGCGAGTGGCAGATGAGCGGCGTGTTCCCGGAGTCGTACCGACTCACGCTCAGCAACTCGTCCCGTGAGCTCTCCCAGGACGGCGGCGAGGTGACCGTGGCACCGGGAGGTTCGGCCTCGGTGGACTCGACGTGGCACACCGGCGGCACCCTCACCGTGACCGCGGTCGACGCCACCACCGGCGCCCCAGTCAGCGACTACTGCGTCGCGCTGGTCGCGAAGTACGGCGACTTCTGCACGCAGGGTTCGACGGTGACCGCGGCGGGACTCGCCGCCGGGCCGACCCTGGTCACGCTGAGCACGCTGGCCGGCAGCGACTACGTCGGTGCCAAGGACGTGCCGGTCACCATCCCGGCCGACGGGCACGCCACGCTGACCATCCCGGTCGAGCTCGGCGGCCGGTTCAACGCGCAGGTGGTCGACCGCGCGACGGGGACGGCGGTGAGTGACAGCGTGTGCTTCTACGCCGTGCGGCCAGAGGCGGGTGGCACCAGCGAGCTGGCGTCCGCCTGCACCAACAAGCAGGGCAAGGGCACCAGCGGCGCCTTGGCACCGGGCACCTACCAGGTGTTCGTCAAGCCGGAGTACGGCGCGTACGGGGCACAGTGGTTCACCGCGGAGGGCGGCACCGGCGACCAGCGGCAGGCCACCAAATTCAAGATCAAGCCGGGAAAGACCACTCGGCTGGACACGATCCTGCTGGACCGGGCCGGGTCGGTCACCGGTGTGGTGCTCGACCCGGACGGCCAGCCGGTGGAGCACGTCCAGGTCGGCGTCACGGCCTTCGAGATCCCCCGGTCGGAGCTCTTCCCCGCGGGCACCGACGAAGCGGGCAGGTACACGGTCAAGAACCTCGGGCCGTACGCGTGGCCGCTGCTCTTCACGCCGATCGCCGAGCTGCCGCGGCAGTGGTCCGGCGCGACCGGCAACCGGTTCCAGGCCGAGACGGTGCCGGTCACCGGCGGCGCGACCAACACCTACGACACCACGCTGTCCGCGGGTGCCAAAGTCACCGGCACGGTCACCATCACACCCGGCGGCACCGCCTGGAGCGGCGGCCGGCTGAAGGCGCGCGGCGTGGCCAGCGGCGACCTGCTCGCCGTCGGTGACGTGCCCGGCCAGGGCGGCGCCTACGAGTTCCGGGTGATCGGCGGCGGCCCGATCAACCTGGAGTGGTACCTGGCCGACCCGGTGACCAAGTCGACCGGCTGGCACGACGCCAACCCGGTGGGGATACCCACGAACGGCCGCAAGCAGCTCGACCTGACCATCGGCTGACCGTAGGGGCCGGGCCGGCGACTTCCGTCGCCGGCCTCTGGTCTGGCAGATGCGATACGACACCAACTACCCACCTCGGCGGTCCGAGGCGAAGCCTCTCTGGACGATCTATTCCAAGACCGGGACTTTGAGCTACCGCGACGCCCGTCGTGGTCCGGACCGTCGCTCCCGCGGCCTCACCCTGGTTGTCTGG
>Ga0307513_10009827_pt1 | contig 12081 bp, 6 predicted proteins | sample 15_EM_MG_FD_202174 | JGI IMG/M metagenome (GOLD analysis project Ga0307513, IMG submission 202174) | Populus trichocarpa ectomycorrhiza microbial communities from riparian zone in the Pacific Northwest, United States - 15_EM | ecosystem: Host-associated > Plants > Roots > Unclassified | place... | reverse complement strand
GCGCGGAACGCCGGCTCGTGGTGGTAGAGCCCGAAGCCCATGCGCGCGTACTGCGAGCCCTGGCCAGGACACAGAAAGCCGACGTCCGGCAGCTCGGCGCCGACCTCGCGGCTGCCGGCGCGCGCCGGCTCGGGCGCGGCGAGCAGGCGCGCGGCCTCGGCGGCGGTCGACGCCACGACGAAGCGGCGGTGGGTGAAGCCGCGGCGGCCGATCTGCAGCGTGTGCGCGACGTCGGCGAGCTCGCCGTCCTCGGGCGCGGCCGCGAGGAAGCGGGCGAGGTTCGTCGACGCCTCGGCGAGCGCGGCGGCGTTGCGCGCCGAGACCACGATCAGCTCGGCGCCGCGCGGCGACGGCGTCGAGCGCACCGGTGGCGGCGCCTCCTCGAGCACGGCGTGCGCGTTGGTGCCGCCGAAGCCGAACGAGCTGACCCCGGCGCGCCGCGGGCCCAGGCTCTCGGGCCACGGCGCGAGCTGGGTCTGCACGCGGAACGGCGTCTTGCTGAAGTCGATCTTCGGCGTCGGCGCGGTGAAGTTGATCGACGGCGGCAGCGTGCGCCGCGACAGCGCGAGCGCGGTCTTGATCAGGCTGGCGGCGCCGGCGGCGATCACCATGTGGCCGACGTTGCTCTTGAGCGAGCCGATCGCGCAGAAGTTGCGGTCCTGGGTGTGGCGGCCGAACGCGCGGGTCAGGCCCTCGATCTCGATCGGATCGCCGAGCGGCGTCGCGGTGCCGTGCGCCTCGACGTACGACAGCGACCGCGCGTCGATCCCGGCGGCGTCGTGCGCGGCGGCGATCACGGCGGCCTGGCCCTCGGGGCTGGGCGCGGTGAAGCTCGCGCGCTCGCTGCCGTCGTTGTTGACCGCCGCGCCGAGCAGCACGGCGTAGATCGCGTCGCCGTCGGCGATCGCGTCCGCCAGCCGGCGCAGCACGACCACGGCGACGCCGTCGGAGAACACCGTGCCGCCGGCCTGGGCGTCGAACGTGCGCGTGTGGCCGTCGGGCGAGGCCATCGAGCCGTCCTGGAAGAAGTAGCCGCTGCTCGGCGGGCACGTGATCGCCACGCCGCCAGCGAGCGCGACGTCGCAGCCGCCGTTGCGCAGGCTGTCCATCGCCATCGCGGTCGCGACCAGCGACGTCGAGCACGCGGTGTGCACGCTGACCGCGGGGCCGGTGAGGCCGAGGCGGTGCGCGACGCGGCTGGTCACGTAGTCCTTCTCGTTGCCGAGCATGACCGCGAGCTCGCCGAGCCGGTTCGCGACGTCGGGGCGCGGCGCGAGGTGGCGCTGGAAGTAGGTCGCGTTGTACATCCCGCCGAAGATCCCGACCGGGCCGGGCGCGGTCTCGGGGACGTAGCCGGCGTGCTCGAGCGCGTGCCACGACACCTCGAGGAAGTGGCGGTGCTGCGGATCGAGCAGCTGGGCCTCGAGCGGCGTGATCCCGAAGAACCCGGCGTCGAACAGCTCGACGCCGTCGAGCACGCCGCGCGCCGCGACGTACGACGGATCGCCGCGATGCGCCGCCGGGATGCTCGGATCGAGCTCGTCGGGCGCGAACATCTTGATCGACTCGGTGCCGGCGCACAGGTTGGCCCAGAACGCCTCGACGTCGGCGGCGCCCGGGAATCGGCCGGCCATGCCGATGATCGCGATCGGCTCGCGCAGGTCTCCCGTGGCGCGCCGCCGCGCGCCGGGCGTGCGACCACCGCCGTCGATCGCGCGGGCGAGCGCGGCCGGGGTCGGCGCGGCGAAGAAGATCGCGGGCGACAGATCGGCGATGCCGGCGTCGCGCAGCCGGCCGAGCAGCTTGACTGCGAGCAGCGAGTTGCCGCCGAGGTCGAAGAAGCCGTCGAGCACGCCGACCTGGTCGATGCCGAGCAGCTCGGCGAACGCGCGGCACAGCTGGGTCTCGCGCTCGCTGGACGGCGCGCGGTAGGGCTGGCCGAGCTCGGGCCGCGCGCTGGTCGGCGCGGGCAGCTGCTTGCGATCGAGCTTGCCGTTCGCCGTCACCGGCAGCGCCGCGAGCGCGACGAACGCCGCTGGCACCATGAACTCGGGGAGGGTGCGCGCGAGCTGGCCGCGCAGCGCGGGCGCGCCGATGTCGCCGATGTCGCCGTCGGCGCCCGCCACGACGTACGCGACCAGCCGCTTGCCGGTCGGGCCGTCGTCGCGGATCACGACCGCGCACGCCGCGACCCCGGGCAGCGCGCCCAGCCGCGCCTCGATCTCGCCGAGCTCGATGCGGAAGCCGCGCAGCTTGACCTGGCCGTCGGCGCGGCCGAGGAAGTCGATCGTGCCGTCGGGCCGCCAGCGCACGCGATCCCCGGTGCGGTACAGCTTGTCGCCGAGCAGGCCGGCGCCCAGATGGTCGGCGACGAAGCGCTCGGCGTCGAGCTCGGGGCGCGCGAGGTAGCCGCGCGCGACGCCGAGGCCGCCGACGTAGAGCTCGCCGACGATGCCGACCGGCACCGGCGCGGCGGCGCGGTTGAGCACGTAGATCTGGGTGTCGGCGATCGGCCCGCCGATCGGGATCGGCAGCTCGGCGGGCAGGTCGCGCGGGATCACGAACGTCGTCGTGAAGGTCGTGCACTCGGTCGGCCCGTAGCCGTTGACCAGCTCGGTGGTCGGCAGCGCCGCGAGCGCGCGCCGGACGTGGCTGGGCGACAGCGCCTCGCCGCCGGTGAACAGCTGCGCCAGCCCGGACAGCAGGCGGGGATCCTCGTCGACCACGGCGTTGAACAGCGCCGAGGTCAGCCACGCCGAGGTCACGCCGTGCGCGGCGATCGCGCGCGCGAGGCCGCGCCCGGTCGGCACCGGATCGCGGTAGATGACGACGCTGCCGCCGTGCAGCAGCGGGCCCCACAGCTCGAGCGTCGAGGCGTCGAATCCGAGCGGCGCGGCGTGCAGGAACCGGGTGTCGGCGTCGAGCCGCACGTACGCGGGGCGGCCGACCAGGCGGACGATCGAGCGGTGCTCGATCTGCACGCCCTTGGGCTGACCGGTCGAGCCCGACGTGTACATGACGTACGCGCGGGTGTGCGGCGTCGCGCGCTCGGCGCGCGGAGACGCGGCGTGGGCGGGGCTGGTGTCGTCGTCGACGAACACGGTGCGCGCGGCGAGCGCCGCCAGCGTGGCCGCGCGGGCCCGCCGGGTCACCAGGACGGTGGCGCCGGCGTCGTCGACCGAGAACGCCAGGCGGTCGACCGGGTGATCCGGATCGAGCGGCAGATAGGCGCCGCCGGCCTTGAGGATCGCGAGCGCGGCGACGACGGCCTCGGCCGAGCGCTCGAGGCAAAGCGCGACCGGCTGATCGGCCTCGACCCCGGCGGCGATCAGCCGCTCGGCGAGCGCGTCGGACCAGCGATCGAGCTGGCCGTAGCTCAGCGACCCGCCATCCCAGATCAGCGCGACGGCGTCGGGGTGCGCGGCCGCCTGCTCGCGAACCAGCCCGTGCACGGTGGCCTCGGTGCGGTACTCGGTGCGGGTCTGGTTCCACTGCACGACCACGCGATCGCGCTCGTCGGCGGTCAGCGGCGACACGGTCTCGAGCCGCGCGTCCGGTGCGGCGAGCCCGGCGATCACCGCGGCGAGCGCGTCGGCCAGGCGCTCGACCGCCGCGCGCTCGATGCGCGCCGCGGCGAACCTTGCCTGGGCGCCGGTCGGCGTGACCTGCCAGAGCAGCGCCGGCCCGTCGTCGGTGAGCGGGCGGGTGCTCCACGCGCTGTGCGCCGGCTCGCTCGCCGGCGTCGCCGCGTCCTCGGCGAGCCAGCTCAGCGCGCCTTCGGCCGGCACGGTGACGACGACCGCGGCCCAGCCGTCGCCGGCCTCGCGCGCGATCCGCACGCGCTCGACGCCCGCCAGGCGCGCCAGCGTGATCGCCCAGGCGCCGCGCCACAGCGCGTCGACGCCGACCCCGAGCTGCGCGGCGAGCGCTTCGACGGTCGGGGCATGCCCCCGGCCGTCAGCGCCCCCGGATGGGCGCGCGGTTCGATCGACCTCCGCCGCGACGGTGACCGTGTCCTCGCCGGCGCCGACGGCGCGCGGTGCGGTGACGACATCGAATAGATCTGCCTCGGAATCGGCCCGCGTCATGGTGAGGTCTCCTCGATGCGGGCGACGATGGCCTGCACGATCTCCATCGGAACGGTCATCGCGTTGAGCGCCGCGTCGCTGTTCCACGCCGCGCTCTCCGCCAGCTCGAGCCAGCGCGCCGACGCCGGCAGTCGCGGCCGCAGGCGCTCGAGCTCCGCGGTCATCCGCGTCGTGATCACGGTGACCTGCTCGGTCGCCGGCGCCTCGGCGGCGAGGTCGATCGCCGCGAGCTGGCCGCCGAGCCCGGCGCCGATCGGCTGGCCCAGCGCCTCGACCGGCAGGTCGCCGATCATCGCCAGGCGATCCGGCCAGTGATCGCCGATCTCGAGGCGCATGTACGCGCGGTGCTGCGCCGCGAGCTCGCGCACGTAGGCCGCGCCGTCGACCACCGGGTCCCACAGCACCAGGTGGCGCGGCCGCAGCTCGCCGCGCGCGGCGGCCAGCATCGCCAGCGTCGCGCCGAGCCGCAGCCCGACCACGGCGATCCGCGTCGCGCCGCTCACCGCGCGCAGCCGCTCGGCGGCGATCGCGATGTCGGCGATCCAGGCGTCGACCGAGGCCGCGGCGCTATCGCCGAGCGAGTCGCCGGTGCTCGAGTAGTCGAAGCGCAGCACGACGTAGCCGGCGCGCTCGAGCTGCGTCGCGAGCACGCGATAGCTGCGGTGCGCTCGCGCCGCTTCCTCGCCGAACGGATTGCACAGCAGCACGGCGGTGCTGCGCGCGCGCAGCCGCTGTGGCTGATGAAGTGCGCCGAGCAGTTGCTGCGCGGCGCCGAAGTACTCGATGCTCACCCCCCGCAATGCGAACCAGTTTACAATCGCGTCCTGCATGACAGCAACCCACGAGGGGCAGCGGATCGAGTCGATCGTGCGCGACGAGGTCCTCCAGCTGGGCTCCGAGGGGCAGCTCGTCGGCATCGTCAGCCACCCGGCCGGGCCAGGGCGCACGGCGGCCCCCGCCGTCCTGCTGCTGAACGCGGGCGTGCTTCATCGCGTGGGACCGCATCGCTTGCACGTGCTCCTGGCGCGGCAGATCGCTGCACGCGGCAACGCCAGCCTGCGGCTCGATCTCGGCGGCATCGGCGACAGCATCTCGTCGTCCGACGCCGCGACGTTTCGTGACAGCGCGGTCGCGGACACCCGGCTGGCGATGACCGGGCTCGCCACCGCGTCTGGCGCCCAGCGCTTCGTGCTGTTCGGCGTGTGCGCGGGTGCCGACAACTCGATCGCCACCGCGCTGGTCGACGACCGGGTCGCCGGGATCGTACTGGTCGATCCCCACACCTACGCCACGCGCCGGAGCCAGCTTCGCGATCTGCGCGCGCGTGTCGCGAAACGCGGCAGCCTCGGCGAGGTCGCGCGCTGGGGCCTCCGGGTCGCCCGGCGCCGCGTGCGGCTCGCGATCGACCGCGCCCGCGGCGTCGGGCCGCCGCCCGCCGAGGGCCGCGAGCCACCGCCGATCGCGACGTTTCGCGCCGAGCTCACCCAGCTGATCGATCGCGGCGTTCGCGTCCTGGCGATCTACTCGGGGATCCACGGCGCGGGCTATAATGAGGCCGATCAGCTGTTCGAGCTGTTTCCTGAGCTCCGCGGCAGAATGGACCACGTGTACTTTCCGGACGCCAACCACACGTTCACCGAGCTCGCCGCGCAGCGCGCCTTGATCGAGACGATCACCGCGTGGATCGCGCGGCGGTTCGACACGGCGCCCGCTGCTCGGACTCTGCGCTAGGCCGCCATGTCAATCGGCAGGAAAGCCGCGCACGGCGTCGCGTGGAACATGTTGCTGGGCGTGTCGTCGCGCGTGCTCCAGCTGATCGGCACGGTGATCCTCGCGCACTTCATGACGCCCGACGAGTACGGCGCCGTGATGTTCGCGGCGATCGTCGTGCTGACGGCGAGCGCGGTGACCAGCTTCTCGTTCGGCCAGTACCTGATCGCCAAGCGCGGCTCGCCCGAGATCGCGGTCCAGGCCGCGGCGATCCACGTCACGATGGGCATCGCCGCGACGCTGATCGTCTGGCTGCTGCGCGACGTGATCGGCGACTGGTTCGGCGTCCCGGCGATGGGCCAGTACGTGCTGGGCTACGCGGTCGCCTTCCTCATCCTCGATCGCGTGCGCTACGTGCCCGAGCGGATCACGATGCGCGCGCTGCGGTTCCGCACGCTCGCGACGATCAATGGCCTGGGCGACGTCGCGTTCACCGTGGCGGCGGTCGCCACCGCGGGGCGGCTCGGCGCGTGGGCGTACATGATCGGCGCGCTCGCCAAGTCGCTGGTGACCTCGACGCTGTACTGCTACGTCGCGCCGCGCGCCGAATGGCTGGTCCGGCTGCGCCTGCGCCTGGCCGACGCCAAGGATCTGTTCACCTACGGCCTGCCGATCATGGTCTCCGTCGTCACCGACAACGCGACCCGCAAGTGGGACAACGTGATCGTCTCGTACCTGTTCGGGCCCGGCACGATGGGCGCGTACAACTACGCCTACAGCCTCGCCGAGACGCCGATCAACAACGTCGCCGAGCACATCGGCGAGGTGCTGATGCCGTCGTTCTCGCTGATGGAGCCCGGCCAGCGCGAGCGCGCGGCGGTGCGCGCGGCGTCGCTCATGGGCCTGGTGGTCTCGCCGCTCGGCGTCGGCCTGGGCGCGGTGGCGCCGACGCTGGCCAACGCGATCTTCAACAAGCAGTGGGGGCCGATGGTCGGTCCGATGCTCGTCATCCTCAGCGTGATGACGGTGTTCCGGCCGATGCCGTGGTCGGCGATCGCGTATGTCCAGGCGGTGCAGCGCACGCGCGTCGTCATGTGGGCGAGCTTCATGCGCGCCGTGCTCGTGCTCGCGCTGGTCGCGGTCGGCGGCCTGGTCGCCGGGCCGCGCGGCGCGTGCGTCGGCGCCGGCGTCGGCTACGCGGCGCACAGCATCTGGACCATCCTCGCGGTCGGCCGGGTCACCGAGCTGCCGGCCGCGGCGTACCTCGCGGCGGTCGGGCGGCCGCTGTTGCCGTGCGTGCCGATGTTCTTCGCGGTGCTCGGCCTCGCCCACGTGCTCGACGCCTCCGGGCTGCCGCTGGTCGCGTCGCTGATCGTCCAGATCGCGGTCGGCGCGGTGGTCTACATCGTCGGCGCGTTCGTGCTCGTCCGGGCCGGCGTCGACGAGCTGCTCCGGCTCGGCCGCGACGCGATCCGCCGCCGCGGCTAGCCCGGCTAGCTGCTGCGCTTTGCGGCGCGCGGCATCGTGTCGCGCGACGCTGGCTGCGTGGTTGACGCCGCGCGCAGCATCTCGCGCCGCGCCGTGCGCAGCATCTCGCGCCGCGACACCCCTGCTACTCGAAAATCTGATAGTGCGGATTGCTGATCAGGAATAGCAAGTGCGGATTTCTGATGAAGAGTGACGGATTCGAGGATGACAATCGTCACTGCCGGAGATTTCCGATCGGTAGTCTCACAATTTGATTGTCGGCCCCGCCAAATATTATTAGTTTGCGATTAAGGGGAGGGGTGCCAGTCAGGCCTGGTATCCCTCCGCGATGGGCTGACTAACCACGTTTGGGGGACACATGGGACTACGCTACAAGTTTGCGTTGATGGTCGGACTGGCCGCGCCCGCGTGCGTGGCGGTCGATGAAGCGGACGAGCTCGAGGACGCCGACGCGACGGCGCAGGCGGTGAGCTTGCCGTCGCGGGCCGCGGCATGCGCCACGGATCCCCGCGTCGTCGTCGGCGCGGTCAGCGTCGACGTGTGCGTCGGCGCGGATCTGTTCCTGCGCGAGACGTTCGGCGGCAACGGCCGGTCGTGCGCGACCTGCCACCGGGTCGATGACAACTTCGCGATCGACCCGGCGTTCATGACACGGCTGCCCGCGACAGATCCGCTGTTCATCGCCGAGTTCAATCCCAGATTGGCCGGACTCGAGATCCCGGCGCAGATGCGAAGATTCGGATTGATCCTGGAGAATGTGGACGGCTTTGCGCCCGATCCCACGACTCACTTCGTGCTGCGCAGCGTGCCGCATACGCTGTCGCTGGCGACCAGCGTGACGCGCTCGCCGGCCGATCCCGTGACCCCGCCGATCGAGCGCACCGGCTGGGGCGGCGACGGCGCGCCCGGCGCGGGCGGGCTGCGCGACTTCCAGACCGGCGCGATCACGCAGCACTACACCAAGAGCCTGGCGCGCGTCGCCGGCACCGACTTCCGGCTCGCCAACGACGACGAGCTCACCCGCATCGATCAGTTCATGCGCCAGATCGGGCGGACCAACGAGCTCACGCTGACCAGCGTCGTGATGTCGGACGCGCGCGCCGAGGCCGGCCGCGCCAAGTTCCTCGCGGTCGGTTGCAACGCCTGCCACCTCAACGCGGGCGCCAACGCCGGGTTCGGCGGCGGCGGCAACTTCAACTTCAACACTGGCGTCGAGTCGGCGCGCCACCCCGCGCTCGCCGCGTTCCCGCGCGACGGCGGCTTCCTCACCCTGCCGGCCAACCCGGACGGCTCGTTCGGCAACGGCGCGTTCAACGCACCGCCGCTGGTCGAGGCGGCGGACACCGGCCCGTTCTTCCACACCGCGACGTCGATCGTCGGCGCGTCGGCGCACAACACCGACGTCGCCTCGACGATCGAAGAGGCGATCGCGTTCTACGACTCGCCGGCGTTCAACAACTCGCCGTCGGGCCTGGTCGCGCCGATCGACCTGACCGCGACGGAGATCGACGACATCGGCCGGTTCCTGCGCGGCGTCAACGCGTCGTTCAACGCCGCGATGGCGGTCAAGCGGCTCGACGCGGCGAGCGCGCTGGTCGTCCGGTTCCACAACAGCCAGCTCACCATCCAGCGCGAGATGCTGCGGCTCGCCAACGCCGAGGTCATCGACGCGATCGAGGTCCTGTCGGGCGTGCCGAACCTCGATGGTTCGTCGCTGTTCTCGCTGCGCACCGCGCGCGCGCTGGTCGACGACGCGCGGACCACGCCCTCGGACGTCTCGCGCGTGCTGGCGATCGCGCTGGCCCGCCAGCTCGTCCTGCAGGCGTCGACCAGCGTCGGCACGAACCTGACCTATACGATCGGCGCCGGCACGGTCATGTTCTGACGCGCTATGCTGCGCGGACGTGGACGCCGCGCAGCTGCTGGTCGCCTTTGCCGCGCCGGAGATCCTCGCAGATCCCGGCGCGCGGGCGGCCGCGCTGGCCGTGCTCGATGACGGCGAGCGGGCGCGGATGGCGCGCTACGTGTTCGAGCGCGATCGCGACCTGTACCTGACGATGCACAGCGTGCAGCGCCGGCTGCTGTCGGCGGTCGCCGACGTCGCGCCCGAGCGCTGGCGGTTCGCGGCGGGCTCGCACGGCCGGCTCGAGCTGGCAGCGCCCGTGGTCGAAGCGCCCGGGTTCGCGGCGGACCGGGCGCGGCTGAGCATCAACGGCTCGCACACCCACGGCCTGACGATGTGCGGCGTCGCGCGCGGCGCGGTGATCGGCGTCGACGTCGAGCGGCTGCGCGACGAAGCCCCGTTCGACATCGCGGATCGCTTCTTCACGCCGGTCGAGCAGGCCGCGATCCGGGCGGCGCCGCCGGCCGAGCAGGCCGCGCGGTTTTTTACCTCCTGGACGCTCAAGGAGTCCTACATGAAGGCGCGCGGGCTCGGCATGTCACTCCCACTCGACCAGTTCACCATCGAGGTCTGCCCCGGCGCGGCGCCGCGCCTGCACGTCGAGCCGGCCTGGGACGACGGCCGCCGCTGGTCCTTCGAGATCCTGCGGCCGACACCGCACCACATCGCGGCGGTATGCCACGACGCCGCCGCCGTGCCAGTCACCGTGCTGCCCGGCACGTGGGCCGGACTCGACGTCCCCCTCGCGCGGCCGATTCTGTGATCTTGCTGTCGACCACCGTGACCGCTCGCGCGTCTCATCTGCAACGCATGCGATGTTTTCTCGCGTCGGGTCGTGCGCTGGGGACGGGGCGCGCCGTCGCGCTGGTCGTCGCGCTGGCGCTGCTCGCGCTCGCCGCGCCCGCCGAGGCCCAGCGCCTCGAGCTCGCCGGCCGGGTCTCGGCGTCGCGCACCGTGCTGGGCCAGCGCCGCGTCGGCGAGGCGCGCTACGTCGCGATCTCCGATCTGTTCTACCGCGAGCGCAGCGCGTACCTCGAGATCCTCGATCTCGAGACCCAGCGCGTCGTCCAGATCAAGACCCGGCGCCAGGCGCTGGAGCGCCGGTTCGGCACCGCCGGTAGCTTGCCGCAGGCCGAGATCGTGAGCTACCGCGGCGGCGTCGTCGGCCTCGCCGTCTCGGAGTCGACCAGCGCCGGCGCGCACCGCGTGTGGTACGCCGAGCTCGACGCGCGCACCGGCGCGATCGGGCGGACGATCGATCTCGCCAAGCTCGGCGCCGGCGATCAGCTCCAGATCGTCGGCGCCGACGCCGCCGGCGAGGCCGCGTGGTTCGCGGTCACCGACGTCACCACGCGCGGCCGCGTCGTCGTGCTGCGCCGGATCGACCTCGCGACGCTCGACGTCAGCGATCCGCAGCGCCTGGTGCTCAGCGCGCGCTCGGCCAACGCGCGCAACGATCACGCCGTGCGGGTCCACGCGGCCGCCGACTTCTCGCGCTTCGCGGTCGTCGAGTACGTCGAGGACGGCGTGCGCATGGCGCCGGGCAAGGTCTATATCATCGACCGCGCGACCGCCGCGTCGTTCTCGGTGCCGGCGCCGCCGACGGTGTACGGCGTCGCGTTCTCGCCCGACGGCGCCTACGTCTACCTCGGCAGCGCGCAGCGCGGCACGATCTCGCGGGTCGACGTCGCGGCGCGCCGGATCGACAAGTCGGTCCCGGCGCCGCACTACCTGCATCACCTGATCATCGCGCCCAGCGGGACCAAGCTGATCGCGCTGGCGTCGTCGAACAGCTACGCGGTCTACGACCTGCCGGAGCTCAAGCCGCGCAGCGACGTCGCGCACGCGGCCGGCATCGCGCCGGCGATGGTCCAGCTCTCCGGCAACGGCGTGGCCTCGCTGGACGGCCGCTGGTTCGTCGTCCCGGGCGTCGATCGAACCGCGCCCCCCTCCGGGGGCGCTGCCGGCCGGGGGCATGCCCCGGCCGTCGAGGATCGGCGGCGCCCCGCGGCCGATCGCACGTACCTGATCGCGCGCGTCGTCGAGTAGCGCCGGCCGGTCGATCGAAAATCGCCGAGCGCGCACGCGATCGAGCCGTGTCGGGTTGTTCGTCGCCGCGGATCGTGCTCCTTGTGGCGAGTGGTGCGGTTCGCGGAAGTCTGCGTGACGCTGCCGGTCGCCGGGCGGTTCCACTACACCGTGCCCGAGGCGATCTCGGCGCGCGCGCAGGTCGGCTCGCGCGTGCTGGTGCGGTTCGGGCCGCGCAAGGTCACCGGCGTGATCATGCGGCTCGACACCGCGCCGCCGGTCGGGGTCACGCCGATCGCGCTGTCCGAGCTGCTCGACGACGCGCCGTCGCTCTCGGTCGAGCTCGTCGAGCTGTGCGCGTGGATCGCCGACTACTACGAGGCGCCGCCCGGCGAGGTGATCCGCGCGGCGCTGCCCGCCGGGAGCGCGGTCGCGGCGCGCGCAGTCTACACGTTGACCGACGCGGGCCGCGCGATCCTCGAGGGCGAGGGCGCCGCGATGGTCCCGCGCCAGCGCGTGCTGATCGAGCGGCTCGGCGGGCTCGGCGCGCGCGGCCTGCCGGAGGGCGGGCTCGCCGCGGGCGTCAAGCAGCAGCTCGAGCAGCTGCGCGCGCAGGGCCTGGTCACGCACGGCGAGCAACGCGCCACGCCGCGCGTCCGGCTCAAGCGCGAGCGCGTCGCTCAGCTCACCGGCGACGCCGACGCGGCGCGCGCCGCGGTCGCCCGGTCGCCCAAGCGGCTGGCGGTGATCGCGCGGCTCGCCGATGGCGCGGCGGTCGCGCTCGAGGCGCTCGAGCGCGAGCTGCCGAACGTCAAGGCGACGGTGCGCGAGCTGGTCAAGGCCGGCCTGGTCGCGGTCAGCGAG
>Ga0307513_10009826_pt1 | contig 12081 bp, 18 predicted proteins | sample 15_EM_MG_FD_202174 | JGI IMG/M metagenome (GOLD analysis project Ga0307513, IMG submission 202174) | Populus trichocarpa ectomycorrhiza microbial communities from riparian zone in the Pacific Northwest, United States - 15_EM | ecosystem: Host-associated > Plants > Roots > Unclassified | place... | reverse complement strand
CCCCGAGTGAAGACCAGCTGACGAGACCTGACGAGCGATGAGACGAGCGTTGAAGATAGCAAGAAGCCTGCAAGGATCGGACGAGACGGGTGTGTGTGACGGGGTCCCCGGCCGCAACAACGCGGCATTCTCGAGACGCGCTCGCTCGCTCGCTGGCGAACCGGGCTTCATAATGAACTCTTTGTAAGGTAGGCCCGGGCTCTACGCGATTATCAGACTTTGCCTATGAAATGCTATTATGCTATTATACCCGGTCAAGGGGTGAGACCATGCCATGCTGGACCCGTCAATCACCCGTCATCGACAAAGCCCAACTCAAGTGCGAAGCAACTGCGAAGCTACCGAGTTTGAGTGAGACGCTGCCCCCTGTCAACATTCGGTCATCAAATCGTGCTACACAATACTACAAGACGAGAAGACCACAAGGCAGTGAGGAGACGACAGGGTGCATGTACGATGCGCGAAAGGCTAGAGCAAACGTAAACAAGCACTCACAGCGCCTCGAGGACCCGCTCGTGCAACTCTCGCAGCATCCCAGGCGCCAGATCCGACACTGCAACCAACCCCTTGTCGTATCCTACCGCCCCTGTGCCGCCTGCCGACGCTACCACCTCTCCAACAATTCCTTCAAATTTCCGGATCGGCGACAGCGAGCCCAACAATAGTCCATGGGAATTCACGGAATTGTCCGCGACCGCGTCAGGCGGTTCCTTCTCTTTTCCCTTCAAGCTCCGGTGAATTCGTTGCGAGCCGTCGATGACAAGCACCTTGCCCTCTTGCATTAGTCGTATGTCCAACGCATGAGACACACCCCCCGGACTGAATACTCTAGATCCGAAATGAAGGTCAGTGAGTGAGTTACGATTCAAGCAGATATTAGACGTCGAAGCGACCTCGATGGTGCAACGAGGCCGCAAAGCAAGCAAACACGGTCCGCCCACCTGGAGTTCGAGTACAGTATTCGATACCACCCAGCCGCTTTCACAAGCACCTCGACCTTGTATGAGCCTTCTTCTTCGATCCTCTCCAACTCCTCGACGATCCCTATAGTCTCCCTGAGGAAGCACACTAAATCAAACACAGAAGCCGAGAGGTGGTCGTCCTTGAGCAGCCCTTTGATGTACTGTTCACTGTCTTCGTGTGCGTTCCTGCGTGCCGGTGGCCCTACCAGTGGGCTTCTATCGACATCCATGGGACTCCCGCCCACTTGCTCTGGGCTCGTCTGGGTCTTGTCTTTCTCGGCTTGCCCGCTATCTGATGATGGTGCATCGCATCTCCAAAACGAGAATAAGTAGCTGCCTTCTGAACAAGTGATAGAGAGGGCGTAGTCCTGATTGGGAGATGAATCAGCCGCTCACATGAGCCACACGCTGTGACGTACTCTAGAGTAGGCAAATTCAACGGTTTGTAAATCGAAGGACAGCAACCGCACATCAGTCCAGCCTCGTAATTTGGGCATGGTAGAAACTGCAGATTATCCGTGGTCAGTCGCAGTCCAGTATCGAGACGAGAGGAGGCGCTAACCTTGTCGAGCAATAACCACAACCTTGGAAACCCTCTCCCATTCTGCCAGAAACTCGCTGACGCACTCGGTGACTTCCCCACTCCAGAAGGATATGACGCCCGTCGCGGTATCGTAGACAATCTTCTCCGATGGCCGCATGATAGTCTTGCCCTCCCCAGACCCTGTTCCACCTTCTTCCGACCTTCTCAATGGCGGCTGAGCATACTTGAGCATCACACTTGTATGTACCTGACAAGGTTTGTCCACGGTCCACCAATTGATCGGTTCAATGCGGATATTGGGCATGGCAGCCTCGGCAGCGGCCGCAGCGGGCCCTGCAAGCATGTCGCTCGCCTGGACGCACAGGTTGGGGACGAATTGCGCGAGCGGACTTCGCACATTGAAATGAATCTCCGCGTCGTCGCTGGAATTCCGCCGAGGGGGAAGTTCCGGGGCCCTGGGTAGAACGTGTGTATATGGAATGCTTCTTGCCTTGAGCTGTAACTCGATGAGCATATGAGCGACCCGCGCCCTGCATGAGAACGTCAGAACATATGAAACCTGTCCTGAGTGATATTGACCGACCTGCAATACGAATGCACGTCTCGAAGAAAGCCGATATCAATATCGAAGGGGTCGGGCGTATGACCAGAGTTCAGTAAGCCGGGCGCGTGGCCTACCCCGCACAGGTCAAAACCAGGAACCTGAGGGCTATGGTTCTGCACTCCCTTCAGCTTCTCAGCATCGACCCAAGCAAAGTCCATCACAGTGAAGACTCCCATCCCAGGGTCGTTCTCCTTCAACGTGATCAGAGCGTATTTGAAATTCTGTTCCTGGGCATTGATCAAGATGACGAGGTAGTTTTGAGGGAACTTGGCGAGCTGTATGTAGACCAAACCGTGGTGCTTGCCGAATTTGAACTGCGCCGCTCCGGTCAAGATACGATGGATATGGGCCGTCAATCCCAGGTATCGTGCCTTGACAGCGATGTTCTCGATAATCATCTATGAATGCGAATTTAGTTCAGCTATCGCGCACAGCCTTGACCATTGGATTCACATTATTGCGTAACTGAGCCAGTTCCTCGAGGAGCCTCTGAGGATTTTGATTAATTCGGTCGGCGACGTCCCGATACTTGGTACCCCGGGCAACGCTGTCCAGGCCAGTGGCGTCATTGATGAGGATAAACTCTCCGGATCGTACGTCGAGTGTAACCGTGACACTATGATGAGACGACAAGCGAAGCCGTAAACCGGGTTCATCACCTAACAAGAATGGTCAGAGAAACAGAAACATAAAGTAGGGACCACACACCATATAGCACAGTCGTTAGATCCTCCGAGTGTGGGAACAGCTCGCGATACTGATGTGACCGCGCATTTTCCCAATGCTTGCGCATAACAGCCGCAGCGTGTCGCCGTATGACAGTCATTAGCAGGGCTTCTAGATCAAGGTTCTCGGGCTCCTAATAATGGAAGACATAAATAAATAAATCGGCGCCGAAGCAGGACAGAAGATGTTGCATACCACGTCCAACCCCTCGCTGCTGGTATCCTTTGTGGAAAGTGCAGCGCCACCAGTTGCTTGTGTAGGTATCCATTGCACACGGAAGGCGAGCTCTTCAACTTCGTCACTTGGCGCCCGACCCTTGAGCTTTGCCATCCCCTGGAGTTGCATACGAACTCGATCGGTAGCGGTTCGATAAGGTTTTCCCCCAGGAATGGAGGAAGCATTGACAATAGAGATAACGAGTTCTCCGCCAACCCCACCAGGGTCTGTCCGTGTTTGACTTGGGCGGCTTGAGGAGCAGGTCAGAGGTAGTGATACGGTATTGTAAAGGCAAGATACACACATCCAATAGGCAACACTTATGACCTTTCTGTCACGTGTCGTTCTGACCCGGATTCGTTTATTCCATCCGTAGCGCGCAAGTTGACCGGCCTACTCAATGTAAGCAAAGAGTACCCGCAGTGTGATTCTTTTTATACCTGGTATAGCAGAACCTCTAGAAGATAATGCATAGAAAGAAGTTCTGTGACATCGATCAGCAGCCGATAACGCCGAACTCGACTTTTCGAGCACTCACGCAAAAAGTTGTAAACCCGAATTAGAGGAGCATCCACTACAGCACTTGCAAGCGGTTGCTCGGGTATAGCGGGAGGAGAAATTACATCTACGACTTGGAACGCGAGCTGATCGCGGTAGGCTTTCGGAGGAAATCGGGGAAATTCTGGGGGAAGGGTCCATCAGCATGGGTTCACCATAAAGTCCTGAATAGATCCAGATGTCGCTGGAACCGACCTTTGATACCCTTGTTCTCGCCGTTGGGGATGTTGAAGAGGAACTCGACAGAGACAAACGCCCAAATATCGTCCTCGTGCGCACCAGTCATGATCAACGAGGTTTCAAAGCGTCCTGGAACCCGAAAGAAGGCACGACCTTTTTCTGATAAAGAAAAAGAAAGCAGTGATGAGTTCAAGTGACCTCCAGCCATTCAGTGGGAGGAGGCACATGATCCGTAGGACGCACCTATTCGGTAATTGGACATTTCAACGGGTACCAGGTCTTTCGTCTTTAGGCTGACGCGCATTATATCCTCCACCTGCGAGAATGCTTTTGCAATTTCGGGCTTCGTAAATGGTTTCTTCGGCACAAACTCGTCCTAAAGTCGAGACACCACGACGTTAGTGACCACAATCCGCCAAACGAGTTCGCTCCCAGGCTGTCAAAAATCTTTATATATCGGTCCGGTCGACCGTCTAGCCACCTTTTCGGAGCACTAATGTGATACCGACACTGTGGAGATGTCACGGTTGGTGGCCGGGAGCTCCTACACAGGCCAGGCACGGGCCATTTTGTGGTCCTACGATCGACATCGAATTCTACCGAGAGTAGCTCACGACGCGTAAGAATACCAGCACTACCTAAACGATTGGTGGAAGCGGTTGATCCCGGCCCGATCATGTAGTCCTGAGTCCACTAAAGTGACATGCAGAGGTCGGCCCTCACCTGGTGCACGGTAGGGAAGCGAGTGTACTGTCCCGTCGAAAGGACGTCCAACGAGGTGAGCAGATCCGGATTTCGAACTCTGGTTAATTTGTCAATCGGATTAGTGACATGATGGCCTGGTTCACGGACCGATATTGGTGAACTCTGTCTTTCATTGCAGTGATTGCGTTGTGAGCCCATTCAAACTGTTGAGCTTGAGTCCTTAGAAAGGCTGAGACGTTCTGGTATACATGTCTTTATCGATTTGACCATCCCCCATTTGGACTTCAGCCTACCATGGCTTTTTGGATATCATCTGCATTTCTGGCCCACTTGCAGAGTACGGCTGCTTTTGCAACCTGCTTTTGCGAGTCTTGGACCCACTTCATTAGCTTCGCCTTCTTGTTTGAATCCGGCAATGAACCAAGGCTGAACGCGCTCAGTCTCAGCGTCGCAGAGGCAGTCACATAAATGTGGAAAAGGTCCTACGTCTCAGCATTAAGCAGAAGATGTCCATAGAGGTCTCCGGCCAAGCGTTGTATCACAGTTGCGAGCGGAAATTGGTCCGTGTCGACCTTAGGGAGCTCATTCTCGAGCTCTTCTGTCGCCATTTCATCTGTAGCATCCTCTAGTTTGAGATGGTCGTCTGGATAAGGGGGCCATGTATCCATTGTGGAGGTCATTCCACATGGAGGCTGCCAAGTCGCGAACAAACAAAGACACGCCTTGGACCTGTTTGTGACTTTCGGGAGGTTAAATCCTTTTGGAGATACCTGAGGGGATTATTTGAGGCTCTGTATTACCACAAAACGTTCTCCGGATAGTCCGACAGGCGGCCGTGTGCATTTCATCGGGCGACGTGGAATTGAGAAGAAATCTAGGGTTAGGGGCTATTTGACCTTGGTACAATCACGATGGAGCTCTTGCGGAACCTCGGGTCTGCGGCAGCGTCCTCTCTGCTGCAGAAATCTGGCATTACACTTCCATTCTCACTCGGCGAGCGGGTCTCTTCGTATAACGGCAAATCGATATGGACTTTACACGATGGTATTAAGAAGGTAAACTATCAGCTAGTGGCGTGTTATGTTATCTTTAAGACTCTCTCTGTAGGACGACAACTCGCAAGTCTCAGTCTTCGTATTTGATTCAGTCCAGCAGTCGAATAAGGCACTGTTCCCCCTCGCAAAGAATGCCTTGAGAAAGCTTAGGACAATCCGTCACCCTGATATTCTCAAGTTCATCGACGTAGTTGAGACCGACACCAGCATCTCCATCATGACTGAACGAGTACGGCCTCTAGGACCGGCATTACAGGAATGGGCGTCGAAACCCGCAAAGGCACAGGAAGAGTGGATCATCTGGGGACTTCATCGTATTTCCGTTCGTTTCCCCAACCCATCGCGTGATTGCCACTGAAGATGGCATCCAGGTAGCCCTAGCATTCATCAATGATTCCTGTACCTCAACACATGGGAACATCAATGTCAACTCCATCTTCATTTCCCCCTCTGGCGAGTGGAGGTTAGGTGGCTTTGAAGTTCTGAGTGCTCCGAAAGAGGAGAATGCGGTGCTCTATGTATGTGATAATCATCTTAATCACGAACGTCCTGACCATACTTTAGAGTAGTGGATCGCTTTCACCATCAGCTATGGACTACGCGCCACCGGAAGTCAAGAAGTCACAAGTTTGGAGCGCCCTGCGAGAGTAGGTTGTTCATCATATCTTCTGGTGCTACTAATTGACGTTGCCTCGTTAGTGTTCCGATCGAAGCACCGGATGGATATGCACTTGGCCTTTTGCTCCATTCGGTCTTCAACCGTAATGCGCCTCTACCGCCAACCAGTCAACCTCCCCACCCACCACCGGCGGCGAACAGCCGAGGGTCAATTCCGACGATTCTATGGCCATTCTTCAAACGGCTGCTCAATCCAAGTGCCAAGGCCAGGATGACACCCAAGGCTTTTTTGCAGCTGGGTATGGGCGAGAAGACTGGCGATGGGGCCCGCTTCTTCGCAGAGAATCACCTCGTACAAGTTTGTGCGGGATTAGATCAGTTTGCAATCGGAAGTGATGCAGAGAAGGCGGCGTTGATAAGGCACGTCCTGAGCCTTATCCTTTCTTCTAGTTTATCTCGTATAACCGCACACCAGGTCATTGAAGGACTCTGCTGCCTCTTTTCCACCAGAATTCGCATCTAATCGTGTCCTTCCCGTACTAATCTCTGCCCTCGACTTTGGCGGTGCTTCAGCTGCGTCGATTCTGCCTCTCGTATTTGAGCTTGGAAAGACTGTATCAGGTTCGGACTACAACGCCAGAGTCCTTCAGCCCGTTGTCAAATTGTTTGTTAGCCCGGATCGAGGCACAAGGATGGCTCTATTGGACATGCTGCCTGAGTACGCAGAGAAGCTGGACGCGAAGACTGTAACCGAAAAGATTTGGCCGCATTTGGTAAGAAACTTGCGCGATATATTGCCAAGTGTACCGTTGAATGCTCTTGCAGCATACTGGTTTTACAGACACTGTCGCGGTGATTCGGGAAGCGACCATCCGATCAATGGATCACATCCATGCGAAGGTGTGATATATCTCGTTGCGCGCATCATCCGAACTTGCCCATTGACTGTCATAGTTGAGTGACCGAGTCCTTAACAATGAACTTCTTCGGCACCTCGCCAAAGCTCAGATAGACCCGGAACCATCGATACGGACGAATACATGTATCCTTATCGCAAAGCTGGCACCCTCCCTTAACGCGACGACAAAGAAGAAGGTCCTAGTCCCTGCGTTCACCCGTGCCCTGAAAGATCAATTTGTACATGCGAGGATTGCAGGACTGAGCGCCTTTCTTGCGTGCGTAGATTACTTCGATGGGGAGGATTTAGCGAGTAAGTGCGTACCAGCGTTCGCGGCAAGCACGGTCGATAAGGAGAAGTAAGTAGCTAGACTGCAATCTCATGCAAAACAGACGTACTAATATGCATGCGGTAGGCTCGTACGGGACCAGGCCTTCAAGTGCTTCGAAGTTTACTTGGCCAAATTGCAGGAATATGCGAGGTCGTTGGTGCGCTGTCAACTGCGTTTGATCTATACTGGACTAACGGTAGGACACGACGCAGCCCGAAACAATACTTCCACCGACCGAGAACGGCGCCCCTGCGCCTGGAGTAAATGGGTATGCCGCGCCAGTCCCTGGCGATCTCATGTCCAGTGCAACAGGTGCAGCTGGTGCTTTAGCTGGCTGGGCGATGTCCTCCATCAGTCGAAAGGTACGTGCAGTTCCACCCACCGTCCCCACATTTTTGATGTGGTGCCTGTGTACAGCTCGTGACAACAGACCTTTCCTCCATGATCGGTTCGACACCTTCGATCAGCACACCCCCACCTGAACCCAGCACATTGGCCCCACCAAATTCCTCGACAACCACCCGCGCCTCACTCGATTCCACGTCGGCGGTACAAGCCCGTACTCCGCCGGTGTCCACTACCCCGGGTCTGGGTATCACGTCCAAACCTGCTGCAGCATCGAAAGGCAAAGGTATGGTGCTTAGGGCGAAGAAAACGACCCTGGCAGATGCACTTGCGGCGGAGATGGCTGATGAACTTGGAGAGGCCTGGGGAGAGGCCTCCAGGGCAGACGCGACTAGTACCGGGCATCCGAATGTTGGGTCGAAGCGGGTGGGCGGGTGGAGTACCAAAGGGGATTTGATGGATGTCAATGCAGATCAAGATGACTGGAGTGAGCAATCTATTAAAACAACTGTGGCGATAATCAAGCTGATCTCGTTATATTTCAGCACCCTTTGAAAGCGCTCCTTCTCGTATGTTCCGCCTTGCCACGCCGAAAAACATGGTACTCATAGCATTCTCCCAGAGCCGACGATCGACGTGGCATGGGGTGACACTCTGGATGATACGCCTGCCACTACGCCCTCTCCCGCCCCGACCCCAACCCCGGCTCGCACACCTAACTTGAGCACCCGGAAATCGTCTCCCACGCCGGCCTCACTGCCCGGACCCCTCCCAGACCTAAATATTACCAAGCCGCCATCTACGCCTGCGTCCATACCGTCCTCGTCTGCCCCACCATCCAGGATCGGGACCCCACAGATCAGATCACCGACCTCAAATGATTGGGACGCCGACGACGGTGGATGGTCCGGTGCCGGAGGAGGTGAGAGTACTTCTGGTACCAAGATGGCCGCAAGGGGCCTGTCCGCAATGAGTAAGGGAGATAAAACGGCTGAGATGGCGCGTAGACGAGAGGAACGGAAACAGGTCAGTTGTGGGACTGAACGTTGCTAGATCAGCATTAACGGTTCCTACACAGAGGATTGCGCAACTGAAGGAGCAGAAGAAGGGCGCCACATAGATTAGGGTTAGTGGGTTAGTGGGTTAGTGAAAGGGCGCAACCGGCACGATCGTTACAATACTATCTATCGTAGTGGCTGTGGTACCAGCGGTATTGGTTATCCTGTTTATAATTTGGCTCTCATACGACCCTAAAGATGCATAGCCTCGACGAGGGGCAACTCCTTCCTGAGCACCACGATCCGTTTCCTTTACAGAGGTTGCTTTGTAGCAAGTAATGTACACGCAGGTACGCGCTGCGTACTTCCTGCAATGAGGTCCACCGGCGTCGGAGGCTATCATCACTCCTTCAGGCAGCCACTTTGATAATCAAGGGGAGTTGGTTCCCCATCTCGCGCCGTGATTTGACATAAGGACGAGACACGATCCTTTGGAGTTGATTAGTCATGATATGACTGGCCGTTGCTCAGCGGTTACTCACAACATTTTCTTTCCTATATCCTCGACGGGGACAGCTAATGCTACCTCAAAGGACCGGATTAGATGAAAAAGCAATACCTTCACCCTAGACCGAAAATAGTAAGCCAGGGAAATGACCCATGAGGGTAAATCACATACTCGATAAGTGCAAACTTGTATCCTATACAGGACCTGGGGCCACCAAGGAATGTCATCAAGTTTGCCCAGATGCCCGGCAGCGTGATAGTAGCAGGGTTCTCTGTCCTTAACCAGCGCTCGGGGCTGCCAATATGTCAGATGGGCCACAAAAATCCCACCAGATAGTTCACGTACTTGAAAGTATGAGAGTCCGCCCCCCATATTTCGGGAAGTCGGTTGAGAACAACGATCGGCACCATGATAGCTTCGCCTTTACGAATGCTAAATGAAACACCGTTAGGAGCAGTTGTGGCCGCCACCATAGAGGACCGACCGTATTTCGTGCTGAAGGTGACCATCCTTGTCGGTAAATGGTACATCCAGTGGGATTGTGTCGTCCTGCGTCGCAACCCGGGTTGTAACTTCAACAGGTGGGTATAGTCGCATCGCCTCGCGAACAACTGCGTCCAAATAAGGGAAGCTGTTCAGCTCGTCCATCGAGGGGGAGTCGTGAGGGAAACGCCGTAGCTCGGCGCGGAGCTTCGTCTGACACTGCGGATTCAGCGAAAGCGCATACAAGGCCCAAGCCGTGGATGTCGAGGTCGTTTCGTGACCTTGGGACTTGTATTAACGTTGGAATGATTTAGCACGAAATGACAAACCTGCGATAATGAAGGTTGGAATTTGGTGCATAATCTGGTCGACGCTTAGGCGTTGCTCTTCTGGCACATCGGTATCCATATTGGACCGGATCATAAGGCTGAGTAGATCTCGCTCCTTCCCTGTTTCCGAAACGGTCTCTCCACCAGAAACCCTTTCTTCCATAATAGCACTCTGCTTTCCGTGAACCAAACCCATGCTAATCTTGCGCATGGAACGCTGGGCCTTAGCTGTAGTGCGCGCCGTGGGGTCCATGAAATTCTGCGGAGCAGTTATGATGAGCCAACGAAAGGAACATTTGATAGCCCAAAGAAACGAACTAAGCAAGAGAGGACCGGCACAAATGCTTTGAGTGTCCGGAAAAGACGGGGGAGGCCCTTCTGTTGGGACATCTGGGAGAATGAAGCTGATAGTTCACTGGCTTCTTCGCCCTGCCTCACGGCGTCAAACGAATAGTTGAAGCCGCACAGCCCGATGATGTCGAGCGTCACCCTAGACAACCAGGAAAGCACGTCGATCTCAGCCTTACCCGGAGTATCGGACGTTGTGACTCTCTCTAGGAGAGTGTCGCGGAGCTACAAACAGCGTAATGTCAGCCAACCCTCCATTCACCCTTTGAGATCAACTCGCCTCGACAGACTTGGTAACCATCATGTCCGTAAGCTCACGGATGTGGCCGGTGGCGAATGCCGGTGTCTGAAAGAAGAATGAGTCATCATTGGAGCAGGGTATCTCTGAGCTGACCATGATGCGGCGCTGTGAATCGAAAGCAACACGTCAATATCTCAAAATAGGGAAGAGGCACGATTTCGGATACCTGTAACTTGTGTTCATGTCCTACATAGAGTTCTCTGTCAGTATTCAAGGAAGGTAAAGGAACGTGACCAGGGACGAGCCTTCAGAAGAGACGAGACCTGTATAGGACCGGTGTCAAGATTCTGACAAAAATCTAAGGTTGATCATGCTTGCCTTCTCCAATGAGAGAACCAATTAAGTTCCTCAAAAATGATGGCTTGTAATAAATCATGTTGTGGTGTAGGACATAATGAATCGCCTTGGTGTCGGTTGTAACGACCCTGTCTGTCTGTAAATCAAGAGGTTACTATTGTGTAGGTCTTTTCTGGCGGTGTTCGAGTTGAACAAACATTAAAAAAGCCCTTGGAGACGAAGACATGTCCAAATTCCGCGAACCAGCCTTGCCAGACTTTGCTAATATCCTCGGCTCTGTCCACATCGACTATATTCCCCCAGATGAAACTCTTAGACCTAGGTCCTGGGATCCTGCGCAGCGGGGAGAACCAAGACTTGATGAACAATTTCCAAGCACTCCAGGTGGCGAAAATGAATGCGCCCGAGACCAGGACTTGCGACCGAGTGACAATCTGGAGCATGTCGGGGGGATATAGAGAATGGAGGGCGGTTGAAGTTGGGAAACGAATGCCGTGCATGGCCCGGGAACATCGGGTATAACCTTGGTGATGACCGCGCTGACCCACAGGCCCGACCGTCAGGAATTTGGATTTCTCGGGGTTAGTGTACTGCTGTGTAATTCGAAGTCTTAGTTTCGAGTTAAATTGGATCATATCTGATGAGATTTAAATCAAAAGGCCAGACGCTGGACGAGCCTCCCACGTCTTGTCACGCCTCGTATCAAACCTGGCTCAGTCCGTTGTCCAGCGCCTAATCACCTTAATTTAATTTATCATTGAACATACAACGGTACAAAGGTTATCTTATACACCTACGCTACCTTCTTTTTCTTTCGAGCGGTCAGCACAGTCACCACCGGAGCAGCCCTGAGACTTGGGTCCTTTGGTGGAAGATCTGGATTGTTCACCTCCACGCCTCGCGAGATATAACGCGCAAACAGCTCCTCACCCTGGCTCGTATCTCCTTCGCCACTCAATAAGACTGCGCTCTCGTCCCTTTCCCCGGGCAAGCCATCGGCAAGGACTACATACCCCTTCGCCACCGCCCGAACGCTCTGTTGCAAGAGCTCTGTCGACTGGACCGACTTTTCTGT
>Ga0307513_10009825_pt1 | contig 12081 bp, 12 predicted proteins | sample 15_EM_MG_FD_202174 | JGI IMG/M metagenome (GOLD analysis project Ga0307513, IMG submission 202174) | Populus trichocarpa ectomycorrhiza microbial communities from riparian zone in the Pacific Northwest, United States - 15_EM | ecosystem: Host-associated > Plants > Roots > Unclassified | place... | reverse complement strand
ACCAGTTATGACCGGTTACTACCAGTTAGTAACTGGTCATAACCACAACTTGACCATAACCAGTTACAACTGGTTACCTAACCGGGACTAACTGCTGTTAACCGACCATAACCCGTTTGCAGCGGTTCGGTCCGGTTATTTTGAGTTTTGGAGACAATGCTAACCAGTCTCGGTCTCGGTTAGAGCCACCGAGGGCTCAATAACCGGACCGGACCAGACTTTCAAACACTATTCATCAGTTACCTTCTTTGGTAGCAGTAGTGTGTGTCTGAGAAGGAACTGATCTCAGGAAATGAGAGATTAGAAGAGACACAACATTTAGACTATTAGCCTACCTAAGGAAAGGATAGCAAGGCCTCCGTCGAAGTTAGACTCAATTAAAGATGTGCACGTTGAAGATGGCGGTCTTGAGCCTTGAAACTTAGGAACAGAAATGGTGGTCAGCAATCATTGGGAAATTCGATCAGGTGTGGAACCAATGAGATCAAGTAGATAAAGGTCATGCACAGAAAGATAAGACAACAGGTGGTGGCATCAAATAAATGCAACGGGATCTGCCAGTTGCCTGCTTAGGCAAAGGGATCGCCTGACAAAATAAAAACAAGGGGGGGTAGGAATGTGTACACGGCAAAACTACTTACATGGTGGACCAGAGGGACCACCAAGAGCCAAGAAAATGGAATACAGAACATGTGTCTGAGATAGTGTTCCTTAGATTCCTCAAGGCGTTTCAGACTTAGAAATAAGTCAGGCGGCTTGCAGATCTTCGAAACAAGTAATGGACATTATTTATATGAATTAGATGCGATTATGTTTTATTGTAAAGATTGAGACAAATAGTAGGTACAGTATATAAGTTCAAAGATTTGTAGAATAAAAACAAGCAACCTTCTTAACTTTTTTGTTGGTCGACTGGGTGAGGCCCCAGTGCAAGAATGAAAAGATTGAGATGTTTGACTTCATTGTGAGAGATCAGTACAAGATAAAGACAAGATTTTGCGAACAGAACAGACAGACATTGAGCTAGAGTGCTTATTTGATTTGATTGTTGCATCAGATGGCTGAAACAGGCCTTGTGAACAGTTGAAACAGACCACAGAGCATATTGAACATTGTCTTCGATTCAGAAAGTGCAGAATTACTTTATATCTTCGAAATCGAGCAATACAACAAGATTACTCTTTCTATCCAAATAAAACCTTGCATAAAAATTGTACGTCTTTGGAAGATCATTTCTAAAGACCTCCCAATCTTAGAATTGATTGTGAATAACTCCTCACCACAATAAACGAACCGCGAGGTGGCAAACTAAGCCCTTGCATTGTCGAGATTCAAACAAATTACATACCCACAGTCACAGTCAGGATTTATTAGTGTCATTTTGTGTGGATCACGTCGCTTGGTCATTGAGCCTCGCTCCACTTGTGTGTTTGTTTTGTGTTTGTTGTTTCTTTAGTCAGACTCATGTTGCACCTCTCACTGGCATGGGCCAGATCAACTGGTGGCTGTTTAGAATTGTTGCCCAAGGTATATGAAAGACTCGGGTTAACTTTTAGGAGCACTTGCAAGATTATAAAAATTAGTATTCCTTAGTTTCTTCCTTTATGTACATCATATATTTAACTTTCGGTGCACAAGTCATGCCGGTGAGGGCCATATCAACCAGTGGCTATTTAGAATAGTGGCCTGAGGTATATGAAACACTCCAGTCAACTTGTAGGAGCACTCAGAAGGTGATAAAAATTAAGAGTTCATAAGGCTAGAAGAATCACTGAGATTAAATGTTAAGGCTTCAAAGATATGTGTCTGCACACGATAATCTAATCAGCCTATCTGAGAAGTTGAGGGAGATCCTCAAGGGAGTTCGCGGTTCGTGGACTAGAAGAATCATTGGATAACGAGAACTAGCTAAGGAATACAAGTGAAAGTATCAAAGTACTTATACTACTAGCTAGTGCACAGACCATCTACTATGACTAGGTCAAGAGTCAGAGTATGAGTCGATACTTGTACTAGTATCTAGTCTAAAGAATGAGTCCTCCATACGATGAGTCAAAATAAGAGTCGAGAAAACATAGCCCATACTATAAATAGACATGGAAGGCGCGATACGCAATGACAAAAGGAAATGATGGAGGAGGTGCACGGCTGTGTTAAGGCTGCGTTGAAATGTGAAAAGTGTCTGTATGATGATAAGATAACAGTGAGATAAGATGAAATTGAGAGATCATAACATTACCCCTGTTCTAGACCGAAGATTCCAGATTTGAATTAAGATCTTGAGGGCCCTGCAACCATGGATCAAATTCTTCGAAGACCCCGTCATTGTCAAGGAAGTGGTGACCCGGCTCTTTTTCTTCTTGATGATGACGATGATGATGATGATGATGGTGGTGATGGGGTAGGAGACTCAGATGAAGAGGATTCGTCGAAAATTACAATGGGTCGTTGGGGGTTTATCCCTTCTTCGAAGGATGATGTCAGTGTTGAGCAGGTTGCTAGGAGCACAGAGTCATCTGTCGGTGGTTCAGGATTGTTGGGACAAGGTGGAGATAAAGAGGGCATTGAAGAGGAAGCAGTAAAATATGTTGTCGATGATGATATCGGTTGTCGGATCATCGGGCGGAGTATTTCATTAATTCCGTCCATTCGAAGGTGTTCAAAGAGGGTGTGGTGATTTCTTTTTGTTGTCGTGCTTCTCTTTCCAATCTCCATGTGGTGTGTTGGCAATGTTGAAAGTGCATCCAAGTTCGTCGTACTAAGTTGTTGTCGCCAATGAGATCAATGATTTCATCTGAACCATAATCTTTTTCTGACAGTTCAAACAATTTGTTGGCGTCCAATTCATACAGTGGTGGAGAAGAGGGGTGTGATGTAGAGGTTGCTGATCTTCACAACATGATTTTGAATGGTGATGAAGGGTCAAGGTTCGGGGGAAGGACGAGGGTGATTTGTTGGAGGTCGTTGTTTGGGGAATATTCTATAATGGGGATTCTGGGGAGTCTGAGCATTTCTGAATCTGGTGATTGGGACATGGAGTTGGCCCGTTTTAGAAATAATGGAAGGGGCAGTAATTGTTTGGGATGGAATGGGAATGTCCCGAATTGCAAAATTGCCAATTAAGGCTAGCGTGAATTCATCGAAAAGTGGGGAAGGCCAGGGGGTCACGGGTTTCAAGAGGGTTTTTGTTGGAGACGATGTCGGCGTAGGTGGGTTTGTAGAAACTGTGATAGGTGTTGGTGGTGCAGTAACTGTAGACCATTTATCTGGTTAACCAGGTAGATGTTCTGGGATAATGTTTGTCAGTGTGGGTCGAGTTTTTAAATGAATGAGACAAGGTGGTGTATCTCACTCTCAAAACATTGCCGATACTTTTCATTTGATTCTGTGGTAGAGGGATGGCGGTGTCGGAGAATATGGTGTTGAGAAGACGACGGCTCATTCTTCATCCATTGGTGGTGCTAGATCGGGATGGGGGTATGCGGATGCATGCCACACCTTTTTGGGAATGTATTGTGTTGTTGTTAGAAGGGTTTCTTTTCCTTCCGGGTTGACGAGTGTGAAGGTGTAAATTTTGTTGTCCATTTTTGGCGGTATCGAGGTGGAGGCGGTGTCGGTATTCTTGAAGAATTTCTTCTCCTCCATTTTCAAAACACGTGGCCGATTCCCACGTTGTCTCGGTAATCGGATAGCCTTTCCATAAGACTTCGTATTGGTAACTGCCTCAGCCCCATCTTTGGTGGTTTCGGATGGCTCCGATCTCCCATCGTTCTTCATTGTTTTCGATATCAGGTGGTGGTCAGAGATAGTTGGGTCCGTGAACTTCAGTTTCGGTATAAGGCATAAGGAGCACTGCATGGAAGACATTGTGGATTCTCCAAGTAGAAGGGAGTTGTAGGCGGTATGTCAATGGTCCAAGGACTTCTGAAATCTTGAAGGGTCCTTCTCGTTTTGGGGCCATTTTGCTGTGATAGAGGGTTTTGACATTCCGTGTATCAAGCCAGACTTGTTGTCCTTGTTTGAATCCAGTGAATTTGTTCTTCCAGTGTTCAGCCATTCTCTTTCGGGCGAGTTCGTGTGTGGCTAGTGCTTCTTCTCGATCTTTCTGAAGTCGTTGGAGTTTATCTTCGACAGAAGGGAATTTGGTGTTCTCCAAAGATGTTGGTATAGCCACAGGGGATGATCCTAGCATTAATTTGAATGCTGTTCGTTGTCGGTCGGAGTGTCGGTGGTTGTTGTGGGTGAATTCCATAGTTCCAATGGATTTGTGCCAGATTTCAGGATTCGATGAACAGTAAATTCCGATGTAAGCTTTGATTTCTTGATTGAAGCATTCCGTGGTTCTGTCACTTTGAGGATGATAGGCCATGGTCAATTTCGATTTGACTCCAAGGAGTTTGAGGAGTTCTTGGAAGGATTTGGTGGTGAATTGGGGGTCTCGGTCAGAGATAATGGTGTCAGGGAGTCCAAAGCATTTGTAGACATGATTGAGTAAAATTTCGGCGGCTCCTTCTTCAGTGAGGGTCTTTGCGCAAGGGGTTAGGACTACGCCTTTCATAAGGCCATGGTCCACCATGGACAAGACCGCGTCTACAATGGTTCTGTTTGGGAGAGTGATTGGTGGTAAATCTGTGATTAAATCCATAGAGCAATTGGCGAATGGTCGAGTGGTTGTGGGTCCAGCAATAGGGTTGTAAGAGGGATTGGAGGGATTCCGATTTATTTTGAATTGTTGACAAATTCCGCATCCTTTGACGTAGTTTTTGATGAAAGTTCGTATTCCTGGCCACCAATAATATTCTTTAATAGCATTAAGGGTTTCGATTTTGTCCTGCAGAGATTATGTCGTGGTATTGGGATGTGATTTCTCATCGGAGTTCTTGATCTTTTGGGATATAGTTCTTTCCTTGAAAGAATAAGACCTTCTTTCCTTCAAATTCTTCCGTTGTCCAGTCTTCAAGGTTGTGTCATAGATTTGTGGGTCCTTTCTCAAGTAATAGATTGATCGCATCTATTGCTTCCATGTCGAAATTGTTTGAGTTTGCAATCTTCCATTGTAGATCAAGGTTGATCAATTGGATCGATATCTGTGGTCATTGGAACAATGGTGTCTGTTGTGGTGTCAGGGAGGGTATTTTTGCGAACAATTTGTCTGGTAGTAGAATCATGTCTTCGTTGTCGGTGTCTTTGTCAGGGATAAAATTGGGTCGCTGGGATAAGGTGTTGGATAGGATCATTCGTTCTCCAGGGATGTGAATCAATTTGATGTCAAATTCTGATAACAAAAGTGACCATCGCGCTTGTCTGCAATTTAACTTTTGTGCATTCCGGAAATAGGTAAGGTTCTTGTGATCTGAATAGATGGTCGTCTCGTGGTTTGATCCTTGAATGTAATGACGCCATTCTTGAAGGGCTTGGATCACAGAAAGAAGTTCTCGGTCATAGATTTCGTAGTTCCGTTCCGTCGGGGAGAAAGTTCAGGAGATAAATGTGCAGGGGTGTCGGGCTCCATTAATGTCGAGTTGTGTGAGGACTGCTCCTGATGCCCATTTCGATGCATCGCATTCGATTTGGAAGGGTCTTGTCTGATTGGGCATCATAAGGACGGGTTCTTCGGTGAATCATTTCTTCATTTCATCGAAGGATCATTGTGCATCGTTATCCCATAGGAATGGTCGGTCTTTCTTGAGAAGTTGATTGAGCAGTTGTGCGAGGTGTGAAAATCCTTTGATAAATTGTCGGTAGAAGTTTCCGAATCCAAGCCATGAGCAGACTTGTTTAACGCTCTTCGGGATTGGCCAATCTCGGATTCCGTTGAGTTTGCCAGGATCCATCATCATCTTGCCTTCTTCGATAATAAGGCCAAGATATTCAATTCAAGTTTTACAGAACTCGCATTTGCCGGGTTTGAGGTAGAGGTCGTTTTCTCAAAGTCATTGGAGTACTCTTTTGGTTAATTCTTCCAGTTTGTCTTTGGTTTTTGAAAAGATCAGGATGTCATCTATATAAACAATGACCCCTCCCTCAGCAAGTTCATCTTTCAGGATGTCGTTCATCATCGCTTGGAATGTCGCCAGGGAATTGCGTAACCCAAAGAACATGACCATTGGTTCGAATAATCCCATATTGGTTTTAAATGCAGCTTTCTATTCGTCGCCTTCTTTAATTTGGACATTGTTGTAGCCCCATCATATGTCAAATTTGGTGAAGTATTTGGCTCCAGAGGCTTTGATTTTGTCCATGATGTCGGAGATTAAAGGAAGGGGATGTGTGTTTTTGATCGTCCATTGGTTGAGGTATCGGTAGTCTTGGTCTGAGTCTTCTGTCTTTCTTTGAAACAAAGAAGAAAGGAGATGCCATAGGTGATTTCGATGGTCGGATGTATCCTTTCTTCAGGTTTTCTTGGATAAATTCGGCTTGTTGGTGTTGTTCTTCTGGTGTTAGATTATAAGATCTGAATGCTTTCGGTTCAAATCCGTTCTTCATGTCAATGGCATGATCCCAAGTTCATTTCTTTGGGAAGCATACAACTTCTTCTTGAAAGATGTCCAAGTATTCGTGATATTCTGGGGGTACAATTTCTTCGACTGTTTGTTTCTCTTTCCCTTCATCTTGTTTGATCGCAAATTCTTGAGAAGGTGAAAGTGTGGCGTTGATTGATATCTCTGAGAGGAAGTCTTCCTCATCAGGCCAGGGTCCGTTCCAGAGGTCCGTAAGTGATTCGTCCATTCCGATGTAGCGAATGATGATTTCATTGAAGTCGTCAAGGTCTGATTCATTCAAAGAAGAGTTTTTCCATTCTTCTTCATCTTCGACTTCTTCAATAGATGGGTGGAGGGTCTCGTTACCGTGAAATTCTACCCATTCCTCACTACCTTGTTCAGGCATGTTAACTGGTAGAATTGCACAGTCCTCATTTGCCTCAATAGGTCGCCATCTAATGTCGCCAGTTTGCCAGTTGATATCAGGATTCGTCTGGTGTAACCAGGTGAAACCTAGAATGATCTTCTGTTTCCCTAGTCCAGTGATGTAAAGCCGTTGTCGTTCCGTTTGATCGCCAATTTGTAGATCGATTTCCGTGTAGTGGGTGATGGTGTCTCGTTTGTTCCGTGTTCTGTCTATGTTAAGAACTTTGATCGGTTCTCCCAATGCCATTTGTTTGATCCCAAGTTTTCATGCGTAATTCTGATCAATGAATTTGCCTTCAGCGCATGAGTCTATCAGGGCTTTCGTTTCGACTTTTGATATTTCTGACTTCTCATTTCCATGGTCATGGATAATGCTCGTGGGAACTTCAAGCAGTTTATTATCAACATGACCATGTACTATAGAGTAAGCTCGAGAAATATTCAAAGTAGGAGAAACTGTCGTCGACCCAGTTCTCCTCAGATAAAATCCTGTTCTTTCAGTCCTTTCTTGTCATCATCTTCTTCAGCAATATCGAAAAGGGTGTCGCGTTCTTCAGTGGTGAGGGCGCGGATATATTTGTTGATCTCGTGTGGCCCTAATTTCTTTGGTGCATTTGTATCGTTTCGTTTGAATGGATTGTTTGATCAGGGAGTGAAGTTGGTTCGGTTGTTGTAGGGGTTCCTCAGTTTGTTGGGGATCAGACAGTCTCGAGCGACATGTCCCGGTTGTCCACATTTGAAGCAGAGTCCTTTCTTTAGGAACTCTCCTCGTTGTTCATAGGTCATTGCGTTGATCATGGTGGAGACGACGTCGATGTCCATGGCATTTGGATCATATTGTGGTTGGAATTGGTTTCCTCTTTGGTAAGCTGGGCCAGCTGTATATCCTCATCCATAAACTTGTTGGAATTTGTTGGGAAAAGTCTGTTGTCGTCCTGTCGGTTTGTCTGGTCGGTCGTTGAGAGCTTGGACATTGTCTCGATGAACTCTGTCATATTCGATGGCAATGGTGTACCATCCTTTCTTGGTAGCGGTGTCTCCAAGAGCATCGGGTTTCTTGTCAGAGTACAGGATCCTGGTAGCAAGGGCTCAGTTGAGTCCCTTTCGGAAGGTTCGGATAATCATGTCGTTGTTGGTTGGTAGTCCAGCTTTGCTGACTGTGAGTCGAAATTCATTAATGTATTCTTTGGCTGTTCGATTTCCTTGGTTGATGTAATCGAGTTTCCTGATGGATTCTTCTTTCTTGTCTTCATTTAGAAAGGCGGCCTTGAAAGTGGTGAGGAATACCGCCTTGGTTGGCCAGGTATAAGATCCATCTGCTTGTTTGACGATTGTCTCGATATAGTTCTTTCTCCAGCGAAAGGCTTCTCCTTCGCTCATGTAGGAGAGGATAAAGATGATCTTCTGTTTGTCGGTGGGGAAGTCTTTGTCAGAACTTCCTTCAAAGAAGAGGTTGCATGAGTAGATGAAATTGTTGACTTCTCGTCGATTTCTATCAAATGGTTCGGGTTTCTTAAGGTAACTCTTTCCTTCATGGTCAACGTCCATTGCTGGGTTTTGTGGGTTTGCAGGTCCTCCTGGTCCTACCATGTCGGTAATTGGTTTGGGTTCAGGTTCGGGTTCGTAGTGTCGGGTTTCTGTTTCGGGTTCCGGTTCCAACTCGTAGTGGAGTGTGGGTTCGTCGGTTGGTTCAAATTCGTCTTGATTCTCGATACTGTGGAAGGATGCTGATCCTGATGTCGTGCCTTCTTGTCTCGATGGTGGTCTCGAGAACAATGATCATGTGTTTCTTTCTACTCAAGGGTTCAGATTAAATGTCATTGGTCTGTTGTTCCAGTAATTGAACGGTTGTCGGTCTTCTTTGTCTGAGTCACTCTCTGGTACTCGGAAAGACGTCTTGTCTTTTTGTTGGTCAAGGAGCTGGGGTCTTCCCGCTCACAAAGGTTCTTCTGTTAAATCAAATGTTAATCCACAAGGGGTCGTTCCTTGTATGTCGTCCAATCGGTTCGTTCGTTGAGCAGTGGATAGCGTGACAGGGTCAGAGGCTATCTCAGACAGGGGTAGCTAGTTCTTCTGTTAAGGCTTTGAAGATATGTGTTTGCACATGATAATCTAATCAGCTATCTGAGAAGTTGAGGGAGATCCTCAAGGGAGTTCGCAGTTCATGGACTAGAAGAATCATTGGATAACGAGAACTAGCTAAGGAATACAAGTGAAAGTATCAAAGTACTTATACTACTAGCTAGTGCACAGACCATCTACTATGACTAGGTCAAGAGTCAGAGTATGAGTCGATACTTGTACTAGTATCGAGTCTAAAGAATGAGTCCTCCATACGATGAGTCAAAATAAGAGTCAAGAAAACATAGCCCATACTATAAATAGACATGAAAGGCGCGATACGCGATGACAAAAGGAAATGATGGAGGAGGCGTGTGGCTGTGTTAAGGCTGCATTGAAATGTGAAAAGTGTCCATATGATGATAAGATAACAGTGAGATAAGATGAAATTGAGAGATCATAACAAATGAAAACCAGCTAAAGAACACAAGTGAAAGTATCTAGGCTTTTATACTACACTATCCAAGCACAGACCATCAACCATAACTAGGAGAAGAATTAGTAAGTACACACAAAGATATGTGAATTAAGTCAAGAATAGAACAAGTCAAAAATAGAATCAGAGATGTAAATAGACATAGAAGATGTGAAGTGTGATGACAAAAGAAAATGATGGAGGAAGTGCACAAGTACTGAAAGGAAAAAATAATCTGTGTGATAAGATATAATCATACTGATAAGATCCAAGATCATAACAGTGATGGTAAAGAACTGGGAAAGTAATTGAGATGAACAATAGCCTACAAGGAAAAACAATTGCACCATTCAGAACCAAGGGTAGAGGATGTGAAATCAACAGATGCAGATTGTGGTAAGGTAAGAATATCAGAAGAGTCAGGCAGCCCTGCAGTAATTGGCACAAACATGAGATAGTGTTCTCCTTGTGGAGAAAGCAGCCAGCCAGTGTACTTGTGGTAGCCAAATGAGTCCACTTTCTTCTGCTGGACATACTCATGCACGGATTTGTCATTAGTGGCAAATTTACTATTGAGTGAAAATGCAGCTAGTTCAGTGTGGTCCTCTAACACATTTGGCATCTTGCCCATTGAGGCATCCCACACCCGCACTGATTTGTCTGCAGAGCCAGAGACAATACGGCTGTTATCACTTGAAAATGCAACTGAAAAGACATGGTCAGTGTGGCCTTCCAGCATTTTCAGCATTCTGCCTGTTGAGGCATCCCACAACCGCACTGATTTGTCTGTTGAGCCAGAGACAAGATGGCTGTCATCATTTGAAAAGGCAACAGACCTGACATAGTCAGTGTGGCCCTCCAGCACCTTCAGCATCTCACCTGTGAAGGCATCCCACACCCGCACTGATTTGTCCTCTGAGCCAGAGACAATATAGGCATCATTGCTTGAAAATGCAACTGACCAGACATAGTCAGTGTGGCCTTCCAGTATCTTTAGAATCTTGCCTGTTGAGGCATCCCACAACCGCACTGATTTGTCTATTGAGCCAGAGAGAATACGGCTGCCATCACTTGAAAATGCAACTGATCTGACATTGTGGGTGTGGCCCTCTAGCACCTTCAGTGTCTCACCTGTGAAGGCATCCCACACCCGCACTGATTTGTCTGATGAACCAGAGACAATACAGCTGTCATCGCTTGAAAATGCTACTGACCTGACATAGTCAGTGTGGCCCTCCAGTACCTTCAGCATCTCACCCGTCAAGGCATCCCACACCCGCACTGATTTGTCATCTGAGCCAGAGACAATACAATTGTTATTGCTTGAAAATGCAACTGAGTAGACATAACCAGTGTGGCCCTCTAGCACCTTCAGTGTCTTGCCTGTCAAAACATCCCACACCCGCACCGATTTGTCAAATGAGCCAGAGACAATACAGCTGTCATCACTTGAAAATGCAACTGACTTAACATAGTCAGTATGGCCCTCCAGTACCTTCAGTATTTTGCCTGTTGAGGCATCCCACACCCGCACTGATTTGTCCTCTGAGCCAGAGACAATATAGTTGTCATTGCTTGAAAATGCAACTGACCAGACATCATCAGTGTGGCCCTCCAGCACCTTCAGTGTCTCACCCGTCAAAGCATCCCACACCCGCACTGATTGGTCTTCTGAGCAAGAGACAATACAGCTGCCATCGCTTGAAAATGCAACTGAAAAGACATGGTCACTGTAGCCCTCTAGTACCTTCAGCTTCTTGCCTGTTAAGGCATCCCACACTCGCACTGATTTGTCTGTTGAGCCAGAGACAATATAGCTGTCATCACTTGAAAATGCAACTGAAAAAACATGATCAGTGTGGCCCTCTAGCACTTTCAGTGTCTTGCCTGTTAAAGCATTCCACACCCGCACTGAGTTGTCTGATGAGCCAGAGATAATATGGCTATTATCATGTGAAAATGCAACTGACCAGACATAGTCAGTGTGGCCTTCCAGCACCTTCAGCATCTTGCCTGTCAAGGTATCCCAAACCCGCACTGATTTGTCATCTGAGCCTGAGACAATATAACTATTATCACTTGAAAATGCAACTGATCTGACATAGTCAGTGTGGCCCTCCAGCACTTTAAGCACCTTGCCCATTGAGGCATCCCAGACTCGCACTGATTTGTCTGTTGAGCCAGAGACAATATAAATGTCATCACTTGAAAATGCAACTGATCTAACATGATCAGTGTGACCCTCCAGCACCTTCAGCATCTCACCCGTCAAAGCATCCCACATCCACACCAATCTATCTGCTGAGCCAGAGACAATAAGCCTGTCATCACTTGAAAATGCAACAGCTTCCACTGGACTTCCCACCCCAAGAGTCATTAATGGCCTATTACCTAGTGATGAATTGGTGAACCTTGGGATCCCAGGAAAATGCCTCCTCCACTCTTGACACAGCCCCAAATCCCCAGGCCATGTTGCAAGAGCAGAGATGTAAAGGTTGTTGGATATATCGGGTACGAGCTCAGTAGGTCACGTGTAGCTACAAACATGTGTACATACAGACACGCTGTCACTCATCGCGTCGCCCTCAATCTTTATCCCTTTGCTCTGTATCGTGCCCCTTCCGCGTGCTGCTCCCA
>Ga0307513_10009824_pt1 | contig 12082 bp, 11 predicted proteins | sample 15_EM_MG_FD_202174 | JGI IMG/M metagenome (GOLD analysis project Ga0307513, IMG submission 202174) | Populus trichocarpa ectomycorrhiza microbial communities from riparian zone in the Pacific Northwest, United States - 15_EM | ecosystem: Host-associated > Plants > Roots > Unclassified | place... | reverse complement strand
GGCGGGTGGATGTATGCCATGCCGAGCCTGTTATCCATATTCTATGCTTCGGCAATCGCAATAAACACTCAACTAGTTTTTGTTCACAAACGGACACTGAAGGCCCAAAGACAGATGCTATTCCTCGTCGTGCCACCACTACTCGCATTGCTTATTGGTAGGCATAAGGCTAGCAGTCTCTGGAATAGTCCACCCGTGTCTAACGTACCAAATGCCTAGCTACGCCCACCTTGATCGCCGGATGGTACGGCTTTGACGAAATCTTCGAATACTGCTGGTATAAAACCCACGATATACCTGAAAAGACAGTCCTTCTGCGTGTGGTCCTCACCTATCATATCTGGGTCTTCATACCTCTCCTGTACCTCTTGGTCGCCGTTGCCCTCATCACGTACTCGCTCTTCAGTCCTCGGAGTCCCTTTTCAGGTATAGGCGTGACTCGTCACTTGACCCAGAACCCATCTCACGCTCACTCTGCGTCTTCCACCAACATCAACGCTGCTCTCGCAGCCACTCTTGCGCGACGAGACCTGGCACGCAGAGCCCTGACGACTCGTGTACTTGGGTACATCACCGTGCCGATCATCTGTGTGGTCCCTGGTCTCGTAGTCGAAGCCATAGCGCGGGCACGACCCGACATTACCATTTCGTCGCTAGTCACTCTCGTCACCGCGATCACCGCTGGACTCATGGGGACCTTCAACGCCATCCTTCTTGGCATTGATCCAAGTGTCATCGCAGTGGTCTATACTCGACGAACACAAAAGAGCCGCTCGCCTCAGCGTCAGAAGTGGGCTCCAAGCCGGAAAGCTCGAGTGGTGGGTGGAGATATCGAAATGCGGGATTCGAAGTTTACTAGGCCAAACGAGGAGTCACGAGCGACGAAGATCAGTTTTGTTCAAATTGACTCGGCGCACGACCACAGTTCGGAGTATCAAAGGCGATCGATGCCAGATGGCGTATCAGACAGCAACCAAAGCAGTGCTGTAACGCAAGGCTCTAGTGAACTGGCTGAGACTTACCACGGATTATAGTGTGCTTCGCTTCTCCCCCCGCTTCCTTCTCTGAAAGGATGAACTAGACTTACCCATCTCATGTCAAATAACTCTTATACCATCTATACCCTTCTATCGCCTATCCTCTATCTCTGAGCCCTGGGCTCGGTGCCAGTTAAAGATTGGTTTCCCTGGCTTCCATTCGAGTAATTCACACTACACTTGGGCATTTCTAATATGAAAATTGCTACAACAACAGACACGGCAGGAAGAGGACAGAGGCGATGCTATGAGAACAATGTCCGCTGAATTATGACCGCAAACTACATTTAAGCAAGGTAACCTTAAAGCAATCTACCGACCAAAGCTTCAGAAACGTGAGGGGAGATAGGGAATCGAATCATAATCCCCGGTAAGTCTCAAGGATCTCATCGACGTGGTACCCGATTGTGCTCATGCTACGGCGATTGCCTTCGTCGATGGTTTCTGTATCCGCATGTGGCCCTGGGTAGTAACGTCCATGATCCTCAATCCAGAAGCTGTGGCCACTTCCCGACTCCAGATGCGTGTCAAGGTCCACGGTTGTAACGACCAGCACACCGTTGGTGCTTATGGCACTGGCACTCGGTACACCGACTGCCCGTCGCTCACGGTCGCTCCCAAGGACGCAAACATCCCTCCGAGGACCGAACACCTCGTGTTTTGGAGTGGCTTGTTGGCGGCGGCGCTCGAGGCGAAGAGCGTGGACGACAGCGAGGACCGACGGGTCGAAGCTGAACAGGATGGCGTTCAGCGTTCCCATCAATCCCGCGAGGGCGGACACGATGTTTGTGACGGCTGCGGGAATGTTCGCTCCGCTCTTCGATTCTCCGAGGAGGTCGAGGACCATCCCACTGATGACGCAGATGGTGGGCACGAGGATATAGCCAAGGAGCCGGAGCGTGAGGGCTCGCCTTGCCATGTCCCGACGCGCCAAAGTGGCCGCAAGGGAAGCACTCATCACATTAGCCGTGTTGCGGGATTGGTTATGTGCTGGATTTTTTGGGTTATGCACCACCTGTATTGGACGGGCGGCCAAAGGATGGCGGGGATGGAAGATGGACCAGGTAATGAGGACGGCAGCAACCACCAGATACAGGAGGGTCAGGCACAACCAGAGGTTGTACGTGAACACCATCCGTATGATCACCACGCGGTCATCCAGACCGCGGGTTTCATACCAGCAGTATTCGAAGGCTTGATCATAGCCATAAACGCCGGCTATTAACGCTGGGGTACCTGTTCATGAGGTGAGCATGGCGTATACTAGTGGAAAATGAGTGATACGAACATATAGTGAACGCAACTATTATGGGCACAATCAAGAAGTAAATTTGCTTGTTGTCCCGCGGTGTTCGACCGTGGACAAATACAAGCTGGGTGTTTAAGGCAATGGCAGCTGCATAGAATAGAGATAGCATGCTACCGAAAGCGAATAGCCATCCCCCTACGAAGGCACACAAAATGCCATCAGGCAGCTCCCCATAACCAGCAAGGTTTGCACACTATTTAATAACGATAGCCGTATCAGCACATAGGATGCCTACTGGTAATGTTTCACGGAAAGACTCACGTGGAAAATGAGGTCTGTGCAAGCCATTGCAAGACTAAGCTTCAGCGAGGTGCGGGTCATCAACCTCGGGTGCTTCCATCGCAGAAATATATACGAGACGATAACGATCAGACACGCTGCTGCTGATATGGCGTTCGTCACTTTAACGGCCGTGTAGTAAACAGGGTCGGATATCGAAATGAACGGAAGACCGGTGCTGACGGGGTTTGGGAGTTCTGATATTGTTGGTGTAAGGGATGGTCCTGTTGTTAACGGTACCAACAGGGTAGTGGTGATTACGTGAGTGGCCATTCCTCAGTATGGACGATCGTATGGCTAAGACCTCGTGGAACGAAAGCAAGGGGTAGGTGGCGATGTTAGGCGAGGAGTCCACACGAGGGTAACAAGCGGTATCCCTGCCGTTCGGTAGGTGATTATGGAGCGGGGATAGTGATACGAGTTGGGAGCGAGGGAGAGTGGCGGGTGAGATCGGGACAATAGCATACCGGCTACATATACTGTCCGAAAACTGAATTGCCCATGTCTTGAACGGCAAGCGGTGCGACGGTAAAGCGCGTGGGGTGCCAGTATGCCAGACACGAAGAGAATGGTACCAGGCTTAGTATGCGAGAATCAATAACTCCATTCCTGCCAAGATGGAAATCCAATTGTCTAGGCTCTCACCCATTGAATCAGAGCCGGGATTAGTCGCCACTACCCGCCAGGACGACGACGATGGCTTGATTGTGGCTTTCCGGGTGCTAAATGTCGTCTCAAGGAGGAGCCCTCTCTCTTCTCGCAGCACGTAATCGTACCGGTGGGCGCCAGTCTGGGGTCCGGAACCTTCGTCTTCGAACCTTCGTCTTCTTTGCTTACCGGCGCTCATGCTGGCTCGATGTATCCGCCTGCTTTATCATCCCTTCTCCTACACCGCCTTGAAAGCGCCGATCATTTCCGTCCAGCTGATCGATCATTGACTGACGAACGCGGGCCCCAAGTGTTGTGTCAAATAACCCTGGCTCGGTGCGAGAAGAGAAATTTTAGGTTAAAAAAAACGTCGATCGATTATACCTTCAACTTATCGTGGACACGAAGGAGAAGCTAGGATGTGCAAAGGAGTGTGCACCCTAAGATCGCCGCCGTTTCCTCGTCGTCGGGGAGTATGTACAGCTTCAGTCGTTTATCCAGGGTAAGGTACTGTTGCCACGAAACTTTGGACAGTTTGGCTGGGAATGTGCAAAGGAGTGTGCACCCTAGGATCGCGGCCGTTTCTCGTCGTCGGGGAGTATGTACAACTTCAGTCGTTTATCCAGGGCAAGTAACTGTTGCCACGAAATTTTAGACCCTTTGGCTGGACCACCGATTCGAATTGAAGCCTTGCGGCTTGCACTCTGGCAAATCCTGGAAACAGCTTGGGTTAAGGGTTCGTTATAAATACTCCATTATAATCTGAAACATGGAATTGCCAGCTCTCCAGTGGAATCGTTCACTTTCCTTGACAACTGGCTGGCCGTCATAGTCCAGATATGTCGAGCGGGCATGCGCGCATGACTCGTGTTAATATCGGAGACTGTACGGGATGCCAGGATTCGTAGGCTCGTGGTAGCTCCGAGGTGGTGGGAGACTGAAGGTGTCGGAGGAGACTGGTCTGTAGAGGGGTAAGCCACCCGACAATTGAACGAGGGAATGATGACAATTTACTTCATGACACCTCACACATCTTACTTACACCTGGAGCACTGAAAGCCACTCAACAGTAAACGACGTGTCTGCCAGCCAACCCAATGAGGGACCAACAAGGATATCTATTTCGGACAGCCTACGGAAATTGTGAGGGATTTGACAGAGGCACCCCGACTCTCTTGAATCACTCTTGACCTAGTATCTATACTTGGCTACGTCTTGGGAGGCTGTCCTTGGGAGAGCAGACGATCCGCATATGTACTGCGGAAGTAAATTGGCGCCTTGAAGCTGTACAGCAAGATACATACTACTCATATCATTCGAGCCAGTTGCTCCACAGGCCACCCTCACCGGGCGTGTCCTGATCCCCACTGTGTGTGGCGTGAACACCATTGCGGCGCTATAGCCAAAGCTCAAGTATCCCCAAATGACGATCAGGCAAATCGTCTGTACAGAGAACGGTTCATTACCTTAGAGAAAGCGAGGAGCTGCACATTGCAGGTATCGCTTGCAGGACACGCAGCAAGTCACTCTCCTTTCAGGTAGTAACGAGACACAAGCACTCGCCTGAAATGAGAGTACGAGGGAGAATCTTTGAGGTGGTTCTGTGCCCATGCCTTTTGTCTGCCCATCTCTGGTGCGGCCTGACACGGTGTACCTTGAATGCTAAGCCCCTATTTATGCCACGATATTCACCGGGCGCTGCTTAGGTTTGGGTGCATGGTTCATCCTACTAGAGCGGTTCGTCTACTGCTGGTCAAGATTGTTGGTAGTGAATATGATGAAAAATTGCAATAAGTCCAGCACGCTATGGTGAGCAGTCAGGTCCAGAGAGCCAGGTTGGCAGGGTCGATATAGTGTTGATGTGACGACATTGACACACTGGACAGGATATTGGGCCGCAAACTGCTGTATAAGACGCAGCAGGTGAGTTAAGTTCTAGGTGTCTTATGGTACCGTTCATTGCCAAAATGTTGATTTTGCTACTTTGAAAATTCAGTAGTAACTCATCATTAGATCATTACACCCATATATCACTGGCAGTCTTCACTATCAAGAACGTACAAACCAACAAGGGCAGTTCGATTCCGCATCCCGCACTCACGACTCACGATCGGCTTCTCGACCTTGCAGGAAGAATTTTGTTCCGCAGGTGATATACTAAAACCGTTTGCGTGCCTTATGCTCCAAGAAGCGACACCAATCAAGCTTAAAGCTTGTTCCGTAAGAGCGGGACAATCTTATGGGGGATAGCTATTTCGCTGGACTTTGCGTCCGTAAAGTTTGCAGCACCTGCCAACCGGCCCGGAGTTCGCTCCGTCACTAGCCGGCGGGACGCTCTCTCTCCGCTCTCCCTCCCGTCGAGCCAGGGTGTCGCCTGCAAGCCCCAAGTTAACCCACATCGTCCTCGCCGGCGTTGCCAGTCTCCACAGGGCCTTCCGTTGACACCTTGACATTTCTGCTCTCGGTTCGGCAAGTGGCGCCAACTTTAAACCCGACCACAACGAGCCCAGATTGTCGCTGGGTCTTTAGGACATCTGCTCCCAACCGATAATGCCCCGTTCGGATTCGTTGCGCTCCAGTGGAGGGTCTATCACCTCGGATGATGATGGCGCCCCTGCTCCCGTGGCTGTCACAACCTCCCACCAGCCGTTGCACTTACCTGGCACTGCGACCGTACAACCTGGTTCTGGTACAGACAAGTTCAGACAGACTGTTTTTAAGGTGTGTTATATTTATATCTCCACCTCGTGGCTGGGCGCGACGATGTCCGTGCTCACACGATGTTCCGTCTCGCTGGATGGCGACGAACCCTACAGGTGATGCAAATGAACAAATTCGGAGGGACTTTCGCCAGCAGTACTCGGCGACCCCCAGGTAGCGAACCTGGTGTTGATCCAAGACGCGCCACCGTCAATGCCCTCTACAGCCATGTCCACGAGCTGTGCGAGATTGAAGTAGTGGACTACTCGGCTAGCAGCGTCGAGTTCAACCAGTATGATAACCACGGATTCGTACAATTCATCCACCAAACTCAGAAGCCGGCCTGGGCCAAAGTCCGCTGGATCAACATAGCAGGTATCTCATGGGATGTACTATCGAGTTTGGCTTTGGCATACGGTGTGTTTCGATCCAGCTGCGACCGGTCTACCAACTTGTCGGAATCCGCCTTCTTTATGGGGAACTCACCGCTTCTTATCCCAGACCTGCACCCGCTCACACTTGAAAATATTTTACATGGTCGCCGGACATCACGCTCTAAGGCAGACTATTATCAGAAATGGCTCTTCATCCACATACTCTGCCAAACCCTTGCTGACAAGCAGGCCAACGCCTCTCCCTTGGAGCAAACCCTCGCCGACAGTGACAGTGAGGACCGGGTCGCATCGCCAATGCCATTGAGGATGTCCACCGACAAGGTTTCATTACGTCGAGGCAAAGTCCCAAACCATGATCCCGAGAAGGGAGGAATACCTAAATTCAAACGCGAGAATACCGAGATGCGCCGCGAAGCAGCGGAGAACCGCATTCGTGCTGCCGACAGAGCAAATGACGCACTCAGGAAGACCCCAACCAGCGTGAATGTCGACGTGAACAATTTGTTCATTTACCTTGGAAAAGACGGCACGATCATTTCGATCCACCAGGCTGATCGTGGTTTCGGTGACCCGATCTACAGGAGGCTAAGGCAGCGAGATGGTATCTTGCGATCTACTGGAGATCCGTCGCTGCTGCTGCAGGCGTTGCTGGACCTCGGTGAGTTTCCAATGTAGCCTGACCCTAGAAGAGACTGATAGGTTCCTTAAACAGTGGTCGACAGAGCGATCGACATTGTTGATCGTTTCCATGAAAGCATCCTCAAGATGGAACGCGTAATCTTGCTCAGTCCTAAGATGAATTCCATTCGTGATTGTGCGCGTTCCCAGTTGCTTTTCAATTACCCGCTAATGATTGTTTTAGTACACTTACTCTCCGCAGAAGTGACGCAGCGACGACGAGAGCTTGACCCAGTCAAAACCCTGATCTATGGGCTCCGGCGCTACGACTCGGACCGTGCATTGGCTGCCGAGGAGTGCACCACTGAGGAAGCGGCTCATCGTGGGGGTCCCGGCGCGGGCTTCTTGAGCCATAAGGCCAAAGTGTATCTCGCAGATGTGCACGAGCACGCCGAGTTTATCATGACTAGGTATGCACCCCAGCAAGACCCATGCACAATCTGACGTGAACTCGACGGCAGTCTGGAATTATTCGAAAATACTGCTGAGAATCTTATCAACTATTCGTTCAATGTCATCGCGTACGAAACGAACGAGGTTATGCGACGCCTTACTCTCGCCACCATTACCTTCGCCCCACTCACACTTATCACTGGTTACTTCGTACGTACCTGCCTACCAATTATGAGGTTGAAGGGATTCGAACGCATTTTTCCTCCGTAGGGGATGAACTTCGATGCCTTCGACGCGATCCACCTATACTCCGACGCGTTCGTCTGGTATATCGGCATCCCGAGTGCGCTCGCCTGCTGCTTCCTCTTCATGTGGCGAGACCTGTTCAAGCTCATCCGCAAAATCAGCAGGGGAGCGTTGGTGCGCCGGCTCGTAAGTTCCTCTGATGTTCCATGGCTCCAAACTGACCAGGCCCCGCAGCAAAATCAATTTTTCTAACAGGAGTGTGAACATCTCCCATTTGCGTCATCTACACCATGCTTGCTCCAGAATCGGACCCGCATGGGTCTTCTCTAACTCGCTTTCTTGGACTCGATTTTTTTGCTTGCTACACTCGAGGTCTTTCATCTGCTCTCGCTCCTTTACTGGGGACACTCTAGAAAAAGAAAAACAGTTCAGTGGCATGGGATCCTTCCGTGCCGCTGTATGTAACACGCCATAGTGTATCTCTCGCCCTGGCGGCGCATTCTCAGTGTCTTCTCGTTATCTGACCGGGATAGGACATTCACGATATCAACCATGTCATAATACGAGAATGATAATACAATTAACGGATTAGATGCACAAAGTATTTCATAAACCATGGAAAATCTTAGCCAAATCACTGATATTATACCCGGTTGTACTCGTTCCGCTGTTTTCGAGATCTAGCTCGCCGGGCATCGCTGAATGCTTGTGGAATTCAAGACCGCGATCGTCGGCATTTTCCAAGTGAATTGTCGTAACGACCACCGCCTGGGTCTCGTCTTTCGTCTCGGCCATCTCGATGTCACCTAAAATTGGTTTGTGGGGCGGGGCTGTGGGTTCTGGCTGTCCACTCTCCAACTGTATTATGTGCCGCCGCAACCTCTCCTGTACTTTCTCCTTCTTCCAGTGCGGCCAAAACACAACAGCGACGATGCTAGGGTCGAAACTAAGGAGAACGGCGTTGAAAGTCCCCATAAGCCCCGCGGTGATAGCGGCGATAAGGGGAACCACCGGAGGGATGTTGATACCTGGCCGTACTCGTGCGACAAAGTCCACGATGACTCCAGGGAAGATGCAGATGACGGGCACACTGATGTACCCTAGCACCCGCACTGTCAGAGCCCGCCGCGCGAGATCTCGTCTCGCTAGCGCCATATCGTCGACACCCACACCAGTATATGCGCGGTGGATCTGGGAAGTGTGTCGGTTCAAATGCCGGGGAGTTCCGGTCCGTGAAAGTGGGCCTGTCTTGCTGAACAGAGAGCAGGTGATCAAAATGACGGCGAAAATGAGATAGACGAGAGCCAGAGATGTCCATATACCCCAAGTCATAATCATACGGACAAGGACTGTATGTTTTGGTACGTTGTGGGTTGTGTACCAGCAAACATGGAAGGCGTTATCGAAGCCATATACTCCTGCAATCAGAGTAGGAGTAGCTGAATCATAGGGTTAGTCAGACTGTCCTGAGTAGCATCGGACATACATACATATGAGGAGTGCGAGTATCGGAGGTATGGTGAGGTAAAGCATTTGCCGATTATTATTGGGTATGCGTTGGTGCACAAAAACAAGTTGGGTGTTCAATGCAATAGCGCAAGCATAGAATGTTGAGAGTAGGCTCATGGTTGCGAACAGCCAGCCCCCGACGAACGCGCATGCGAAACCCTTTGGCAGCTTGCCATACCCCGCTAGATTGGCAGCCTAGAGGCGGGGATCAGCGGTTAAGCGTGAATTTTACTGAATTTATCATACGTGATAGATAGTATCCGAACACGCCATTGCTACGCTGAGCTTCAAGGAGGTTCGGGACATTACTTGAGGATACTTGCGTCGGAGGAAGAAATATGCCGTGAGTACGAAGAGACATGCCACTACACTAATCGAGTTTGTTGCAAGGACGGCGTTGAGGAATACTTTGTTTGTGTCCGTCATAAACCGTTGATCAGACGGGCCAGGAGGAAAGGGAGAGGTAGTTGGTTCAGAAAGGGGTGCAGGAGAGCTACGAGACTCCGAAGCTGCCATTGGTTGACTGAGTGACCGTTTTAGTATGACACAATCACACAGAACCGAAGGTCTTGTGGGTATGGCTCCGCCTTTGGGCAGCAAACGGAAGACTTGCTTGTACAACGGTCCAGTGGATGGGAAACGGGGGTTTACATAGACCCCGGTGGAGAGACCGTGAGGCTGTGCCTTTGTCAGCGTTATAAGCATTTTGATCGATGACCTGAGAATCGCACCGTCACGGCTATTGATTCCATACAATGGACCAATACAACAGCGGCAAATTCGACCCTTACCATACGCGATTGAGTCGGTTGGTGCGGCAGCACATATTAACCACGCGCTTCTGAGCTGTCCGCAGAAGCACCTTGGAGGCCAAAATAACATCAGGGCATCTTCCCAAGATGTAGTTTCAGAATGGCTTGGCCTTGGTTCTTAATATGAGGGGGGTCTCTCAGCTAGACACGAGGCACTTTAGCGGACTCACTCCCAAGGACACTGATTTTGGTGGTAATTTGCATAGCTTTTGTTTGACTGTTGCTTCCTGCATCCTACAATAGTTATTGACGGGACCGGCTACAGACATAACTTTAATTAATGATACAGAATCGAACAAATTTTTTGTTAATATATGCCCGAAGACCGTTGCGCCACTCATAAGAGCTGAGAGGTTGTGTTCCGATCGAACTCCCAACCACCGGAGAACAATGATACAATGACACACATCCGGTTCCTCCATTCCATGTTCATCCTACTCCGAACAAGCTTTGGGCCAGGAGTGCTACAGTGTGTTCAAACGAGACTGGAGGGCACTCCCATCGCTGTAACGCCTCTTAAAAATGCCTCCCTGGCGTGAGACGACTTGGTTACCCGGGTTAATATAAATCATCTGCAGCAAAGCCATTCTGACCCGCGATAGACGAGTACAACCCCACCACATTCACGGAGCAAAACGCATTGGGGATTATCTCAGTATGAGCGGGTGGTTGCATTCTCAGCGGTATATCTGATCTTTGTGATTTCGGTCCACGCCTCTGGCTCTAGGTGCCCAGCTCAGCTGTAGGATCAGTGAAATCATTTAGGGGGAATAACCCGACACTGAGCATAGGCATTGGATATTTGTGAAACTAGCAAACACGAGAGACCATGTGCCCTTCATTTTGGGATGGCCTGTTTCCACTGAACACGGTGCATGATATAATATAAAAGTAATTTGGAGAAATTCAAATAAGTTTTACAAAGTCGCCTACGCGTTAGATACATAAGCCGCCGCCCGAAAGGTCTTAAGAGTCAATGCTGCCACCCGAAGCCCACACGCAAGACACTAGATGGGTATTTGCTCGTGACTATACACTTTGTTGGCCTGCGCCATCATTCCGTAGAGGATGGACAAAACAATCATTCTCGAATGGAATCGCTTACAGTGCCTCGGGTTAAACAGTGCCTCGGTAAATGGTTGTCACAGATTCATGAGATCAGGGGTGAATATGCCAACTGTATATTGAAATATTGAAGTAAACAAGGCCAACAAGGGTGGAATCCCCGAAACCTGATGCAACTAGGCTCCAGGAAGACTGTGAAATTAGGTGAGAGTAGTAATTTGGTATAATAGGGCCACAAGTAATTGGCGACTGATAATTATTTCGACGCACTTCCTTTCTAATGTGTGTTGATAGGTTCATTAGTACCCAAAATTATGACTGAGGGTGCAAGCCTACTGTTTTAGCCAGTGCTTGAAATGAGGTAACTCTGGTCATTCTTGTAAAGAGATCTCCTTCTAGGAATAAAGGAAAAATGGGGCCGTTTTCGCTCAAAAATGATGCCCATTCTTAAGGAGAGGTTATTCTTATATGGAATATCTCTATCAGGAGGTTCTGAGCTATGAAGATTTGGTCCACTGAATATCGCTCAACTGCAAGCAGGAACCCGTGTACATGGGTTACTGAATTTTCGGCATCATTTGGCGTCATATACCCACTGCCCAACTCCAATATCGTGACATTCTGGGTCTTAGAACGCTGTCCAACAAAGGAAAAGAAAATATATATTGAGCGACATACAAATCATAAACCATGAAAAGCCTCCGCTAAGTCACTTAAATCGTATCCAATCGTACTTGTATGGCTGCTCTCCAGATGTATCGTATTGGATGTTGCGGAATGCCCGTAGGAGTCGAGACCATGGTCGTCGGCATTTTGGAAGTGAATTGTCGTAACAACCACCCCCTGGGTCTCGTCCCCAGCGACCTTCGTCATAGCCATCTCGATATCATCCATAGCTGCCGGCTTGAGGGTCGAGGCTGGAGGTTCCGGCTGTTGGCTCACCTCCTTTCTATGAGATCGCAGTCTCTCCTGTTCCTTTTTTTTCTTCCAATGCGGCCAGAAGACAACAGC
>Ga0307513_10009823_pt1 | contig 12082 bp, 12 predicted proteins | sample 15_EM_MG_FD_202174 | JGI IMG/M metagenome (GOLD analysis project Ga0307513, IMG submission 202174) | Populus trichocarpa ectomycorrhiza microbial communities from riparian zone in the Pacific Northwest, United States - 15_EM | ecosystem: Host-associated > Plants > Roots > Unclassified | place... | reverse complement strand
ACTTCGCTCCGCAGCACGCCCCACCGGCCCGATCCTGTGCACCGTGGAGACCGCTCGCGGTCGCAGGCCACCCCGGCATGCCGCCGAGGGAGTCGGGTGGGCAACGCAGCGAAGTAAAGGAGGAGGGGCGGGCGCAGCCAGGTCCGGGGGACATGAGCGGAGTTGCCTACCCGGCTGCCTCGGCACGCGCCGCCGGTCAACGTAGTCGGTCGCGAACGTCAGCAACGGGCCGCAAGCCGACACCCAAAACTACAGCAGCGTTTTATGCGTCGCGGGTCGCGCAATGCGCGGTGGAGCAACTGACATGACATTCGCGCTCGAGCTATGCGCCCTCAGCCGAAGCTTCGCGCTCAAGCGCGGCCTGTTCCGCGCGCCCGGCGAGATCAAGGCGGTCGACAACGTGACGCTGCGCGTTGCAAAGGGCGAGACGCTGGGGCTGGTCGGCGAGTCCGGCTGCGGCAAGAGCACGCTCGCCAAGATGCTGCTGGGGCTGCTCGCGCCCACGTCGGGCAACGTACTGCTGCACGGCCAGGAGATCGACCCGCGCCAGCGCCGCGCCCATGCGCGCCAGATCCAGCCGATCTTCCAGGACCCGTATTCGTCGCTGAACCCGCGCCGCACCGTGGCCGACATCGTCGGCGTGCCGCTGCGCATTCACCAGGTGGGCTCGCGCGCCGAGCAGCAGCGCACGGTGCGCGAGACGCTCGACCTCGTCGGCATGCCCGAGCGCACGCACCAGCAGTACCCGAACCAGCTCTCGGGCGGACAGCGCCAGCGCGTCGCGATTGCACGCGCGCTGGTACTGCGCCCCGACATCCTGGTCTGCGACGAGCCGACCTCGGCGCTCGATGTCTCGGTGCAGGCGCAGATCCTGAACCTGCTGATGGACCTGAAGGCCGAGTTCGGGCTGACCTACTTCTTCATCAGCCACGACCTCGGCGTGGTCGAGCACCTGGTCGACCGCGTCGCCGTGATGCACCGCGGCGCCATCGTCGAGCTCGGCACGCGCGAGCAGATTTTCGCGCGGCCCGAACACCCGTACACCCGAGCGCTGCTGGCTTCGGCGCTGTCGCCCGAGCCCGGTCTCGGGATCCCCGAAATCCATGTCCCGGAAGGAATCGCTGCATGAGCCGTGAGCACGCCATCGCCCAAACCCTTGCCTGCTTCGACGATGGGCGCTTCCAGCAGGTGCTGGCACGCCGCGTCGCAATGCGCACCGAAAGCCAGGACGAGGCCAGCGGCCCCGCGCTGCACGCCTACCTCAGCGACGAGATCGCGCCGTACCTGGCGCGCCTGGGCTTCAGCTGCCGCATCGTCGCGAACCCGGTGACGCCACGCTGCCCGTTCCTGCTCGCCGAGCGGATCGAACCCGGCGCTGCGTTCACGCTACTGACCTATGGCCACGGCGATGTGGTGCGCGGCTACGACGCGCAGTGGCGCGAGGGTCTGAGCCCGTGGGAGATCGTCGTCGACGGCAAGCGCTGGTACGGGCGCGGCACGGCCGACAACAAGGGCCAGCACACCATCAACCTGGTCGCGCTCGAGCAGGTGCTCGCGGTGCGCGGCGGCCGGCTCGGCTACAACGTCAAGATCATCCTCGAGATGGGCGAAGAAGCGGGTTCGCCCGGCCTGAACGAAGTCTGCGCGCAGCACCGCGAGCTGCTCGCGGCCGACCTGTTCCTCGCCTCCGACGGCCCGCGCGTCGCGGCTTCGCGCCCGACGATGTTCCTCGGCTCGCGCGGCGTGTTCAACTTCGATCTGCACCTGAAGCTGCGCGATGGCGGCCATCACTCGGGCAATTGGGGTGGGCTGCTGCGCAACCCCGGCATTCGCCTCGCGCACGCGATCGCGAGCCTGATCGATGCGCACGGGCGCATCCTCGTGCCGGGCCTGCTGCCGGCCGAACTGCCCGCGAGCGTGCGCAGTGCGCTGAAGGGCATTGAGGTCGGCGGTGGCCCCGGCGATCCCGAGATCGACCCGAATTGGGGCGAGCCCGGCCTGAGCCCGACCGAGCGCGTGATCGGCTGGAACAGCCTGGAGGTGCTGGCCTTCACGACCGGCAACCCTGCGATGCCGGTGCACGCGATACCCGCCGAGGCGCGCGCGCACTGCCACATGCGCTACGTCGTCGGCAGCGACGTGGCGAACTTCCTCACGCACATCCACGCGCATCTGGACGCGCACGGTTTCGACGACGTCGAGTTGCGCGCCACCGATGTGCACATGGCCGCGACAAGGCTCGACCCCGACGACGCCTGGGTGCGCTGGGGCCTGGCCTCGATGGAGCGCAGCACCGGCACGCGACCCGCGCTGCTGCCCAACCTCGGCGGTTCGCTGCCGAACGATGTGTTCGCCGAGACGCTGGGCCTGCCGACGCTGTGGGTGCCGCACTCGTATGCGGCGTGTTCGCAGCACGCACCGAACGAGCACATCCTCGCCGACCTGACGCGCGAGTCGCTGCACATCATGGCCGGCATGTTCTGGGACCTGGCCGAAGAAGGACCGGCCGTGATGAAGGAGCGCACATGAGCGGGCCGAGCGCCGGGCCGCTCCCAAGCCGGACCGCGCTCCCCTCGGGGGAGTGGCCGACGTACCCGTCGGTCGAGGGGCTGTCATGAACGCCGCTTTGGACTGGCTGGCAAGCCAACGCCCCGCGATGCAAGCGGCGGTGGCCACGCTCGTCGACATCGATTCCAACAGCCACGACAAGCCCGGTACCGACCGCGTCGCGCAGGCCATGCTGGGCTGGCTGCGCGACGTCGACATCGAGGGCGAACACCGCGCTCATCCCGACGATGGCGATGCGCTGCTGGTGCGCTTGACGGGCGCCGTGCCCACGGCCGCGCCGGTGCTGCTGATGGGGCACCGCGACACGGTGTTCCCGACCGGCACCGTGGCGCAACGCCCGTGGCGCGTCGATGGCGATCGCGCCTACGGGCCGGGCGTGTCGGACATGAAGTCGGGCCTGGTGCTGCAGTGCTTCGTGCTGATGGCTCTGCGGCGCTTGCCGCTGCTGCCCTTCCCGGTGCTGGGCCTGTTCACCGCGGACGAGGAGATCGGTTCGCAGCGTGGCCGCATCGCGATCGAGGCGCACGCCCGCGGTGCCCGCGCGGCGTTGAATGCCGAGCCGGGCCGCGTCAGCGGCAACCTCGTCACCTCGCGCAAGGGTGGTGCGACCTTCTCGATCGACGTGACCGGGCACGCTGCGCACTCCGGCGTGAACCATGCCGATGGGGCGAGTGCGATCGAGACGCTGGCGCGCAAGGTGCAGGCCCTGCATGCGTTGACCGACTACGACGCCGGCATCACCACCAACGTCGGCCTGATCAGCGGCGGCATGTCGACCAACACCGTCGCGCCCTCGGCGCAGGCGCGGCTCGACGTGCGCTTCTGCTCGCTGGCGCAGCGCGAGGCCTTGTTCGAACGCGTCAAGGCCATCGTCGAGGCGCCCGGCGTCCCGGGGACCGCCGCCATGTTGACCCAGACCTCGGAGTTCCTGCCGCTGGAGCCGCAATGGAGCGAGGGCTTGTTGCGGCGCTACCAGGCCAGCGCCGCGCAGATCGGCTTCGACGTGGACGGCGAGTTCACCGGCGGCTGCTCGGACGCCGGGTTCACGGCGTCGCTGGGCATCCCGACGCTGTGCGGCGTCGGCCCGGTCGGCGGCAAGGCGCACACCGACGGCGAGTACTGTTGTCTGGACACGCTCGTGCCGCGCGCGCAGGCGCTGGTCGGAACCATTCTGAGTTTCGCGGGCTGAAGTGCGCGTGGCCGCCCAGTCGCGTCCATGATCGGATGGTCGAGGTTTCAGTTCGGGAGGCAGTCCAACGACCCAGGGCAGCCCTTGTTGCCTCAGCCAGCCGTGCTTAGCAAATGGTCCGATGACGCGTTCGGCGCGAGGTCGTACCCGATGTGGAAATCGACGCAATTCGAAGCGGCGGTCGGGTACTCCAGATTGCTACGTCCACATTTCGATTCTAGGGATGGACGCAGACTTAGCTCGGACTACCCTGCCACTCCCATCCCTAATACAAGGGGTTGGCAGCACACCCGGAACTGTGCCTGTGGAGCAAGACTCCGGGCGGCGTTGGTGTATCTCGCATTTCACCTGTGGAGGTCAATCATGAAGACCGGACGATTCGTTGCCACTCTCGTCACCATCCTGCTGTTCGGCGTCGCCGCCGACTCGGCCCACGCCGTACGCAAAGGAGCCGCGGTTCCCAACAGCTTTCCGGTCGTGTTCACGATCACCTCGTCGCAGTGCTCGAGCGTGCCGGCGGGGGCGGACGTGAGAGGCAACGGGTTCCAGACCAACATCGTCAATGTGCACGTCACGGGAAGCGTCACGCGCGAGATCGTCACATCGCACGCATACGGCACGGCCATAGACCAATTGGGCAACACCTACGCTTGGAGCTACAGTGCGCAGCAAAACGCGACAAGTTCGGATGGACAAAACTGGGCTGGCTCGTTTGTGGATCACTTCTCGCTCGCAGGCAGCGGGCCGGTGCACATCGTGGCGGGGTTCGTCGGCATCGTCACGTTCAATGCGAACACGTTTGCCATCACGCCCAGCACGGTGATCGGCGATCCGATCGGCTTTGCCGATCTCAGTCCCCATTGCGATCCGTTGTAGGAGATCGCCGCGGCTGCGCGGCGGGGCGCACTGATGGGCGATGCCGGACGATCGCGCTGGCGATGCGTCGCAGGGGCGACTGCGGTCGTCGCCGCTGTGGCCTGCATCACTGCCGTCTGGTCGGGCCACGGGCACGCCGCGGACAACGTTGCCAGCGATCTCGACCAGGCCCTCAGTGCGATGCTGAAGCGCGCCGGCTTCACCGGGACCATCGAGTCGTCGTTGCCAGCGCGCCTCGGCCGGCCCGTGGATCCGCGGCTGGCCGACCTCGGACGGGTCCTCTTCTTCGACTCCCTGGGCTCCTTGCACAACGACAACAGCTGCGCGGGCTGTCACGCGCCGGCCTCGGGCCTTGGCGACAGCCAATCGATCGCCATCGGGATCCAGAGCAACCAGGTGGTGGGCCGCCACCGCGCCGGGCCGCGCAACCAGCGCCGAACCCCGACCGTTGTCAACGCGGCCTTCTACCCGAACCTCATGTGGAACGGCCGCTTCTCGGCGCCTTCGGCGAACCCGTTCGACAACTCGCAAGGCTTCGCGTTTCCGTTGCCCGAAGGGGTGACGCGATTTCCCCCCCTTGACCCGGTCGTGACGCACCTGCTCATCGCGCAGGCGCATTTGCCGCCGACCGAACTAGTCGAAGTTGCCGGCTTCACCGGCACACGCGGCACCATCGGCCCACGCTTCGATGCGTTCGACGATGGCCTGGGAGGCAGCGTCCCGCCACCGGACGCCAGCGGCTTTCGCAACGAGCCGATCCGCCAGGACGTGCTCGCGCGACTGAACGGCAATGCGAGTTACCGCCTGCGTTTTGGCGCCCTGTTCCCCATCGTCAATGCCGGCGCCCCGATCGACTTCACGATGTTTGGGCGCGCGATCGCCGAGTTCGAGTTCAGCGTCGTGCGCGCGAACGCACCCATCGACCGCTTCGCTCGGGGCGATTACACCGCGATGAATGCGGCCGAGAAGCGCGGTGCGCTCGTGTTCTTCGGCAAGGGACGCTGCGTCTCATGCCACGCGGTTGCAGGCACGTCGAACGAGATGTTCAGCGATTTCCGAATGCACAGCATCGGCGTGCCGCAAATCGCGCCGCGCTTCGGCGTGGGTCTGGGCAACGTCAGCTTTGACGGGCCTGGCGAAGACGAGGACTTCGGGCTCGAACAGATCACCGGCGATGCGTCCGATCGGTACAAGTTCCGCACGTCACCGCTGCGCAACGTGGCCCTGCAGCCAGCGTTCTTCCACAACGGTGCCTACACGCGGCTGGAGGACGCGGTGCGGCACCACCTGGATGTGGTTGCATCGGCAAGGGGCTACGACCCCCGGCGAGCCGGGGTGAGCAAAGATCTGCAGCGGCTCGGCCCAATCGAGCCCGTGCTGGCCTTCATCGATCCCGTGCTGGCACGCCCGATTCCGTTGACCCAGTCCGAGGTTGAAGATCTGGTCCGGTTCGTGCGCGACGGCTTGCTCGACCATCGCGCGGGGCCGCGGCAGCTGTGTGCCTTGATTCCGGATGCCTTGCCCAGCGGCAGGCCGCCGCTGAAATTCGAAGGCTGCGAAGGACAGCGCTGATCCGCCTACTGTCGGTGGCAACATCGACAGACGTTGTAGCGGTTACTTGTGCTCGGAGCCGACGGCTTGCGTATCGTGTGCGGCGATGTTGAGCAGCGCGCATACACGGGCGCTGTCAAGGATGGTCAGACCGTTAGCTCCGACTGCCGTCTGAGCCGCGCACTTCCAGGGGACGCGACACCCGCACCTGTTGACCGTCGAATGATGGTCCGCACTCCGACCATTCGCTGCCGCTCGCGGCGGCGGGGCAGGACTCACAGGCTTGCCCCGATCAGCGACAGCCGACTCAGCAACCGAGCGCGAAGCCGCTATCAGCCGTTGCGAAACAGAAAGCTGTACGCGTTGAGCGCCGGCACCCCACCGAGGTGGGCGTACAGCACCTTGGAGCCAGCCGGGAACTCGCCCTGGCGCACCTTGTCGATCATGCCGTGCATCGACTTGCCCTCGTAGACCGGGTCGGTCAGCATGCCTTCCTGGCGCGCGCACAGGCGGATCGCCTCGAGCGTGCCGGGGTTGGGCAAGCCGTACTCGGGGCCGCCGTAGCGGGTGTCGAGCACCACGTCGGCGTCGGTGATCTCGCGGCCGAGTTCGACCAGCTTGGCGGTGTTCTGCGCGATGCGCAGGATCTGCGCCTTGGTCTGTGCCGGTTTGGCGGAGGCATCGATGCCGATCACACGATCCGCCCGGCCGTCGGCGGCAAAGCCGACCACCATGCCGGCCTGCGTGCTGCCGGTGACGGAGCACACGACGATGTAGTCGAACCTGAAGCCGAGCTCGGTCTCCTGCGCGCGCACTTCTTCGGCAAAGCCGACGAAGCCCAGGCCGCCGAGCGGATGCTCCGAACAGCCGGCCGGGATAGCGAACGGCTTACCGCCCGCCTGGCGAACATCTTCCATCGCCTGCTCCCAGCTCGGGCGGATGCCGATGTCGAAACCGGCCGCGTCCAGGCGCACGTCGGCACCCAGGATGCGCGACATCTCGATGTTGCCGACCCGGTCGTAGACCGCGTCTGAGTAGTTGACCCAGTTCTCCTGCACCAGCACGCACTTCAGGCCGAGGTACGCGGCAACGGCCGCCACCTGGCGCGTCTGGTTCGACTGGATGCCGCCGATCGATACCAGCGTGTCGCAGCCCTGGGCCAGCGCCTCGGGGATCAGGTATTCGAGCTTGCGCGTCTTGTTGCCGCCAAAGGCCAGGCCGCTGTTGCAATCCTCGCGCTTGGCGTAGAGCTCGACCTCGCCGCCCAGGTGGGCGGTCAGGCGCTTCAGGGGCTGGATCGGCGAGGGGCCGAAGGTCAAGGGATAGCGGGGAAAGTGTTTCAGGTTCATGGCTGGGCTCTTGATCGTGGAGTGGAGTAGAGGCGATGTCCAATGGTAGAAAGGAAGCCGGATTTCAGGGTTGCAAAGAAGGCCGCATAGAAGCAACTCCACGATCCAATACCATCCGATTCATGAGAATCGTTTCTTCGAATGCCCTATGAGCGCAACAAAAGTTCGCGGCCAGGCCTCGCCTGCCGGATCCCTCACCCACGAGATCGATCGCACCGACAAGGCCATCCTGCGCTCGCTGCAGCGTGACGCCTCGCTGTCGAACGTAGCGCTGGCGGCCAAGGTGAACCTGAGCGCACCGGCCTGTCTGCGGCGTGTCGAGCGGCTCAAGCAGATGGGATTGATCACGGGCATCGTCGCGCTGCTGAACCCACGGGCACTCGATGCCGGCATGCTGGTGATCATCGGCGTCGTGCTCGATCGATCCACACCGCAGTCGTTTGCCGATTTCGAGAAAGCGGCCGCGAAGGTGTCGGGATGCATCGAGTGCCATGTCGTCACTGGCGAGTTCGACTACTTCATGATGCTGCGCACCCGCGACAGCGACAGCTTCAACCGGCTCCACGCCGAGCAGCTGCTGCACCTGCCCGGTGTCAGGCAGATCCGATCGTTCATGGTGCTGAAGCAGGTGCTGTCGACGACGCAGTTCCCGATCTGAGTGTCAACGACTGCCCGCCGCTCAGCCAAACGTGAAGACAAACGCTTGGGCACCCAGCGGCCCACGTCGAGGTCGACTGCGCCCGCTGCCGCGGCGCCGCCGCATCGATCATGCGGCCTGGCGATCCGCTTCGTGCACGGCGCGATGCTCGACGGACGCGATCCGGCGTGCGTCGCTCGGATCCGATTCAAGAGGCTCAGGCGCGTCCTCGGTGATCCGCTCGGCCAAGTGGTGGGCGAGTCGCAAGCCCTCTTTACGCGCGAGCGTCGTGGCGTGCACGTCCAGAAAGAACTTGAGCAAGGCGCATGTGGCCACCAATCCGAAAACCACCCACCAGAAGATTTGCATCGTGACCGTCCAGCCCATCGCCGGCACGCCTCTCAATCTCAGTTTGGGACATTTTGCCCAAATATCGCCGATCTCGAAAGCCAAAACTTGCCTGCCGCGGTGTAGGAGACCGCCCCGCATCGACCACCCGCCCCTTCATGCCGGCGCGTTTTTCACGGCCGCGGGTCGCTCGCCTTCGGCACAGCATGCCTGGAGTTCTTCAGGCGGCATCGACAACAGGCGTGCCGTGTTGACCAGTGCCATGTGGGTCAGCGCCTGCGGAAAATTGCCGAGCATCCGGCCGGTGCGCGGATCGAATTCTTCGGACAACAGGCCGACCTCGTTGCACACGGTCAGCAGTCGCTCGAACACCGCTTCGGCTTCGTCGCGCCGACCGATCACGGCCAAACTGTCCGCCAGCCAGAAGGTGCACGGCAGGAACGTGCCCTCGCCGGGCGGCAGGCCATCGACGCCGGTGGCCGTGGGGTAGCGCAGCACCAACCCATCGACCACCAATTCGCGCTGGATCGCATCGATCGTCGAATGCACACGCGGGTCGTCGGGCGGCAGAAAGCCCACCATCGGGATCAGCAGCAGGCTCGCATCGAGGTCCGTCGAGCCGTAGTGCTGCACAAAGCTGTTGCGCCGCCCATCGAAGCCGGCCTCGCAGACCTGCGCATGAATCGCGTCGCGCGTGCGGCGCCAGGCATCGACCGGGCCTTTCAGCCCGAAACGTTCGACCGCCTTGACGGCTCGATCGAACGCGACCCACGCCATCACCTTCGAATGGGTGAAGTGGCGTCGCGGCCCGCGCACCTCCCAGATGCCCTCGTCGGGCTCGTGCCAATGCGTGTCCAGAAAGTCGAGCAGGGCTTTCTGGATCTGCCAGACGTGCGGTGCGGGTTTCAACCCGACGCTGCGTGCGAGATGCAGCGTGTCCATCACTTCGCCGTAGACGTCGAGCTGGAACTGTTCGGCCGCTGCGTTGCCGATCCTGACGGGTGCCGCGCCGCGGTAGCCTGGCAGCCAGCCGAGCTCGCTCTCAGCCAGGCGGCGCTCGCCGGTCACGCTGTACAGGGTCTGCAGATCCTTGGCGCTGCCGGCCACGGCGCGCAGCAGCCACTCGCACCAGGCGACCGCCTCGTCGGTGTAGCCGGCGAGCAGCATCGTGTTGAGCGTGAATGTGGCGTCGCGCAGCCAGCAGAACCGGTAGTCCCAGTTGCGCACGCCGCCCTCTTGTTCGGGCAGTGAGGTGGTCGGCGCCGCGACGATGCCGCCCGTCGGCATGTAGATCAAGGCCTTGAGCGTGATCAGCGAGCGCATCACCGCGCCACGCCAGCGCCCGTCGTAACGGCAGCGCCCGGACCAGTCCAGCCATTCGCGCTCGGTTGCGATCACGACCTGCTCGGCATCGATCGGGGCCGGCGCTGGCTGGTGCGACGCACGGTAGTTCAGGACGAACGGGATGCGCTCACCGGCATCGACCTGGAACTCGGCGACGGTTTTCAGCTGCTCGCCGTGGGTGGGCACGGTCGTGTGCAGTTCCAGCGTGTCCGGTCCGGCTGTCGCGAGCACGGCGCCGTTGGTCTTGCGCACCCACGGCACGACCTTGCCATAGTCGAAACGGATGACCAGCTCCATGCGCATGCGAACCCGGCCGCGCAGGCCTTCGACGATGCGCACGACATCGCTGCGCGCGCTCGACAGCGGCATCGCGTCGATCACGCGCACGACGCCCTCGTCGGTTTCGAAATCGGTCTCGAGGATCAACGTGCCTTCGCGATAGCGGCGTTGTACAGCGCGCACGCTGGTGACCGGTGCGATCGACCAGCGGCCGTGTTGCGGATCGCCCAGCAGAGCCGCGAAGCAGGCGGCCGAGTCGAAGCGGGGCAGGCACATCCAGTCGATCGAGCCATCGCGCCCCACCAAGGCGGCGGTGTGTCCGTCACCGATCAGGGCGTAGTCTTCAATGGGCAAAGGCATCGGAACAGCTCGTTGGCTTGTCTATCTTGATTCGAGCACGAGACGCACCACCGGCCGGGCCGGCTTGCGGCGGGCGACCTCTTCGAATCCTGCCGCATCGAACATCGCCTTCGAGCCGAACCAGGAGGATTCACCGGCCGAGGCGTCGAGCCGGTCGACGGGATAGGCCTCGAGCAGCTTCACCCCCCGCCGCTTGGCATACGCGACCGCGCCCGCCAGGAGTTCTCGCGCCACGCCTTGCTGCCGGTACTCCGAAGGCACGACGAAGCAGACGATGGACCACACGGCCAACTCGTCCACGGGTTTCATGACCGGAGACTTCGCCAGCTTCGCATAGTCTTCCCGCGGGCCCAAAGAGATCCAGCCCACCGGCGTCTTGCCTCGGTAGCCGATCAGTCCCGGCGGCGGATCCTGCGCCGCGAGATGCTTGAGCGCTTCCTTGCTGCGCGAGCGCTGGGATTCGCCAGGCCGTGTCAGCGGGCCTTTGCCGCTGAGTCGGTAGTACATGCACCAGCAGCCCCGGGCCACCGAGCATCCCTTGGCGTTGAAGACCGATTCGAGGTCGGGCCATCGGGCCGGCGTCAGGGGTCGAACAACGAGGGCAGCCGTCGTTCCGGGGCCGGCGCTGCGATCAGAAGGACGTGCAGGCATGGCTCTTGACGCGGAGCACCGCTTCTTGGTTGAAACGCGACTTGTACTCCGCGGCAATGGAGCGGACGGCGCTCTCGGCACGCTCGTCGTCGGCGTGCAGTAGGCTGAGCACGAACGAGGCTTCGCGAACGATGGCGCCGTCAGCCCCGGTCCACTGCCCCGCCGCTTGCCATGTGGTGAGGCCGCGCGGGAAACGCGGCGTGACCGTCACCCTGAGAAATTCGGCCCACTCCTCAGACGTGACCGTTCCGGTTGGTTTGGCGGTGCCGAAGTACAGCAACTCGCTGACAGACAACGCCTCGCCGGGTTGGCACGTGGGCGCGCGCAGCGACGCACACCCGGCTGCGGCGAGCATGAAAACCAGTGTGACGGTGGTTCGAACGAGAGCCATGGCGGTGGGCCTTGGTTGTCGACTCTGTCAGACGTTGGTCGCTCGCACTGCAGCCGAACGCGCGCTGGCTATTGCGACGCAGACGGCGACGCAGACGCCGGCGGCGCGGACGCCGCGGATGCGGGCAGCCCCAGCTTCTGCGCGGTTCTGTTGACCGCCTGGCCGGCCACCGAGGCGCCGTGTTCGACCGCACTGGCCGCTCGTTGAACGCCCCGCTTGACAGCGCCTTCGACTTTTGTGCCGACCGCAGACGCCTGGCTCGCAGCGCTGCTGGCCACCTCGGCCGGCCCGGCCGACGCGGAAACCGCCGCCACGGCAAGCAAACCGCCTGCCGCGAAACGCAGACCAGCGCCCAGCAGGGTCGATTCCTGCGACGCCCGAATGACTCTCGATGGCAAGCTGTCTATCCTTTCTTGCCGCCGAGGACCAGGAGAAGGCCACCGACCACGATGGCGCCCACACCGGCCCACATCGGGACGTTCACGGTCTTGTTCTCCTTCACCGAGAGTTCGATCGGACCGAGCTTCACGGCCGTCGTG